>Ga0194129_10004378_pt1 | contig 18863 bp, 17 predicted proteins | sample TA2KigCa35mmetaG_FD_150862 | JGI IMG/M metagenome (GOLD analysis project Ga0194129, IMG submission 150862) | Freshwater microbial communities from Lake Tanganyika, Tanzania - TA2015038 Kigoma Deep Cast 35m | ecosystem: Environmental > Aquatic > Freshwater > Lake | place: Tanzania: Lake...
TGACGCTCTGAACGACGCCCCGGGCCCGGGCCCGGCGCTTGGCGGTGTCGCCGGGGTTCAGGTCATCTTCGCGGTGGGGCCGCCCGGCGCCACGTGCTCGTCGAGATAGCGCTGCAGGAACGGTCGGATGTTCGCGTAGCCCTTCTGCACCTCGGCCTCGATGAACCTCTCGACCATGGCACCGACGCCGAACGGCGCCTTCACCTCGACGTGGCCGTCGATGACGCGCCGCACGCCGCTGCCGTGGGGCACCACGCGGATGGTGCCGCCAACGTCGACGCGGTCGTTGGCCTTGCTGTCGATGCGGTAGGTGATCGTGCCCGCGGCGGCGTCGAAGCGGCTTACCTCGTCGTAGTGGATCTGCTCGGCGGTCACGAACTTCTTCAGCGCCGCCGGCACGGTCACCGCCGGATGCATGCGCACGCGCCGGTCGCGCGAGCCATCGGGGTGGATCCGCTCCTCGACGAGCGCGCGCGACTTCAGGCCCGACACCGCGGCGACGCGGTTGTTGAAGTCCTCGGAGAAGTACACCAGCAGGAACCGCTCGACGGTGACAGAGGAAAATGCGTGGTCGACGTGCAGCTTCATGCGTCCTCCTCGAGCGTCTCGAGCAGCAACCGCAGCGCCGTCGCTGACGCCATCTCACGCACCCGCTCGCGGCCGAAGTCGGGGAGCTTCTTGTGCACCGCGAACGCCGCGCGCGCCGTCGCCACCCCGAACCACGTCGTGCCCACCGGCTTGTCGGGCGAACCGCCCCCAGGTCCGGCGATGCCCGTCGTCGCTACGGCGATGGACGCGCCCAGCCGCTCGCGAACGCCCTGCGCCATTGCCTTCGCCACCTCCTCGCTGACGGCGCCGTGGTCGACGATGAGCTCGTGCCGCACGCCGAGCGCGCCCTCCTTGACGTCGTCGGCGTAGGCAATCACCCCGCCACGAAAGACGTCGGAGCTGCCGGGCACATCGGTCAGCCGCTTCTGCACGAGCCCGCCCGTGCAGCTCTCGGCCGCCGCCACCGTCAGCCCCCGACGACGCAGGGCGTTGAGCACGCGCACCTCCAGCGGGTCATCGCCAGCGCCGAACACCGAGCGGCCGATGGCCTCCCGCGCGACGACCGCCAGCGCGTCGGCGCGGGCCTCAACCTTCTTCTGCGCCGACGGGTCGTCGGCGGGAGCGAGCAGGACGAGCCGCACGATGATCTCGGGGAACGCCGCCCGGTACTGCACGCGCACGTCGGGGTTGTCGTGCTCGAGGGCCGCCAGCCGATCGCCGATGGCGCTCTCGGCGAGCCCGAGCGAGCGCAGCGTGCGCCGCACCAGCCGCTGCGGCTTGCTGCCATCCAGCCGAGCCTTCAGCGCGGGCAGCAGGTAGTCGTCGCGCAGGTGCTCGTACTCGCGCGGCACGCCCGGAAAGCTCCACACCTCGACAGTGCGGCCGTGAACGACGAAAGGCGTGACGAAGCCCGGCGCCGTCCCCTTCTGGTTCTCGAGCGTCCGCGACGTCGCCGGCAAGACAGCCTGTCGGCGGTTGCTCGGTGGCATCGGGATGCCGCGCACGTCGAACATCGCCTGCATCCGCTGGTACGCGGCCTCGTCGAAGCGCATGCCGACGCCGGCGGCCTCGGCGATGCATTCGCCGGTGATGTCGTCGGACGTCGGTCCGAGCCCGCCGCTCGTCACGATCACGTCGGACCGGGCCACTGCGTCCTGCAACGCGCTGATGATCAGCGCGCGGTCGTCGGGCACCGTGCGCGCGCCCTGCAGCTCGAGGCCGAGCGCGCTCAGCGTGTCGCCCAGGTTGCGCGTGTTGCTGTCGAGCACCCGGCCGTCGAGCAGCTCATCGCCGATGGCGAGGGATTCGAGGCGGAGGGTCTCTGCCCGCGCACCGCTCATGGAGACACCCGAGGAAGGCTGATTACCATCCCATGAATCCCTTGAAGGTCAGGAAGGAGTGAGCCCGCGAAGAGCACGACGCCCACAAAGACCAGAAGAGCGTAGGCACCGGCAATGACGTCGTCCAACATCACGCCGAAGCCACCACCGACCTGCCGATCCGCCCATGACACCGGCCACGGCTTCAGGATATCAAAAACTCTAAACAGGATAAAGCCGACCAAAAGATACCACGTCGACGCCCAGGGGAAGAGCAGCGCGATCCCCATCCCGGCGACCTCGTCGATGACGACGACTTGAGGGTCCTCGCCGCGGACGTCGACGACCTTCTGGGCCGCGGCAACTCCGACGGCGAACACGACGAAGACAGCGAAGAGCCGGGCGCCGACGGGCGCATCGAGCAGGACCATCGGCCCCCACAGCACGAGCGACGCGACGCTGCCGACGGTGCCCGGGGCGCGCGGCGACAAGCCCGCGCCAAACCACGTCGCGAGCGCCAGCCACGCGGGCGACACGCGCCCTCCGCCCGACGAAGGCGACGGCCCCGGCGAGTCGGATGATCGTTCGGTCATGGGCTGCAGATAGCAGCGCTGGTCGATGGTGACGAGGCGTGCGCTACATTGCCCCCATGCTCTGTCGCTTTCGTCGCCACGGCGCGGCCGGTCGGCGCCTCGCCCGCTCGGCGTTCATGGCCGTCACCGCGGCGCTGGCGTCGGGCGCGGCCTGCGACCTCGCGGCGTTTTCGACGTCGCCGCGGGCGAACCCTGGGCTCGCCACCGGGTCCGCCGACGTCGTCGCCCTTGCCGGCGCCGACCTCGTCGTGGTCGAGGGCCAGACGGTGAGCCTGTCGGGCCACGCGTCGCGCTCGCTCGTCGGCACGCCGACCCTGACGTGGACGCAGACGACGGGGCCGCCGGCGGCGCTGTCGAACCCGTCGTCGCCGACGCCGACGTTCACCGCGCCGCTCGGTCCGGCGCGGGTGGTGTTCGCGCTGCGCGCCAGCGTCGGCGACGAGCACGACGACGACGAGATCGTCATCGAGGTCGTCCGCGCCGGGCCCCTGCCCCGTCCGGCGCTGCTGCCGGCCCCGGCCGACGTCGAAGCGGCGCCGGAGACGCCGGTCGAGCTGCGGCTCCCCTGGCGCGACGGCAACGACGCCGTGGTCAACCCCCGCTGCGCGCTGCGGGGCACAACGCAGGTCACCCCCGACGGCGACGAGCTCGTCGTGGTCGTCCGACCGGCGCGGCTGCCCTGCGCGGTCGTGGTCGACGAGGACGGCAGCGCGGGCGAGGCTCCCTTCCCGGCGCGCCGCACCAACCGCATCGCCGTCGTCGTCTGGCCGGCGGGCAGTGCCCTGCCGTCGCGCACGCGGGCCCGCGCCCCGGCGCTCGTCGACCCCGGAGCGTTCGTCGACATCGTCGCCGACCGCGACACCGTGGTCGCCGCCGCCGACGGCACGCCGCTCGCCCTGCAGGGCTCGAACGTCGGCGCCCGCTTCGTCGCGCCAAGGACCGTCGGCCCACTGACCCTGCTGGCCGAGCGCCGCACCGGCAATGCGTCGGGCGGCGGCGTGCTGCTGAACGTCGCCGTCCGCGCCGGCCCCGACAACGCCGCGCCCACTGTGGCGGCCCCCGCCGAGCTCGCGGTGCGGCCCGGCGTGCGGTTCCGGCTCGCGGCCACCGCAAGCGACGCCGACGGCGACGCCACGACCATCACGCGCACGCAGGTGCTCGGCGCCGAGGCCCGCCGCAGCGGCGTCGTCGAGGACGTGCTCGTCGCGCCGGACGTGCCAGGAACCCTGCTGTTCTTTATCAGCGCCGACGACGGCACCGTACAGTCGGCGGTCGTGCCGGTCCGCGTCGACGTCGATCCGGCGGTCGAGAACCGCCCGCCCACGCTGGCGCTGCCGGCCGCGCTGTTCGTGGTGCCCGGCGCCCGGTTCGTGCTCGACGCGTCAGCGGCCAACGACCCTGACGATGGGTTGATCGCCGCCACCCAGATCCAGCAGGAACCCGGCGACGCCATCGTCTTGATCCCCAACCCCATCGACGTGGCCACCGTGGCGCTTACGGCACCGGCGGCGGCGGTGGAGCTGCACTTCCTGCTGTCGGCCTACGACAGCGGTGGCCTGGGCGTCACCGCCCGGGTCACGGTTACCGTCGAGGACGCCGGGCCCTGGGTCGACCCCCACCGCGGCGATGACGTGCTCGGCAATGGCAGCGTCGACGCGCCGTTCGCGACGGTCGCCGGCGCCGTGACCACGGCCGCCCGCCACCGGTTCTCCACGCTGCGGCTGGCCGCCGGCCGTCACGAACCGTTCGACGGCGCGCTGCCCGACGGTCTGGGGCTTCTGGGCGGCTTCGTCTTCGACGGCACCGGCTACGAGGACGCCCACGGCGACGACGATTTCCAGCCCACGACGTTGCCCCTCGGCCCCGGCGGCCTGACCCTGACCGGCGCGGACGCGCGGAAGGTAGAGTTCGACGGGGGGCCGCTGCGCGCGGCGCGGTCGGTGTCGCTCGTCGACACGCAGGTCGATGGGACGCTCGCGGTCGCGCCCGGGGCGCGCGTCGTGGTCGAGGGCGGCGTACTCGGCGGGGCCGTCACTGTCACGAGCGCCACCCTCGTCCTTGGCGACAGCGTGGTGCGCGGTGGCATCGACGCCCGCGTCGCCGACCTCGAGCTGCGCGACGTCGACGTCCTCGGCGAGCCGGCGCTCGTGCTCGACGGCGGCGTCGCCCTGGTGCGCGACGGAGCCTTCCGCAGCGCGAGCACCGCCGTCCGGCTCATCGGCGCGACGACCTCATGGTCCGGCACGATCCAGAGCGTCGGCGCCGTGGTGGCGGGCCTGATCGTCGACGGCGGCTCCGTCGAGCTGGTCGATCTGGAGGTCACGGTCGAAGGCGAGGATGAGGCGCGCGCCGTGGTGATCACCGGGGAAGCCGCCGTCGCCGGCCACGTGCGCGCGAGCGTCACCGCCGCGGGCCGCGCGCGTGGCATCGAAGGCGACGCGGTCAGCCTCGTGGACAGCTCGGTCCGGGCCAGCGGCGCCGACGCCATCGCCGTCGCCGTCGCCGACGCCGTGATGGCGCGTGTGGTCGTCGATGCCGACGGCGAGCGGGTCACGGCCCTGCGGGCGACCTCGGGCGCCATCGCGGCCTCGATCCTGCGGGCGACGTCGTGGTCGCCCGGGACTGCCGATGCGCCCGTCGCGGTGGTGGGGGCGGTGTCCTTCCGGCACGTGACGCTGATTGGTGGCACCGGCCTCGTAGCCGACGGCGGATCACCGAGCGCGCGCAACGTCGTCATCGTCGCGCCCAACCCGTTTCTAGGCGTCGTGGACGTGGGCGTCGTGGGCGTCGTGGGCCCCCCCATCGATGAGGCGCTGTGTCCGCGCTGCGTCGCGGCGCCGGCGGAGGCTGTCGATGCCTTCGGGCGCCTGACACCCGACGCCACGCTGGGCGCGCCGAACCCCCTCGTCGACGCCGCCGACGCGGCCTTCGCCGTCGACCGCGACGTCGAAGGCGACCCGGTGCCGGCGGGAGCGGCTCCCGACCTCGGCGCCGACGAGCGCATCGGACCGTGACGCAGAAGCTGACGGAACACCGAGCGAGCGGGGGCAGCGGCGACGGCGCCGCGCGCCGTACGGGTGATCGTGGTTGACACCGTGTAGGACGTCGCGTACGTCACCAAGTGTCGCTGGGGTCGTAGCTCAGTTGGGAGAGCGCTAGAATCGCACTCTAGAGGTCGTCGGTTCGATCCCGATCGGCTCCACCAGACGACAAACACGGACGCTTCGGCGTCCGTGTTTGCTTGTCGCCGCCGTGCCGCTCGCCGCCGCGCCGCTCGCCGCCGCGCCGCTCGCCGCCGCGCCGCTCGCCGCCGTGCTGCTCGCCGCCGTGCTGCCCCAGGTTCGCCCACCTGCCCCGTTGGCAGCCGACGGCGGGCGACGCACGCTCGCTGCATGCGCCTGACGATCGTCGCCGACGACGGCTCGGTGTCTCCGGCGCCGGAGCGGCTCGCGTCGCCGTCGGCGTGGTCGCTCCGCCCCGACGATCTCGCCGAGCGCGCCCGCTCCGCGGGCGTGGGCGGCAGCGCGGCCCACCTCTTCCGCCAGCTGCAGCGGGTCTCGACCTGGCGCAGCGGCCAGCCCGACGTCGGTCGGGAGGCCCGCCGCCTGCTCGACGGTCTTGACCGCTCGCTGCCCGCCATCGTGGACGAGGCGCCATCGGCCGATGGCTCGGTGCGGATGGTCCTGCGGACCGTCGATGGCCATCACATCGAGGCGGTGCACATGCCGCGACCCCACGTCGGCACGCCGCGGACGACCTTCTGCATCTCGTCGCAGGTCGGCTGCGCCATGGGCTGCACGTTCTGCGCGACCGGCACGATGGGGATCGTGCGCAACCTGTCGGCGGGCGAGATCGTGGGCCAGGTGCTGGCGCTGATGGCCGCCAAGGGACCAGCGACCGGGCACCAGCTGAATCTGGTGTTCATGGGCATGGGCGAGCCACTGCACAACCTCGACAACGTCGCCCGGGCCGTCGAGGTCCTGTGTGACGAGAGAGGCGTCGGCCTGTCGCCGCGGCGGATCACGGTCTCGACGTCGGGGCTGGTGCCGGCGTTGGCGCGGTTCGCCGCGCTGCCGGTGCGCCCGCTGCTGTCGGTCAGCATCAACGCCACCACCGACGAGACGCGCTCGCGCGTGATGCCGGTGAACCGATCGTTCAACCTTGCCGCGCTGAAGGCCGCGCTGCGGGCGTTCCCCTTCCGACGCGGCGAGAAGGTGCTGCTCGCCTACGTGCTGCTGCGGGGAGAGAACGATGCCGTCGAGGACGTGCTGCGCCTGGCCGAGTTCGCCGCCGGCCTGCACGCCAACGTGAACCTGATCCCGCTGAACGAGCACGAGCGCTCCACCCACCGCGCCCCCGACGACGACTGGGTGGCGACGTTCTCGCGGCACCTCTACGACGCGCTCGCCGCCCGCGACTTTCGCGGGGTGCTGACGGTGCGGAACAACCGGGGCCGCGACGCCCGCGGCGCCTGCGGACAGCTGGTTCAGGGTGAGCCCCGCCGGCGGCGGACGGGGACGACGCCGGGCGACGACAGCGACGCTGGCCGCGTCGTAGACGGCGCGCCCGGCCCGCCCCACCGGTCCCGTTGACGGGGCGCACCGGACTGCTAACGACGATGGCGACACGCGCAGCGTGTAGGCGCGGTCTGCGGCCGAGCAGGATCGCAGATCGCGCCGCCAGCACCAGCCATCCGCCATGGACGCTCGGAGCTGGGTTCCCGCCGGGGGTCTCTATTGAGATGCCGGGCGGTGGACCCGCTGCGCCGGGTCTTGTCGCGTCGTCGGACGACGCGGAACGGGTGGTTCGATGACCGATACGACAACGACGACGGAGCCTTTCCTGCAGCCCCACTTCGGGCTCGAGGAGGAGCTGCGCGCCATCGTCGAGCCGGTGGTCGCTCGTGAGCAGCTCGAGCTGGTGCAGCTGCAGCTGGTGCGCGGCCAGCACCGCGATCTGCTGCGCCTGTCCGTCGACCGCCCCGGGGCTGGCGTGACGCCGGGCAAGGGCGTCTCGATGGCCGAGCTGGAGCGCGTGAACCGCCTGCTGGGCGATCTGCTCGATGTCGAAGACAACGCCCGCAAGCTGTTCAAGGAGCGGTGGGAGCTCGAGGTCGGGTCTCCCGGCGTCGACCGGCCGCTGACCAAAAAGAGCCACTTCAAGGACGTCGTCGGCCAGAAGATCAAGGCACGCCTGCGCCTGCAGAAGAAGAGCCTGCTCGGCCGGCTCGACGCCGTCGATGACGGCGGCGTCATCGTCGACGGCGAGCGCGTCGCCTTCGCCGACCTCGATCACGCCCACGTCATCTTCGAGTTCGAGAAGAAGGCGAAGCCCGGCCACGGCAAGGTCGGCGCAGCAGCAACGCCGGCGGGGGAGCCGCGCGCGCCGAAGCAGCCGAAGCAGCCGAAGAAGGGTCCAAGGTCGCCGACGTCGCCGTCGGACCGGGCCTGACCACGATTCACAAAACCCGTCGTCGGCGTCACGCACGCCCTCGACCTGACCCGGAGCGCCCATGGAAGAGCCCATCGAGTCCTTCAAGCTGAACACCGTCATCGAGCTCTTGTCGAAAGAGAAGTCAGTCGACCGCGACACGCTCATCGAGGCGCTGAAGCAGGCGATGTTGACCGCGGCTCACAAGAAGCTGGGCCTGACCGCCGACCTCGAGGCGCGCTTCGATCCCGAGGCGACGCTCGAGGAGGTGCTGCAACGTCGCGGCCACTTCGCCGTGCTTAACAAGATGAAGGACGCCGAGAAGGGCGAGCGCGTCGGCCTGATCCGCGTCTACGAGTTCCGCAAGGTCGTCAAAGACGTCTCGAACCACTCGATCGAGATCTCGCTGGACGACGCGCGGCTGCAGGATCCGAACCTCACCGAGGAAGACATCGGCATCGACCTCGGCGTCGAGATCAAGAGCGAGGAGTTCGGCCGCATCGCCGCGCAGACGGCGAAGCAGGTGATCATCCAGCGCGTCCGCGAGGCCGAGCGCAACACGATCTTCAGCGAGTACAAGGACCGCAAGGGCGAGCTGGTCACCGGCATCGTGCGACGCTTCGAGCGCGGCAACGTGATCGTCGATCTCGGCCGTGCCGAGGCGATCCTCGGCATCAAGGAGCAAATCCCGCGCGAGAACATCCGCACCGGCGACCGCGTCGTCGCCTACGTCGTCGACGTGCTCGAGATCGCGCGCGGCCCGCAGATCGTGCTGTCGCGCAGCCACCCGAACCTGGTCGTAAAGCTCTTCGAGCAGAACGTGCCCGAGATCGCCGACGGCATCGTGACCATCGAAGCCGCCGCCCGCGAGGCCGGCGTCCGCACCAAGATCGCCGTGCGCAGCAAGGACAGCGACGTCGACCCCGTCGGTGCCTGCGTCGGCATGAAGGGCGCCCGCGTGCAGGCCGTCGTGCAAGAGCTGCGAGGCGAGAAGATAGACATCGTGCCGTGGGACGAGGACGAGGCCCGCTTCGTCTGCAACGCGCTGTCGCCCGCCGAAGTGACCCGCGTGCTCGTCGACGAAGAGAACCACACGATGCAGATCGTCGTGCCTGACGACCAGCTGTCACTCGCCATCGGCCGTCGCGGCCAGAACGTGCGCCTGGCGGCGCAGCTGTCGGGCTGGAAGATCGACATCACGTCGGAGACCAAGGTCGCCGAGGAGCGCGAGGTCGCCTGGGCATCGCTCAGCCGCATCGAGGGCATCTCGGACTTCGTCGTGCAGACGCTCTACAACCACGGCTTCCGCAAGGCCGCCGATGTCGTCGAGGCCGACGAGGAATACCTCGCCTCGCTGCCCGGCTTCTCGGCCGACGCCGCACCGCGGGTGAAGCAATCGGCCAAGGACGTGGTCAAGGCCGAGAAGGCCGAGAAGAAGGAGCTGCGCGTCGTCGCACGCAAGGACGCCGCGCTGCTGCAGGCCGTACAGAACGCCGCTGAGAAGGCCGCTCCAGGCCTCGAGCGGCTGAAGATCCTCGAGGGCGTGCTCCCCTACGTCTTCACCCGCCTGCAGGAGGCGATGTACGAGGCTCCCGAGGACATCTACTTCGAGTTCGACGATGAGCGGCTGGTGAACGTCGCCGGCTTCTCGGCGGGCAAGGCGCGCCAGCTGCGCTACGCCGCCGCCGTCGCGGTGAACGCGCTGACCAGTGGCGTCTGCCCCGTGAACGAGAAGCCGCTGTCGGACCCCGAGGCGCGGGACGCGCAGCAGTACGACGCCGCCAACGCCGGCGCCGCCGAAGGCTGAAGGCCTCGCTCCTGCTCTCGTTGCGCGGCCCGCCCTTCGGCGGGCCGCGCGCTTTGGGCGCGCGCCTCACCGCGCGGGGAGCGCGGCCAGCAGCGCGCGCGCCTCGTCGTCTTCGGGGCGCAGGATCAACAGCAGCTCGAGCACGCCGCGGGCGCGGTGGACCTGCTGCCGCGCCAACCAGGCGTCGGCCGCGAGCCGCCACGCCTCGACGGCCCCCTCGGCGTCACCGAGCTTCTCGCGCACGTCGCCGAGGGTCTCCCAGACGACGGCGTCGGCGAGCTCATCGCGCACGATCTGCTCGAGCGCCTCGCGCGCCTCGAAGAAGCGCCTGGCCCGCAGGTGCTCGAAGGCTGCCTGGAGTCGTACCGACGGCGACGTCAACGCGGCGCTACTCGGGCTCGCGGGCGACGTCGCCGTCGTCGTCTACGAAGTAGTCGAAGCCTTTTTCGCGCTTCAGGCCGGTGACGAGGATGATCTCGGTCTTTGCCTTCGCCACGCCGCGCTCCATGCGCACGACGTTGCACCGCTTGTCGACGTAGTAGAGGTACCTCGTCGCGTCGCGCGCGATCCCCGCCGTCACGAGCTTTTCGGGCGGGGCCGCCCCGGGCTTCTTCTTCGTCGCCATGAGCGAGAACCTAGCAGGGTGCTGAAGAACGCCTTATGTCCTTCAGCACCCTGTCAATAGTTTCTCGCGCTCGTCGAGAACGAGAGCGAACTCGATTTTTCAGGCTGCTGAAAAAGCCAGGTCAGGTCTTTTTCAGCAGCCTGCTCGCCTGCGCCTTCGGCCGTCGAGCTCCGCGACGCCACCGACCGGCGCTGAACCCGCGGTCGTCAGCGCCGCCTTCGCCTTCGGCGTGCGACCGATGGCCACCAGCGCCCGCCCATCGCCGACAGCAGCGGGCGACCACGGCTCCGCGGCGGCGCGGGGTTCGACGACGACATCGAACAAGCCGTTGTCGTACGGCAGGCCGGGGCCGGCCTCGCCGGGCACGAGCCGCTCGCGCAGCCCCTGCGCGGCGAGGGTGCAGGCGCGAAAGTGGCAGTAGGGGTTGTTGCCCGGGCGGCCGAACAGGGCGTGGCCGTGAACGTGCAGCCGCCCTTGCAGACGGAGCCAAACGCACACGTCTTGCAGAAGCCCCACAGGTGGTCGGCGCCGCGGGCGCGGTTGAAGGCGAGCTCCGGCGTCGTCCTCCACAGGTCGCAGGCTGCGATCCTTGAGAGTGTCGCCGACGTCATGGCTCGACCGCAGCGACGGGCAGCCCTGCACGCCGCCATCGCTCTCGCTCCCCATGACCATCCGGCCGGCCTGGCAGCCCTGCCAGTGATCGCGCGGCGCGCCATCGACGCTTACGTCGTGGGGCGAGCGCAGCGGCGCCTCTTCGGTGCCGAAGTAGCCGAGGTTGTTGCCGGGCATCAGCGTGATGCCACGCGCAAAGGCGCGGCGCATCAGAGCGGCGACGCGGGGCACGACGCCGAGCAGGTCTCAGGGCTGCAGCAGCAACGGCGGTCGATCGGCAGCCGGAGTCTTCGCGTTCGTCACGCCCGCGCAGCCTTTCACGAGACGGGCCGGCCGATCGTGGGCAGCCCAGTGTTGCGCGCGAACCGCGAAGATCCGTCAGACGTGCTGCGCTCACGACAGCGCTGCCGCGCCCGGCCCCTGCCGCCGGCGCCGCCCCGCGTCCGGGCGCGAGACAGCAACGGGCTGACACGCGCTGGCACGTCGATTGGTCGTCAAACCCCGCGGCCAAAGAGGCGCGAAGGAGACCGCGATGACACTGACCACCTGCCCGAGCTGCGATGGCTTCGCTCCCGACGATATCGCCGCCTGCCCTCACTGCGGCACCCCGGTGGCCGCGCGCCGCCCGCTCGGCGGTCTCGCGCGCATGGCCCTCGCCATCGTGTCGGACTCGGCGCTGTCGGTGACCCTGATGGCCTGCTACGGCCTGCTACGGCCTGCCACCCTGCGATCCGCCGCCCGACGCCGACGACGACGGCGCGACGGCGACCGACCCCTTCGCGTGCGGTCAGGTGGTCGACCGCGACGACAACGACGCCACGATCTTCCCGGGTGCCGAAGACACCGCAGGGGACGCTGTCGACCAGAACTGCGACGGCGTCGACGGCGTGGCCGGCGAAGGCGAAGGCGGATGAGCTTGCGCCCGCGCGCGACGGGTTCCGTCGTCGTGGTCGTCGGTCTTGCGTCGTTCGTGTGCGTGGCGGCCTGCCCGCCGCCGCCCTCGGACGACACGGTCGGCGCCGAGGCCGACCGTGACGGCGACGGCTATGCGCGGCCGGGGCAGTGCGCCTGCTGCGACCCCGAGCGCCTCTGCGCCAGCGACTGCCACGACGACGACCCCGAGAGCAATCCATCGAGCGGCTCGACCCCGTTGGCAGACGGGCCCGGCGACGGGCTCGACAAAAACTGTGACGACGGTGACGCGCTCGTGGGCGTCGACAACTGAGCCGACAGGTCAGACGAGCGGGCTGACGGAAGGGCGGCGCCCCGGCCGCCACCGACCGCTGGTCGCGAGGACCCGACGGGCCGGACCTGCGTCGGCGCGGTGCGAACGCAGCGCGACGAGGACGTGACGCTGTCGGCGTCGCGGCGGAAGGTGCCTTGCGCTGGGCAGTCGCGCACCGTAGCACCGACGTCTCGTCCGGCGTCCAAGCAGCGGAGAAAAAAGCATGTCGCTCCATCTGATCACCGACCTTGTCGTCCGGCTGTCGCGCACGGGCGCCGGCGCCGCCGTCATGTGGTTCATGGTCCTTCTGTCGATCGCGTCGGTGGCGGTCATGATCGAGCGGCTGATCTTCTTCACGACGCACAAGGACAACGTGCGCGGGATCGCGGCGGAGCTGAACAAGCTGCTGCTCGCCGGCGACTACCCGAGCGCCAAGAAGCTGCTCGAGGCTGCCAAGGGCTTCGAGACCCGCGTGCTGCTCGCGGCGCTCGACGGCGCCCACCTCGGCAAGCACGCGGTGCAGGAGCTCGCGTCGTCGGCGCAGAAGATGGAGCGCCTGCGCTTCGAGCGCGGCCTCGCGTTCCTCGGGACCGTCGGCAACAACGCGCCCTTCATCGGTCTGTTCGGCACCGTGCTCGAGATCGTGAGCGCCCTCTACGAGCTCGGCACCCAGTCGGGCGGCAACGTCGGCGCCAACGCCGTGATGTCCACGCTGTCGCAAGCGCTCGCCGCCACCGCCGTCGGCCTCGTCGTCGCCATCCCCGCCGTCGCGGTGTTCAACTACTTCAATCGCCGCCTCAAGACGCTGCAGACCGGCGCCGAGGCGCTGGTGCACGTGCTGCTCGCCCACATGAAGGACCACGGCCCGGCCCACGAGGCCGCCGCCGACAAGAAGTCCTGAGCCTCCCCGCCCGAACCCGCATCGCCCACCTCCCGCAGGAGAAACCATGGCAGGCAAGGCATCCGGTGGCGACGCCGACGAGGTCATCGCCGACATCAACGTCACGCCGCTCGTCGACATCATGCTGTGTCTGCTGGTGATTTTCATGGTGACGACCAGCTACGTCGTCGCCGACTCGCTGAAGGTCGACCTGCCCGAGGCGAGCACCGGCGACGCCACCGAGCCGTCGGTGGTCATGCTCACCTTCACCGTCGACAAGGACACTGGCGCGCGCCAACTGTACCTGAACGGCGAGAAGGCCGACGAGGCTGCACTGCGGGCCCACATCCAGAAGGTCAAGGCCGAGGGCAAGAAGGACGTGCAGGCGGTGATCGCCGCCGACAAAAACGCCTCGCATGGCGAGGTCATCCGCCTCATCGACGTCGTCAAGCAGGAAGGCATCGTCAAGTTCGCGCTGAACATCGAGTCGGGGGGCTGATCCGCGCGTCAGGGGCACTCAGGGTCCGGCCCAGCCGCGATGCGACGCCAGGCGGCATCCAAGGGCAGTGAAGGCCGTGGGGCCGTCCACCTGTTGATCTCCTCATCCCATGTCGTCCTCCTTCTGCGATCCTGAGCCGCCGACGCCCCCTGCCGGGACGCCACGCGACAGCTCTGCCCCGCTGTCTTCGAGAGCTGCGGCAGGCGCCGCAGCGCTGCCTCCTGCGATGGTCGGCTTCGAAGATGACGACGCGTCTCAGTGGGGCATCTTCGCCCTCGCGTTCCTGCTCGCCTCCGGTCTGCACGGCATGCTGGGCGGGCTGGCCAACGAGGCGCCGCAGAAGAAGATGACCGAGCGGATCGAGATGGCGGTCTACAAGCCGCCTCCGCCGCCGCCGCCCCCACCGGTCGAGGCCCCGCCGCCCGCGCCGGAGAAGCCCAAGCCGAAGGAGCCGCCGCCCCGGGAGTTGCCGCCGCCGCCCAAGGAGCCGCCGCCCCCGCCGCCGTCGAACGATACGCCGCCACCGGAGCCGCCGGCGGAGCCGATCCCTATCGTCACCGGCATCAACATGAACTCGGTGGTGCAGGGAAACAGCGGCATGGCCACGCGCGTCGGCAACACGACCTACGGCGATCCGAACCAGGAGAGGTTCGTCGACCCGTCGCAGGTGAAGGGCTACGCCGGCGGCCAGCCGGGCTTCAAGGCGGCCAGGGCGTCCTCGTTGTCGAAGGATGCCCGGGTCCTGCGCGACTACAAGGCGCCCTACCCCAAGGAGCTGGCCGACGAGGGTGTCGAGGGCGCCGTCCAGCTGAAGATCGAGGTCACCAAGACCGGCGTCATCAACGGCGTGCGGATCGTGCGCTCATCGGGGAACAAGACCCTCGACGCGCTGGCCGTCAGCGCGATCAAGAAGTTCACGTTCGCGCCGGCCGAGGTGGACGGCGAGAAGGTCGACAGCGACTTCTCGTACACCTACCGGTTCGAGCTCTTCGACTGACCGGGCGCTCCCGGCGTCATCGTCGACCGCTCAAGGAAGACGGAGACCGTCAGGGCGACGCTCCGTCGACCGGCCGGCTGCTGTCACAGTGGCAGGATCGTCGGGTTGCGCTGAACGCTGGCGAAGGCCGCTTCGACGATGGCGTCGACGTCGGTGTCGCTCGGCAGGGCTCGCTGGCGAAGCTCGCGCTCGTCGCGATCGAACAGCGCAAGGGAGGCGAAGAAGGCGTCGCGGTCGGAAGATTCGGTCTTTTTCTGCATGGTGTGGTCCTCAGGTGACAACGTGCGACGGCCGGCGCCACGCCGCCAGTTTCTGGCCGGCGGTGCAGATCCCGGGATCGCGAGCGGGGCGCTGTCGACGCGTGGCTCCCCCCACAGCGTCGGGGTTGAATGCGGAGTCCGGCGGCGGAGCCCACGCCCCTGCTACGCTCGCTGCGTCCGCAGTCTCTTCCCCGGAGGTCGTCGATGTCGTCCACACCTGCTGACCAGCCAGCCTCGTTCGACGTCGGCGCCGTCCTCGCGGCCCCGACGAAGGACCCCCGCTGGGTCGTCACGTGCGGCGCGATGGGCCTGTGGGCGCTGGTCCCGATCGTCGGTGCGCTGAACCTGGCAGGGTGGGTGCGCGCCGTGGCCGAGCGGCGCATGGCCGGCGGTGACGACGCGCTGACGCTGCCGCCCGCGCGGCTCGCCTACGTCGGCGCTGGCTGGCGAATGTTCCTGGCCCGCGCGCCGCTCGGCCTGCTGTTCGCCCTGTTCCTCGCCGTCGCCGGCGGCGCCAGCTTCGCGCTCATCCGGCTGGGCGACGGCGGCGAGGTGCTCGGCCTGCTCGTGATGCTCGGCGCCTATGGCGCCGTGCTCGTCGGCAGCCTGGTGGCCTCGCTGCTGGCCCCGGCCATCGACTTCCTGCACATCGTCGAGGACGAGCCGTGGGCCTCGGTGGCCTTCGGGCGGCAGTGGGAGGTCATCCGCGCCGGCGGCCTGCAGTACCTGCTCGTCTTCGTCGCGGCGCTCGTCGCTGGTTTGCTGGCCCAGCTCGGGGCGCTGGCCTGCTTGGTCGGGCTCTTCGTGTCGATGCCGTACTCGTTCGCCGTGCAGGGCGCCACCGTCGCCGAGTATGCCCGCATCCTCGCTGCGCGGCCCACGACGCCCTCCCGGCGGCCGGCGGTCGGTGGCGTCGGCGGCGTCGGCGGCAACCCCTTCGGCGTCTGAGGGCGCCGACGCCGCACAGCGTCAGGCGTCGCTCCATCCCACGCCACGGCGGACGGTCGGCTGGCGCACCGCAGCCGGATCTGGTTTCATCCGTGACGTCGCCGCGCAGTTTCTGACCCCGGTGGAATCCATGAGCCCTTTGCCTCGCTTCGTTCGCCGCGCGCTGCCTTTCGCGCTCCTGCTCGGCGCCCTCGGGTGCAGCGGCGGTCTCAACTGCGGCAGCGGCTGCGCGCAGTCCTACCCCTACCCGCAGACGGCGACGTCGGTGCCCAATGGCACGCGCGCCATCGACGACGGCATCCGCGCGCGGCTGACCCAGGAGGGCCTCGACTTCCTCGTCACGCAGCTGCGGCCCCTGCTCGCCTCTTCGCTCGGCGGCGAGCAGAACGGCCAGCTGCGCGTCGTGCTGCCGGCCGGGCAGCTGGCCGGATCGGCGGTCGAGTACGGCCGCGGGTCCACGGACCCGTTCGAGGTCTACCCGGCGACGGTGATCGTCGACGCCGAGGCGCTTGGCGCGAGCATCGACGTCGAGCTGATCGAAGCCAGCGACGCCATCCGCGTCAGCGTGGTCGACATCCCCATCGGCGTCGACATGCGCCTGTTCTCGGACTGGGGCCTTGGCAACGCCGCCTGCAACCTGACCGGCACCTCGCCGGAGTACGGCGGCGCGCCGTACCTCACCGGCCTCACGCTCGAGGCGCTGGTGCGCCCGCGCGTCGGCTCCGGCGCCGAGTGCGACGAGGCCGGCGGCGTGGGCGAGTGCATCAAGATCGACGTGGACATCGTGCGCGTCGACGTCGACCCGCGCGGCAACCTCGGTAGCGAGGACATCGAGTTCGCTACGCCGCCGTCGTGCCCGGGCAGCTGCGGCGCGTTCACCTGCAGCACGACGCCCGACGGTCCCGGGGGCTGCTCCGAGGCCTGCAGCGACCTGCCCCTGCGGATCGTCGACGAAGACGGCAACGCCGAGTGCGTCGGCGTCTGCACCGTCGCCGGCGTCGGTATCGAGGTCGTCTTCGAGGTCATCGGCGTCCTCGAGCCTTTGCTCGGCGACCTGCTCGACGACGCCCTGCAGACGGCGCTCGAGAGCGCCCTCGAAGACGTCGACGGCGCCCCGCTGTCCATCTCGTCGCGTCAGGACATCGCCGCCGCCGCGCCGGGCGTGCTGCCCGCGTCGGCCCTCGACCTTGGGTTCGCCGTCGCGCCGACCGCCGGCGCCTTCGATGTCAACGTGCCCGCCGGCGGCGCGCTCGGCATCGACGTGATCTTGAAGAGCGGCTTCGAGGCGGCGCCGCCGTTGGACGACAGCGAGGGCCTGACCGTGCCGCACCCGTGCGTCCGACCGATCACCGGCGTGACCTTCGCCGACCTGTACGGCGACGGCGTGCGCGGCGAGTTCGAGGTCCCCGACGACGCCCTCGTGCCGCTGACCGGCCGCTTCGACGGCGCCGCGTACCACCTGGGCGCGAGCCTCGCGAAGCCGGCGGTGAACCAGATCCTGTTCGCGCTCTACAACACCGGCGCGCTCTGCCTCGAGATCGACTCCGACGCCATCAACCGCCTGACCGGCGGCGGGTTCCAGCTGTCGGCGGCCACCCTCGACCTCTTGACCAGCGGCAAGCTCAAGCAGTTCGCCGACGCCGACGCGCCCGCGATCCTCGTCGTCAACCCGTCGCAGCCGCCCGTGGTCCGCTACGGCGCCGGCACCGCCGACGAGGGCCACATGATCATCGAGTGGCCCGACGTCGAGGTTGGCTTCTACGTGCTGATGTTCGAGCGCTTCGCCCGCGTGTTCGCGGTGCAGGCCGACGTCTCGATGCAGATCGCGGTGTTCCACGACCCGGGCAGCGCGTCGCTGCGCATCTCGGTGGTCGACGGCCCCAACGTCCAGAACTTCGAAGAGACCTTCAACGAGCTGCTGCCCGGCGTCGACTTCACCGAGGTGCTCGAGCAGCTGCTCGGCGTCGCCTTCGACGCCGCGCTGGGCGACGGCCTCGAGTTCAACTTCGACATCGGCAACGCGCTGTCCGACGCGCTGGGCGTGCCGATCTACATCGACTTCCGCGGCGTCGAGACGGTACCCGAGGGCGACGACCGCGAGTTCCTGAACGTGTATCTGGCAATGACCAGCACGCCGCCGCAGCCGCGCACGGCGGCGCCGCCGTTCGTCGGCCTGTCGCGCGAGCCGGGGGTGCTGCGCATGGTCGACGCCGAGCAGCTCGGCCGCGGGCAGCACGCGCGCCCCACCGGCGAGGTGCACCTCGACGTCAGCGACGGCGACGCCCGCGAGTGGTTCGCCCGCGTCGACTTCGGCGCCTGGCGCGGACCGCTGCGCGCGGGCGGCGACGAGCTCGTCGTGCGCGACGCCAAGCTGCGCGCCGCTGGCGAGCACACGATCACCATGCGCAGCCGCCTGCGCGGCGACACCGGCTCGCTCGAGCCCGACGGCCAGACCGTGAGTGTCTGGGTCGACGCGCTCGCCCCCGACGTGCGCCTCGAGCGCCGTGGCGCTGCGCTGGTCGCCCTCGGCAGCGACGACGCCACGCCGGCCGGCGGCCTCGTGTACGCGTGGCAGCACGACGACGGCGCGTGGAGCGACTTCGCCACGACGGCGACGCTGCCGCTCGACGGGCTCGTCGCGCGGCGCGTCGCCGTCAAGGCGCAGGATCTCGCCGGCAACGTCTCGCGCGTCGTCGGAGTCGACGTCGCGATCGAGCAGCGTCGCCTGCGCGCCGACCGCGAGGCCGAGGCGCTGGCGTCGGCGGGCTGCGCGGCGACGGGTGGCACCGCGTCGGCGCCCGTAGTGGGCGCGCTCGTCGCGCTGTGGCTGCTCGCGCGGCGACGCAGGCAGCGTTGACGTGACAACGCGACGGGGCCAGCGCCTTCTGCGCGCCGCGGCGCTGTGGGGGGCCGCGGCTGCGGCGTCGCTGGCGCCCGGGGCCTGCGACTGCACGAACGTGGCCACGGTGCCGCCCGGGCCGTCTTGCTTCGTGTCCGCTGACTGCCCCTTCGACCTCGTCTGTCAGAGCGGCACCTGCATCGACCCGCTCCCCCGCGACCCCGGCGAGGGCGAGGGCGAGGGCGAGGGCGAAGGCGAAGGCGAAGGCGAAGGTGAAGGC
>Ga0194129_10004383_pt1 | contig 18841 bp, 28 predicted proteins | sample TA2KigCa35mmetaG_FD_150862 | JGI IMG/M metagenome (GOLD analysis project Ga0194129, IMG submission 150862) | Freshwater microbial communities from Lake Tanganyika, Tanzania - TA2015038 Kigoma Deep Cast 35m | ecosystem: Environmental > Aquatic > Freshwater > Lake | place: Tanzania: Lake...
GTTTTAGTGACATAATTCTTGTATGCGTCGCCGTCCCAAATGTGGCAATCATAATCCAATAAGAATTTGATGTTGGTGTCTCCTCGTAGAAACCAAAGTAATTCTGTTACAATAGTTTTCCATGCCATTTTTTTTGTGGTTAATAGTGGAAACCCTTGGGACATTTTATGTCTTATCGTATAACCAAAAATTGACTTGATACCAGTACCGGTACGGTCTTTTTTTTCTACTCCATAATCAATTATGGATTGTAATAAATCTTGATATTGTTTATCTATAGTGTTCATAAGTTTTTCCAAAAAATCCTGCATGTAATTTCGCATTATCGAAACTCAACTTGAGTGCGTCATACTTTTCCATTTTAGGATTCAAATCCATGATTTTTCTACAAGAATCTAAAACGTGCTCTCTGAGTTTAAGTTCTTCCGCTTCGTGTAGAAGTTCATCAATAAGTTCCTCGGTAGTCATATATCAAGAGTTTTGATTTTCCCATTCTTCTATTATGTATTTTATGTTATCAGATAGATAGCTTGAATTAGATAACCATTTGAGTACCTGACTCACACCTTCAATTTTACCTTTTTCAAAACAAATATCCATAGCATTAATTAAGCCTTCTTGGTCTAGAAGAATACCATGGGAGTTATATTCTTTTATAAGTTTAAGATAATCTGGTTTCATAGATTATTTCTCAATTAGCATGTTAGTTGCAGAGATTGGAAATCTAGCCACAGGTTCTCTCATTTTTTTTTCTGTGTCTTCACTGTATTCATATCTCTCTCTCATCACTTCGTAAATACTCTCGTTTATTTTTACAGTTGGGACATTAGTAAAGGTGTAGATTATTGTAGATTGACTTTTTACACCTTCAAAAACGGTAACGGTTTTGGTCGTTGTGTTGAAAATTAATGTTTGCATTGTATTGAATTGTTTTAAAAAAAAAACAGATGTGTTAGAGTTAGGCAGTGAGTAAATTACCAAGATACTACTGAAAATGAAACAACATCTGCGTAACAAATATAAAAAGGGTGATTAAATAAATCAAATAAAATAAAAGATTTTTTTGAGGTATTTATAAAAAACATGATATTATGAAAATATGGGGATTAGGTCAAATATCGGCTGATGAAAAAAACGATATTTTATCAAAACATAGAGAAATTTATAATGGTTATCAAACCATGCAACCGAAGGTGGAAAACACACAACCTTTATTTGTTCAAGATTTTGCCAACGATAAAGGTGGGTTAGTGGTGAACAACAAAGGTGAAGTAAAACCTTACACAAACATGGGAATCAACGAACAATCGACCATCCCAACTAAACAATTGGTTGAAGAACAAGAAATGTGTAATGAATGTGGTGGTGGTACAATTTATGAAGGAATCTGTGAACAATGTGGTTCTAAAATGGAAGGAATTAGTGAAGATGACATGACTTTAGGTGACGAAGTACCTTCATTTGATACTGAAGGAAATTTTTTAGGGATGGCAAAACCCAATGGAGATATGGAAGAGACTACAGAAGGTTACAAAACAGGGAAATTAGATGACATTTACAATGTGAGAGATTTGGATTTGAAAGGACATTTTGACTATGTACAAGGTGATGACAATTATGAAGGAAGTTTTGAGCAACAACACGGAATGAAAAGAATAACAAACGAGGTTGATGATGATTTTGTGGATAATTTTGAAGACCCCGATAATGAAAATGACGCAACAGTTGGTTCAGACGATTTACAGATTGACTCAAGTGAAATGTATGAGCAAGGATTCACGGGTGGTGGAAATGCCCCTGACACAGATTTATCAAATATCAAATCCGCATATAATTTTAAAACAAAAGGACCCGCAGAAGGTGATGGACCTTATACAAGAAAAGCTAACGATATGGATTTGGATGATGAAGACGTTTGGGAACCTTACAACTTTGAAAGTGGTGGAGCAACTTCAGGTGGTGATGCATTTCCACAATTCGAGGCAGAGTGCGATGAATGTTATGAAAAAATGGAATCAGCTTTCTCCGAAGAAGAACAAGAACTAGACGAACAGGATATTTCAGGAGTTCAAGGAATCTACGGAGCAATGAAACCACCTTATGATTTTGATAGTGAGGGACCAGGAAAAGCTGGACCATATCAACGTTCAAGTTATAATGAAGGTTCTGATGAGGACAATCGAATTGAAGTTGATACAATCGACGACAAACCATCTGAGGACGAATTAAAAATTTTTGACCCTAAAGACAAATCTTGGTCAGAAATTAATGATTTCCTTGGGACGGATGAGTTAGAACATCTTGATGAGGATTTGAAAGAATCTGTTATCAAACAACAAACCAAAATTATCGAAATGTTCAATAGAATGAAAGTTATAAAATAAATAAAACCCCTCAAACGAGGGGTTTTTTATTGATATAATTTTTTTGTTTGATTATTTTTCAAAAAAAATTATGTCAGCATCAAGATTATTTATCGAAAAACAGAGAAATGAAGTAAACTATTGGAACTATTATTTTTATACAAATGTTTTCAGTGACCAAGAACTCTCTGAAATTATCAAACTTGGTGAAAAAAATGGATTACGTGCTGCGGTTACAGGAATAAATACTACGGCGACCACATACAGAACTAGTGATATATCTTGGATTGATGAGACTGAACAATCCTCTTGGGTATACAAAAAAATAACAGATTTAGCAATAGACGCAAATTCAAAAATGTGGAACTTTGATATTTGGGGTTTTCAGGACTCTCTTCAGTATACTACATATGATGCAAAAAATGAGGGTCATTATGATTGGCACGCTGACTGTGGACCAAATATGTCGAATAGAAAATTGTCAGTTGTTTTACAATTAACAGACCCTTCCGAATATACTGGCGGCGACTTACAACTCAATTTAGGTGATAGAATAAGTTCGGTGAATAAAGGAAAAGGAATTATTGCTTTTTTCCCTTCATTTATACTTCATAGAGTTTCCCCATTGACTTCTGGTCACAGAAGGTCTTTAGTAACATGGTTATGTGGCGCAAATTTTAGATAAAAAAAAGGGAGCTTATCCTCCCTTTTTTTATTCTTCAGTGTTGAAGAAAAATACTTGAAATAGCCTACCGTCGTGCATATTTTGCCCGAAATAATCTAACGAAACATGGTAGTTATCGGCTCTATACATAATCAATCTGTTAAAAATATTACCAACTCTATCAACCATTTCCCATTTTGTAAAATCCTGCATTTCATTATTAGGAGGTGCAGATTCTATGTAACCTGGTTCATTTTCTTTTTTATAATCGTAATGCATCCATCCTGTTTTTTTGTGTCTGAAAATACCTGTACCTGCAGTCAATGGGGCATCAGGTGTAAGGTAAATAACTGCCGCCCAATCAGTTGTTGAATCGGAATGTATCCAAGACCTGTCACTAGCTACAGTATATTGGAAAGAACCTGTGTAATCACCACCCCACCATATAATATCACCGGCAAATGGGTATAGAATTTGTCTGAATTTTTGTTTGAGTGCGTCAGTCAAAAAAGAAACTGTTCTTTGACCTGGATAATTACCCCTAACCTTAAACTCCTGTTTCAACGCAAATTCTCTAACTTCAATTGGGTTCTCATAAAAGTTGTCGATAGTAATAGAATTGAATCTCATAACTTGAATTATGTTTCAAATATAATAACAAATAAACACAAGAAAATTGATTTTTAATTAATTTAAAATATGACTTTTATCATTTTTTAATATATTTCTAATAAAAAAAGATATGGAAATTAAAGAAATTGTGTCATATTTTTTGAATGTAGATTCGAACATTTTGGAGGTCTCATTCAAACTAATCGAAGATAGTGAGGATACTCTAAGGACCGATGATATAAATTATACGATTGTAGAGGATTATGGTTTTGATTTAGTCACAGAAAGTTTTGATTTTTTCGACGATGATTTTGAAGACGATGAAATAGTCCGAAAAGAAAAAGTTGAACTTGATGAAGATGAATTGGTATCATTTTTGAATGAATACTACACTATCAATCCCAATTTATTACCAAAGGTAGATTTATATTAGGGACCTACTCGGGTTAGATATAAAGTCATAACCTGTTTTTCACCTAACTTACCTCTGAACCAAGCACCTGAACTTTTTAATTGAAGATTTTCTAATCCATCATCTTCAATAAAAAAAGTCAGCATCCGAGAGGAATTATCCTTTGTTATATAATCAAATTGCAAGTATCCGTAGTGATATGCTGTATTCCCAAAAATCCTATAGAAAATCTGATTAGGAGACACTCCGTACTGCCAAATATCTCTACCGTCTTGTGTAACCCCTAATAGTTTCATTCTGACAGTATTATAGTCCAAATGAAGGTAAAACCTATTAATTTTTATTGTATCGAAGGGATGAGGTAAAATGGGGTTATAATAAGTTGAACCAATTGTGTAAAGTGAATCCTCGGAATGATTCTGGTCCACGTTAGTAATATCTAATTTTGAAACAACATATTTCCCACTCAAAGATAAGTCGGATATGTTTGTAACATATTTTTCACAGGCACTCAGAATAAAAAGTGTTGTTAATATAAAAATTATTTTTCTCATATTGCAAATATAAGTTTTTTTTATTATTTCCAAAAATATTTATTGTCATGATATTAGACGTGGACCAATTGATTCGTTTTTTTAAGAAATATACAACCACAAGTGAGGTTGAGGAAATGGATGAACAAACCGATGCAGGTAAATCAGCTTCAGGAAGTGCGGGAGCTTCCGCCCCATCAGGGAAACCTGTAAAAAAATGGGAGACAGGGGTTGCAAGAAGTAAAGCTAACCAAATCGGTGTTACAAAATGGGAAAGTGGTAGAAAATTGGGTAAGACTTATATGAACGACCCAAAATATGTTTGGAAGAGCGATAGAGTTATGGGTAAGACCGGTGGGTCCGATTTCGCTTAACAATATATTTATAAAAAAAAGATTTTGTATGGTACAACCAAGATATAGTCCCGAAGAGGCACTTGAGAGAGTGAAACTGATGATGAAATATGATTCATCGAGAACCCTGAATGAAAACAAAGAAGTTATTTTTGAGCAACGGATACACAAAGAGCGGCAATCGGTGGGACTGCTGCAGGTGCCGCAACAGGTGCGGTAGCCGCAAAGGTGGCTTTGGGTACTATGGGTGCTTCAACAGTCGCCGCAACAAGTCTTGGTAACTTTCTATTAGGAACCGGTGCTGCAAATGCTACTTTAGTAGGTGGTGCGGTAATTGGAGGATTAGCCGGACTAGCTTTAATTCCTTTAGCTTATTGGGCAATCACAAAAGATTCTGATTCAAATAAGGTTAAGAATTTTTTTCAAATGTGTTCTACGGAGGGTGCAAAAATAGCAAAACTCACAAGAAAGATTGATGATAAAACAATCAGAGACATGAGCGATAACATCAATGATGCTGTGAATTATAATACTCTTGGGTTTTTAGCTGGCACAGACGAAAAAAAACTTTTTGCACAATTTAAAGCAATCCAAGATGGTACTGCTTCCGACTTTTGTGCTTTAGTAAATCAATATAATAAAAATTATGGCGATTTGTGGGATGATTTGGATAGTGATATTGACTCCAAAGACGAATGGAATCAAATTTTTAGACCCTTAAGAAATTGTGTTGAAGACTCAATGCTAGAAATTGCAAAAGAAACTGAGAAAGATTGTAAAGCAAATCCTGAACAAGAAAAATGTAAAAAAGTTGTTGAAGCAACATATAAAGATTGTAAAGATTTTTATCAAAAGGGTTGTAAATCACCTGTGATTGCAAAAGTACAAGGTTGTCTTGGAGGATTGAAGTCTGATGGTCTATTTGGTCCTAAAACTGAGGCTAAACTCAAAGAAAAATTTGCTGATTTAGCTGGAGGATTCAGGGATTCAGAGGTTGATAAAATTTGTAATAAACCAACTCAATCAACGGATGAATTTACAACCAAAGTAGATGCAGATAAAGTTGATGATATTTTGAATACGTAATTTTATTATGAAACAATTAATAACAGAAGATTTGGAAAAAAATAAAATCCTATCAATTCACAAATCTTTAATAAAAGAACAACATTCCTCAAAAGAGATAGATGAACAGTTACAAGGTAAAGGTGACATCAACTCACAAGAAGCTACCTTACGTAAAGCAGAGAAGGATAAATGTTTAAAAAATGGTAGGTTATTAACCAACGCTAATAGGTCCAAATTTGTTTACAGAGCAACAACAAAAAGCGGTAAAGAAGTGGATTTTTTTGCTGACATGACATATAAGTTCAAAGACGGAAGTAAATCTGGTAAATGGTCTTGTCCTGAAATTGCAACTCAAACCCCACAAATAACACCTACAGTCACAAAACCACCATCAACAACACCATTACCTAAACCCTTAGACCAAAGTCAAAAAGATTTACTCCGAAGACTTGAATCTGATGGATGGTATGTGATGGACCCTCCACCTAGCGAGTTTGTAATAGACCAAGGCGATTATGAAAGGGCGGACTTAACTAAGGCTCAGGATGACAAGAATCCTGGTTTCAAATATAACAGTTCATTATATTTTAAAAGTTCAGACTTCAAAGAGTTCTTTGTTTATAAGAAAAAAATAGGACAGGCTCCTCCGAAAGTTACAAGAGGAAATAAAATAGAATACCCTATCGAAAGTTGTAGGATTGCAATCAACGGTTTATGGAAAAATCTTGATAAACCAAGAACCTATCCTTTAGATGATGCAATGCGAGGCAAATATGAAGAGGTTGCTCGTGGTTGTCAAGAAAAAGTGATGTTTGCTCCGATTTTGAAAAAAAGACTAAAAGATTTAGACCTCTAAAAAGATATAGATTATGTTACAAAAAGATATAAGAAAAAAACTAAAAGAAGTTAAAGTTAAGAAAGAACTGATACTTGTAGAACAAAAAATTGTTGAAAGTCGGATTATGATGATTTTTGAGTCCCAAGAAAACATCAATAATTTTTCATCATTACCTGTAGCTAAACAAAAAAAATTAGTTGGGAAATTAATTCAGGAGTTTAAAATACTTGGCCAACAGGACATCTTAAACGAACAATTATTGGATTTCATGGGTAAAATCTTTGGTCAGGGATTCAGCGCTATTTTACAGACTATCGTGGAACCAATGGTCAACTCGATACTTTCAGGTTTGGGAATGCAAAATTCTTTCTTCAGTAAAACGTTGTCATCATTCCTCATAAGAAATCCTTCGAAGATAATCAAAGCGTTCAAAGATTGTAGAAGTATGACTGAAGTTGTTGCATCAGCCCTTGTTGAAGCAATGTTAATGACAGTTCAAGAACAACAGGGATTACAGGGTACAGGATTTACAGTTGTGAGAAATGCTTTGTTGGGTGCTTTGGAGAACACCGCATTTGCGAAAGATTTGAGTGATAAGTTAGAAAATTTTGTTTGTCAGATGTATGAAAGTCTTACAGGTAAGGCAGAAAAAGTTTATGGTAAACTGAAGACCGATGTTCAACCAGTGAAACCGGCCATGAGTTAATTTAGAGGTAAACTTTAAATATAAATTAGGAAACAAAAAGGGGGTGTTCTAATTTCTTAAAAAAAAGAAGGGTATTAACCCTTCTTTTTTGTTTTGACAACTTCGTCGATAATACCGTATTCTAAGGCTTCTTCGGCTGATAACCAAAAATCGCGTTGTGAATCCTCTGTAACTTGTTCAGGGGTTTTACCACAAAACTCACCCAAAAGTTCGAACAAAATTTTATTTGTCTTTTCCCATTCTATAAAATTAATTCTTGCGTCTTGAATATTTCCACCTGCACCACCAGATGTTTGGTGAAGCATTGTTTTGGAAAAACGTAATGATGAACGTTTGCCCTTTGTTCCTGCACCTAAAAGCACAGAACCCATAGAAGCTGCCATACCCGTGTTAACAGTTCTGATGTCACAGGAAATATATTTCATGACATCAACCATAGATAATCCACTTTTAACAGAACCACCGGGGGAATCAATATGCATGGTAATATCAGTTTTGTCTGAATTGTCTAAAAACATTAGTTGTGCTTGGACAATAGTTGACATGTGGTCGTTGACTCCACCTGCAACCCAAATGATTCTATCTCGCATTAAACGTGAGAAAATGTCTATTTGAGTGGCTCTCATTTCCCTTTCTTCAAGAATGTAAGGAGTCATTGATGATTCAATCATCTTATTTTGATAGTGCAAATCAAGAGAACTTTTTCCGAGATGTCGTACGTAATAATTTTGAAAATCGTTTCCAAATTCCATATTTGTATTTTTTTACAAATATAGAAAAGAATTAGGATAACCCCAAAATATCATCTGCAATTTCTTGTGAAGTAAGATTTTTCCAATTACGTGGATGTTCATAAGACCAAAAATATTTCCAATTTCCATATCTAATAAAACCATGGTCACTATAGTGTTTTGTTTTGAAATCATTACTTGCCTTCGGGAATCTTCCGATGTTGTAAGTTTTGTAGAAGTTGAGTCCATCAACGTTGTATTTTGATTTATTCAAAACTTGAACTTCCGAAAAACGAGAGTCTATGTATATTTCACACATATGTAATTTTTGATATTGAACAATCCTGTTATACCAAATTATCGCCTCTTTAACATCATCTGTGTGAAGATTGAATCTAACAAGTTTTCCTGCATCATTATACCTGTGAGAAAATATTTTCCGAATACCAATTTCAGGTAGTAATTTACTAACAACAATTTCATAGTCATAATAGAATTCAATTGGTAAAGAAAACTCTGTATTGATACTATTGATTTTTGTACTAATACAGTAGTTATTCACTAATAAGGGACTTTGTTGATTTTTTTTATACTCAAACATTTCAACAAGATAATAGAAATCTTTTCCAAAAACTTTCACTTTAGTAAATGGATTGAAGTCGTAGTAAATTAATTCCTCATTTACGGATGTATACATAGTTTCCAATTACTAATTCATCAATTATTCCATTTTTTAAATGGTCGAGAGCATGAGTAGGATTTTCGATTATAGGTTCATCATGAGCGTTGAAAGATGTATTCAGAAGAGCAGGAATACCGCTAATTTGATGATACTCATTAAGTATTTCCCATAATTTAGGTAAGTTATCTTTATTAACAACCTGAGGTCTTGCGGTTTTATCTGTTTTTTGTATTACGGCTGGTATCTTCTCAATCCATTCTTCTTTTGTTGAAAAACAAATAGTCATAAATTGAGCACCATATTTCGATTTTGGACATGTGAATATATCATCAAAATAATCTTCCATTACAATTGGTGCGAATGGCATTGTATCGTGTCTCTTGAGTCTTGTATTCAAAACTTTATGAGTTGATAACTCTGTTGGCTTTACTAAAATACTTCGAGCCCCGAGTGCTCTCGGGCCAAGTTCAAACTTTCCATCAAACCAACCTATAATTTTTCCCTCGTCTAATAAGGATGCGATTTCTTTTGAAACATAAGGTCGTCTGATTACATCGTAGGATTTACTAATTTCAAGAACTTCTTCATCAGTAAAAGATGTACCGAAAAAAACATTTTTAAGTTTTTTTGGTTTAATATATTCACCCAGTTGGTTGGCCTTGAAAATGCAGGCACCCAAAGCCAATCCTTCATCACCCATAGGTGGCAACACATAAATCTCATCAACCCAAGGTAGTTCATTGATTTTTTGATTCAGTTTTACATTACCGAAAAGACCACCAGAAAAACACAATTTCTTATATTCAGGGTACAGGTTGTGTAAGTCATCAATAAAATCTAAAAATAAATCTTCAGTTAATTTCTGAAGATTGTAACTGAAAACTTCTTTATTCTCTTGAGTTAAAAAATGGCCTTTTTCAAATAATGTATCACAAACAAACTTAGTTCTTTGATTTGTACCCGAAGGGAAAAATTGTAAACTACCCTTCTCATAATCTATGCAAGTTTTCAATATGTTATAGATTGACTTATCATAATAACCATTTGGCGCCATTCCCATCAACTTACCCTCGTCCTTACACATCTTCCAAATACTGAATCCTTGATAATCATATCCCATGATTGATGCGGTGGAAAATCCCCATAGGTGAGAGAGACTCCCATAATTTGCCAGATAACTTTTTTTTATTAAAGTCATTTTTCCATCTTCACATAGATAAACTCTTAATACTGATGTCAATCCCCCTCCATCATAACTGAGAACAATACATTTGTCTTGGAATCCGCTTGTAAAATAAGCACCATAACAATGAGCTTCGTGATGACTCATAACTTCAAAATTGTTGTTCGCAAGTCTTTTTGCGTAGCTGAGAGAGTAAGGTTCTACAAATACATTATAATCAGCATCTTTAACCTTGATACCGCTTATTTCTTCTATTTTTTTAACAGCTAAATCGGGATAAGAATCATGACTATAACCAGCTTTTATTCTGGTCATTCTTTCTTCTTCTATACAAGAGATTATTTCTCCATCAATCATAAGTGATGCACATGCACTATGACTACTACCATAAAGGCCAAATATTACACCCATAACTTTTTATAAAATACGAAATTTTCTAAAACTAATAAATCCAAATTGCAATTTAAAAACGTTTTTATTGCGTTTTCTGGACTTTCAACAATCGGTTCTTTTGGTCCGTTGAAACTAGTGTTTAATAGGACAGGTATTTGAGTTTTTTTGTAAAACGACTCTAAGAGTCGATAAAACTTAGGATTACTTTCTGAAGTTACGGATTGATGTCTTGCAGAGTTATCCACGTGAGTTACAGCAGGGATTTTATTCCTCCAATCTTTCTTCACAGTTGTTGTAACTAACATATAAGGGGAATACACGTCTGACTCGAATACTTCGGATTGATATTCAAAAAGTACGGCAGGTGCAAAAGGTCTATACCATTCTCTTTTTTTAATATCGGAATTTATGTGACCTGTCATCCAAGAGTTTATTGGGGATGCCAAAATTGACCTATTTCCAAGTGCTCTTGGACCAATCTCAGAGCCACCTTGAAACCAACCGATGACTCTATTTTGTGTTAACCAATGACTAATCTCTTCAATCAATTCATCGAAAGATTCAAACTCCTTGTAGTTCAATTGTTTATCACAACTATTGATTGCTGTTATGATATCTTTTTTTGTATATGATTTACCAAAATAAGGACTCAATAATTTATTTTCGTTTTCCACTTTTAAGAGTTGTGTGCCGAAGAAAGCACAACCTAAAGGTATACCACTATCATCCGATGGTGGGATGAAATAACAATTTTCATATAGACCTGAGTTCAAGATTCTTTCATTCGAATTACAGTTTAGAAAAGAACCACCTGCAACGCAAATATTTTTAGAACCTGTAAGATTTTTAGCCATCTTTGCCAAAATAATTGATGCTCTTTCTTGTTCTCTTTGGTAGATACCTGCTACACAAGCTCTCGAATAAAAATCTGAACTCCAATCTACTTTAGGATATATTTTATTATTAGTTATACAAATATCGTTTTTGAGTTCCTTTACAAACTCAGGTGCTTCATTAACGATTTGTTTGTCTGCATAAGACGCTAAACCCATCAGTTTACCTGCTGGCCAAGTATTAGAAGCAGGTTCAAATATTACTTGGTGACAACCGGTAGAATACATAGTACCTAATGAGGTACACTCGTTTGTGTCAAGGGGTGTAGGGTATGGAATCCATTTTTTGTATACCTCTTCATATTTTTCTCTAGTAAAATGGAATATTGAAATTGCTTCAGTCCAATCGATTTCATTTGGTAAATTATTTTCTTCTGGACCATACCAATTTTCTAATCCATTTTTGTAGCTCAATATACTTCCAGATGCATCGGCGACAACGATTGCCGCTTCGTCAAAGGTTGAACTGAAAAACGCACTATATGCATGTGCCAAATGGTGGGGAATCGAAAGTATTTTAGAAGAATCAATTGACGGAAATCTTACTATGAGTTTTGTTATGGTTTCGTCTACGATTTCAGTTGTAGAATAAACAAACAAATCTACGTCATTGACAGTGAGGTCGAAGTTTTCCAAACAATAAAGTATGGGATTTATGGGTAACTCTCCTTGAGAAAAAGCACCATCGTGCTTTATTCTTGATAATCTTTCTTGGGTAATTCCAATAAGAATTTTTCCATCTTCAATTAATACAGCGCCCTTGTCATGGCCTACGGAAAAACCTATGACCCTCATTTATGAAATTAATTTTTATTGATTTTTAACGGGTGGGTTTTCTTGCATATTCACAACAGTACCCTCGTCCAAATCTTGCTCACATTTATAGATATGAATCTGCTCTTGATATTTGAATACAATAACTTTTTTTACGTCTTCAGGCAATTTAATGTTTTCAGAGATATTCACAACAATACCCTCTCCATCTGTCAAGATAAATCCGAGTGCTTTTGCGAAAATCATCGATGCATTTAGTATGTCCTGATTTTCGGTTTTTTCTAAATTATTTTGTTCCATTTTTTATTCTGTTTCATCTGAGATTATGTCACTCAATTGTGACGTGGCGTATGGATTTCTTTCTTCAAAAATCTCGATAGCACGTTCAAATCTAAAGAGTTTTATTTCGGAGATAAAGAGTTCGCTTCCCAAACTGTCTGCTTTTTTCTCTAAATCAGAAATTTGTTTTTGCAATTTTTTATTTGCTTCTTTTTGTTTATTGTACTCCCACATGAAGAATAAAGAAACAAATATTAATAACCCAAACAATATTTTTGATGAAAAATTCACTTTAACAATTATAGAGTTAAATATCAATAAATGAATGATTTTTGAAACTCACTCCATATGTTCTGAATGAATACATCCTCATTAACAAGTGTTTGAGCAAAGGGTTCGTGTTTGAGTTTCATTTTAGCTTCCTCTGGCGTTCTATCGGCTTTTTTCAAATTACACTTTTGACAAGATGTAACAAGATTGGTCCAACTATTTGTACCCCCTCTTGATTTGGGTGTAACATGGTCCAAAGTTAGATTCCTGTGAGAACCACAATAAACACAAGAATAATTATCACGTCTGTAAATCCTGTTTTTATTTGCTCTGAGACCTCTTGTGTGATATCTGATGTATTTCAACAACCGTATGATTAAAGGTCTAACATAGGTTTTAAAACCAGCTTTAATTGGATTCACATCATGTTTGACAACCTCAGCCTTACCTTTATCAACTAAAACAAAACTCCTTCTGAAACTTGTGACATTCAAAGGAGTATAATCATAGTTTAACACCAAAACTCCGGACATAAAAAAGTTTTTACAAAAATATTATATTTTTCTTAAAAAAACAAAAGGGGTCCAATTGACCCCTTCCATATAAAACGATTCAGCAATAGTTTATGATTCGGGGTTCCATGCATTTCATCACATTAGTGTTCTCATATGAACTCACAGTTCCCAAAAGACACGAGTTAGTATTGGCCAAAATCATCACACTTATAAATATCTGAAAAAATTTACCAAAATCAAATTTTTGATTATCTTTGTCTTGACTGTCATTCTTTATAAAAAAAACAAACAAGAATAAAGGTATTAGGGAGTCAGTCATAAATTATAGAAACAAGCCTTATTAGCTCAGAAGGTAGAGTAGCAGTTTTGTGAACTGCGGGTTGTTGGTTCGATTCCGACAGAGGCTCAAAATTTTATTATATGAATATTTTTATTTGTTATTATTCGATTTGTTTTATCTATTGTATGATTATGTCAATCATAAGATGGAATAAAGATGTTATGAGTGGTGGTCTCGGAATATCACCTGGTTTGGACACATTATCGATGATAATTATGTGTTGGGCTTTAGCTCCTGTGGATATTTTTCTCAGATGGGTTGAAGTTTATAAAAAAGCCGAAGAGGCAAGAAGAAACAATTCAAAAATACTTTAACATGGCACATCCAAACTTGCACGCAAAATCATCTGCAAAAAAATTTGGTGGCAAACCTGAGGATTATATTCATTTACATGAATGGTTAGACGAAACCAAGGGATGGTTCTGTGACTCACTTCATAGGATGTTTCGACATCATTCTGAGGGTATTTTCGAGATGGAAGAAAGATTTGGTGCGGAGTTCAAAAACAGTGATGGAAAAACCGTTTATACAAGGTATGTTGGTGAACAACATGTAAAAGAAGATTGTAATAATTACATCCCCTCCGCTAAAGAATGGATATTAAACATAACAAAAAATGAAAGACCGAGTTGGATGTTAAAAACAGTCAAACTTGAATTTGAAGATTGATATTTATAATTTATGAAAGTAAAAAAATCAATACCCAACATTTTAACACCCGAAGATAAAAAACTTCTTAAAAGATTAGGTTATTATCTCAAATCACTTGGACACGATACGGGGGTAATTCGAAGTTATCTTGATGGTAGAGACTTAGACGAAGATAGTTTTGAATGGAACCAAATCGGTAATTTCGATAATATTTACGGAACTGAGATTCCTAATTTTATATTTCCTATATTACAGAAAATTCTAACTTATGTAATTGAAAATGACCTTTATCGTACTCCTGATGTCGATGATATAAATTCCTCCGCGGCTGATTTTACTATTGATGCAGATAGACAAGAAGTCAGTTTGAGTTTTGATTATTCCTATTATGAGACTGATGAGTCACAAGGCACAGAATGGGAAGCTGGTGAAGATGAAGAATTGGAAAAGGCTTTCAAATCTTTGGAGGAAGAAGCAGAAAATTATCAACCAAAATTAACTCTGAGATACTCTGGAGGTGGTGATAGTGGTTATCTTGAAGACTTTTTTGAAGAGGGTGGAAGTGTTCCTGCAGATGTATCAGAATGGGCTTATCGACAACTTGAAAATCAACATGGTGGATGGGAAATAAACGAAGGTTCTCAAGGGTATTTCATTTTCAACAATGAGAATCGAACCGCAATTCTTGAACACAGCTACAATCAAGAACAAAATGTGACGGATACGCTTTTCGAGGAATCTTACTCATAATTTTGTTTCTCCATAATATTTTTTATTTTTGTATCTTACCTCGGTTTTAAAATTGGTAGACAAGAGGAACTCAAAATTTCTTCGAAAGTAATTTTTGTGCAAGTTTAACTTCGGCCCCAAGGTGAGCTGGTCCCGTAATTCAACGGATAGAATGACAGATTTCTAATCTGTACATAGAGGTTCGATTCCTCTCGGGACTACCATTTTTTTCAACTATCAAAAGATATATTTCAATATGAATCCCATTGAGATTTAAAACCTTATCCACGTATACTTGATATTTTTTTTATTAAACAATATATTTATATCAGAATGAAAACGATAAACTATCATATAGAGTTTTGTAAGCAAGAAGAAATTTGTTGGGAGACTAACCTATGTGTAGTTCGGTAAAGAAATAAACTCCTGAAGAGTTATATATACAACCTCGGGCCACGCAAGTGGTTCGGGGTTTTTTTATTTTATCAATCTCTTAATTTTTTCGATATTTGCAACAATCTTTTTTTCTTTGGGATTTAACTCCTCGTTGACCGATTTGTTTGTACCTAAGAATTTTCCAATTTGTTTGAATGGTTTGGATATTGCGTTAACTATCCAAGGGTCAACAGGTACTTTATCTGTTGCGTAACCGATTCTTTTTTCTGTTCTATTTCCTTCCTTATCGTATTTGTCTTGGAACATACGGAAAGGAATCTGTGTTATAGTTGAATACAATGATTCATCTTTTGGTATACCTCGTCCTTTTGTAGGGTCATTGATATTCTCTTTTGAGGTTACACCTTTAATTTTTAGGTCACTGTATAATACTGGTGAAAAATATTCATCATATAAACTTACCGTAATATCCTCATCTGCATTACCTAGTTTGTCTCCTAATATTACAGTTTTACCATTTTTTATTGGATTTGATAAACCACAATATATGAGATGATATCCTGATTTCAATTTTAAAGTTGTTCTATTTTTGCAGTCAGGAAAATATTTGGTATTATCAATTACACCGTCGTAAGGTGCTTTTATAATTTGATTATTTTCTTTAGGGATTACAATTTTAACTCCACGAGAACGTAGTTGTGGTTTTTTTCCGAACTCTGTTTGTTCTTTCATGGTTAATTGTAGTGGTTGTGGATACATTTTTTGTCCCAATCCTCTCATATAATTTTGTAATTCTGGTGTGCGTGAAGCAATTTCTTCTTCTGAACTCACTTTTGTGTTCGGTGTTGGTTGACCTGTACTTGTACCTGTATCATCAGTTGGTGTTATATCATAGTTTTTTCCTCCATAAGTGTTCTCGACCCATTTAATTAGTTCAGTGATTTTATTGGTGTCACCTGTAATATCAACACCGGCACCAACTAATGGCTGTCCTTCAAAGTTTTTATAATGAAAACTATTTGATGTGTGAACCCTATCCACCTTACCATTTGGGTCACCTTTTGCGTAAGGATTTTCTGTACATCTTAGACCCATGGCTTGAGCTTTATCTATTACTTTCATTGCCACATCTTTGTTTGTGAATCCAATGTGTAAATGGTTTTCATGACCTGGCCAAGTGATACCTTTTACGATACGACCTTTGTCATAACCATAACCTATTGTTCCACCTGTTCTTGTTGCGGGATTATAAACTAATTCATCAATACCAGAAATTGTGTAGGCGGCTTCTTGTATAATATTTTTCTGATTGAAAATCTCTTCGTAGAGCGATAGAATGTTATCAAGTCCTTTACCCATATTTTTATAAATATGTCTAAAGAATAAAATAATAGTCAGAGGTTGGTGGTGATTAACCTAAGAGTCGACTTCCTTTCGCCGCTGCAGACGGGTACACCAACTTAACTATCGTTTCTTTCAAAAACTAACGTTGTCGTTATATTGTTCCCAATCTTCGTCGTTAGTTTCAAAGGTATATGATTTGGTATTAGAATTTTTTTTCTTGATAAATATACTTTTGATTTCGAAGAGGAGGGTTAATATTTTCATCCTGATGAGTTTCATGACTCTTCTTTTTTCAAATTAAAATTATTTATTTCTTCAAGTGTAATCCGACCTATACTCCATTCAGTCCAAATTGCCTTGTCTTTAAGTAATTCCAAAGAGTCTTCATGAACAAGAACAAAACCCTCGGGAGCGATACCATCAAACTTTCCAATCGGACCTCTATTTTGTATGAGTTGTTTTATATCAACCATATAATTGACTATGTCACAAATGTAAAATATTTATTAGAGACCAACAAAGCTTTTTTCAAGCATAAAATTTAAATAACTCAAAATGGACGACAGTGATAAAAAGAATCAAAACAAAATTTTCAGAGAAAAAGCTGAGAATGGAGATTTACAGGGACATGACCCTATTCCTGGCTCTATTTTTCAATCCTTTTGGTTTCGATGCCGTTCAATATTCCCTAATATTACTGACGGGAGATTTATGGAGAGCGAACTTCGTTATGTATTGTATTGCGGTGCTATTCTTTGGATTGCACATCTATTATCGAAAGTTATATTCTAAAGAGCTATGAGCTCACCTGATTTGAAAGCATCAAAATTGGGTCCCTTAATTAAAAAATAATTTCTACCCTCTTTTCTGTAATCTAAAATACCTGCGTTTTTTGCTGCGGCGAAAAACGACGCATGTTGACCTCTCAAATCTCGTTGGCTATATATAGAATTATCTTTAGACTTTCTAAACTTGGTTTTTCCATCTTGGGTAAATCTTTGTAGATATCCTACATCTGTAAGGAAATCTAATTTAGTTCCAATTTTACCTGAATCCAAATAATCAATAAGTTTTTTAACCCATCCTTTATTATTACTGAAAGTATATCCATAGGTGGGTGTAAAAACTTTACTCGTACCCACTAATTTTTCCAACAACTTTGGACTATTTTGTACATAATCCGATACCTTTCCGACAATAAGACCTCTTACCGCATCCGCCATAAATTTGGGGTCTCTATTTTGGATTAGAAATTTTGCAACCACATCTTTACCTTCTAATCCCAAATCAATAAATTCTTCATCGTTTGTTGAAGGGTCATTTCCTGAAAATCCAACGTCAATTTTAAATGAATTTTGATTGTCCTGTGAGAACATAATAAATGCTAAGTAGGAATCAATTAGTTTATTGTTTAAAAAAATTGAAACTATACCATTAGCATGTCCAAATTCCATATCATCTATTGTTTCAAATCCCTCTAATTGTACGTAAAGATTATTTTTACCCAAGAAGTTTTCTCTTGACCTATGAGAAATACCTTGTGAGTTGAATACTTTTTTCAAATATTCTTTGTATCTTGATATTTTATTTAGTTTCGAATCATCTTCTATCGCTTTAATCATTTCAGGAAAGGCATAATTCAAAACATTTATTTCCCTTTCATTCATCTGAGAGTCTTGAGAATCCCAATAACTTGGGTTCATACTACCACCGAAATGAATTGCAATTTTTGAATAATTTTTGTTTGTTGAATTTTTTTTATTGATTATGTAGTACAACTGATTGTTTCCAGTGGTATATCTTTTGTAATGTTGTTCGTCTGATGATGTTGTACACCACTTCGTATTTGCACCATACTTACATGATGCTTGGTAGGTTTTAGGTTTAATTACAACAAACTTATCATCTTCATATATTTTTTCAGTCTGATTTTCTAGTTCTCTTTCTTTTTCTTTGATTTTAAATGGAAGAAGAGAGTCGTCCAACTCTTCAACATTTTTGTATTGATTGATATCTTTTTTTTGAAGTTGAGATTGATATTTATCAAAATCTTTGACAATCCCAATTAAAACCTCCACATCAGAATCTAAATCATCACTTAGGGGAATCATT
>Ga0194129_10004390_pt1 | contig 18829 bp, 13 predicted proteins | sample TA2KigCa35mmetaG_FD_150862 | JGI IMG/M metagenome (GOLD analysis project Ga0194129, IMG submission 150862) | Freshwater microbial communities from Lake Tanganyika, Tanzania - TA2015038 Kigoma Deep Cast 35m | ecosystem: Environmental > Aquatic > Freshwater > Lake | place: Tanzania: Lake...
GATAGCCCTATCCATGAACCAACTTCAACAACTATTGTAGGATTGACCTCTTCGACTAATTTTTCTATATATGAACGATTATTATACCAACCATGATTATTAAATGGTAAAACAGGTTGTACCTCGTTGTAAGGATATGGTAGATCATCTTTTCCAAATACTGCAGACATAGCAGACACCATCATGTAATAATAAATACCTTGATTTAATAAAATTTCCTTTTATTCGAAACAAGGATAATCCACAAAAGCACCAGAACTTATCCAATATTTTTTTGTACACCGATAGCAAACATAATAACCAAGCTTGTTAACATATAACTTTTGTGATTAAGCATCTAAAAATGATCTTCTAAAAGCCGTAAACCCTGATAGTGCTTCAATAAATCTCTTAAGTGAGCAGCATCTTCAAAACGCAGCTCTTTAGCTGCTTTTTTCATATCTTGCTCTAACTCTTTTATCTTCCTTTCAATTTCAGCTGGTGTGTAGAGATGAACTTTTTCATCCTTCTTATCTGGTGGAGAGGCTATCTCACCTCCAAAGGTTTCAAGCAAGTCTTCTAATTTATCCTTACGTACAGTTTTCGGCGTAATACCGTGCGCAGTATTGTACTCTTCCTGTATCTTCCTTCTTGCGGTCGTGATATCTACTGTTGCTTTAATAGATTTAGTGATCTTGTCAGCGTACATAATAACATGCCCCTTAGAGTTCCTTGCGGCTCTACCACATGTTTGAATAAGTGCTGTTTCACTGCGTAAAAAACCTTCTTTATCTGCATCTAAAATTGCAACAAGAGATACTTCAGGGATATCTAAACCCTCTCTTAATAGATTTATTCCAACTAATACATCAAACACGCCGAGTCTAAGGTCTTTGATGATCTGGACTCTTTCCAATGTGTCTATATCTGAGTGTAGGTATTTTGCCTTAACACCGATATCTGTCAGGTATTTAGATAAATCTTCTGAAAGTTTCTTAGTGAGCGTTGTGACAAGGACTCTATTTCCTTTTTCTGTCTCTTTGCGTATTTCCTCAAGGCAATCATCGACCTGATTCGTTGCAGGACGAACTTCAATTATGGGGTCTAAAAGGCCAGTAGGTCTAATGATTTGCTGTACAATATCCCCACCTGCCTCTTGAATCTCCCAAGGGCCTGGTGTGGCTGATACATAAACGACCTGACGAATCTTTTTATAAAACTCTTCAAATTTAAGGGGTCTATTGTCAAAGGCTGATGGAAGTCTAAATCCGAATTCAACAAGCGATTCTTTTCTTGCCCTATCCCCATTATGCATAGCATGGATTTGTGGCAGAGTTTGGTGAGACTCATCCACAAAAATTAAAAAATCTTCAGGAAAATAATCTATGAGGCAAGGAGGGGGATCACCCGCAACTCTTTTACTGAAATGACGAGAATAGTTTTCTATACCTTTACAAAAGCCCATTTCTTTGATCATTTCCAAGTCATAGGTCGTTCGTTCTTTTATTCTTTGCAATTCGATGAGCCTATTTTCCTTTTCATAAAAAGCAGATCGATCCTTAAGTTCTTTTTTTATGGTTTCAACAGCCGTGCATCGAACATCTTCTGGTGTGACGTGGTGAGATCCAGGAAAAATAGATATCTTAGTAAGACGCTGTCTTACTCTTCCTGTTAGTGGGTCTATCTCACTTATTCTGTCTACTTCGTTACCAAAAAACTCTATTCTATACGCTATTTGCTCCTCATATGCCGGCATAACCTCTAACACATCACCTCGAGCCCTGAATGTGGCTCTTGCAAGCTCGTAATCGTTTCTTTTGTAATGCATTTCGACAAGGTGCAGAAGGACATCATCTCGCTTTACATTTTGATTTACCTCTAGCTTGAGCTGCATTTGGCTGTAATACTCTGGCAGACCTAATCCATAGATGCAAGAAACAGAAGAGATGATGATAACATCCTCCCTTTCTATTAAAGATCGCGTTGCAGAAAGGCGCATTCTTTCAATCTGGTCATTGATAGCCAAGTCTTTTTCTATGTATGTATCCGTCCTAGCTATATATGCTTCAGGCTGATAGTAATCATAGTAGGAGACAAAATACTCAACAGCGTTATTTGGGAAAAACGACTTAAATTCCTGATATAATTGAGCAGCAAGTGTTTTGTTATGTGCCAAAATTAATGCCGGCCTATTTACCCTCTGGATTACGTTAGCCATAGTAAACGTTTTACCAGATCCAGTAATCCCGAGGAGCACCTGAGATTTCGTGCCGTGATTGATCCCAGCGACGAGCTGATCAATAGCTTTGGGCTGATCGCCACGTGGAGAATATTCTGTAGCTATCTTAAACATGCCTTATCACCCTCACTTTACTAAGTAAGAGTCAAGAAACCCTCTAAGAGCTCCATTTTTTTCCAAAAAGTCTAGAGCTATAATCGCTATGTATATTAGAACAACAACTACTATAAGTAATTTAGCTATAGGTTTTTTATAAAAAGGTATTGTCTTAAGTTTCCAAGCCATGAGGCAAGGCAATATACCAAGAAGCAAAGCCACGATAATCCCCGCATACTGCAACGCTATGTAGAACCCACGCTGAAACGTTGTTAAGAACACAAGAGGAGGGATAAATGTCAGACAGAAGGCTGTGAGCCTTCCTTCCCAGCTTTTCTTTATATTTAGGCCGTCTTTCAAAAAATCAGATAAACTAAGTGCTACTCCCAAAAAGGATGTAGCTATCGCAAAAAATGAAAAGAAAAGAGCCATTTTAGAGATATAAGCCTTCTGAACAACTTCAGAAAGAGGCTGACTTGCCGGAAGACCTGAAAGCCATGCTTTAGATAATAGGTCTTGGGGCACAGTGCCAAGAACAATTACTTGCCATACTAGATAAACGACAATAGGAATTAAGCTCCCCCACAATATGACTTTTTTAAGCATTTTTTTGTCATGATGTAGGTAGGTTGACAAACTTGGTATAATTATATGGTATCCAAATGCAGTAAGTACAATAGGGATAGAAATCAAGCTTGCTGAAAAATCAGAATGAGCAAGCAAAGGAATTTCAATATGGCAAGGGATAAATCCAACGAGTAAAAAATAGCTTACGATAAGTCCAAGCATGAGAAGTCTATTTATGAAATCTATTCCACGTATTCCTAGATATAAAAAGCTCGCAAAAACTAGAGGAAGACAAAACCTAGCAAAAGCCTCTGGTATATTTTTCCCTGTAAGAGCAAAAAAAGCTTTTCCGAATAAAGGAGCGCTTGCCGATATGTAGGCAGCGAGCAGGGAATACATGAGAAGCAGATAAAGAATCCAACTAATCCCCTTTCCTTTCTCTCCTAGTGTTTTAGAAACCATTGAGATGAAATTAGGCTCTCCTTTTACAGATAGGTTTACATCTAAAAAGAAAAAAGCAGAACAGAGCATAATAAGCCAACAGAATAAAAAAATAAGAACAGAAGGTAAAAACCCTCCAAATGATGTAATCACAGGAAGAGCAAGCATACCTGCTCCTATGGTTGTTCCGGCCACTAGGAGGATGCCTCCTACAAAATGCATATTCACTGCTGGGGTCATGTAAAAAACCTATATTAGATAGTTGTTGTTATTGCATTAGATTTATTAGTCCGAACATAGTCGCAATTTGGAATAAAAAAATAAATCCAGCAAAGAAAAAAATAGTAGCAAGCATAACCTTTCCTCCGGGCATTTCATAAGGAGAAAACTGCTCTTTTCGATACCTTCCAATCCAAACCATCATAACAGGCAATATGCCAAAAAGAATAACAGCGCATATACCGCCAGCAAAGTTTAATGCCTTGAAAAATAGCTGTGGATAAATCAAAGAAAGAATCAAAGGAGGTGCCAGTGCTAATAAACATAACGGCCAGCTTTCTTTCTTATCTTTTTTAACTTTCAGCCCATCAGCTAAAAAATGAACCAGGCTTAGTGCCTGAGCTAAAAAAGAGGTTAAAATGGCGAAGAACGCAAGGCCCTGAGCAAAAAATGCAACCCATGGGGATTTGATCACCATAGCTAAGGCTTGAGAACCCTCTCTATCCATTTTAAATGACTGTAATATTCCTCCTTCTCCAGCAATAGGAACAATACCAAGAACAATAACTTCCCATATTAAATATACGGCAAAAGCAAATAAACCACCGGCTATTATAGTAATCCTTACTTTTTTAAGGTCGCGGTTCATATACGCTGTGAGCGTTGGAATCATATTATGAAATCCAAACGAAGTAATCAAAATGGGTAAAGAAAACATCGCCGTGGAAGAGTCCGTACGTAAAAGCAGATTAGGCTTAATATATTTGAATGAAATAAGAATCAGAGCCAAGAAAAACAAAATCTTTCCAAGCATAAGAAGTCTATTCCACATATCAACGCCACGTGTTCCATATAAGACCACCCCACCGAATAAAACGACAAAGAAAAGACTTCCGATCCAATTAGGCAAATTTGTGCCAAATAGCCCTTGAAAAAAGGTGGAAAAAAGATTTCCACTACCCGAAATATATGCTACTAAAAGAGCGTAAAACAAAAAAAGATACATGACCCAGCAAAGGGTTCTGCCAAATTTTCCAAGGCATTTTTCTGTCATGGAAAGCATATTGACCTGATGGGAAAACCAGCCGTTGACTTCAACCATTAACAGTCCAGTTAAAGTCATAAACAGCCAAGCAAAAAAGAACATAAGGAGAGAGGGAAAAAAGCCTGCAATACCCGTAATTATGGGCAAGCCAAGCATCCCAGCCCCTATACAACTTCCTGCAATAAGTAATACCCCACCAAATATGCTTGCCTGTTTATTCATACTTTGAGCCTCTTGCTTTCATTTTTTCTACGATCCGGATCTCTTGTCCGAGTCTGCCTAGCTCGTAACCATCATAGTCTACAAACTTGAAAAATCTTTCATAGGCAGGCATAGCAATACAAACTTGCTTTGCCATCTCTTGCGCTATATATCGATATGCTGGATGTCCCGCAGGTGATGATCTTAGCTCGCATATCCATATCAACTCTCTTAGGCTGATATGGAAATACCAATGGATGTTGTATGCCATAGGTACAGTATACTGGGCTTCTTCAGGAAGCTCAGAGCGAATCATATCGAACGCCTCTTTTGCTTTATCTAGAGCATCGCAGTAAGCCTTTTCCATCTCAGTATCGCGGATCTCATTCGGGACATAATATCCAAAATCACATGTGAGCAGCTGCCTATTTTGAGTAAGCATGCGATGACGCTGCAGGTCTCTATATATGCCAAAATCTGCTAAGATTTCAAAAGTAAACATAGTATGCTCAAGAGCCCTTGGGGCTTTATGACGTCTATTTTCTCTATTATTGCATATAGAATCAAAAAGTCGGCCAAGCTCATCATTTGAGAGCTTTTTACAATATTCCTGAAGCTCATGGAGTCCCGACTGAGAAAGAGGAAAAAGTAAAGCAGCAGCTATTTTATAAGCAGAATCTGGGTCATAGTTAATGAGCCTAAGGCCTGCATTTTCCATTTTACCCACATCATCCATTTTATCTTTAGAAAACAAAAACAGCTCTGAAGCCATCTGCTCTTGGTATTGAAGGTAAGACTTTTGATACTTATGGGAGGCTTCAGATCTGCGTACAAAAGAAGGAATTACTTTTGATAGTTCATCAAAAGACTTTCTACCTACATCTTGCATTTCAGCTAGAGTGTGTCCATTTAATTTTTGAATTAAAGTTTCAAAAAAACGACCATTACCAAAAACACCCATATTTGTTAAAGCACTTGCAGGAAGCAAGCCTCTTAAGCAATCTAACACCTTAGCTCTCAGCGCGGCAGTATATGCAACCTTAGATACATCATGTTCTTTAGGAAATCTTTTTTCCATAAGTTCTGTAAGGGGAGGGATAAGCTGTGAGTATGTGTCAAAAAGATCATTACATGTGTTCAAATACAAATCTTTATAGGCCGATGTCATAAGGATAGGCTCTTTATAAAAAAGATATTCTCCTCCCACCTTTTGATCAAAATAGATATAACGAGTAGATTTTTCTAGCGGAGACCCTCCTATGCGAGAGTCCTCGATGATCTTTGCTGCAATCATAGAGACATTTTCTAACGCCAGATGGGCACCGCCTAGCTCCCCAATAGAGTCATCGCCATATCCATCTAAGATCCTATCATAAAAATTCTGAGCCTTTTTTGTAGCAACCGACTGGTCTTCTATTTCGGCATCAGACTCCGCTGTTTTCCTGCCAGATATGGCAGAAAAAGCCATCTCTTCATTCAAGATAAAATCTTTTAAGAGCAAAGATCTAAGCCCCAGGCTAGATCTGGAGTATCTAGAAAACAAAGCCCCCTTAATAACCTCTGGTAGGTTACGCAGAGCAAAAATATTGCTTGAAGTATTCGTGACATATTGACTAAGAATTTTGATTTGGTTTTCAGCAAACTCTTCGTAACCTTCGATCATTTTAGGAACCTCTTACTTTGTGGAATAGCGATAAGCCTGACACATTTTAGCCGACTGTATCAAGCGAAAAATATTCTCTAACAAAATTTCCAGTTTTTTTTATACTAATTTATCCTTAATAGAAATTGTAAATCAAAGTAAAACAAAGGATTTTATGATGCTTAAAAGACCTAGAAGAAATAGACAAAGCCCATCGATTAGATCCTTAATGCAAGAAACTTACCTTCACCCTCAAGACTTCGTCGTTCCATTCTTTTTGATTGAAGGAAACAAACAAAAACAAAATATTCCTTCTATGCCACAGGTACACAAATTTTCTTTAGACCTTCTTCTTAAAGAAGCGGAGTCGCTACATAAAAAAGGGATTGAAGCCATAGCCCTATTTCCAAGCTATCCTAAAGAAGCAAAAGATGACGTGGGGTCTCTGTCACTAAGTCCTAAAGGTCTCGTACCTCAAGCTCTGCAGCTTTTGAAAAAAGAACTGCCATCTTTAACGCTAATTGCTGATGTTGCGCTCGACCCCTACACCTCTCATGGTCACGATGGCGTTATCGGAAAAAAATTAGATGTTGATAATGACAAAACAGTAGATATCCTGATGAAAGCAGCCGTCATATATGGTATGGCAGGCGCTGATTTTGTAGCTCCTAGCGATATGATGGATGGAAGGGTAGAAGCTATACGTCGAAACCTTGATAATAACGATCTAACAAATACGGGCATCATATCATACACTGCAAAATATGCATCGTCTCTGTACGGACCATTTAGAGACACTTTAGGGTCTTCTTTATCATTTGGAGATAAAAAGTCATACCAGATGAATCCTGCAAATAGCAGAGAGGCTCTTCTGGAAGCAAGCCTTGATGAAGCAGAGGGAGCTGACGCTCTTATGATAAAACCTGCCTCATTTTATTTAGATATCATTAGCAAAATCAAAGACAAATCTAATCTTCCGATCTGCGCATACCAGGTAAGTGGCGAGTACGCAATGATCCGAGCAGGGGAGGAAAAAGGAATTCTTGATGCAAATAAAGTGTTTTATGAATCACTTCTTAGCATAAAACGCGCGGGAGCCGATTTTATTTTCACGTATGCGGCACCTTTTATCCTAGACAGTCTACGGTAGCTGAACCCTCTCTTCGTAGAGAGTAGCTTTCAAAGGTTTACCAGTAGCCGCCGAAGCAGCTTGGTCTCTAAGCCAGGCTGCCATAGCGTAGCCTATATAATTACGACTACTCTGCTTTAAAAACATGTCTAGAGGTATTAAAAAGGAAAATCCTTTATCGTGGTACTTTCTTCCATTAATTTTTTCATTAGCATTTGTAATAGAGTACCAAAGGGAAAACCTCATTCCACTTGCAAAATACTTGCCTACTTCGAATTTAACACCTTTATCCCTTGCTAAAAACTGTCCTGCCTTGATTTTAAAATCTAAACACAAAGGCTGGAAGTCATAGTAAAGGTCTAAAAAATATTGAAAGCCAGTAAATTTGTGATAAGTAACTTTCGTTCCATCATATTTTGGGATCTTATGAAAAAAACCAACACCATCATAATGTCTCTTCCATACAACAGCTGACTCAAGTCCAATTGCAAACATACTTCCTGCAGGATAGTATAAAAATTCAGAAGCTCCTCCAGCATAAGCTGTTTCAAAAAAACCCGACGCCATTCTAAAAAAAGTGCCTTTTCCCATATTCCAACTTTTCTGAAGATATGCCTGCTCTAAATGAAGGCTATTTGCTTGAAAATACTTCACAGAATCTGATCTCACGACAAGCATATGAGATGGGTTAAGCTTATCTACACCCCTCATTCCTGCTGTACTTCCAAGTAAAGAATAGCTTCCTTGTAGCTTGTAGAATATTTCTTCGAACAAATATCCTTCTTGGGACGCTACAGCGCTTAAGTTGTATTTAAACTTGCCTGAAGCACTTCCAAAAAAACCTATAAACCTCGGCTTAAGTGTAAACACCCATATTTCTTTACGTCTCTGGTAAATCTTTATCGCGTCAAACTCACTAGGAGCTGATGGAGCTTCTACCATTGGGGCTAGAGTTTCTACTTCAAAAACACTAATTTGCCCCTTTCTTAAACGATAGAGATCTTCTGTCCTGTAGACATAAGCCTGGCATGGTAAAGCGTCTGCTTCAACGACAATAGTCGTTGTCACAATATCAGCAGGCATAAGAGCTGCCAGGACATTTTGAACCCTTTCCCTCACCACCTCATTAACACGATATCTATTATTGACAATCTTCATCCAAAGGTGTTTTCCACCAGCAGCGTCAAAGTATACATATGCACTGTAAAGATCAAGCCCCTGATCTCCTAGGGCAAAAGCCATCTCTCTTGCGAACTCTGCTTCGCTACGGTCTTTGCCTAGAGGTTCAGTATCGATTGGTGTTTGGTAAGGTGTGGGGTCATCGATCTTAGGAAAGATTCCAGGATATGTTCCTAGTGGCATCCTCAATGATCCTGTTGCAAAAAGATCATCTCCTCTAACACTTGCAACAGAAAGCTGAAATGTATCTCCTATGAGCCAGTTTATACCCCCATTTAATCGACTTTTAACTTTAGTACCTGAAGGATGCTCATAGGGATGTTTTTTATAGTTTATATCATCATACTCAGCAACGATGGAAAAGTCTTTTATAAACCAGTATGGACAATTTCTAAAAGGTGTCCAGCTGACGCCTCCAAATAACCCTTTCATCCTACCATTGCCCCAACCAAGAGAAAATTCCAAATTGGCTTTAAGCCATGATTTTGTTGCCACCACGTATTGAGAGTTGAATCGCTTCGTTCCAATAAAATCTATCGCTCCTACAGATATCAAAGGGAGATCCGGAAATCCATCAGCAGGAGTAAGAACCCCTATTTTTATATTACCTATTCTATCGGCATCATCACCATAGCCTTGATTTCCAAAGTTGGCCTCTGTAATCCCTGTATAAACATAGTAGTTTGCGGCAAGTTCTACTCTGTCCATAGCCTGGATGTTTAACGCATAAACTGTATAAGGGGAGACATATCCCCCGGTAAATGAAACCGTTCCTTCTTTGTTCATTCGAGCTGAAGGCATATTAAAATATCCAACTATGCCTGATGAGTTATAGTAAGTGGGAAGCCTGTCATTAATCTCTTTATTGATCTTTTCAACAAGTGATAAGTCATTAAATAAAGAAAGCTGAGAATCAGAATTAGGATATATGGGATCTTGGATGGTCAGCATCTCAGATGAACACAAATGAAAAGATAGGCTAAGCAAAAAACTCAAAGTCGGATTAATTTTCATCTAACAAGCAGCGTTTAAAAATAAGAATTGTCAAAATGGATTCAAAAAAATATAAAATTAGATGTAGAAATTAAATTGTAAGGTTGTTTTTTGCAAGAGCTCTCGGCTGTAATCATTTCTTAAATCTAATTGTAATAATTACCATGGTTTCCTATACTCTCTTGCAAATGAAAGCCTACAAAATCATATCTTTTGTATTTTAGAAGCGCAAAAAAACTTAAAAGTTATTTTGCGTTGGTTGGCCATCGTTACTTTTTTAACTAAGTCAAGGGTTCAAATGAGTTATCTTAAAGAGTTTTTACAGCACATTAATAATCATGATTATCCTCCTTTTTTACGTCTTTGGGAAGAGTATTGCTCTGGAGATGAAATCGATGGACCTGAAGTAATCCAAATTCTTAAATCCACAAAAAATGCAGACTTCAGGGACTATTTTGGCAAGCATGTCGACAGAATCCTACCTCTATGGGAAAAAATGCCCGAGTGTCCTGAAAAGCACGAAATATTGAAACTCGTCATGGATATTCAAACTCTCAACTCCATGAAGCTTAGAGAAATGACTTATGACTACTTAAAATCCACGTACGGTTCAGACAAGTATTTCCAAGAAAAAATGAAGCTTATTGGCATGAGAGACCGAGATGGGAAAGATCCCTTCCAGGGCGCTATAAGCAGTTATCAGCTACTATCCCACATTAACAAAGGGAAATTTGTCTTCCATACAGGCGGATGGGGTGTTGGAGAAATCTCCGACTTTTCTTTAATTAGAGAGCAATTAAGAATAGAATTTGACCTAGTCCCAGGGAAAAAAGATGTTTCTTTTGAAACTGCTTTCAAAACACTACTACCGATACCTGACGATCACTTCCTAGCACAACGCTTCGGAAACCCCGATGCACTAGAGAAAAAAGCTAAAGAAGATCCTGTATTTGTCATTAAACTCCTGCTGAAGGATCTAGGCCCAAGAACTGCTGCAGAAATAAAAGATGAACTGGCTGATCTAGTAATACCTGCTGCTGAGTGGACAAAATGGTGGCAAAACACTAGAGGCAAGCTCAAAAAAGATACTATGGTAGAGACACCTGAAGACATTAAAAAACCATTTAGGCTCAGGCTGTCTGAGGTCACCCACGAGGAAAGACTCCAAAAAGCGCTAGAAAATAAACCTGATGCTAATACACTTATTCAGCTCGTATACTCTTTTATGAAAGATTTTCCAGAAACCCTGAAAAATCTAGAGTTCAAAAACATGCTGTATTCTCGTCTTACAGAGATGCTTACTCAAGCTGAAATTAATAAGCCTCAGCAACTACAATTATACTTCTTCTTGCAAGACATAGTATCTGGCAAAAGTGAATATGATACCAAGATAATTGACCTGGTAAAAAAGATCCCTTCTACAGAGGCTGTTGAAGAGCTCATAGACCAAGTTGCAATCTTATCTTTCAAAAAACGCTTACTTGTGGAGATAAGAAAAAACAGATCTGATTGGAAAGAAATATTCCTTACAATGCTCCTACCAGCGGATCAAAATACCTTAAGGGACTATATTATAGCTGAGCTGCTTGCGGACAAAAACGAAGCACAAGTAAAAGAAAAACTTGTAGACCTTTACACGCATCCTGAAAATCATCCAGAGACATTCCTTTGGTATTTCCAGAAATCTATGTCACAGAAAAAACTTCCATTTTCTGATAAAGCAGGACGCCTTCGCTTCTTTGAGTCCCTATTGATATTGCTAAGCAAGATCGAGTCAAAAATTGAATATAGAGATACAGTGAAAAAAATCCACGGCATTCTTTCTGGCGAGAGGTATGCTATAGTACGTCAGATGATGCCGGAAGCTACAGTAGAAGAGGTTAAAGAATTTCTTCTCCTCTCAACAAAATGTCACTCTCTGACAGATCACGACATTAAGATTTTCCACTCACTTGCTGAAGTGGCTCATCCGTCTCTTGCAAAAAGCAAAAAATCTAAGGGCTCATCTTCTGAAGAAGATGTCTCTGTAATTTGGACTACGCAGGAAGGATTTAATAAGCTACAAGAGAAGATCAAGCACATAGCTACAGTAGAAACTGTAGAAAATGCAAAGGAAATTGAAGTAGCTAGAGCTCACGGTGACTTAAGAGAGAATGCTGAGTTCAAAGCAGCTCTGGAGAGAAGAGATCGCCTGCAATCAGAACTTAAGTTCTTATCAGATCAAATGAATAAGACAAGAGTAATCACAGAGTCGGACATCGATACTGAAGAAGTGGGTGTAGGCTGCATCGTAGAATGTACAAACAAAGATGGAAAAGCTAGCCAGTATACACTACTTGGCCCATGGGATGCGGATCCAGAGCAAAACATCCTTGCATTCCAATCCAAACTAGCGCAAGCAATGAAGGGACTTTCCGTAGGGGACAAGTTCCAATTCCAAGAGGATGAGTTTGTAATAAATAAAATACGGAGCTACCTTTAAAATATCATGTGCTTTATGATTCAAAAAACACATAAAGATCATTGATATTTACCGTAAGTGGCATAAATGGAAATTGTAATAGCAAGCACAAACGTCCACAAAGTAAGAGAAATTCGCGCAATGCTCAAAGCGTTGCGCAGATTTGACATCTACTCTCTGCACGATTTTCCTGATTATCAAGTACCAGAATTCAACGCAGAGACGTTTGAAGATCTAGCAATACAAAAAGCAACACATGCTGCTAAAGCTATAAAAAAACTCACCATTTCCGATGCATCAGGAATTGTTGTACCCGCCCTAAACGGCCTTCCAGGAATACATTCCTCAAGATATGCCCATAAGACTGCATCAGACAAAGAGAACCGTCACAAGCTACTTCATGACATGAAAGGGTTGCAAGAGGCAGATAGATATGCGTATCTTGAATGCTGTCTGGTATTAGCTTCACCCGATGGTTTAATTAAATCTGCCAAAGGTGTATCCGAAGGGATAGTAATCCACCAAGAACGGGGTAGTAATGGATACGGTTATGATAGCATCTTTCTAAAGCATGACTATAGCAAAACATTCGCAGAGCTGGAAGAAGACACAAAAAATAGAATTTCACACAGAAGAAAAGCATTTGATAAAATTCTTCTTACCCTAGAGAACATATCCGAGGATGCATTATTACATAGACGGGTATAATTGGCTTTTTAGAACCCCAAAGTCACGCAAATCGTTCGAAGAAAAACGACGAGAGTTTATCAAAAATATACACACTCTTGTCGAAGGAAGAACATGTCTAGTTACAATCGTTTTCGACTCGTCAGACCCATCTAGAGATCTTTGTTCTAAAGGTAACTACGACTTCTTAGAAATTGTTTTTACCCCAAAAAAGCAAACTGCAGACCAATATATAGAATCCGCGGTAGAAAATGCAACTAAACCAAGACTGATCACTGTTGTCACTCTAGATAGAGAATTACAACAAAAATGCATGCTCAGAGGTGCTAATATAGTAACAATGGAAGAGTTCTTTGACATATTCACAAAGAATAAAAATAAAAGTCGAAAAAAGAAAGATGATACAAAAGAATCTTTTCAAGAGACACGCTATAATATAGCAAGATTACTTACGATCTTTGAAAAGAGACTTTTTGATGATATTTTTGATACTGAAAAATAACTAACAACCTTCATCACAGCTCTCTTCTTCTGAAGAGTAGCTCGTTCTGAAATCACCTTGTTCCCATTGATAGTCATAGATAAGTTTTAAAGCATCTGCAAGAACGCGGGATCTATTGATGCCTTCTCGCAGTATTTTTGTCCCTCTTCCTTGTCTCAGATACCAGCAACCAACTCTTCTAAGATCAAGTAAAGCTTTTCTTTCGCTTTGATAGCTCAATATGTGATCTATATGCTCAAAAAAGTTATTTTTAAAATCATCATATGTTCTATTGATTGGATCTAAACCTAAAAGAGCTCTGTGTATATCTTCAATAACCCACGGTCTTCCCATAGTCGCTCTTGCAACAAGAACAGCATCACAGCCTGTTGCCTCAAAAGCTTTAAGAGCGCTAGAAGCGCAATTTACATCGCCATTAGCAATGATCTTTATGGCGGATGTGGCCTCTTTACATTTCTTAATAAAATCCCAATTAGCAGGCCCTTTATATCCTTGAGATCTTGTTCTGCCATGTATGCATATAGCCTTTGCGCCTGCTTGCTCTGCAATCTGCGCAATTTCATGAGCATTTATAGACTGACAGTCCCAACCTGCACGAATTTTAACTGTCACAGGGATTTTAACTGAAGCCACCATGTTAGATACAATTTCACCGATGAGCTTAGGATTTTTAAGAAGTCCCGATCCACTTCCATCTTTAGTGACCTTATCAACAGGACAACCACAGTTAAGATCGATTACATCAAAGCCCATATCCTCAACAATCCTAGAGCATGCCGAAGCAAGCTCTGGTTTGCTTCCGCATAGCTGCGCACCAATTGGGTGCATCCCAGCATCATAATCTAAAAGTCGATATGTATGAGGATCATGTCTCACAAGAGCATCCATCTTGACCATTTCACAATAAACCAAACCTGGCTTATATTTAGCTGTCATTTTCCTAAAAGGCAGGTCGGAACATCCCGCCAGTGGAGCGCAAAGAACTTTTGACGGCAGAACTGTGTCCCCAAGAGTAAATTCTAATTTCTTATTATTCATAACTACATCAACAGCCTGATAATGACACTTTCTAATATCTGCAGAGCAAAAAAGGCAAGTATCGGGCTTAAGTCTAAGGTACCAAGAGGGGGAATAATTTTTCGGAATAAATTTAGGTAAGGGTTAGTATAAAAAGCTACAAAACGCATCCATTTAGAATTAGCAAATGAAGGGAACCAAGAGCCAATAATCCTTGCCATCAATAACAAGGTATATACGAAAAATAAATAGTGAATAATACTTATAATGATCAACATAGTTTGCTCATAATTTTAAAGGGTAGTATAACTTTTTTTCCTTTTTCATTCCACAAACTAATATCAAGGCTACACCTTATAAAATTATTGATAATGTAAAGCTGTTTTACATAAAACATGGAGTATTTTTAATAAAAAAATTATTTTCATGTTTAGGCTCATTGGTAAAAAGGTCGTTTTTCTGGTTTTACACAAATAATCGTCGAGATAATTTTTCTAAAAAACATAATGGTATCCCCCCTATACTGGCCTTGCATCGTAAATCTTCTTCCGAGTGACGATCATTTTCACACCCTTCCTCATGTATGAGAGTATTGGTTTAGTCATTATTTTGCTGATTAAAATGGCCACACCCATCCAGAACCTTAACAGCCCAACTTAGTGCTATTCCCTTAATATTAGTTTTGTCTAAGTTTTCTAAAAATAAAGACTCAAACTACTTAGCAAGGTGTTCCCCTATTTCTAAAACTAATACCCCAATCAAATTTTTTATAAGAAGCTAAGTTCACTTTAGTCTAACCTATTAACTACGCCTTGCTAATTTTATAGGTGTCAATATTTCCCTCATATCCTTCACATTTGATCTAATTATAAAAAACATTTAATATAATCTCCCAAACCATAGCCTAAATCTGCAAGAGTCTCCTCTTTTCTTTTTTAAAAAAATCAACAATGCTTTTGATAAGAATTCATCAAAAACACGAGCATTAGCTAAATTCTTACCGTACCGAAATCCCCTTGCATCAATCTTCGAAAATTTTTATGCATATTTCAATTTTGTAAATACATTTTGAATAATACGCTTTGATTAGATTGTTAATTTCTTATCTATGAGAAATTCTAATTCTGAAAAATGATAAAGTACAAAAAATATTCTATATTTAGAAAAAGGGTAACTCAAAAATTATTTTTTTCAATTATTGAGAGTAGTGCTTTTAATATTTGAAAAATTAAAGTAAAAATATTTAGTTTTAACAAATTTCCAAAACGAATAAAATCGAAAGATAATTCAATGGATACAAGCAATGACTTTTATTGGAATTTATACAGAAGACCGATCCATCAAATTTGCAAAGTTACGTAAAGAAAAAAAAGAAATTTTTATAGACCTTCTTCGTAGCGTTCATAAAGAAGATGAAACCTCTCACGTTGAGGCATTACAACAACTAGAAACGCCATCTAATAAAAATTTTACAACGACAAGTGGCCTTGATGCAAGCGAAGTACTCATCAGAATTTTACAAATGAAACTTTCTGATAAAAAAAAGATTATCTCCGCTTTGCCTTTTCAGCTTGAAGGTGTCATTCCTTTTCCATGGGAAGAATCCATAACTGCACCTCTTATTTCGAAAAAATCAAAGGATAACTACCACCGTATTACTACGGTTACAACGAAAAAATCTTATCTTGAAAATCATATACTCAGTTTAGAACAATGGGGCATCGATCCTGAAAACACATCCTCAGTGCCGAATGCTTTGCAAAGGTTCTCCCAGTTTTTTCATCCAGAAGAGCAAGATTTACACCTTTTCCATATAGGATCATCATCTAGCTGCGCTCTTTGTATAATTGATAGTGAAATAGAAATATCTTATCCTTTTCATTTTGGCATTAATGATCTCTTAGAAGCAGTAGAAAGTGATTACCCAGAAAAAACTAAAGAGAATATCCTTGAAATTGTAAGCAATATCGATTTTCAACAAATTGACCCTATTAAACAACCACACATAGCAGAAATTTTATTTCAACTACAAAAAGAAATAGACCGAATTCACTCGTATTTCCAAAACAAAATCCAAAACAAAAAAATTAACAAAACCCTTCTATGTGGAAGCTTTGCTCGTATACCAAAACTAAGAGAATATATTAAAGCGGCTATCCCTAATGAATTTACTATTTTAGAACACAAACCAGCTGGGTCATACGATGCCTCCACGTTAGAAGCTTACTGTGTTCCTGTAGGACTAGCCCTCGATAGTTGCTTAAATGACGAGAGGACCGTACAATTTAGACAAAAAGATTTTATTTCAAAAAAGGCTTTTAAGAAAAAAATTAAGCTCTTAAATACCTATCTTGCATACTGTGCTGCTCTTACTATGAGTGCTTTTATCTTGGGAAAGATCGAAGTTGCAAAAAATGAAAAAAAGCTAAAAGCCCTTTGCAGTCATTATTTTCCAGATCAAACTATCAGCGGTAACATCAATCAGCAAATCTCTTCGATAGAAAAAAAAATCGGTAAAGGAAAAAAAGCTTCAGCGCTGATTATACCTCTTCCCGCAGTATCAGAGGTTCTAGCATGGCTTAGCAGCCATCCCAAGCTGTCAAAATCGACCGATTCTTTAATCCCTTTTGATCTAGTTGAGATAAAACATTTTAAATACAACATCGTAAAATACCCTCAAATAAATAATCCCAATTCACAATCTGTTGCCAAAGTTGATGTAGAATTTTCCTCTCCTTCCTCAAGAGTAGCCAGAGACTTTCATGACTCTTTATTAAAAGGAGATCACATTGTCGATGAAAAAAAAGACATCACATGGGAAGTGAAAGACTCTAACTACAAAACGAGTTTTTATTTGAAAAACAAAGGGGAAAAATAATGAAAATAGAGTTAATCCCTAAATACTGGCGCGATCTCATCTTCAGCCCTTTTATCTTTTTTACTACACTTTGCGCATCAGTAATTCCATCAGTATATATATTTTGGCATTACCATGAAAAGGCCTCATCAATTAGCGCTCTTTCCTGGAAAATTGAAACCCTTCATAAAAAATCTTTAGTTAATAAAATAAAAGCAGAAAAAGAAGAACGAATATTAAATAAAATGAAGGGAGCTGATCCCTATTATATCGATAAGTATGTTGAGTCTTTACATTTCTTAGATGCTGAAATCAAAAAATGGCAAAAAATAGCGTTAGAAGAAACGATCGAACCTGGAGTTGAAGAACGTCTTCATTTTTTGAATAGCAGTAAAAATAAACTATCTTTTGCTGAAGGAACCATACAATCACTTGGCAACTTTAGAGAAATTGAAGAAAAACAGAAATATCCTGTAGAGATCAACGAAGAAGACTTAAAGAAGATACTATGTGTCCTTGAAGGTATATCGATATCTCCGCACTATGCACCAGAAAAACATCCCCAAATCCTTATTAAACAATTTGATTTAACCAAAAAAAATCACGCTGAAATTAAAGAGAAGGTATTTATTCTTTCTATGCAATTAATAAAACGTGAATTTAACGACGAACAACTTCCATGAAAAAACTGTTAATACTTCCCTTAATTCTTATCTTTTTCTCAAGCTGCAATAGAGGCGATGTTTCGAAAGAACCTTCTATCATAAGTATGCAGCTGGTAGATAGAAACGGATTTGCTGAAACAATAAGCACAAAAGATCGTATAGAAAAGTATCAAAAGACCAACTTTCTAGATCCTCAACCTTATCAAAAGGTGCTGAGGGTATACAGCAAAACCAAAGAAGGAAAAAACAACTCCATTCTCACAACCTACCACTCGAATGGTCATGTTTGGCAATACCTAGAGGTCACCGATGGCAGGGCACATGGTGCTTTCCAAGAATGGCATGCCAATGGGCAAATTAGGCTGCACCTTAATGTCATTGAAGGTATGGCCGACTTACAAGAAGGGGCACAGAAAACGTGGGTGTTCGATGAAATAAATAAAATATGGGATGAAAATGGTCGCATTGTGGCAGAGATTTCCTACTCAAAAGGTGTATTACATGGAGATTCTAAATATTACCATGAAAACGGGAATGTTAAAAAAATAGTCCCCTATACAAATGATCTAATAGAAGGTGATGTTTTAGTTTTTGATGAGGAACAAAACACATTAGAGCGCACCCCATATAAGCTTGGACAAAGAGATGGTAAAGCGCTGGGGTATTTCGCATTGAATTTACTAAAATTCCAAGAGAAATATGAAAATGATCTTCTAATGGAAGGTACATACTTTGACAAAAATGGAAAAAAAATAGCCGAAATCAAAAAAGGAAATGGATACCAAGCTGTTTATGAAAACAACTTACTTACCTCACTTGTTCAATACCAAAAGGGAATTGCTAAAGGGAAAGTCGAGACCTTTAATGAAAAAGGGATAAAAACAGGCTTCTATCACCAAGCAGATGCTAA
>Ga0194129_10004393_pt1 | contig 18818 bp, 13 predicted proteins | sample TA2KigCa35mmetaG_FD_150862 | JGI IMG/M metagenome (GOLD analysis project Ga0194129, IMG submission 150862) | Freshwater microbial communities from Lake Tanganyika, Tanzania - TA2015038 Kigoma Deep Cast 35m | ecosystem: Environmental > Aquatic > Freshwater > Lake | place: Tanzania: Lake...
ATCTCCATGGATCTCTTCGACCATCCCGAGCGCATCGAGGTCATCGCCCACGCCCTCGCGCTAGCCGCCTGCGAGGCGATCGCAGGGCGCTAACCGTCAGGCTCCAACGCCGACGGACATCTCGTTCTGCGGCAAGTCGCTCATCCAGCGACCACGCGCTGTTTGATGTCAGCGTTTCCTTCCAGGCGCGGCTAGCGGCGTCCGCTCTGAGGAAGTCTCCCCCGGGGACCAGTCGTAGTGCTGCCTTGTGTGTCCTATCGAGATGACAGTCGGCGACCGCGACTGCGGCCACGGCTTGGCGACGCGATGGCACCACGTTCGGGTCGTGAACCATCTTGTTCGCGTGTCGGAGTGCTGACTCGGCGTCGAGTGGTAGAGATAGCGCCCCGATGATAGCCGCGTCCACCCACTGTGCCGCATCTCCGCCGGGACTATATGGTGCTCGCCACGGGGTCACCCCATCGACCGCGGCGACGCGCAGACAACTTCCATGCGACGACGCAAACCACCTGTCCTGGTTAGCGTGTCCTGAGCCTTCGGCGTGGAAGATCTCAGCGCGCAGCCCAGCAAATGCGACTGCTCCCGAGAACATGGTTACAATGTCGGAACTCTCTGGTTGTCATGTCACCCAGCCCGCGGTCTGGTCGCACTTCCCAACGTGTGTGCTGAACATCGGCTCAGACTTGATAGGCGCGGCGTGCCCGACATGGTGGGTATAGTCGCAACGATTAAGGTCCGGCAGGCTTTCGTCTAGCCGCCGTCCGTCACCGAGAACGTTGCTGTGCGGGTGCGGGAGATGCAGAGCACGAGACCCTGATGGTGCTCGGCGCTTACCCCCTTGAACGAGGGGCGGGAGCGTGGACGGTTTTAGCGCATGAGCGCAGAAAAAGACCTCCCCTGGATACTACAATCAAAACCCGGACTTGACAACGAATCGTTCAAACTAGAGGAGGGTCAGATAGGCAGATCCGTAGTACTACCTGACGGCCAGAAACTGATGGTGCGCGGCAAAGCTTCCCTCCCCGAACCGGTCAGGCCGTGGTTGAGTGGCTTTCTCGCCTGCGGGGATTGCGAAATCCTCGTGAGCATCCCGCCCTCCGGCAGCAACCTGCCCCAGCTTATCTACCACCCGCGCAACCGCCCTCCCCGATTCAGCCGCTGGGCGAAGGACGCTAAAAACATCCGATACGAAGGGGTACTGCCCTACTGGGAACCCCAACCGGCCCCCCTCGGGACGTTGGTGAAACTTCAGTACCGGATAGTATCCAAACGATCTGTGGGGTTAGACGAAGAGACAATCCTCGCCGCTACGCCCGGAGGTCGCAAAGCGTCGCGAATTGCCGACGAGATCCCGATGATCTTCCTCTACAGAGGATCGGAGCCCATCCTATTCGTCTGCGGCGGGCTGGTCCAATACGCCGGAGCATCGCCCACTGAGCGTACCATCGGCCAGGCGATGTTCGACGGGTCCCGGGATGGGTTTGACGTGTCGTTTATCTCGCATCTCAATGAGAATGCGCGGTTCCAGATCGCGCCGGACATGACGGCCAGCGGATCTGACAGCGACGGCGAAGTTGTAATAAAGGTAGTCGACCAGGAGTCTGGTAAGACCTACACTGTCAGCATGCGCCACAAGAATACACGTTTGGTGTCCGCAACGATAAAAGAACACGGCCGTGAAGTCGACCCCGAGATCGGTAAGCAAATCGCGTACGCGGTGCGAGACCAGACTACTCGTGGCGTGGGGATGCTGTTCTCGGTCGTTGACCAGACGTCTGGTGAGACCTACACTGTCAGCACGCGCTACACTAGTCGAGCCGGTTTGGGACGTTGGGTGGTCGAGGAGATAACTTCACGTTCCAACCCCGGCGTCGACGAAGAAACCCATCGGCGTATCGCCGCCCTGTTTAAAAACCGCTAACAGATGACCGTCAGGTCCCAACGAACAGGCATCTCGGCAGGGCGAGGCTGCGAGAACGCGTAGTACGGGCAAGTTGCAATCCGGGACGCCCTAATCCTCGCAAAGCGGGTAAGCCGAGTTCTACATCACCTGCACCTTTCCGGCAGACGCCTCAGTGGAATGTCGCGGGAAGTTGCTCCTGATCGGCGTTGACCTCAGGAGGGCGACGTGCCTTCATCACGCAGAGACCCTCGCCGGCCGGCGCCAGTTCACACGCTGGTACTGCGACGGCGCCGTGATGTGCCATGCGCGAACCGGTGGCTGCTCGGCCGCGTTCGACGCGTTTACGCCTTTCGTCACCCCACCGCGCCAACGCGCCGTGTTCGGCTCCACATGGTCGGTGTACGACACTTCTCAATCGTGGTCTGCCGGGAGTGCCGCCTCGACAACGATCCCGGACCGATCCAGATACCTGGGGCGCTCGCCACGATCTGGGAATGGCTCGACGGTGAGCCAGTTATACCAGAGCAGACCGCGTTCATCGAGCCTGGCGACGATCTTGTTGCAGAGGCGCGCCATAGCACTAGTCACCCACAACCCCATACTTGCCATAAATACAGGCGAGACGACTATACCGAACTATGAATCCAGCAACCTCGGGGTGGTACGACGACGAGCGCACCGGAGGTTACATATGGTACGACGCCCAATCCGAGTCGTGGACCGGCTTCACCGCGCCTGGAGTGGCCGAAAAAGCAGTAAAAGTAGCCACAGGCGCCACAAGCTCCAAAATTTTCTTCTACGGAATGGTCCTACTTTGGCTGGCCGACAAGATTCTGGGACCCCAATACCACAGACTGAAAGACGCAAACCCGGCGATTATGCTAACGGTACTAGTGTTCACCGTGTACGCGCTCATACTGGTTCTAGAGTCCGTCAGCCGAAGAGTATTCTTAAAAGAACTAGAGAAAATACTGGCATACCTCGAGGACACGCCGCCCGACAGACCGCCGGTGCTATGGCTGGTGACACGCGAATACATGGCGCAGAAAGCCGTACAGAAAGCCGCAAAAAAATGAGCAACGAAGACCTGCTGGAACACTCGAAACGGACGTTGAACGAGATCCGAGAAACGCCCATGAACCTGGAACACCTGCTACGGTCAATCAGCGCGCTCGACGAAGTGGCCGACCTGTGGCGGACATGGGGGGACCTGAACCAGACCACCGCCCCCGAGGAAAGAGCCGCGGTAATGGCATACAACGCAGACTACCTGGAAGTTTTGAGGATGGTGGACGACTACGCCCGCAGCATGCAGGCAGGCGAAGCCGCCATGAAGGCACTACTCGATGAAGAGAACGCGAAACAGACAGCAGGATTGGGCCGGAAAAGCAAAAACGGCACGGACCACGTGATCTACCGGGCAACGGGAACCTTCAACATCTCCGAAGCACGGACCGACCCATTGCTGCGACTCGCACTCAACTACTGCGCACTGCGCCGCGAACGGGTCAAAGGATACGACGTCCTGCTGGTGAGGAGCCCGCGCTGGCTGCATGATATCGCTCGTCGACCCGGAAAACTACGCGGCAGGACAAAGCACAGAGACAACATAACCGTAGGCTTGGCGATAGAGGACCCCGAACCCGGGGTGCGCGAAATACTCGAATCCTTGTGGCAGGCGGGGGAAGGCATGTACACCGACCTAACCGTCGCCCTAGACGCCGCAAGGCGCCTCTACTGACCGGACCATACACCCGGGGCAACGCAAGAAAGCGGCAAACAATACCCGTAAAACAAAAGCCGCCTTGCGGCGGCCCTTGTCTTACAGAGATTAACTCCCTTGCGGGAAACCCGTTTGTACGGGTACTTCAACCACGTCCAGCATGCTCGTCAACCAGGACCGTACGAATACGATCCGAGTACTTACGACCGGAAGACCGGAGAGACAGTCTATCGACCCGTAGGATACTACGGCGACGACTACCGGACGCCCTTTTGCGTAGGACACCAATGGTCCGCCGCTGTCCCCGAAACAGCCTGACTGCACCATCCCTTTCGTCGTGTTACCGACGGAGGGGATATGGAGTCTCTTTTTGAAGTAGATCGGGAACTCCGACGGGCCGGCGTACACGAACTGACGAACCGCTTTGGGGCGGCTCGGCACTATCGGCCGCGGGTACTCGGAGTCGTCCCTGGAAAAGAACTCCTCGAGCGTCCAACCCTTGCCGCGCAGCACCACCCCCCAGCCGTAAAGCATGAGACCCTCAGGGGCGCTCAACGCTCCCGCATCCGACTTGTTTAAGATCGGTATAGGGGTGACCCCGGTCAGCGGAGAATCCAGCAGCATCAGGCCGACATCGAACTTGGTCATGCGTCGATTATCGGCATAGAGCGGGTGAACGTACACCTTAACCACGTCGCGACGCAACTTGACGCCGTCGACGAAAGTCGCCACATAGCGGTCCGCTTTTCCGTCCAGACAGTGAGCGGCGGTCAATACCCATCGCGGAGCGACGAGCGTGCCGGTGCAGTACTGGGTGTTATTCTTGCGCGAATCGGAAGGCGCAAGCATATTCCGTAAGTCCTCGTATTCGTCGTGCAGCGCTACGACCGCCGGTGGCACCGACGCGCTCAGCACGGGATCCGGATTCACTATGGCGTGAGCCGGAACCCCGATCGATGAGAGGGCAAGGACGACCGCGGTGAGTACCATGTTACGGTACCTTGGTAACATTGTTTTTCCTTCTTTCCGGCCCGACGTGGGGCCTGTTTGTATCCTTAACCGTTACGGCTGGCGAATACGAACCGAGAGAAAACTAGGCCCATACGTCCACGAGATCAGCCACGACCGACCAGTGATCGGAGGGCGGGTAAGGGGCCTGCACGCGGTCGAAGTACTCCTGATCCAACAAATAGGCCCCCATGGGGTACATGACCTTGCCGTACACCCACCCGCGAACCAGTATCCGGTCTACCCTCCTCTCAGGCACCAGCCACGGATCGTGAATACCATTGTTAATGGAAGTTACGCGGGCCCACCGGTTGCTCGGCGAGGAGGTGTAACCCGAACCGGACCCGCTAACCCCCCAGGCGTCCGTCCACTGGGCCGTGGTATGCTGATAAGATTCTATCCCCTCAAGAAACCTGGCCGTCGAACTGTCGGGTCTGCAGTTCATATCCCCGCCTAGTACCGCCGGAATGCCCAGGGGGTCCACGATAGCGGCAACGGCGCGGTCCAGAACGGACGCCTGCTGCAGCCTGGCGTGCTCCTTCAGTCCGCCGTGCACCAGGTGCACGGACACAAATAGCACCTCGTTGCCTCCGGGGGTGGTAACGATCGCGTTTGCCGCCACATGCGCCCACGGGCTTTCCGGTACGGTGTAGGATATGGGATCCATGGCTGTATAGGGTAGTTTGGTGACGACGGCCGTAGTCCAACCGTCGCTGGAGGGCGAAGCGGCGACAGCGTAACCCCTGTCCGTGAACCCGGAGAGAGAAGGGGCGGAACCTTCCATTTCTTGAAGCAGAACCACATCGGCGTCCACGTCTTCCGCGGCGGCCGAAAGTATTTCCAAACGTTCCTGCCGGAAATCCTCGGCGCACCAAGTGTTGGCAGACAGCACACGTATAGAGTTACCCGGTTTGCGCATGAACGGCATCCGAAGTAGTGTCACGCGGGCCGTGCACCTGTCACGGATACGACCTACGGCTCAGCCGGTAGAGCACTTGCGTGGCTGCGACAGTCGCTAGACCCTAGGAGAACGGTTCGGTTTACGCCCGGACGATTTACCCCGCTTGGACGAGCCTTTGTTGCCCCGAAACATACCAAGTACGGCCGTACGGAGATCGTCGGGGAGGGGAACGGGCATAGACTCCCGGTATTCCCGCTGTTTCTCAGGTGAGCGCGCAGACGGCGACTGCATGGCCGCATTCAGGTTCTTTTGCAGACGGTCCCAACAGTACACCACGGACTTGAGCGTGTTTACACAGTTATCTGAAGCTCTCCGCGGATCGCTACCCAGATTGAGTTTCGCCTCGCGCATCGCCCTGAGGGTGGCACGGTTGCGATCGCCGAGAACGAGCGAATCCTCCTCTTCGGGCAGCCACTTGAGATTGAATTTCATCGCAGAGTCTTCAATGTCGGCGAACTCCCCCTGCCAAGCCCCGGTCACAGCGAGCATCATGTACAGGGCGGTTTCGAGATTGCGTACGGTCTCCCACGCGGATTCCTTGTTCAGATCGTAGTTCGTGCCCGTAGGCGGCTTTTTCGGAGACGAGCCCTTCCTGGCGTCGCTCAACACTATGCTGCTGATCTTTTGAAGGAAGCGGTCGTCCTGTGGGCAGAGCGCAGCGTGCACGAACTGCGCACGCACAAACAGGTCGCTCTCCCTGAGGATGTGTTCGTCGGAACCTTCCTTGGGGGCGGGGCGACTACACTCTTTCTCGACGCTGGAAAGATCGGGTGAACACAACCCGAACTCCGAATACGCGGCGTGCACAATGCCTCCTAGCTCCTCAAACAGTTTGGGTCTGGAGTGTCTCTGCCGGATAAGTTCCTCGGGAGGGGTGACCTTGCGGTTCGTCTCGACCACATCGTACTTCTTCATCTGGTCCAAGAAAGCATCCACTCTGTCCGGTTCGTCGTTCATGGTGACGGTTAAAGTGTCGTCGACATCCGAGAGCGTTTTTCCGTCAACATCGGCAAGTATCTCCGATATACCGGCGCGCTCCCCGTCCTTCACCTTGATTTTGACCACCACACGTTCCTCGTCACGTCCGACGGCCGATCCCTCGCTACGGGCGAAGTCCATCTCGGCGCGGACGGAATGGGCAAGATTTCTGCGATACGTATCAACCTTGTTTTGTGCCGTTTTAAGCCTTTCTTTCCCGCCTACCTTAAATCCGAGGAAATGCTCGCAAAGCATATTCAACTTTGCCCTACTGTCTGGGGAGTCCGCTGAGAATTCCTCCAAGAGACCCAACACGAGAGTCGGCCGACGGGGCGTATCGTACTTCTCCCTGGGATAGGGCTCACTGACGTCTTTTAACGCCAGACAGGACTTGGTCGCGGGATCGTCGGCTTTGCCGTGGACTTTACTGATGCGACTCTCCTGGATATCGAGTATTTTTCTATAGTCCCTACTGATCTCCGGGATCAGCTCCCACGCCCCGGCCTCTTTGAGCATAGATACGTACTCTTCGTCCAGGCGGTGACCCGGCCTCAAGGCACGATCCAGTGCTCGTCTGATATTCCCGGAATCCGGCGCCCCTTCGGACTGCCCTAGACGCACACCGCTGCTGACGACCTTGTGAATAAGTTCTTTAGTCAATTCCTCCCGGCGGGCCTCCAACTCCCTCAACGATACCGATTTCCTGTTGCGGGCCGGCGACGGTGCCGGCGGCCTTTGCGGAGTCGACGCCTTCGACGATCCCGCTTTCCGTGGGGCGGCGATCATACCGTGTAGCAACTCGGCCTGTCGGGCGACGACGTCTATCAGTTTAAGGGTATCGGCGGCACTGCTGTCAGCCGGATCGCCGTCTTTCGGCAGTCTCTCCGTCCAGTAGGCGCGCTTACGATCCGCATTACGACTCAACTTTTCAAGGTCGACCGGACCCGACGGATCCAACCCGAAAAACGCCAAGGCCGCGCCCAGGGTCTTCTCGGAACGCTTGCGTGAGTTCAGCCAGACGGCATCCCGCTCGTCGTCCACAAGTTTCCTCACTTCTTCCCTCGCCGCCTTGATATCGCCCAAATTCGGGTCGATACGCCGCAAGATATCCGCATAGAAAACGGTGTGCCCGTCATACCCGTCAACCAACTGGGCGGACGTCATACCGGCCACCACGGACTTGGCGGCGAAATACCTAACCAGAGAATTCCGGAGGGCCCCACTGATTTCCGGTGAGCGCGGGGAAGAACCGTACGCCTTGAACATTTCCGCACCAGCAGGATCGTACTCGTAGGCCATGGACAGGGCCTTATCCAGGAGATAGTCGTCGGCTTGCGACGGGAGATAGTCGTGCGCCAGAAGCGAGACGCGGGCATGCCAGTGGGTAACCTTATTGAACACGCCGTCCAACCACTCCTCTTTTACGTCCTCGCCGGCGAACTTCAAGGCAAGGAGGGCGGGTATGAGTTGAGCGGCTTTCATCTCCCTGATATCCTCGGGTTCCTGACTCCTCTCCAACAGATCGCCGAGGCGAGATTTCAAGGTTTCCGTTATCCTCGGACGCAGTCCAGAAAGGCCCACCGCCGCTTTCAACACCCTGTCCTCGTAATCCGCGGATTCCGCGGCCCTGAGAGCCATAAAACCCAAAGCCAGAGAGACGTAGGCGTCCCGGTGCTCAGGGGAGATAGGATTCTCCGCGTTACCCTCCGGATTGAACTCGTTTCTGCCCTGACGCCCGTTCTTTTTCGCCTGGGAATAGAGCAGCCGTAGACCGCCGTAGTCAGGAAAACTCAGGAGGACTGACTTGTCGGCCGGCAGATCCTTGTGATGGATCTGCGTATGCGGGTCGGTGACGTCACCGGTGACCACGAACCGCCCTTCGTAGACGGCCATGCCGCTGCGCACCTTTACCCCTTGAACATAGAAACCCTTATTCGAACACCTGTCAGTCACAAAACCCTCCTAAACACCTAGACACCAAACCGTAGGCGCGGGTCGCAAAAACACAGGCAATACCTCCCATTTGCGGGGCGTTACCGAACCCATTTGCTTTTCTGGGGTGCGCGCGGACGGTGTGAAGTGTGTCTGAGACTGTGGCGATAAGCCATGGTCGAGGATCCCCGGGGTTAATTTAATCCAGGGGGTCACACCAGACCAATGTGTGAGCAGACCTCCTTTGCTCGCATGTGGTCTGCGAAGCGACGATCTTCTAAAAAGAATCGTCGGTGTCGCGGCAGTAGCCCGGCATAGGATTCGGCTTTGTCCGAACCCAAACCCCCTCGCACAGGCGGGGTGCACAAGCACCTACAGCCTCGAGAGGGGGTTTGGTGTTTATAGGCAGACGAACCATGAATGGATTCACAGATAGAAGACGGGCTACTGCACGAGAAGATCCCGGCGATGCGCATACAACGTGGCACACAAGGCGCAGATAGCGGCGATAGTCAACGGAACACACTGGAGAAGAAGCCACCAGGCCCGCTCATTGAAAGCGCTTACGGCCCACGCCCCATTAGCGGACAAAGAACACACCCAGCCCCACACCGACACGGCACGCGCCGCTTTTGAGAAAAGTATGTCCCGCAGGGCGCGCACATACCACGACAAATCCACCAAAAGAACAAAAGGAAAAGCCGCACCCGGAACGTACGCGGCAAGCAGCCCCACCAACGCAGCAGCAGCCAACCAGCCGAACACGTGACGCCAGGGAGCGGCACCCCACTTTCGCACGTACCACATGCTCGCCACCTCGAGAAGCGCACTGCACAGGACCACGCCCAGCATGTAGACACCCAGAGGCGCGACGAGCACCAACCAGCCCCCGTAGGAAAGAAACCCTATACCGCACAAGGTCACGGTCATCCCGTCGCCGGTCTTAAGGCGAATCAGCCGAACAAGACTGGGGACATGCGACAGGGGCCCGAGAAGAACCAGAGCGCCGAGAACGACCTCTAAACCCATTGTAGAAACCCGCTCGACCACATATTATACATACAGTCCGTAGCCGCGCCGACAGGCCCGCTATGAGCGCGACAGCCTCGCCCAGCGCGGCTTTTCGGCGGCCGTATTAGGCGGCAAACGGCTCGCACCGGGTGCGACCGTGGAGCGGGTGACGGGAATCGAACCCGCATAACGAGTTTGGAAAACTCGGACTCTAGCCATTGAGCTACACCCGCAAACCATACTGTGCCTTGACCCCTACATCCGGGCATAGTAAAGGCGCCAATAGTATGCGACAGTTAATATAACGCATACCAACCGGTGTGCACAAACACCCGAAGGGGGCAGAAATGAATAAGAACAAGAAGTACGACGCGGCCTTAAATGCGGCCCTGGTCGTACTACCGCTGGCAGTCCTAGCCGGACTTGCCTGGAGTTACGGAGAGTTGTGGCTTCGCACATATGTGTCCGCCGCTTTCCGCGCCAGCACGTTCGGTCTAACGATCTTGATCGTTGGCATCGGAGCGGCTGTTGCCGGTGGTGTCCTCCTAGTCGGAGGCCGACCCGACCGATACATGCGGGAAGTAGCGCTGAAAAAGAGCCGCAAGGTTCGAGACGGCGCAGGCATCGCTCTCATCGCGTTCGCGGTGATGTGGTTTATGCTTCCAGGCGGAGTAATCCCCGGTGTGCGCCTAGGAACATCCCAGGCTGCCCGTCATGGTCACGACGTTCGCGTCGAAAACCTGGCGGTCAACATCGAGGAGACCAAAGCCGAACGTCCCACGTGGTTGGCGCGAGCCAATAGCGTCCAAGCGCAGCGGACGATCGACCAGTACCTATCCGACCCCTCGGTCGGCGGTACCACGGCGATCCAACGCTCCAACGCGGACGGCGAACCAGCATGGTGTGCCGCGGCACTCAACGTGCCGGACCGATTCGGTCGCCAGTATACGAACCTGGTAGTCTGTATGGACGACCAGAAGCAGCTGACGACAGCCAAATTCACGGGCCAAGCGCCGACGATCAACGGAAACTTCTCCTCTAACCTTCGCAAGAAGGTCGCCGAGTTGAAGACCGGTCTGATGATCGCCGACGAGGACGTGCGTTACGGCATCAAGGACGGGAACCCGTTCATGGTGGCCGCGACGACGCGGTACACCGGATGGTTTAACAACCTGACGGTGCCCGCCGAGATCGTGGTGATGGACGAAAGCGGAAAGATCCGTCTCGAGTCCAGCCTCACAGCGGCCGAGTTCAACGTTCCGACACTCCCGGTCAAGATCGCACGCGACCTTCGTGCTGCGCTCAACGACCGTGGGGGATACTGGTGCTTGAACCATCTTGGTAAGGCCAAGTGTCTTGCTCAGAATACGCCGTACGAGGACACCCAGTCTTCGGCAGGTACTCAGGTCGCAGGCGACGTGAACGCGGAGAACTATTCTGAGTTCACCTTACAGCGCGAGGACGGAACGTGGGTCTATGTGACCCCGATGACGTACTTCGGCAAAGGTCGAGCCATCACCGGGTACTTTGAGGTACTCGCGGCAGACGTCAAGATCGGGGAGATCCCGAAGGCGACGCTCTGGAGCGGCATCAGCGAGGTTTCACACCTCGCCATCGTGCAGGCTCTGACCCCGAGTTACACCTCGGACCTGAACTGGATCGGGGAGGTAGCCGGCGACGGTGACACCTCCACGGCCTCCAGGATCTACGAGGTGACGCCCACCACGCCTGGCGCAATGCGTCTGACCATCGGTACTGCGACTAACCCGCAATACCTGGTCGATGTCAGCGCGGAGTTGAACGGCGACGACCTCGACTTCTCCTGGTGCATCAGCACCGATCCGGAGAAGAAAGGGGAGAAGCCGCGCTTGATCGAATGCCGCCGTCGCAGTGACGGTGAGGCCCCGATCGGCACTCTGAGAGGCTTGGCCGCCTCAACGCCAAGCGGCGCGCAGTCGGGGACGACAACCGTGAACACGGACCTGTCCAAACTGACTGAGAAGGAATTGATCGCACTCATAGAGGCAGCGGCGAGGGAACTCGCCGGCCGCTAAACTGTCCGGTCAACAGGGGCCCTCGTACGCATCGCGCGTGCGGGGGTTTTCTGTTTTTACGGACAGACCCGTGGACCGCATTGAATCGACGGGACCGGTGACCGGCCGGAAAAAACCGAAGACCCTGACATCCATTCGGACGTCAGGGTCTTTGGGTATAGAACTACATGGTGCGGGCAGCGTGCAGGACCTGGGATAGATCGTGTAGCGGACTGCCCTCATCCCTGTCCCACAGGACCAGGATGGTTTCCATCTCATCGTCGCGACAAGACACCGGATCCCCCACGGTCACATTGGAGGAAACGGCGGTCGAGGAGACCGAGCGGAGAAAAGCGTTGAACCATCGCGGTGCGCGCACCAAACGATAAGGGCTCTGCGTGAACGGACTAACCGGCCACACCCTGCATGCGTCGAGCATTTCGCGGGTTTGAACCAGCAAATCGGCGCCCGACATATGCGGGGAAAAGTTCCTGAGAACGAAAACGCAGATTTCGTCCACGTCCTGCCGGCAAGCCAGCGACGGAACGCGACGGAACGCAGCGGCACGAAGAGACCCCTCCATGCGCGCGTAGACCCTCGGATAGGCTTGGAGCAAGGTACTGCAGAGCCGATCGGCACCGCGTACCACCGCACGCAACATAACCTCCAGAATCGGGTCCGGCCAGAGAAACCGGCGATCGGTGCGACCGGGGGCGGACGACGAACCAACCACCAGGCACTCCAAGGTCAGACGGGCGATCTCGAATCGGGTACTATCCGGCCTACGAAGAAGGCGTCTACGCACGCGACGCATACGCCAAATCCCGCGCAGGGGACCGAGCCACGAGGCCCGGTTTACATTCTGCGCCAGTGTCGGCGGAGTTTTGATGTTGACCAGGCAGTCCCCGTAGAGGGAGATGCCCTTTATATCGGGTAATTCGTCGTAAAGAAACGTGGACGTCGGCACGACGCCTCCTTTCGGGTTCATGAACAATACCTATACAACCGTTCGGGCAGACGGATAAAACCCAACCCCGGCGATAAGGAGCGCCGTTGGTTGCCGCATTTCTAGCACCTGCAACCTGTCGCACACTCTTTGGTGCATACGGCCCCAAACGGAACACCCCCCGCGCGATTGCGCGGGGGGCTATCCTAGATGGACTCCACTACGACCAACAGGTCGGGCAGAGTGCCATCGTAATCCTCGGCCAGTTTGGAGAAAGTTTCCCACTTCTGCGGGTCGTCAGCCAAACGTGAAACGATAAAGGCCTGGGCCTTGTTGAGCAAGACATCGGCTTTCGCCTGAGCGGAACCCTGGTCTATTTCACCCCATATATGGGTGGCTATGGAGCTCAACCACTTCCAGGGAAGCAGAGAAAGCGCCGTATCCGGGGAATCGAGTACCAACGGATGAGTCAACACCCATCCGGGTATGTCCTCTTTCCGGTCCAGCACGTGCTTGACCGTGGCCTGCAACACTGCCAGGGGATCCGACAGGGCGGCGAGCCACTCAGGGGTGTTCCATGCCTCGGCCGCGTGGGCGGCAACGGCGGAAAGTTCTCCGCGACTAATCCAGTTGTGCATCAACCTGTTCATGGACGGTTCGTCGGCCATAAATTCCAGGTATGGCGCCACCAGATCAATCGGCAATACCTTGTTGTAGGATACCGCGTTAAGACTCGTGGGCAGGAAGGCCTCCTCGACGCTGGGGGTTTTGCGGTTATACATCGCCGCATGCCCGCCTTTTGCGCTAGGTAGGATCTTCTTGAACAGGCGTACCGACTCTCTCAAGTCGGTGCATTCCTTCAACCTGAGCGCATCCGCGCACAGGTCCCTGCCTTTGCTGGACAGCATCGTCTTGGCGGTCTCATACGTCCGTGCGTGGTGAATTGAACTTTCGTCCTTTTCCGCTTTGGTGATCAGCGCGTTGGTGATACTCCTGAGCTTTTTCAAATGCTCTGGGGTAAGGTCGGTACTGGCTAGTTCCTCGATGAAAGTCGAGAACCTCCTCAAATAGTGATCATGCACGGCAGAGTCGGCGGCCACGATAGCGTCAATCCTGCTCATGCAGGACTCGACCCAGTCGTGTGGCGGCTCTTTGACGGCATTCAACACCTCCAGGATTATTGAAGGCTTGTCGGACCGGACCAAGATCTCCTGCAGGAGGGTATCGTCCTTGGATACCCAGTCCGCGAGCAGTCTTTCTACCTGATGCGGGTACCTAGCGCCCTCCAATACTCTCACTATGCTGGAAATATGTGCCATCATGGTGGAAGATTCGACGGACGGATTGGTCATCAAAACCGTGGTGAGCTTTGTGGAATCCCTGGCAGCGATGCTACCGTAAACTTCCTGGGGAAGAGCCGGAAGACCCGCCAAAGGCAGAAGGGTGGACACGCGAGTGTCGCCGGCAAGACGCTCCATAAGCTGCTTGCCGGTCAAACCCGGACGGGAAGCCCATCCGGCGAGCACCAGGGCCTCCTGGCGCTTGGCCAGTGAGGCCTCAGTCTCGTCGGAGAGGTCCGTCCTTGCGGCAAACCTTCCCAGCGTCTTGAATTTCTTGAATTTGAGGCAATGCTCAAAGATCTGCCGTTGCATAATCGGCTCGATCGGGAGAGAGCCTGAAATCAGGCGCTCGTAGAGCAGAGCGATAGACGAATTTGACATATGCGTCACCTTTCGTGTGAAGTCCCGCGTAAGCGGGTTCCCGATACCGTTGCCGCCGCGGGCGGCAATCCCATCCGGGGCCGGTTGCCGCCGGCGGTGGAAGAAAACCGACCCCCGAAAACGCCGTCAACCCCCGGCTCGGTAACCTGTGAAAGGTCGTCCGGCCGGGGATTGGGGGATTTACGCAAAAAATGTATGCGCGAAAACTTGGTGGATCGAACGGGAATTGAACCCGCGACCTGCACTTTATAAGAGTGCTGCTCTAACCACTGAGCTACCGATCCAGAACTATGAAGTTTCTTTATATCGAGTAGCCACATATTCGAAAGGGTCCGACGGCAAAGATGCGGGTGGCGGTGCCTGGACACATACCCATTATTGTGAGCATACACCCTGATGCGGCACACACCCAAAGTGCGTCCTGCGGGGGTCGAACCCGCGACCTGCGGATTAAAAGTCCGTTGCTCTACCAACTGAGCTAAAGACGCCTGAATAAGCTGGATTAGGACCCCGACCACCACCTTGAAAGGGTGGTGCCCTAGGCCACTAGACTACAGGGGCGAGCCCCGAGGTTGCTAGGCGGCGGATACGAAAATGGTGTGGGTTTTCACCCACACCACTAATCGCAAACTACAGGTACGCCCCTGGATGAAGACCGATCTGTTTCGGATTCGGCTCCTGGGGAGCGGCTGCAATTTGTTGAGCCGTTTCGCTCCGAAGCTTCTCGGCGGTGGCCGACTGGATCTCCTGAGCGATCAGGAAATTCGGCAGCTGGTGCACCAAATCGCACCAGCGCGAGAGCTGGGCGCTTGCCTGATAGATGGCGTCGACGGACGTCGAAGACACGTCAAGTCGGCTAGTCCTGATCAAGGTCTCCTTTCCCACAATCGGGAATAGAACCCCCACAAGGTCTTTGCGAAGACGGTTATACTCTTTCGTCATGGTCTTAACCACGGTGTCACTTACGACGTTTCCCGGCTCGCGGAACTTACTAGCCGTGTCACGAATCTGGTCCACGAGACCCGAGTACAGGAACAACGAAGCATTCGTGTCCCTATCGGACTGGACGACTGTCGCTATCGCTGTCGCTATCGCTGTCGCTTCGATATCTTGGTGTTTTACTAACACCATTTCGTGATTGGTCACGCTGTTTTCTCTCTTTCTGCGCCGGTGAAGGCGCCTATATACACACCAACCGTTGACGCCCGGCCTACCTTATGAAGGCTTATGAAGGCTTATGAAGGCCGCGGACCTAGCGGGCCAACAGGAAACGCTCTATGACCGAATCCGTAGGGGAACCGGAAGCATCCCTGCGAACCACCTCGGCGGGATAGCGCACTATGCTACCCCCGTGATTAACGCCAACGGGAAGAACCCTGCCAACCGCGGCCACGGTGACAGCGGTCTCACTCTTGCGCAGATTCATCCCGCGTACACCCTTACCGCCCCTGTTTACCACCGGGTAGGTGTGCAGGTCGGAAACCTTCACGCCACCGCCGTCGGAAACCGTCACCACAAAAGCGGGCTCCCTGCTGTCGAACGAGGCGAAATGAACCACGGACGCCGAGTCGCCCAGATTCATACCGCGCACCGTCCCCGCGTCGACACCCTTGGCCGGAACCGCCTGCGTACCAAAACGAATCAACTGGGCGTCGGAAGCCAGGAGCACCGTATCGTACCTGCCGTCATCGGCGGCGGCTATAGTGAAGGCCCCGACCACACTCTCGCCAGAATCCAGCCCCACTATACCCCTGGCGGTAAGACGGGTGGGCAAAACATCCGTGGACACTTTCTTCACGTTACCGGAACTCGTACCAAGCAGGATGAAACGACCCGGTCGAACATCCACGAGGGAACGGACCTCGTCGCCCGCGGAGAGTTCGAAAAGGGAGGCGGCCTTGACACCCCTAGAACTAGGGGAGAACAGGGGAAGACTGCTCACGGGAACCCGGTGGAGGAAACCCCGGGCAGTAACCACCCCGACGGAAGAACCCGAGGTGGTCGGCACCAGAGCCTCGTAAAGATCGTGCTTGGTGACCTTACCCGACTGGGCACCCGTATCCCCCACGGAAACCAGACCCGAGGCGGACAACATCACCACGCAGGGAACATCCTCCCGCGGACCGGAGGTCGGACTCGAAGCCACGGGGAGCGGACCGGAGACCAGGACGCTCCTACGCGGAGTACCGTAGGTCTTGGCCAAAGCCTTGAGTTCGGCGGCCACCAGCTTGCGCAGAGCCTTGTCCGACCCGAGAATGTCCTCGAGGACCTTTATCGAATCCACCAGACCCTCCAGCTCCTCCTTGATCTTGGAGACCTCCAAACCGGTGAGACGACGGAGAGGCATCTCCAGGATCGCCTCCGCCTGAACCTCGCTGAGCTTGTACTTCTTGACCAGCGAAGCCTTGGCCTCCGACGAATTCCCGCTGGAACGAATGGTCTTAACCACGGCATCCATGTTACCGAGGGCGACCAGCAAACCCTTCAAAACATGCTCGCGCGCCTGACACTTCGAAAGCCGGTAACGACTCCGCCTGCGCACGACCTCTATGCGGTGGCTGAGATAATGGTTGCACAAGGCCACCAGACCCAGAGTCTCCGGGGTGCCGTTGACCAGAGCCACACAATTCACAGGGAACGCCTCCTGCAACGGTGTCAACCTGTAGAGATCCTCGAGAACCTCCTGGGGAACGAACCCATTCTTGCACTCTATGACCAGACGTAGACCGGACTTGCGATCAGAGTAGTCCTTGATGTCCGCTATACCCAGAAGTTTCTTGCCCGACACCAGCTCCTTTATACGGGCCACAACCCTCTCCGGTCCCACGTTGTAGGGGAGCTCGCGCACGACCAGGGCCTTCTTCTTGGAGGAAACCTCCTCGACGTCGACCACGGCCCGCATGGTGAACGCCCCGCGGCCCGTAGCGTAAGCCTCCAGAACCCCCTCCATACCGAGGACGGTCCCCCCGGAGGGCAGATCGGGACCGGGGATGTACTCCATCAGCTCGTGAAGAGACAACTTCCTGTTCTCCAACAGGGCCACCAAACCCTCCACCACCTCCCCGAGATTGTGGGGAGGCATATTGGTGGCCATACCCACGGCTATACCGGTGGAACCGTTTACGAGAAGATTGGGGAAGGCGGCGGGCAGCACTTCCGGCTCCACCTCGTTGCCGTCGTAGTTGGGACGCATGACCACGGTGTCCTCGTGGATCTCGTCGACCAGGCTCAGGGAAGGGTAACTCATGCGGCACTCGGTATAACGGCTGGCCGCCGGGCCGTCGTCAAGCGAACCGAAATTCCCGTGACCATCCACGAGCGGCAACCTCATCGACCAACCCTGAGCCAAGCGCACCAAGGCCTCGTATATCGCCGACTCCCCGTGTGGATGGTACTTGCCCATGGTGTCGCCCACGACGCGGGCGCACTTCTTGTAAGGCGAGTTGGGTTTTATACCCTGGGAGTACAGAGAATAGAGGATGCGACGGTGAACGGGTTTCAAACCGTCCCTAACGTCGGGTAGGGCGCGGGCGACGATGACGCTCATGGCGTACTCCAGAAAGGAGGTACTCAGCTCGCTTGATACATCCACGTCGACTATGCTCAAAGCGAGAGGGTCGGCCGCTGGTTTACGGGAGGCCTTCGCCCGACCGGTCGCGGGCACTCGTTTGGGAGCGCGGGAAGATCCGTCCTTGCTAGCGGCCACCGCGACTCCGGAAACAAACCCCGATAAAGCACCGCGGTTGACGCGGAAAAACCGGAATGGACATGGCAAGCATTGTCCGTGGAAAGGCCAATGCGTCTACTAATGAGGCCGAACCCAGGAAAGCGGCGGGACGCAACTAACGGACAACCACCGGGGTGACTATAGGGGCGCGCGCACGCGGGCGGTGGACAAATAGGGTGCGTGAAAAACACCAAACGCACCAGATCCCTGTGGCTGATGGCCGCACCGATCATACTACTCTTGGCCGCCCCCCACCAGGTGAACGCACAAAAAGCCCCACCCGACGACACCAAGTTTTTGAACCTCCTGGTGGATACCGTCCAATCCAGAGTAATGAGCACGAGCGGCACGCGTTTCGAAGTGAACGCAACAGGGATAGAGCTAGCGGAATACCTGCTGACCAGCTCAAAGTACAGGGCGAACGCGGTCAAAGAAGCCAAAGCCGCCTGTAGCAAACTCAACGCGGCGGCGAAAAAAGGAAAGAAAGCGGTAGAGAAGGAAGCCACCAAAATCGGAACCAACAAAGGACGCGTCGATCTCGGCGTCCTGCTGGACCTGGACAGCGAGCCGGGCTTCGACGAGGACGACAAGTTCTCCATGGGTATAGTGATCGGTATCATAGCCAGCGTATCGACTATCGTCGGTATACAAACCTACTGCCCGAAGCATTCCGCGCACGCCGCCGGCATCGTGAAAGCCTGGACGGCGGTAGTGACGTCCTAAACGGGTACGCATCCGTCGCCGACCGAAGGTCGCGGGGCGTGACCGTGGTTCTTGCGACCCATGAGTTGAAGGACGCGGACACCGCAGACACCGTGATGCTTCTGGCCCAGCGCGTCGTTTCGATCGGGCCGCCCGAGGTCGCGCTTCGCGAC
>Ga0194129_10004394_pt1 | contig 18816 bp, 19 predicted proteins | sample TA2KigCa35mmetaG_FD_150862 | JGI IMG/M metagenome (GOLD analysis project Ga0194129, IMG submission 150862) | Freshwater microbial communities from Lake Tanganyika, Tanzania - TA2015038 Kigoma Deep Cast 35m | ecosystem: Environmental > Aquatic > Freshwater > Lake | place: Tanzania: Lake...
GTGTAAGAAAATGAGTAATGTTTTTTACGATCAACTTGATGAGTTAGCTACACGTTTCTCTGTTCAAGATAACTTCGTTAAAGAGACTGGGACAGTAATCCAAGTAGGTGACGGTATTGCTCAAGTATACGGTTTAAATTTCGTTGTAGTAGGTGAAATTTTAAACTTTAAAGTACCTAACGCAGAAGGTGAAATCATTGGTATCGCTTTAAACTTAGAAGAATTGTATACTGGTGTCGTTATCGTAACGAATTCTACAAGTATTAAAGAAGGAACTGTTGTAGAAAGAACTGGTCGTGTTGCAACTGTACCAATTGGTTCAGATATGCTAGGCCGTATTCTTGACCCATTAACAAGTCCATTAGATGGTAAAGGGCCAATTACAATTGAAACATCAAGAATGCTAGAACCAACGGTTCCTGGTATTGTTGAACGTCAATCAGTATGTGAACCTTTACAAACAGGTATCGTTGCAATTGACTCGATTATTCCTATTGGACGTGGTCAACGTGAGTTAATTATTGGTGACCGTCAAACAGGAAAAACAGCTATTGCTTTAGATACAATTATTAACCAAGCAACTGAAAATGTAGTTTGTGTTTATGTTGCAATTGGACAAAAAGCATCATCTGTAGCTTCAGCTGTTCGTGTTTTAAATGAAAAAGGTGCGTTAAAATATACAGTTATTATTGCAGCTAACGCGGATGCACCGGCTCCAATGCAATATATTGCACCATATGTTGGAGCAAGTATTGCTGAATACTACATGTATTCAGGTCGTCACACGTTAGTAATTTATGATGATTTAACAAAACAAGCTCAAGCTTATCGTCAAATGTCATTATTACTTCGTCGACCACCAGGACGTGAAGCATACCCAGGTGACGTATTCTATTTACACTCTCGTTTATTAGAAAGAGCTGCTAAATTAAACGATGTATTTGGTGGTGGTAGTATGACTGCATTACCAATTATCGAAACACAAGCAGGTGACGTTTCGGCTTATATTCCTACAAACGTTATTTCAATTACAGATGGACAAATCTTCCTTTCTGAAGATTTATTTAACTCAGGTATTCGACCAGCTATTAACGTAGGTATTTCTGTATCACGTGTAGGTTCAGCTGCACAAATTAAAGCAATGAAACAAGTTGCAGGTACTTTAAAACTTGAGTTAGCACAATTTGATGAACTTCAAGCATTCTCACAATTCGCGTCAGATTTAGATCCAACAACTCAACGTCAGTTAGCACGTGGACAAAGATTACGTGAATTATTAAAGCAACCACAATTTGCACCATATCCAGTAGAAGAGCAGGTAGCATTAATTTATACAGGTACAAACGGTTATCTTGATAATATTGCTATTGCAAAAGTTAAACCATTCTTAGCGAGTTTACGTGATAAATTACGTACAAAAACAGCTTTCGTAGATGGTCTTCGTGCTGAGAAAAAATTAACTCCAGAATTAGAGGCTGCATTAAAAGAACTTATCCAACAAACACAATCAGAATTTGTTGAATCATAACTTAAAAACCTCTTAGTTAAATAACTAAGAGGTTTCCTTTAATTAAAACTTAAAACAATATTTCTAAATTTAGTTTACAATTTAGTTCATTGATTAATACCCCCAAGGGAATTCGAATCCCTGTTACCTCCGTGAAAGGGAGATGTCCTAGGCCACTAGACGATGGGGGCTTGTACTACAAGACAGTATTTATTTTCCTGTAATACAAGATAAATGTCAAGTGTTAATATTATTTTCAAATAATATTAGTGTCAGGAGGATTAATTTAGCCCTATTTTATATTTTAGATTACTGTATGAACCTGCAAGTTCTTAGCCAGTTAATTGCTTTAACACTGATAATTTTATCTGGACCTATTGTTATTGCTGTTTTAGCTTTTAAGAAAGCAAGTGCACTTTAATAGTAAGCTACTTAATAGCGATTAAGGTTTATTCCATTTCATTAATAAACTATCAGATAGTAATTATCTGATAGTTTATTTTTTTTATCTAATTGATTAAGTTTTTTAAATTAATAAATTGAAAGCGAGTAACGCGATTTGAACGCGCGACATCAACCTTGGCAAGGTTGCGCTCTACCCCTGAGCTATACTCGCTAATAACAAAAAATACATAGCACTCTTGAATTCAAAAGTTTAGAAATAAAGGAAGTTACTTTCCTTTATTTCTAAAATATATGCTAGAAACAATATTTAGCGTGCTGCTCTTTTTAATTGTTGTAATGCAACTCTACCAATATTATAAACTACCCAGATGGCTGCACCAATAACTGGTATAAATACAACGAGGATTCGTCCGTCCATGTAGCGTTTTCCTTTATAAATATTAAAATGATTCTCAACTTATTATACTAAAGGATTTACTAGCTTAGTAGCTAAACCTTTACACCACTAATTATAATTTAAAGTTTTATTTAATAAATTAGGTGAGTTGCCTGGGGCTCGAACCCAGAACTTTTCGGTTAAAAGCCGAGTACTCTACCATTGAGTTAGCAACCCAAACCCCATTTAATATGGGGTCATTAAAAATGTACCATTAAATTAACTTAGTGTCAAGGGTCAAGAATTAGGATCTATAGTATCTTTTTCACTTAGATCGTCATTATAAATTTTATCCTCAAAATCAATCTCAGAATTTTGAGTTGAACTGTCTTTAGAAATTGTTTGTGATGAAGTATCAGATTCTGATTTAATTAACCATTCTAATTCATGTAAAACTTCTTCAAGACTTTGTGGATTTTCCATTGAAGGAATAAATCTTTGAACAAATTCTTTTTGGTTTTTTAGTACCCATTTATCATCGTCAGGTAAACCAGAATAAAAACGTTGATAGTGATCAATAGCTGTTCTTAAACGTGTTTCTTGTTCGTTTATACGCGCTGCTCCATAATAATCATTCATTCTTAGCATTTCATCTTTTTCTTCTTGCATAGCTGCTAAGCGCTCATAGAATGGTCCAATTCCTGGTGGATGTTTAACTGCTTTCATTGCAACCAATGTACAAGCTTCATCAATAACATCAATCGCTTTATCTGGTAAGAAACGATCAGCAATATAGCGTTCTGATAATTCTACTGCTTCAACTAATGCTTCATTTGAAATTACAACATTATGAAAGGATTCAAATGATTTTCTTACACGTGATAAGATACGAACAGTAGATGCAGGACTAGGTGGTTCTACTAATATCGGTTGAAAACGTCGTTCTAAAGCTGGATCACGTTCAATATATTTTTTATATTCATCGGTTGTTGTCGCCCCAATACATCTAAATTTACCACGTGAAAGTACGGGTTTTAGCATGTTGGCAGCATCCATTGTGCCTTCTGCAGATCCAGCACCAATTAATGTATGAATCTCGTCAATAAACAAAATAGTATCAGGGACATCCTGCGCATGTTCAATTAAAAGTTGAAGACGTTCTTCAAATTCCCCACGATATCGTGTTCCAGCAACTAAGGCTCCTAAATCTACTGTAACAACACTAGCATCTAACAATTGACGTGGGACTTCTTGGTTAGCAATTTTTTGAGCTAAACCTTCAACTAGAGCAGTTTTACCAACACCAGGCTCCCCTATAATTACAGGGTTATTTTTCGTTCGACGGCATAAAACTCGAATCATACGATCTAGCTCACGCTCTCGACCAATCAATGGGTCCAGTAAACCAAGTTCAGCTGACATTGTTAAATCTCGTGTAAAACGATTTAATTCATATAATTCATCTTCATCAAGTTCGAAGTAGACTCTATAGTTCATTTTTTTCCTCTTTTAAAAAACTTTCAAAATTTTCTAAACCAACAATTAAAGTTATTCTTAATATTAATTTTTATTAAAAATAATTTTACATTAATAAAGTAATATCAAATAGTATCTAAAATTTTAATACTAGAAAATTACTTTGTTTTTAATAATTGTAACTTCATTTTGTTTAAATCTTCGATAAGACCTGATCCAAGACCTGTTCCTGAAAGCCAATCATAACCTTTTCGATCAACAACAACACCTAAATTATAGTTACCACTACATACAATTTTTCCTTCTTTCATAACTTGAATATGATCCGGTCTTATATATTCAAGTAGACGTTGATAATGGGTAATTAAAATTAAACTTTTTGTGGTTTGAAGAAAATAAGTGTTAAATAAACTATCTAACTGATAAATTAAGATTGTTTTTGATAATGTTTTTAAGGCATCAACATCAAGACCTGAATCAATTTCATCTAAAATGGCTAATTCACAACCTGTTATTGCCATTTGCAATATTTCATTTTTTTTCTTTTCACCGCCCGAAAACCCTTGGTTTAATGGTCTTGGTAAAAAACTTGAATTCATATCCAAAATTTTAACGTAATTTAAAATTCGATTAGCAAATCTTAAACTAGTATTTAAAACATCATCTTTTTTTTTGTAACGTGAATGATATGCAAGGCGTAAAAAATCTTGGTTACTTACACCACCAACTTCCATTGGATATTGAAAACCTAAAAACAAACCTAAACGAGCTCTTGTTTCAGGCAAACATCTTATAAGTTTTTCATTTCTAAATCTTATCGTTCCATGGATCATGTTATATGCTGGATGACCAGCAAGAACCTTGGCTAATGTACTTTTACCAGATCCATTAGAACCCATTACAATTTGTATTTCGCCTTTCTGTAAATTTAAGTTTACACCTTTTAAAATTAAAGCTGCTTGACGCTTTCCTTCTTGTGCCGTTGTTGCTGTTAAATTTTTTATTTCGAGCATTTTGAATTTAGGTAATAATTTATGTTAAGTTTTTAAATTACGTTATACTTTTTTCAACTTTTAAATCTAAAAGTTTTTCAGCTTCTAAAGCAAATTCCATAGGGAGCTTTCGGAAAACTTCCTGGCAGAAACCATTCACAATTAGTTTAATTGCATCTTCTTCTGGAATTCCACGTTGATGGAAATAAAAAATTTGCTCTTCGCCTATACGTGAAATTGAAGCTTCATGTTCTACACGTGCTGTTGAATTACGAACATTTATATAAGGGAATGTATTTGCTTCAGATTGATGTGCTAATAAGAGTGAATCACATTGTGAATAGCTTACTGCTTGATTAGCCTTACGTCCAAATTGAATTAAACCCCGATAAGTATTTTTTGAATGGCCACCTGAAATACCCTTAGATAAAATACGACTTTTTGTATTTTTACCTATATGGATCATTTTTGTTCCGGTGTCTGCCTGTTGATAATTTGTTGTTAATGCGACTGAATAAAATTCACCTTGTGAAGAATCGCCCATTAACAAACAACTTGGATATTTCCATGTTACTGCTGAACCTGTTTCAACTTGTGTCCAAGAAATTTTAGAATCTTTTCCTAAACACAAACCTCTCTTTGTAACAAAATTATAAACTCCGCCTTTACCCTTTTTATCACCTGCATACCAGTTTTGAACAGTTGAATAACGAATATGTGCACCTTCATGTGAAACTAATTCTACAACAGCTGCATGTAATTGATTACTATCATATTTTGGTGCTGTACATCCCTCCAGATAACTTATATTACTACCAGGTTCTGCAACAATTAACGTACGCTCAAATTGTCCTGATTGTTCATTATTAATTCTAAAATAAGTTGATAATTCAATTGGAGATTGAAGATTTTTAGGTATGTAAGCAAATGATCCATCTGTAAAAACTGCCGAATTTAATGCAACAAAATAATTATCTGTAATCGGAACAACACTTCCTAAATATTTTTTAACTAATTGGGGATATTTTTCGATTGCTTCAGAAATAGAACAAAAAATAATTCCTAATTTTAAAAGTTCTCTTTTAAATGTCGTAAAGATAGATACACTATCGAACACTGCATCAACAGCTACATTTGCTAAGCGTTTTTGTTCATTCAATGGAATTCCAAGCTTTTCAAAAGTATCACGAAGTTCTGGATCTACTTCATCCATACTTTTTAATTTTTGTTGTTGTTTTGGTGATGAATAATATTTAATTGCTTGATAATCAATTGGGGGGTATTTTAATTCTGCCCAAGAAGGATCTTTAAGGGATTGCCATTTTTTAAAAGCTCTTTCACGAAATTCAATAATAAAACCATTCTCATTCTTTTTCTCAGAAATAAGTTTTAGAGTTTCTAAATCTAATCCAGATTTAATTTCGTCAGATTCAATAACAGTTGCAAAGCCATATTTATAAGTATTATCACGTAATGGTTTAACACAACGCTCAGTAAATCTACAGCCTTGTCTTACCAGATCGATTTGCTTATGGTCTAAAAAAGTTGTCATAATACTTTAATTAAAATTTAAGTGGATTATAGTATTAATTTTACACAAATAATTATACTTCGTATAATAAAAAGTCATCTAATTGTAGTCTTAAATTACAATGAAATTTTAAGTCATTAGTAATCTAGATTAAAAGTTTAGTCTAGCATAAATTTTAAAAACAAATATTAAGGATTTTTCGATTTGTCTATAAATTTGCTATAATTGGTTTTGATAGAGGTTTAAATACTTACAATTTCATATGATAGAAATGAAAACAATTGAAGGTGTTTTAAGTAACACAACTTTTTATGCATTACTTTTAGCAACTTTTACAAGTTGGTTAAATCTATTTTTCTTACAATCAAAAATTTGGGCGAATATTTCTAAATCAAGTACATTTTTTTCAAGTCTTTTTGTGATTGGTTTATTACTATCGCGTTGGACAAATGGCAAATATTTTCCAATCAGTAATTTATATGAATCAATTTTATTTTTGTGTGCGATTCTTCTGATTGGGCAGCAATTAGCCGAACTTAAGCTATCTACGCGTTTAATTAGATGTTTAAACCTTCCTCTTGTTCTTTGTTTGTATTGGTTTGGTAATTCAGGTCTTCCACCTGAAATGCGAATAATAACTGGTTTAGCACCATCATTACAATCAAATTGGTTAATGATGCATGTTAGTGTTATGATGCTAAGTTATGGAACTCTAATTTTAGGTTCTTTACTATGTTTATTATTCTTATTATTAAATCGATACGCCCGTAAGCAACCAGATATTAAACCTTTAACGGTGACTTCTGCCACTATAGACGCTAGTGAAAAAATTATCGAATCAAAATCTTTAAGTAAATCACTATTAGAAATTATTGATATTTGGAGCTATCGTTTAATCGGTTTAGGATTCCCATTTTTAACTTTAGGAATTATTTCTGGCGCGGTTTGGGCAAATGAAGCTTGGGGAGCTTATTGGAGTTGGGATCCCAAAGAAAGTTGGGCGTTAATAACGTGGTTAACATTTGCTATCTACTTACATGCTCGTTTAATTAAAGGCTGGAATGGACAAAAAACTGCAACGATAGGTAGTATCGGTTTTGTTATTATTTGGGTATGTTATTTAGGTGTTAACTTCTTAGGAAAAGGATTACACAGTTATGGTTGGATAGGCTAAAATTTTGTAATAATGCATTATTACAAAATTTTAAATTTTTTATAAACCAATAAATTATTACTTAAAAAAAATGAATTCATTAAAAGCAAATGCTTTTAATGAATTTATTAATTGACACTAAATTTTAGGTTTGATGTTTTTTTACGAATAAATGATCTAAGAATATGATTATCTAGTTTGATTAAAGATTGATATAAGGCTAGGTTTGATGGAAGAAGATTGAATCTAATTTCGATATAATCACCAATTTTTGAACCTTTAATATTGTATGATAAACTTCTTTTTCCTCTATAACGAACATGAATTTTTGATGCACCCCATTCACGAAGAGTTTTTGCATAATAATAACCTAAAAAGCGTAATTGCTTTGGTGAATAGTCAGATGAAAATATTAATAAAGATTCGTAACGTGCTACAGAATTTTTCATAAGTAGAAATAAATTTATTTTTTTAATTTAACTTTTGATGTTTTGTTATATTTCCAGGTACTGAGTCGAATAAATTTAACAAATGAAATTCAAATCTCAATTTTGCTCGATTTGTTAACCCACCTATTTGAATATTATCAGATTTTTTGATAATCCAAATTCGAGAATATGAAACATAACTAATAAATGTACTAATAATAAGACTAGCAAATCCTAAAGATAAAAAAAGTTCACCAGGATCGCCACGAACTTGCAAACCAGTACAAGTAAGTAGATCTATAATTGTTGCATTTATTGAAGGTATGAACTGTAAGTTTTGACCTAGTTCCGCATATAAAGCATCATTGATATTAAAAGATGGTAAAACAAAATCACCTCTTAATGTTTCAAAGAATAATGTTGAACCTGTGTCAGAAAAAGGTAACCAACTAATCCACAACCTTTTGCCAGCTGTTGAAATCGAAGTTACAGGAATTTGGTAAATTAAATCATTTAATTTTAATTTTAATCCTATTATATCCCAGTCAGTTTGATACCAAATAACATTATGTTGATAAAATGGATGATTTACTGAAATTGTAAAATTTGTTGATTCATTACCGTATTCACTAAGGCTCGAAATATTTGTATAAAACTGATGTATTAATCCATTAATATGACTTACCCAAAAATCATTTACTCGAATAGGATATATAGGTAGATTATCAATTAAATGGTCTGCTGGAAAATTTTGAAGATAAGCAATTTCACCTTTTGGGATAAATTCTTGTGCTAATAATCCTCCAATAGCAGAAATAAATGAAGCTACTAAAATTAAAATTAAACTTAAATGTACAAAAACAGGTCCAAGCCTTCCTGCAAGTCCTTTTGAGGCATAAACTGAATTTGATTTTTGAAATAAGAAATAATTTTCACTTGACATTCTAGAAATGATGAAAGGAAACCAAGTGTTTGGAAAAATTAATGAACCATCGAATTTTTCAGTTTCTAAAAATTTTTTCAGGAAATTTAAACTGCGGCAAAAATCAAATGAAGGCAATTGTTGCGTAAAAGTACAAGCTGTAAGACTTAAACCTAATAATAGATTTAAGCAAAAAAACCAAATGTTATTAAAAACATTTGAGAACCCAAGAGCATTTGATATTGTAATAAAAGAAAATCCATTATTTATATCAAATGCTTGGGTAATTGGTTTATCTGTTTGTTCAACAACAGAACCAATTAAGCTACAAATTATCAACAGTGCTAATAATAAGATAGCGACTTTGATATTTGATAACCATCTTATAATAAAACGCATAAAAATAAATTAAATTTAAATGTCATTATTAATTGAGTAATTGTCAGTCGATCCTAATCTTATTCGCCCAGAACGTGCCCATGCTTGTAATTTTTGAATAGATTCTTGTTGTAATTTTGCTAATGGAACAGACTTGTCAATTTCTTTAATAATATCTTGAGTTTTAAATTCACGACCTTCAGAGAAAGCCTGATACATAGCTTCTATAATTAATTGTTTAATTTCTGCTCCTGAAAAAGCTGGTGTTAAACGACTTAATTCATTAAGATCATATAAATTCCAACTTTCGGGTCTAAAACTTTTTAACTGCACCTCAAAAATACTTTTTCGTTCATTTTTAGTAGGTAAATCTAAGAAGAATATTTCATCAAATCTTCCTTTTCTAATTAATTCTAATTGTATATTTTCCAGCGCATTTGCTGTAGCAACTACAAAAACGAAAGCTTTCTTTTCTGCTAACCAAGTAAGTAAAGTACTTAAGACTCTATTGGTTGTTCCACTATCTCCTGCTTGTGTTGTATTAGATAAACTTTTTTCAATTTCATCGATCCACAAAACACAAGGAGATAAAGATTCGGCAATTTCAATCATTTCACGAATACGGCGCTCAGATTCACCAACAACCCCACCAAAAAGTCTTCCAGTATCAAGTCTTAAAAGAGGTAAATACCAATCATTTGCAATAGCTTTTGCAGTCATTGATTTCCCAGTTCCTTGAACTCCCACAAGTAAAATCCCACGTGGAACCGGCAATCCATAATTTCTTGCTGATTCAGAAAAATGAAGACGTCGTTTTGAAAGCCACGATTTTAAACCTTCTAAACCACCTATATCATTTAAATGCTCGCCAGGTTGCCAAAATTCAAGAATCTCTGTTCGTGAAATAATTTGACGTTTTTCTTGCAAAATTAAATCAACAGTAGAAAAATTTAAATTTTTTTTAGATGCTATTGACTTTGCTATTAAATGACGAATTTTTTCTAAAGATAAACCACGGCAAGAGTTAACTAATAATTCAAATAAATCAGAATTTATATTTATATTTAATGTTTTAAATAAACGAGTTAGTTCTTGATCAATTTCATTAATAGTTGGTAATCCAAATTCAATGAATACAAATTTATCAATTAATTCCGTTGGAACGGCTTTTTGATTACTAAGAAAAACTAAAGTCTTTGGTTGGGTTCTAATAGTTGGTAATAAATTTCTTAGCTCTCGTGATATCGAAAGATCTGACAAAAAATTTTGAAAATCCTTAAAAATAATCAAGGAAGGTACTTGGCTAAAAATACTACGAACTTTTGACAAAGCTTCAAACGGATTTCGTTTATATGCTTCATTTAGAATATTTGGATTAAATCCATTAACGAAATCCCAACTATAAACGACTCTTTTTAATCTTGAAGTCATAAGTCGTCGTAATGCATATTCTACACGTTCTTCTTCACTACTTATAACGTATATTAATGGTGATTTAGCCTTAATAAATACAATAATTTCTTCCTCAAAAGTCATTTTCAAAATCCTTAAAAGTCTTATTTAACTATGAATAGTTTTTGTTAAACGCTTTCTATTTTTTCTACGGCGTGCATTTAATATATTTTGTCCGTTCTTTGTTTTCATTCTTGCACGAAAACCTGATTTACGGATTGCTTTTTTCTTTGTCCCTTCTAGTGTACGTTTTGTCATAAAAATAATTTTTGATTTAAAATATGAAATTTAAATAAACAATTATGTTTAACTTAAAAGTTCTTTAAATTTTAGCACAAATCTAAATACCAAGATAGGTTTTATTTAATTCACTAAAATTAATTAGGCTTGTGATTATAAGAGATTGAACCTCCTTAATCAGTTCTGCGAATTCTTGAGTACATAAACGACTATATTCAATTATAGGATCACGTTGTGCATAAGCTTGTAATCCAATTGTATCTCGACTTAATGAAATTCGTTCACCATATTCTGTCCATTTCTGATCCATTATTTCTAAGATCAATTTTTTAGATATATTAAGATATTCTTTACTAATCAATTGATTATATGAAAGAGTAGCTGTTGCAGATAATAAACTTGCAACATAAATATATTGGTTATTACTTAAGTTAAAGTTAATTGCAGTTTTTGTTGAATTATATAATTCGATATCCTCAGATGACATTAATGAATTTAACGTTCTAAAAGAAAATAAATTTATTAATAAGTTAAACGGATCTTTATATTCTAAAATGCATTCACGGAAAATAAAATACAATCTTTGATGGTATTCATAAATTTCCTCAAAAGCTGAACTTGATTTTCGATTTTCATACAAAAATTTTTCAACACGATCTTGAAGCGCATCAAAAGTTTTATTAACAGCCAAATAATCGGTTCCAGTAAAATAATTTGGATTGTCTCTTCCTAAAAATGGTGAAAAGATATTTGGATCGTAGCGGTTTACTAAATCATCTTCTAAACTAATATAAAATTGAGATTCACCAGGATCTCCTTGTCGCCCTGATCGTCCTCGTAATTGATTATCAATTCGACGAGATTCATGTCGTGATGTTCCTAAGATAAGTAAACCACCTAAGTTACATACTAATTCTCTGCCTTTACTCCATTCAAGCTTAGAATTTTCCAAAAGAGTTGTGTATAAATCTTTGATTCTTTTATCCAATGCTGTTTGAGGAATATATGATTCAATATCAACGACTTCATCTAAGTAAGCTTGGATAAGTGGGGTCTCAAAATCTTTTAGTAATTGTTGAATATCAAAAAGAATACTATTTAAATTTTTAATTCCCACAAATAAAGAAAAATTGTGTGGACCAGACGATATTAATTGATAAATAATCTGTCTTAACAAATCATTGATTATATATTTTAAATTACCACCTAAAATAATATCAGTTCCTCGACCCGCCATATTTGTCGCAATAGTAACGGAACTTAAGGCACCAGATTGCGCAACAGTTTCAGCTTCGCTCTCAGAATTTTCAGGTTTAGCATTTAAAAGTTGACAATCCTCTAATCCAAGAGTTCTTAAAGTTTCAGCAATAATTTCGGAATCTTCAATAGTTGTTGTACCAACTAAAACTGGACGACCAATTGAATAGCATGATGTAATTGTTTCAATTAATGATTTAAACTTTGCTTTCTTTGTTTCAAAAATCAAATCTGGTAAATCTTTTCTTTGAATTGGTCTTTTCGTTGGAATAACAACAACATCAAGAGCATAAAATTCACGAAACTCTTGTTCAGAAGTTTTAGCTGTACCCGTCATTCCCGATAATTTATTATAAAGGGAGAAGAATTTTGGATATGTAATCGAATTTAGGGTTTGACTTTCCGCTGTTACATTTACATTTTCTTTACATTCGATAGCTTGATGTAAACCGTCTGACCATTTTCTATCTTTTGCAACACGCCCTGTAAATTTATCAATAATTTGGATTTGGTTATTTTGAACAATATAATCTTGATCTCTTTGATAAAAAAGTAATGATCGCAGGGCATTTTCAACAAATGCTAACCAAGGATTTTTAGGATCATAAAGATCATCTGTTTGAAAAATTTCTGCCAAAAAATTATAACCATCTTCAGTTAAACTTGCTTGTTTTGTTCGATATTTTGGAATAAAATGTCTATTAGGAACTAATTGTTTAGCAACCCACAATGCTTTTGGGTATTTATCAGATGTTAAAGGGCGTGGGCTTGATAAGATTAATGGGGTTTGTGCTTCATCAATCAAAACAGAATCCACCTCGTCAATTAAACAATAATTAAATGATCTTAAAACACGATTTTTTGTAGAATCTGCCATTAGATCACGAAGATAGTCAAACCCAACTTCCGTATTAGTAGTGTAAGTAATATCACATGCATAATTGTATTGACGCTCATTGGTTTCCATTGCTTCACGAATTAAACCAACGTTGAAACCCAAAGTTTGATAAATGATTTGCAGAAGTTCCTTATCACGTTTGGCTAAATATTCATTTACTGTAACAATATGGACACCTTTTCCACTAAGCGCTTGGTAACACGCAGGTAATGTTGCAACTAGCGTTTTTCCCTCGCCCGTTTTCATTTCAGCGATTTTGCCATCATTTAAAACTAATCCACCTAAAAGTTGAGTTTCAAAATGCTTTAAACCAAGTTTGCGGAAAGCTACTTCTCTCGTTAAAGCAAAACTTTCAACTATATTTTGTTCTTTTTTCGTTTCATCGCAAAAGGTTTTTCTTAATTGTTCGACCTTTGACCGAATTTCACTGTCGGTAAGTAAGCTTGTCTTTGATTCAAGTGATAAAATTTTATCAACAAGATCATAATAAGTAGGCGATATTTTTGGTTGACGAAAAAGAGTCGTTAAGTTATCGATTTTTGGTAACATTGTAAATTTTTATCAGAAAAATAAATTTAGAAATACACTATAATAAGTCGAATAAATCGTAAATTTTATTTTTAATCAGTCTGATGAATAAACTGTAATTTTTCTCAGATTGAAAAAGTCTAATTAATTTTTAATTATGGATAATCAAACCCTTGCACTTTATAGCTCTATTCCATCTAATTCTTCAACAGAAACAAAGGAGCAAATAGTAAATCATACTAGAATACTTCTTTTATTCAATCTTTATGATAACCGATTAATACACGAAAAGTTTTTAGATCAAATCTTTGAAAACTTGATAGAAAATAAACAAATGATTCGATATGATTTTCAAAAAAAAGTTTATTCGTTATATCCAAGTAAAGATTACACAACTCTAAAAATTTTTAACAAGTTAAAGGTTTTAAGCTCAATTGGATTAATCTGTGTTTTATTAAGATATATCAGTTATAAAAAACTTATATATGAAAACTTTATCTTTCTAAAAATGTCTTTAAAACTATTTTCAAAAGTTTTAACATTACAAATTTCAGTAGTTTTTTTAATACTAAGAAAGAATTTCCACTTTTCAAAGATTAAAATTTATCGAACTTATAAATTATTAAAATTAACAATCATTAAACTTTATAAGTTTTTAACTTTTAATTATTTAGATTATAAAGTTATATTAAATAAAAAACTGTCGATTACAAACTATAACCGATTTTATAATCAACAAATGTAATAAAAATACTTAAAGTGTTTTTTAATAACTAAAGAAAATTAAGAATGGACTAATTTTATCGATTCTCTTTGGTTTAGTGGCTTCATACAAAATATAAAAACTCATCTATGGATAATAAACAGAATGAATCTGACAATCTTCAAAAAACTAAAAGTTTTAATAAAGGTCAGGCTATTCTTAAAAAAGCTATAAATTCTATAAAATTAGAACGAGAAGAATACACCAACGTTTTGAATAGCACATTAGTAATAAAAAAAACACCAGGTGTTACAAACGATAAAACTAAAAATTTTTATAGAAAATACAAATATTATTTAACCAATACGATATATTTGCTAAATAAATACAAAGCTTTTAGATATAGTAATGAAGGAAACTTTTCAAAATATAAAATTCCTAACCCTAAATTGTATCGTCATAAATTAGAGTTATATTTAAACAAACTTTTTCTAATCAAATTAAGTTTTAAATATTTTATAAAAACAAAACTTAACGCCTTAAAAAGCACTTGTAGAAACATTGGAAATCATTTGACACTTTCTAAACCATCAATTCTTCAGGGCGTATTGAAACGTATTCTATTTACTGAAAAATATATACTATATTACTTAATTACTTTAAAACGTAAATTACAAAATAATTTTTTTATCAAATCCAAACAAATAAACGAGAGTAATTTTGCGATAAATTTTAGAAAAATAAGTAGCGGTTTAGAAATCAAAATAAAAAAAATAATCGAAAAAACCTCTACTTTAACTACAGCGTTTGATAGAAAAACGATTTTTAAATATTTAGATCGATTAGGTTTTATAATAAAAATTTATTTTTTGCCTTTTATTTTTTTAGCTAATCAAGCGCTTATACCTTTTATTCAAGAATATGAAGAATTTGTTGTTAACAGTTTTTCAAGTGTTATTTTTGAAAGGATACCTTTTTTAATAACTATAATTAAGTTATTTAATCCAATAATAAATAGTTTTAATAAAATGTTTCAGTTTTGGGTTTTAATCGCTTATTTCCTAATTTTTCCATTAGGATATAGGTCATTAAAATTATCTTATAAACTGGGTTATAATGGTAGTATAGCTTTAATTTTTTTATTAATAAACTCAAGTTTAAGTTTTAGTCAGGAAATTATAATTGCTATATTTGAATCATTAAAAATGATTAAAGATATTCTTTTTACATCATACTTAGTTAAACATCTAGGTAAATCAAAAAATAAGGAAAGGGAAGAAGCTTTAAGAATTTTTAATAACCTTGTTCAAAGATATGAATTAGAAATAAGACAAGATTACTTTAATTGGTTATTATTTCTAAACCATTATGTTTTATCACCTTTAGCCTTTATTAGTATTGCTGTTTTAGTATATAATTGCTTGTATTATATAATTTATAATAAAAATCCAAAAATACCACTTGTAACTAAAGCCGCTCTTGCAACAATCAAAAATCCTCAAGAAGAGGAATAAAAATAATTAAAGGAAATAGTTTCTTATGAAATATTATTTTATCTTAGCCACTAAAGAATTCTTATTTGAAGTAGAACCTGTGGAAGAAGTATTAAGAGAAAGAGCACACTATTATACAAGTAGAAATAAACAAGTAGATTTCTGGATACTTCCATCACCAGGATTTGTAAACTTATATGCTAATGAGTTAAAAGAAGTTACTAAAAATAACTCTAATGATAATTTAGTAGCAATCGTTTCAACAGATGTCGACTTTATCTACTGGTTAAAATTACGTTATCAAAACGTATTATCTGGTAGTTTTAATGCTCCAACTGCAAAAATTACCCAACCTTTAGCACATAATTAAAATCAATATAAGCTTAATATCATATATACAATTTAATATGACAAACATTTATAGTATCATAGAAAGTTTTGGTAGACAATTCTGGGTTGAACCAGATAAATTCCAAGATTTTTATAATTTTAAAATCGCAAATTCTTCAAAGAATTTAGCAAAAACTACTACAAGAAATTTTAAATCAGATTACTCACATAACCCAGAAAAAGCAAAGGTTGTATTATTTAATCGGGTTATGTTCTATAGCGATGAAAATAATGTATACCTTGGTAAACCAATTTTAAATGACTTTCGTATCGAAGGTAGCTTATTACCAGGAGTACGTAAGAAATCAAAACTGGTTGTTTTCAAAATGCGAGCTAAAAAAGCGTATCGCAGAAAAATCGGTTATAGAATGACATCTAGACGTGTAAGATTTGATAATGTACTACGTATTATGTCATCAAAAAATCGATACGATTTACAGGTACTTGTAAAAGAATCAAAAGCTTAATTACTTAATAAAAAATTAACCTTATTAAAAAATAAATATTATGGCACATAAGAAGGGAGCCGGAAGTACAAAAAACGGTAGAGATTCAAACGCTAAAAGATTAGGTGTTAAAGTTGTAGGTGGAAAGTTTATTCAAACAGGACAAATTATTGTTCGCCAACGTGGCTATTCTTTTCACGCAGGAAATAATGTAGGAATAGGAAGGGATTATACACTTTTTGCTTTAAAAGATGGATATGTTTCATATACTGGCATCAAAGGTAATAAGAAAAAAGTTTCGATCAATGTTCCACAATGGGAAAATTTAGTTAATCTTATTGGATATTCTAGTTGGAAAGAATTTCAAACAACACTAGACGAAGAATAAAAGAAAAAGGAAAGGGATTAAAATAAATGAATGCCTCAACTCTACACTCGGTTGATCGACCAGAGTTTCCTACTGTGTCTGTTGGAGACACAGTTAGGGTAGGAGTCTTACTAGTCGAAGGAAATAAAGAACGTACACAATACTTTGAAGGAACGATTATAGCTATCAAAAGTCGTGAAGGAAAGAAAAGTTTACGTGTACGAAAATTATCTCAAGGAATTGGAATCGAAAAGTTATTTCTATTAGACTCACCTAAAATCGTTTCTTTAGAACGTAAAAAAATTACTAAAGTACGTCGAGCTAAACTTTATTTCCTACGCAACTTAGGAAGCACTAAGACGAAGAAATTAAAAGATCAATCTTGGAAATTAAAATCAGGATCCTAGAACAAAGAAAAAATTATGGTGACTTTTAGTGATAAATGGGAAGTAGACCAAATTTCTTTTAATTCGAGATTACTTGTAGGAACTGGCCGTTTTGAAACATTAGAAAAAACAAAACGGAGTATTAAACTTAGTGAAGCAAGTCTTGTAACAGTTGCTATACGTCGTTTAGAAACTCAAAAAAATGAAAAGGAAGAAGCAAGTCTTTTAAGTGCTATCGATTGGAAAAGCATTTGGATGCTACCTAATACAGCAGGTTCAAAAACTCCTGATGAAGCAATTCGATTAGGATTTTTAGGGCGTGAAATCGCCAAATCTTTAGGACAAGAAAATAATAAGTTTTTAAAACTAGAAGTAATCTCTGATGAAAAGTATTTAATGCCTGATCCATTAGGCACCCTTAAAGCAGCCGATTATTTAATTAAAAAAGGTTTTAAAATATTTCCCTATATAAATACCGATCCGATTCTTGCAGCACATCTGGAAGAATTAGGATGTGCAACTTTAATGCCTTTAGGTTCTGCAATAGGATCAAATCAAGGACTTAAAAATTTAGAAAATATCAAAATAATCATTGAGCAAGCAAGCGTACCAGTTATTATTGACGCCGGTATAGGTAAACCAAGTGATGCAAGCAAAGCAATGGAAATTGGGGCAGATGCTGTTCTAATAAATACAGCAATAGCATCAGCTGAAAGACCAGAAATAATGGCTGAAGCGATGAAATATGCTGTAATTGCAGGTAGATTAGGTTATCTATCTAATCCACAAACTTCACTAATAAAAAAAGCTAATTTAAGTTCACCTAAAAAAGGATTACCGTTATAATAATAAATTCCCTTCTTTTCGAGGGAATTTATTATTATTTAATATGGCTTAGAATGGGAATGTTAAAGCATCAGGATAAAACCTGTTAATTTCAATAACAAAACCAGCCGTAAAAGTTAACCAAGCTGTCAGAAGAACTGGTGCAGTTGATAAATACTTTAAAAAGTCTTTCATATAAAGTCTCCATGAATTTAGTAAGCTAAACCAAGGCTGCGAGTCGTTTCACCACCTAAATAGACACGTACGCTTAGAAAGTCTGTAGGACAAGCAGATTCACATCTTTTGCAACCTACACAGTCCTCAGTACGGGGCGCAGATGCGATTTGACCTGCTTTACATCCTGTCCAAGGTACCATTTCTAAAACATCTGTAGGGCAAGCACGTACACATTGTGTACACCCAATACACGTGTCATAAATTTTTACAGTATGAGACATATGTTCTCCTTAATACAACAATAATGCCATAATATATTATTATACAAATTTTTATAAGTTTATATGTTTTTTTTAATTTATAAAAAAAAAGTAGTAATTAAAAAAATTTTTTAGTCGTAATGGAGTAGAATTTAACCCTCGCATTTCAATATCGAATTAAACCATAAAATATGAGGATAATTATGGAATGAAATTAATTAGTAGA
>Ga0194129_10004396_pt1 | contig 18802 bp, 10 predicted proteins | sample TA2KigCa35mmetaG_FD_150862 | JGI IMG/M metagenome (GOLD analysis project Ga0194129, IMG submission 150862) | Freshwater microbial communities from Lake Tanganyika, Tanzania - TA2015038 Kigoma Deep Cast 35m | ecosystem: Environmental > Aquatic > Freshwater > Lake | place: Tanzania: Lake...
GCCCGAGCCGATGCCAAGGCGACCAAGCGGGCTCGGCGCCGAGGAACGCGGAAGTAGCCCCGGATCGGCTCCGCTACGGCGTCACGCCGGCGGCCAGGGGTGGTTGTGCTGTGCGCACACGGATACGCCGCCTTTTTCTTTTCCCTCTACGGAACACGACTTTCGGTTATAGCTCGTGTCATCGGCACCTGATCCTCAACTGGTTCCGGGCCAAAGGCACCATTTCGGCGGGAGTTGTCGAGGGTTTGAACGGCGTCGTAAACTTGACCTCCAGAAAAGCGTTCGGCTTTCGGACCGCGAAAGGCATTGAAATCGCGTTGTTTCATGTCCTTGGCAAACTACCGGAGCCAGAATCAACCCACAGATTCTGCTGAGGAGGCTTTTTTGTTTTCACCGGCGATTCGCGCCGGGGCGCCGCCACCGCGACCACCTTCGGCATGCCGAACTGACCTGTGGCGGTCGCCGGCCCCGTGATACGCTTTCTCGCCGCGGGCCCAAGGAAGGGCGTGGATGAAGAAATCAGTCGGTCGAGCGATCAGGGAAGAGCTGCGGCGGTGTGAGCGGCGGTGGCTGAGGCCGCTGGTTCGCCGGCTCGTGCCGCGGCGCACCGACGCAGCGGCCGTCGTTCCACCGGGCCGGCGGGAAGTCGAGCCGCCGATTTCGGCAACGGAGGAACTCCTGATTGCGGTGGTGCGGGCGGAGCTCCGCCGGCGCTCCGTGGACCCTCTGCGGTCCGGCTTCACCGCTGACTTCCACGTGCCCCTCGAATCCACTGGCGACACCGAGGCCGAGCGGCTTGTGCGGGCCCTGCTCGAGCCGGCCTGGGCGGCACCGACCGACCGCGAGGCCCGCGGCGAGGCAGCCTGATGGCGGACCGCGCCGGCCGCACCGATGTGCTGGTGGACCTGCGCTGCCTGCAGGATCCGCTGTATGCCGACCGTGGGATCGGCTCCCATGCGGGCTTCCTGATCGACGTGCTCCGCGAACGGTCCGTGGGCAGGCTGCGGATCGTCGGCCTCGTCGACCCCGCGGCGCCTCCGCTCCACGCCGCCGCGGCCGAGGCCTGCGACGAGGTGCGGGGCGCCTTCGTCGCCGACGCCCTCGACAGCCATCCGGTGTTTCTCGCGCTGTCGCCGATGACCCATGATACGACGCTCCCTGCGCGGCTCCTCGACCGGCCCGGCATCCGCTCGGCGGCGGTCGTCTACGACTTCATCCCCGCCGCCTTCCCTGATCGGTATCTCGCCGACCGGCAGACGCTGTTTCGCTATGCCGCGGCCTGCGAGTGGCTGTCGGCGTACGACGTCCTGTTTCCCATCTCGGCGCATGCGGCCGGGGAGCTCGGCGACCGCTTCGACGTGGCCGCCGACCGGATCCAGGTCACCGGAGTGGCGCTCCGCGAGGCCTTCGGCCGCCGGCTCGCCGGCGCGGCGGGTCGGCGGCCGGCGGCGGCTCGCGACGAGACGGTGCTGTTCGTGGGCGGACCCGACGACCGCAAGAACCTCGACGTGGTGGTGGCGGCGTACCGGGAGCTGCATGCACGGGGGCGGCGTCCGCAGCTCGTGGTCGCCGGCGGCTATCCGGAAGACTGGCAACGCCGCGTGCGGTCGGCCTGCGGCCACGCCGCCGATCGGCTCGTGTTTCTCGACAGGCTGGACGACGAGGAACTTGCCGACTGGCACGGCCACGCTCGGGCCACCGTGATCGCCTCCCGGGCCGAGGGGTTTTCGCTGCCCGTGATCGAGGCGATCGCCAGCGGCGGGCTGGCCATCGCCTCCGACATCCCGGTCCATCGGGAACTGCTTGACGATGCCGGAGCCCGCTTCGCTCCCGACCGGGCGGACCAGCTCGCGGCTGTCATCCGCCGCGTGCTCGACTCCCCGGCGGAACGGGAGCGCCTCCGGCTTGCCCAGCGGCCGGTGGCCGAACGGTTCACCGCCGCCGCCGTCGGCGACCGCTTCTGGCGGGCCTTTTCCTGTCGCTTCCTCGCCTCCGCCGCGGCGCGGCGACGGCCCGCGGCACGACGGCCCGCGATCGCCCTGGTGACACCGTTTCCGCCGGATCGGACGGGCGTGGCCGACTACTCGCTCCGCTGCGTCGAGGCGCTGGCCGCGCACGTCGATGTCGACGTGTTTACGGAGCAGCCGCTGCCGGTCGCCACGCCGGCCGTGCGGCGGTTCCATCCGATCTCCGCGGCCGCCTGGCTGCGGCCCGATTACGACGCCACGATCGCGGTCGTCGGAAACTCCTCGTTCCACTGCCGCACCATCGAGCTCCAGCGCCGGTTCGGAGGCCCGTGCATCGTCCACGACAACCGGCTGGCCGAACTCACGGCATGGTGGCGGGGCGCCGACCATCTCCGCCACCTCGCAGAACGCTCCCTCGGCCGCGGCGTCGCTGCCGACGAGGTGTCGGGCTGGCTCGCCGACCCCGGGCAGCTGCCGACCCTGTTCTACGACGAGATCATCGACTCGGCCCGCCCCTTGTTCGTGCACAGTCGGGGCATCCAGGAGCACGTCCGCAGGCTGTATCACGTCGCCGCCGAATACCTGCCGTTTTGCACGTCCCGGGCCTTCGACCCGGCGGCGCTCGCGCCCGCCGCCCGCGCGGAGGCCCGCCGGGCGCTCGGGATCCCCGCCGACGACTGCCTGATCGTGTCGCTCGGCATCGTCGACGCGGTGAAGTCCCCCGACACGTGCGTCGACGCGATCGCGCGGCTCGAGCAATGCGGCCGCAGGGCTCGCCTGCTGTTCGTGGGCGAGTGCCCCGCCGCCATGCGCGAGGCGCTCGAGCACCGGGCGGCCGCGGCGGGCATCGCAGGGCGGGTGACCTTCTCGGCGTCGTGGCTCGACGAGCAGGACTACCGGCGGCACATCGTGGCCGCAGATGCCGGCGTGCAGCTCCGCAGCCACTTCTTCGGCGGCCTCTCGGGGGCCCTGATGGACTGCATCGCCGCGGGGCTGCCGACCGTCGCCAACGAGGATCTGGCCGCGGCCGTCGAGGCGCCGGACTACGTGGCTCGCGTTCCCGACCGTCCGTCGGCAACCGCCGTCGCCGACGGCCTCGCTGTGTGCCTCGGCCGCGGGATCGACCGCCGGCACGAGGAGGAGCGCCGGCGGTTCGTCGGCGCTCACGGCTTCGACGCCTACGCCCGCCGGCTGCTCGATGCCACGCTCGGCGGCCGCCGCGCGGCGGTGGCGGCCGTCGTTCGGGAGTGCCCGCGCGTGTTCGTCGATGCGTCCTACACGGGATCGACGGCCAGCCCGTCGGGAGTCGGCCGCGTGGTGGGCCGATCCTGGGAGGCGATCCGCGAGTCCGCCGCGCGGCGCGGCTGGCAGCCGCACCGCGTCGCCGCACGCAGCGGCCGATTCGTGGCGCTCGAGGACGCGGCGGCGACCGTGACCGGGCTGCAGTTCCGCGACGGCGACGTGCTGATCCTCCCCGACGCCTCCTGGGCCTGCCCCGCAGTCTGGCCGGCCGTCGAGCGGGCCCGTGCCGCCGGCGCCATCTGCGTGCCGGTGGTCTACGACCTCATCCCCCTGCAGCATCCCGAGATCTACGGGGCCGCTGGTGCGCGGGCGTTCCGCGGATACGTCACGGCGGTGATGCGGCATGCAGATCTCGTGGCCACGATTTCCGAGACCGTGGCGGCGGAACTTGCCGCGGAGACCCGGGCGGAGCGGTTCCTGCGCGGCGGGCCGGCGATCGTGCCGTGGCGGCTCGGCTGCGACTTCCCCGTGCCCACCGGGCCCGTCCGCAGCGTCGTGCGAAGCCTGTTCCTGGACCGCAGGCCGGAGTCGGCCTATCTGGTGCTCGGGGCCATCGAGACCCGCAAGAATCACCGCTTCGTCCTCGAGGCGTTCCGTCGGCTCTGGGCGGCCCCGGCGACGGCGCACGTCCGGCTGGCCGTGATCGGTCGGCCGGGGCACGGCTCAGGCCCAATCCTCGAGATGCTCCGCGGCGATGCACGGTTCGGTGATCGACTCGTGCTCCTCGACGACTGTGACGACGCCGAAGTCGATCATGCCTACCGCCACGCCCGCGGGCTCGTGTTCGCGTCGCTGGCGGAGGGCTTCGGGTTGCCGATCGTGGAGGCGCTGCGGCACGGGCAGGCGGTGTTCGCCAGCGACCTGCCGATCCACCGCGAGGTCGGGCGGTCGGACTGCACCTTCTTTCGGCTCGACTCGGCCGCCGACCTCGCGGCCGCAGTGACGGTGCACGAGGCGCGGCACGCGGCCGCCGCCGTGCCACCGTGCGTGGTCCAGCCACCCCTCACCTGGCAGGACGCGGCCGACCGGCTGCTCGACATGATCGCCGACCACCGCGGCACCGGAGTCCGTCGCCATGCCGGCTGAGCGATCCCGCTGGAGACGCTTTCTGCGCCGCTGGCGGCCCTGGCGGAAGCCCGGCCACTACGACTACGACCGAATCACGCTCTCCGCCTCCGACATCGAGGCCAAGGCCTACCAGCGGCACCTCGGGGGCGGCGCCGAGCAGTGGGATCGGCGGGGACGGTTCCAGGCCTTTCTGCTCCACACGCTCGGCCTGCAGGTGGGAGACCGGCTGCTCGATGCCGGCTGCGGCCCGCTCCGGGCCGGCGTGCACCTCATCGAGGCCCTGGAGCCCAGCCATTACTGCGGGATCGACTTCAATGCCGACTTCATCAAGACGGCCCGCCACCTCGTGGCCGACAACGAGCGGCTCACGGCCAAGGCACCCAGGCTCGAGTGCTTCGCCGACTTCGCCTTCCAACGCCTCGCCGCACCGCCGTTCGACTGGGTGCTGGCGTTCTCCGTGCTCAATCACTGCGATGCCGCGACGCGGCGGGTGTTCTTCGGCAACCTGCCGGGCGTGCTCGCTCCCCACGCCCGCGTGGTGATCTCCCACGCCGACTGGTTCGAGGAAGGGGCTCTCGCCGGAACCCCGCTGGAACTCATGCGGGTGCTGCGGACTCCGGCCGCCCTGGCGCCCGGGCTCGACATCACGGAGTGGGGCTTCGCATCGCCCCCGGAAGGAAAGCTGTTTCCGATCGTCGTCGTCACGCCGGCGGCGCGGGCAGCGACGCTCCCGCGCTGAAGGCCTCCAGCCGGAACCGGTAGGCGTCGGTGGCGGCGGCCGCAAAGGCCTGCTCCCGCTGGGCGACACCCGCTTCGTCGAGCACGAACGCTCCGAGCGACGCCGGCAGCACCGTGCTGGCCGAGGCGATGGTCGTCATTCCCGTCCGCGACCGGAGCGTGGCTGTCAACGTGCGCGTGGCAGCCACGTAGTCGAGCACGATACGGTAGCCCGTGCCCGTGGCGAGCGGGCCTGCCGGCGTCAGGGGCACCGTGAGGGGCGCGCCGTCGCCGGCCACCACCACCGACACGTCGTTGGGGCCGGCGATCTTCAGGCACAGCGACTGGGCGTCGACGGCCGCTTCGCTGTGAAACAGGCCCACGAGGATCGGGTTGGCCGCGTCGTTGCCGAAGGCGTCGATCGTGAGGTCCGCCTCGACGTGGAGGTCGTCGCTCCGCGTCAGCGGCTCGATCGGCTTGACGTACCGGCGCCGCTGCGGCGCGGCGAGCCCCGAGATCTCGCCGAACTCGCCGCGGGTCCAGTTGCCGCGGACCACGACCGCCCCGTCGGCCTGCTTCCAGGCGTAGGCCACGGCGTCGGTCGTCTGGATCAGCTGCGGCAGCCCTCCGTCGCTGCCCGAGCGGCGGCCGATGTCCATGAAACTGAAGTCGAAGTACCAGCCCCGCTTCATGGGGTCGGTCGTGAACTCATCGGCAAACGCCGCCACCGCCTCCGTGCCGGTGTTGAACGTCTGGTTGGCGACCGACGCCAGGAACGGGTTGAGCTTGTCATAGGTCGCCGAGTAGTGCGTGTTGGAACTCCACGTCCAGACGTACTTGTCGGAATACGCCAGCGTGTTGCCCACGTTCGACCAGGGCATGCCCGGCCACGACGACCGTCCCGCATGCACGATTTCCCCGAGATAGCCGCTGGGCCAGCCCGGCCAGAGGTTCCAGGGATCGCTGTCGAACCAAGCCGCCATGCCCACGTCGACGAAGTCGTCGTACTTCGCGGGATCGTTGGAATAGGTCCGCCAGACATTGCGGATCGAGTTTCGCGCGCCGATGTAGGGATCGCGATCGGCGTCGTAGAACGTGAACGAGTTCGACCCCGGCGGGATCGCCCGGGCCTGGCCCCACCAGAAGGAACTCTCCCAGGCATGCACGATCCGGGCGGGGTCGCGGACCCCCGCGAGCACGCCATCCATGAAGGGAACCAGGTTGTGGTAGTTCGGCCACACGGTGTACTCGTCGCCCCACGAGAAGAAGAACTGCATTTCGATGTCCGGGAACTCCGCCTGGACGGCCTCGATCCACTGCCGCCCCCGCTCCCGCCAGGTGGCGGCGGTCCCCAGGCCGAACGGATATTCGGGACGGCTGCCGCCCGGATATCGCGTGTACTGTTCGGTGTCGATGATGAACCCCTTGAGCCCTCCCTCGCGGGCAGCGCGGGCCGCCACGGCCGCATTGGCCACGACCACGCTCCAGTCCGTCGACGACGCCGGATCGACCCAGTACACGGTGTCGCCGTCCTCCCACGAGTCGTTGGTGAAGTTCTGGACGCCGTACCACATGAAGTTGTCGGTGACCTTCCCCCACTGCACCTGCTTGAGGTAGTCGACCGACTGGGAAACGGCCGACCACGGAATCGGCAGGGACGACATGCCGATCCACTGAAACGCGACGTCGGCCGAACTCACGATTCCCTGTGACCTGAGGTAGGTCGGGTCGATGATCAGCGGCACGGTCACGCCGTCGAAGGGGTGATTGGCCAGGTAGTCGGGATGCTGCGCCAGGAACTTCGGTGTCGGCGCCACGTCGCTGCCGAACTGGGTGTTGGAGAAGATCCCGGTCGAGTTGAGGCTCTTGCCGCGAAGTTCGGCGGGGCTCACCCAGGGCTGGGTGTCGAGCTTGAACCGCGGCCCCTCGAGCCGGGCGAGCTGGAGGTAGTAGCCGCCGCTCGAGTTGTCGGGGCCGTCGGTTCCCAGTCGCGTGGCGTAGACCCGCAGGCCGCGGGCCTGCACGGGAGCCGAGAACACATGTGTCACCACGCCCGACGGACGCTCCTGGCCGGTGTACGTCTGGCCCGGCACGCCGGTCCAGGTCGTCATGTTGGTCGAGGACTGGATCTCGTAGTCGACGGGAAAACCCAAGCCCCCGGACCGGGGCGTGATCGCGAGCGAGTTCACCGCAAAGGCTGATCCCAGGTCGATTGCAGCCCACTCGGTGGTCACGGCACTGCCGTGACCGTTCGAGGAGTAAACCGTGTTGTCGTCGGCGTCAACGAGCTTCGCGGGCTCCCAGCCGACCAGCGACGAAGATGCACTGGCGATCACCCGTGGGACAGGAACCGGCAGCGCGGGCGGCGGGCCGATCTCGGCCAGCGAGCCGACACGCACGTCGTCCCAGGCAGTGGCTCCGGCGGACGCCACCGCCGAGCCGAGCGTCGCCCAACGCACGAGCGCCGGATCGAAGGCCCACGAGAACGCCTTGGTCACCTGCGCCGTTCTGGCGGCGTTCCAGCCCCGAAAGGTCGCCTGCCACGTCGCCGGGTTCGCCTGATCCCGCACCAGGTCGAGCCGCATGAAGTGCCAGCCAGGCTCGACGGCGAGGCCCGTGTCGAGCTCCACCACGACCCCGGGCTGGGCCGGATCGACGTATTCGATCCGGTAGGTGCCCTTGGCCAGGGCTCCCATCCGCACGAGGGCCGCGTCCGCAGCGGTCGGGAACGACGCGAGGCCGAGCATGCTTCGATTTGAGCCCGCCGAATCCGAGAGCCAGCCCTGCACGACCACGTGGCTCGACCCGGCAAGGTCGACCGGCCGCATCAGCCGCGACGCCTGACTCGCCGCGGCCGCATACTTCCGCCCCGCCCCCCGCGCGTCCTGCTGGGCCACGGCGCCCCAACTGCCCGTCTGCAGCACCCAGGCGCTTCCCTCCAGGCGGCTCGTTGCCGCAGCCTCCCAGGTTTCCACGAAACCGGCCCCCGTTGGTGACGCGGGCAGGTAGGGGCCCCGGTTGTAGGCGGCCGCCCCGATGAAGTCGGCCAGGTCGAGAATGTCGAGCAGCCCGTCATAGTTGGTGTCGCCATCTTCCCATGTGGAGGCCTGGCCGGTGTTGAACGCCCCCGACGAGACCATGTTCGACGCGTCGAGCAGGTCCACGACCCCATCGAGATTCGTGTCGCCCGCGGCGGCAAACATCACGGTCACGCTGTCGTCCGCGTTGACCGCGTAGCCCACGCTGCGGCCCCCCGTCGCCGCCGCCACCGACGAAACCACACCCGTGTCCCCGGTCCAGCTCCCGCCGGCGTAGCCCGCGGTGAGCCATTGCCGGACGGTCGCGAGGTCGTAGCCACCGGCCGCGATCCGCAGCCCCCCGCTGCCCACGTCGACCCGCCCACCGGCCGCGATGCCCACGCCCGGCACGGCGGCCTGGACCGTGCCGACGTCCAGCCGCAGGCGGCCCGAACTGCCGACGGCCAGCGGCGCGCTGCCCAGGCCGGTGGCCTGACGCACCACCACCTCGCCGCCGTCGATCGCCGCTCCCGCCGCGAACGAGCCTGCGTTGGTCACGGCGAGCGTCCCCGTGCCCCGCTTCGTGAGCCGCGCGGCGCCTGCCAAGCCCCCCAGCAGGACCGAGGAGCCCGCGGAATCGACCTCCAGCGATGTGCCCGTCGCGCCGCTCACGATTCCCTCGAATCGCACCCGCGCCGCGGCGTCGGTCGTCCGGACCGCCACTGCCGCCGCCAGCGTCACGTTGCCGGCATACGTCTGGCTTCCCGGAGTCGTCACGTTCGCCCCCAGCGTGATCGCCGGTGAGCCGATCTCGACGCCTCCCGCGGCAGCCACGATCGCCTTGGAGATCACGGTCGCCTCGATCGTCGAGGCCACGGTGAGCGGGTCGGCGATCGGCTGAGCGCCGGTCGCCGGCACCTCGAGACGGTCGATCCCCGTCGACCCCGTCACCGAAATCGCCGTCGTCGTCGCCACCGAAAACGTCCCGATCGACACGTTGTTCGTGTTGCGGACGGTGTAGTTCGTGCCGTCGCTTGAGAGCCGCGCGATCTGCTCCGGCACCGTCGAAGACGGCGTGAAGGAGATCCGTAGTTCTCCCGATGACAGCGCGGCCTGAACGGCCAGCAGCCGGCGGCTCTCCAGGGGTTCGAACACTCCCCGAGCATCACGCCCACCACGTCGCCGGTCTCGCCTGCTCATGCGTCGCATACCTGGCACTCACTCAATCGAGCCGTCAGTTCCGGCCGGCGGTCGCCCCGCCGGGCATGCTTCTATCGTATCTACGCGTGCAGGCGGAAAAAGGATTGGGTAGGCCTAAAATGCCCCTGATTCAAGGGTCTCGCCCCCGGCCCGGGTCACCAGGGCCGTGAGCACGTCTTTGTCGGCGGAGTTCGCCACCGGCTGCACGTGCCCGTCGACGAACACGAACTGCGTGACGCCGCTGTGAGGACCGCCGAAGTTGTGGCCGGGACTCTGATTGGGCACTTCGGTGAGCGTGAACCCAGCCGCATTGCGGGGATCGAGCAGCAGGCGATACACCCCTCTCTCCTTCGGGTCCGTGCTGGCACTCACCCCCGTCAGCCGCCGCACCGAGGCCCGGTTGCCGCTGTAGACGCTGCGGTCGGCATCGCGGCCGCGCTTCACGGTCGGGTCGATCCACTTCTCGCCGAACATCAAGGTCTTGCTGGTCCCGTCGATCACCTTGCCCATCGACACCTGGTGGCGGGTCGCGACGAGCTTGGGCTCGATCCCTGGATTCGGCGTGGCCGGCTCGATGGTGGGAATGCCCGGCACGATCGCCCCGTCGGCCGCGCTGAACACGGTGTCGCCGGCCGGCGTGATCAGCGTGCCGAAGCAGGCCGCATAGTCGGACGTGATGCCGCCGGGATTCGCGAAGTCGCTCTCGCTGAGCACCATGGGAGGCCGTGACGGGCAGGAGTACATGGGCACCGGCGTCTGGTAGGCGGCCGGCGGCTGCGCCTGGACGAGCCGCTTCAAATCCCAGAGATCGGCAATCGTCTTGTTTTCCATGTAGGGAAGGATGAGCGCCGCCCACGTGGGCCATGAGTTGTAGTTGTTCTGGGCACTGATGTAGGCGTTGTTGCCGAGGAACGCCGGAACAAGGAACATCTTCGCGCTGGCGTACCCGTGGGTCGCCAACCCGACCTGACGAAGGCAGTTGGAGCACTGCGTGCGGCGCGCGGCCTCGCGGGCACTCTGCACGGCCGGCAGGAGCAGCCCGATCAACGTGGCGATGATCGCGATCACCACCAGCAACTCCACCAGCGTGAAGGCGCGACGGCCGATCTTCATGTGCCCGCACCTCCGCCGCGGCGACGAACCGCCAGCCACGCGGCAGCGGCCACCAGGGCCGCCGGCCCGATGCCCGTCGGTTCGGGCACCGCGGCGATGCCCGGCGCTGCGTTGTAGCTGCCGCCGCCGTAGAGCCCCGTCGCCGAGAAGTCGGCGACATCCTGGATGTCGACCACCCCGTCGTAGTTGAAGTCGCCGTCCATCCACGTCGCGGGGTCCGCCGTGCCGAACTTCCCGGACGACACGAAGTTGGAGACGTCGAGGATGTCGACCACCCAGTCGAGGTTCGTGTCGCCCTGGGCCGCATACGCCGCGGTCATCGACCCGTCGCCGTTGTCCAGCCAGCCCACGGCCCGCATCTCGAAGTTGGCCACCTGCGCGGCGGTGACGCTCGAGGTGATGCCGCTGGTGCCGTCCCAGGTGCCGCCGTTTCGGCCTTCGAGCAGCTTGGCCACGAGCGTCGTGGCCGAGAGGCCGCTGGCCACGGTCATGCCGCCGCTCGTGACGTCGACCAGTCCGGTGCCGGAGAGGTTGAGGCCTCCGACCCCAGTGACCAGGTAGGGAGCGACCTGGGCCGTACCGCCGGCGACGACCGCGAGAGTGCTCGAGGCCAGGGCTGCGGCGTCGGAGAGCCGGAGCACGCCCCCCTGGACCGTCGTCGAGCCCGAGAGGGTGTTGGCCTTATCCAGCACGAGCGTGCCGGCGCCGGTCTTCACCACCGGCGTCGAGCCGGTCAGCGTCGGGTAGCCGGCCTGGGTCTGCGTCTGGGTGCCGCTGGGCACGCTGATCGTGATCACGCTCGGGGCCGCCGACGTGAACACCAGGTTCAGGTCGTTGCCGCTCTGCGCCAGGCTGAACGTGCCCCCGCCGAGCGAGTTGGCGAAACCGCCGGTCCCGTTGGTGGCCGACGTGTTGATCAGGAACTTGTCGGCCGCGAAGCCCGAGATGCCCCCCGCCGCCGTGGCGATCTTCCAGGAGTAGCTTTGGCCGGCGTTGAAGTTCAGGGCACTGCCGCTGACGTCCGGACCGGTGCCCGACAGGGTCCAGAGGTTGAGGTTGAACGGGCTGGCCGACGTCGACGCGATCGTCAACGTCCCGCCGACATCGAGCAAATCCCAGGCGTCGGCGGCACCCGACGTGCCCGTCGCCGAGAACATCTGCCAGGAGTAGTTGCCTCCGGAACCGAACGACACGTTGTCAGTCACGGTGAGCGTGCCCGGGCTGGCTCCCGGCGAGACCGTGGCCCCGCCGGCGACGATCACGGCCCCCACGATGCTGCCGCCGCCGGCGAGCGTCTGCGTGGCCGGCACGGCGTAGGCACCTCCGGCGACGTCCGCCACGAAGAAGGAAGCGCCGGCCGCCACGGTCACCGACGGCGAGGAGGCGATCGAGCCCGTTTCGCCCAGCGAGAGCGTGCCGGCATCGACCCGGGTCGCCCCCGTGTAGGGCTGCGCCGTCCCCAGGGTCAGCGTGCCCGCCCCCGCCTGCACGAGCCCGCCGCTCCCGACGACCGCCCTGGTCAGGGTGACGTCGTCCGACCGCTTGAAGGCCAGCGTCGCGTTGTTCACGACCGGACCGGAGCCGAGATTTCCGGTCGTGCCGCCGTTGCCGATCTGGAGCAGGCCGCTCGAGATCGTCGTCGTGCCGGAGTAGGTGTTGGTACCCGACAGAATCCAGGTTCCGGAACCCGCCTTGGTGAGGCTCACCGGTGAAACCAGGCCGGTGTTCGCGCCGCCCGAGGCGTTCACGTTGTCGATGATCACCGTCTGGATCTCGTTGGGGCCGGTGTTGGTGCCGTTGAGCGTCAGCATGCGGCCCGGGCTCGTCACCGCGGCGTCGTTCTGGTTGAAGAAGTCGTTGCCATAGAGCGGGTGCGTCATGTCGCGGCCGACCACGGTGAACACGAGCGGCCCGCTGCCGTTGGCTGTCACCCAGCCCGTGCCCGTGGCCACGGTGTTGGGTCCGCTGCCCACCTGCACGTAGCGGTTGGTGGTCTCGCCGGTTCCCGTGTACTGCAGAATGCCGTACAGCGCCCCCGTGCTGAGTCGCACGGGCAGGTTGCCCGCCCCGAGCGGGCTCGGTTGGCCGACGTTCTCCAGCCGGTCCACCGAGACGGTCGCCACGTTGATCTGCATCTGGCCCGTGAAGATGTTCTCACCGGTCAGCGTCAGCGTGCCTCCCGTCCCGCCCTTGCGAAGGGTTCGAGGGACGCCGTCCTCGGAAATGACGCCGCTGATCGTGAGGTGGTGGGCGAAGGAGCCGTAGGTTCTCGTGTAGATCTGGGTGAAGTCGGCGAACGTGAGCTGCAGGTCATTGGCGATCTCGTCGGTGATCGTCATCGCCGGGGAGGTGACCGCCGACATCGTCTCGATGTAGCCCTTGAGCGTGATCGCGCTGCCCGACAGCCGAAACCCCGCCGTCTTGCCGAGCAGGCCGTCGTTCGAGAACACGATTCCGTTGTTGGTGCCGATGACCTTGGCCATCACGCTCGAGACCGCGCCGTCGTTGATGCTGTTCGTGCCGCTGGTGCCCGAGAAGAACAGCATCGCATCGGTGCTTGGCGGAACGGGGGTTCCGGGCGGCCCGGCCCAGTTTGCCGAATCGGACCACAGGGCGGTGGTCCCGCCTCCGGTCCACGTGTTCTGGGCTTCAGCGGGACGCAGCCCCAACCCCAGGGCCACGCCCAGCCCGAGCACGATGCCCGCCCGTACCGCCGGACTCGTCAGCCGCGACATTGCTCCGCCTCCCTTGCCCACCACGATTCTTGTCCGCCACGACTCAAGAGCCACTGCGGCGCCGCACGGCGAGCAGGCCGGCCGTGAGCGCACTGGCCACCAGCCAGACCGCCGTCGTGGGCTCCGGAACGACCGTCAGCAGAAGTGAGTTGCCCACCATGTCGAACGTCGCGGTGTTGCCGCCGCCGAGATTCGTGTAGCTGAAGTCCGAGGAAGCGAACGACGTCGTCCCCGTCCACGACGCCAGCGTGAACGTGCCGAGCTGCGTGCTTCCGCCGAAGTCGAATCGGTAGCCGCTGCCGGTGCCGGTCTTGGTGAACGGCCCGGCGATGCTGATCGCATCGGACTGATTGGCGGCCCCGAGGTCGTAGATCCAGTCGGTCGCGGCCGAGGCGGCCGAACCGCTGTTCCAGAGGAAGCTCGACGCAGCGAATGACAGCGTGCCCAGTGCCCCGGCGTTGCCGGGCGAGAGGATGCCCGACACGGTGGTGGGGCCGGAGAGCGTGCCCGTTCCGGCGAGCGTCGCCCCTGCCGCGACCTGGTTGGTGAAGAAGGCCACTCCGGTGAGCCCATCGAGCACGAGGGTACCCGCGTTGACCTGCGTGCCCCCGGTGTAGGTGTTGGCGCCGGAGAGAATCCACCTGCCGGAGCCGGCCTTCGTGACGCCGACTCGGGCCGACCCGTCGACATTGTCGACGATCACCGAGCTGACCGCGTTCGAGCCCGAGTTGGACCCCTGGAAGGTGAGGGTGCGGTTGATGCCTGCCGAGATGGTGTTGTGCCGCTGGTTGAACAGGTCGTTGCCGTACTCGGGGTGGCTCGGGCGACTCGCAGCCGTGAACACCAACGCACCCGAGCCGCTGTTGGTGATCGTGGAACCGCCCACACCACTGGCGCCCATGCCGACCTGGATGTAGCGGTTGGTCGTCTCTCCAGGGCCGTCATAGATCATCTCGCTGGTGTTTCCGGCCTGCCCGACCTCGATCGGCAGGTTGCCGGCCCCGAGTGGGGATGGATCGCCGATGTTGCCCCACTTCGGAAACTGCACCTGGCCGGCCCGCGGCGCGAATTTGCCGATGAACGTGTTGTTGGCCGTGAGGATCAGGCGGCCGTTGTCCACGACCTTCCTGAACTCGCTCGTCGCGCCACCGGAGACCGTCCCACTGATCTTGAGGAAATGACCATTGCCGCCGACGTTGACCGAGACCAAGGTGGAGCCAAGCGTGACGGGAAACGAAATTTCCTCGGTTCCGGCGGTGCCGTTCGCCGTGAAGATGCTTCCCGTGACGGTCACGGCCGTCGCCCCGCTGAGCACGAAACTGCCGCTCGTCGTCGTGTTCGTGAACCGGATCGCCCCGACGCTCGAGACGGCGCCGTCGTTCACGGTAAGCGTGTTCGTCGTACCTGAGAACACGAGCGTGGTCGCGGTCGATCCTGGTGGTGACGACCAGTTGCCGGCCGTGCTCCAGAGGCCATCGCCCCCCGCTCCGACCCATGTCTGCGCCTCGACGGATGGCGCCGTCACTCCGGCGATCAGGACCATGGCGACCGCAGTCGCCCAAAACCGACGCGTCACCCCAAACATGAGCATCCCCTCCTGAAAAGGCACCCGGACAGCGAACCAAACCGGACGGAATCAGAGATTAGTGAAGGAAGTTTATTATCGATGCGAGAAGACTGTCAAGGTCTCGGTCGCTGCCACCAGGGACGGCCGATCCCTCCGCGAGCCACGGCTACCCCACCGCCAGACGCACCCCATGCGTGATTTCGTGGATGATCGCGGAAATCGAGGCCTGCTCCTTCGTCGTGGTGGAGCGGGCGATCGTGCAGGACGCGAGCGAACCCGTGAGCGCCCGCCGCTTGACCCGGTCGAGGGCGTCGGCCAGCCGGCCCGGGTCGGCGGCGAACAACTCGCTGTGAACGAAGAGGTTCGTCGGATTGAACAGGTTCACCACGGCTGCGATCGCGATCGCGACGTGTTCGGTGACGACGGCCACGTCTTCGGCGAAGGCCGCCGGATCCGCGGACAGCGCGTCCTTGGCCTCGTCGAACCTGATCCCGCGACCGATCCGCCTGCCGATCATCCGCACGAGGGCCGCGTCGGTTGCCAGGGTCTCGAGGCAGCCGCGATTGCCGCAGCCGCACCGCATGCCGTTTGGGTCCACGGTGACGTGCCCGATCTCGCCGGCCATGCCGCTGTGCCCCGCGACGACCGCTCCCCCGGCGATCACGCCGAGGCCGAGGCCCGTGGTCATGTCCAGCACCGCGATGTCGTCGTGGCCACGGGCGGCGCCGTGGCTTCGCTCACTCAAACAGAGGGCCGTCGTGCCCTTGATCAGGCGACCTCGGAGCCCGAATCGCTGTCCGAGATCGATGGCGGGATTCCGCTGATCGAGAATCGGCAGGTTCGCGCAGCAGACGACCTCGTCGGTGCGGTGGTTGACCAGCGCGTTGACCACGACACCGATGCCCTGTGGCGCGCCCGGAGCCTCGCCGAGGGTCGCCCGGCCATGGTGCTCGAGCGCCTCGATGAGGCCGGCGTAGCTGTTCGGGGTCGGCATCCGTCGGGTGAGCGAATCCTCGATCTTGCCGTCGAGGCCGGCGACCACGACGGTGCACGTCTCCACGTCGATCAGGACGCCGAGCACGATGGCCGAGCGATGGGCCATCCGCACCAACTTGCCGGGCCTCCCCACCGCGGGACGCACGGGGTCGAGCTCCTCGAGCAGGCCTCGCGAGATCAGCGAGTCCACGGCCTTCGACACGGTGGGGGCCGTCATCCCGACGAGCCGCCGGAGCGTCGCCCGAGACTGCGGGCCATGCTGCTGCAGCGCCTCGATCAGCCGCCGCTCGTTGATGCGGCGCAGCAGTGTCGGTTCGATGCGGAGCTTGCTGCCAGGCATGGATGTCTCAGGGGCGTGCGCGGCCGTCGCGGCCATAGATCGGATGATCATCGGCGACCACCTGCGGAATCATTTCAGCGTACCATTCTTCGAAGGCCCGCTGCATGGCCGCCACCCGGCCTGGTTGGACCGGTGAGAGATCGTGCCGCTCTCCCGGATCGGTCTGCAGGTCATACAGACCGACGGGCCGGTCGCCCGCCATGACACACTTCCAGCGCCCCTCGCGCACGGCCGCGAGCCGCCGGGCCCGATTCGTATCCTGATCGGTGCGCCGCCAGTCGGCGTGGTCGTTGTAGATCCAGAACAGCCGCTCGTGTGGCACGCCTCGCGTCTCGCCGCGGAGGTACGGCAGCAGATCGACGCCGTCGATCTCCACCGCCGGCGCGATCCCGGCTGCCGCCACCGTGGTCGCGAACACGTCCATGCAATGCACCGGCGACGGGAACCGCAGTCCCGCGGGTACCACGCCCGGCCAGCGGACGGCGAACGGCACGCGAATGCCTCCCTCGAGCACGTCGAACTTCTGGCCGCGGTAGGGCCCGTTCGACGTGCCGAGCACCGGCGGCTCGCCTCCGTTGTCGCTCAGGAAGAAGACGAGCGTGCGGCCGTCGAGGCCGGCGTCGCGAATGGCATCGACGACGCGACCGACCGCGGCATCGAGCCGGCTGATGATGGCCGCAGCCATGCGCCGCTTGCCGTCGAGGTGGGCGAAGCGGGCCAGATCAGCCTCCTCGGCCTCCTGCCTGAGATGGGCCGCCATGAAGCCGACGTGCAGGAAGAACGGCTCGGCGGCATGCTCGCGGATGAAGGCCGCCGCCTTCGCCGCCAGGATGTCGTCGACCCAGCCCGCGTGCACCGCGCGGGTCGTGCCGCTGAGCAGCGGGGGGTCGAGGTACTTCCCCGAAGCGCCGATCCAGCCGCAGAACTCCTCGAAGCCGCGGGCCATGGGCCCGTACGCGCCCTGGCCGAGGTGCCACTTGCCGAACAGGCCTGTGTGGTAGCCGTGCTTTCGGAGCAGCTCCGGCAGCAGCACCTCCCGGAGGTCCAGGGCCGCGGTGGGGCCATCGAGCGGCCGGTTGTCCTCGATCCCGAACCGGCTCGGGTAGCGGCCGGTCAACAGGGCGGCTCGCGTCGGCGAGCAACTCGGCGTCACGTAGGCATCGGTGCAGACGGCCCCCTCGCGGGCCAGACGGTCGATGCACGGCGTGGGCACATCCGTGCCGCCGGAGAAGCCGACGTCGCCGACACCGAGGTCATCGACGAGCAAGACGACCACGTTGGGCGGCCCGCCGAGCAACGGGCCCGCGTTCCACGCGACCGTCAGCCACAAGACCGCCCGCAGCAGCATGCCGGACCGCTCAGCCCCGCCCGCGGGGACGACGCAGCCGCCGTCCGACGGTCGCCATGACGAGCAGGCCTGCCGCGCCGAGGCCCACGGCGGCAGGCTCCGGCACCGCAGACACCACGACCTGCAGGCTGCCCTGCTGGAAGTACGCCCACTTCCCGGCACCGAGGCTCGCGGCGTTTGCGACCCCCAGATTGGCCAGGCCCGCCGTGTTCACGGTGCCGGCCATCAGGGTGTACGTGCCCAGGTTCACGCTCGAGTCGAGCCCGACGATGTCGTCGACCCCGAAACTGCCCGGATCGGTGAACGACACGGATCCCGCAACCGTCAGCGGCGTGGAGGCGTTGAACAGAAACCTCGAGCCCGAATCGAAGGTGATCGCGCCTCCGAGGCTGCCGATGCCGCCGAGGATACCCCCGCTGGCAACGGTGGTGCCGCCGCTTCCGGCAGTCGTGCCGTTGACGAGCAGCGTGCCGGCCGTGATCGACGTCGGTCCGGTGTAGGTGTTGTTCGCATACAGGCTTACGGCGCCGGCCGCCGCGTCGGCACGATTCACGACCAGAGAACGAATCTTCGTGGCATCGGACGGCTGATCCTGCACGATGGCGTAGATGTCAAAGGTCCCGGTGCCGGTGCCGGAGAAGGTAAGCGCATGGGTGCCGGCGACCGAGTCGGCCCCCGGGCGGATGAACACTCCCGTCGTCCAGTTCGACTGGCCCATCTGCAGGAAACTCGCGCTGTTGTTGGTCAAAGTCTGAGCGTCATTCACCTCGAAGGCGAACGTGCCCGCGGGCGTCGTCGGCGCAAAGGCATTGCTCACGTAGACGCCCAGGCTCACATTGCCCGTCGCTCCGGAGGTGGAACTCAGCGTGATGCCGGACGTCGCGATGCGCAGCGTATGGTTGTTCGGATTCGCGTTCACTCCATTGCCGGAACGGAAATACTTGGCCGTCGTGTTGGTGAACAGGATTCCGGCGGCAGATCCGGACACGTTGCCCCTCAAGGTGTCGCTGCGGAACGCCATCGCCGCGGTGAACGTGTTGACGCCGACCAGGACCTCCGTCCCCGCCGATGGCACCGGCCCCGCACCGAGGTTCCACGTTCCCACGTTCCCCCAGTTGCTGAATGAACTCGCGCCATTGGTCCACGACGTCGGCGACTGGGCCGTCGCCGAACTGGCGGCGATGGAGAGCATCAAAGCCGCGACCACGCGGGTGCGAATCAGAACCTTCATGACATGCACCTCCATCTCCCGAGGAAAAGGACCTGCCTGCGGCGACACCCTGGAAGATCCCCCACGACTTCGCAACGAGTGTTACCTTAATGGCTCTTCCGAACTGTCAACGGGGCGAACCATGAAAAGTGACGAATCGGGCATGGGCGGGGACGAATCGGCGCAGGCTGGGACGAATCGGGCAGATTCAGGGACGAATCA
>Ga0194129_10004397_pt1 | contig 18802 bp, 10 predicted proteins | sample TA2KigCa35mmetaG_FD_150862 | JGI IMG/M metagenome (GOLD analysis project Ga0194129, IMG submission 150862) | Freshwater microbial communities from Lake Tanganyika, Tanzania - TA2015038 Kigoma Deep Cast 35m | ecosystem: Environmental > Aquatic > Freshwater > Lake | place: Tanzania: Lake...
CTTCCCACCGGAGGACTGCGGCGGCCTCAGGGGCTACGCGCGCTGCGTCACCTTCGTGAAGACCGGCAAGGACCCGCAGCGTGACCCCGACGAGCCCGATTCGCTACGGGTCCGGCTTGGTCGCTGGAGTCCCGAGCGCTTCGACCTCGAGGCCGTGCGCAAGAAGTTCGACAGCCGTCCCACGCCAAAGCCGGCGCCGCTGTGGTCGCCGTCGGCCTCCGCAGCGCGGGCGACTGTCGTGCCGCGCGAGCGGAACGCGTGGTGCATCGCGCTCGGCGTCGACGTCCCCGACATCGCCACAGTTGCTGGGCGCAAGTCCGTCTTCGGACCCATGCGCCTCGCCGACCTCGTCGTCGTCGCGCTCATCGCCCACGGCGCTCCGCTGTCGGACGACGAGGTCCTTCAGCGTCTGCGCGAGGCTGGCATCAACGACACCAGCGGGGCATTTTCGATGTGATCGGCAATGTCGAAGAGTGAGTTGGGGACTGGTGGCAAGCACAGCAGATGGCAGCAGAGCTGACCCAAGTGGACCAGGTTTCGACGTGTGTCGTCTTTTCACGGTGGATGAATCCGTTACGGGCTGACGGTCTCTCATGCGGTCTTGAGGTGGTTCAGGGGCCGTGGCGTTCGAATAAAACGTCAAAGCTTTGGGAACATGAGGAGCCGGTGGATTGCTTGAATTTTGGGCATGTTGCGTGTGTGTTTTTAGCGAATCAATGACTCTAGTGCGCTGAGCGGCGATGACCTTGCTTGAGGTAGAAACCTCGCAGTGGATCGTTGTTGGGAGGTTCATGAACGCACCACGACTCCGCCTCGAGCTGAACGCCGCGCCGCGCGTGCACCTCGCCCTGCACCAGGCGGGCGCGCCCTTCCTGCGCGACGTCGTCGTGACCAACCCATGCGAAGACGACGCCCGCGACGTCGTCGTCGCCGTCTCGTTCGACCCCGCCTTCGCCGCGCCGCTGTCGTTCGCCGTCGACGTCATCCCCGCCGCCGGCGCCGCGCGCGTCGACACGAGCCGTCTGGCGTTGTCGCCGACGTTCCTCGCCGCCGCGCGCGAGCGGGCCCGCGGCCACGTCCACGTCGTCGTCACCATCGGCGGCGTCGAGGCCACCCGCGAAAGCCACCCCGTCGAAGTGCTCGCCCCCGGCGAGTGGCCGGGCACCGTCGTGCTGCCCGAGCTGCTCGCGGCGTTTGTGCGCCCCAATGCCCGCGGGGTCGCCCCGGTGACGCAGGCCGCGTCGCGCATCCTCGTCGCCGCCGGACTCGACGGCAGCCTCGAGGGCTACCAGCGACGCGACCCCCGACGCGCCGCCGCCATCGCCGAGGCGGTGTGGAAGGCCGTCGCCGAAGCCGGCGTCGCCTACGTCGGCAGCGCCGCGTCCTTCGAGCTGCACGGCCAGAAGATCCGCAGCCACGAGCAGGTCCTCGCCGACCGCCAGGCCAACTGCCTCGACGTCAGCGTCCTCGTCGCCGCCGCGTGGGAGGCCGCGGGCCTGCACCCGTTCGTCGTCCTCGTCGACGGCCACGCCTTCCCCGGGGTGTGGCTCACCGAGTTCCAGCTGCACGAGCCGACGCTCGACGACCCGCTGCCCATCCGCAAACGTGTCGAGCTCGGCGAGGCCCTCGTCGTCGACAGCTCCGCCGCCGTGCAGGGGGTCGCGTTCGCCGACGCCGTGCGCGTCGCCGAAGAGGCGCTGAAGAAGGTCGAGGCCTTTCGCGTCGCCGTCGACGTCGCCGCGGCCCGCGCCGCGCGCGTGCTGCCGCTGCCGCTCGAGCTCGACCCCGTCGCCCTCGTCGCGGCCCTCGCGGCGGCGACCCACGAGTCGACCGCAGCGGCCCCCGCGTCGTCGTCGTCCTCGTCGACCTCGTCGACCTCGTCGTCGAAGGAGCCGGTCGTGATCGGGACGGCGCTGCCCGACGCGCGCTTTCGCCCGTCGTCGACGCCGCCCGAAGACGCGAGCAACGCGCGCTCGCGGCTGGAGCGCTGGAAGTCGAAGCTGCTCGACCTTTCGCTGCGCAACCGACTGCTGAACCACAAGGACGGCAGCAAGGTGCTGGCGCTGCCCCACGTCGACGTCGCCGCGTTCGAAGACCAGCTCGCCGCCGGCGAGGTCATCGAATTGCTCGCCGCACCGGCGGCGAAAGACGACCCGCGCAGCGACGGCGTCGACCCGGTCGCCCGCGCGAAGAGCGACCTCGCCCACAAGCGCGTGCGCACCGCGTCGCCGCCCGCCGAGCTCGAGCGTCGCGCGACCGAATTGTTTCGCGCTGCCCGCAGCGCCGAAGAAGAGTCGGGCGCGGTGCTGTTGTACGCCGCGCTCGGCGAGCTGCACTGGTTCGAGTCGGACACGTCGACGACGCTGCGGCGCGCGCCGCTGGTGCTGGTGCCGGTGCGGCTCGAGCGCGCCCGCGGCGCCGGTGGCACCACGTGGCGACTGCGCCGCGCCGAAGACGAGACGCGCATCAACGTCACGCTGCTGAAGAAGCTGTCGACCGACTTCGGCCTCGACACCAGAGCGGTCGAGCACCTCGTCGAAGACCACTCGGGCGTAGACGTCGGGCGCGCGCTGCAGGACCTGCGGCGCCTCGTGCTCGAGCGGCCGCGCTGGCAGGTGGTCGAGCACGCGAGCCTCGCGCTGTTCTCGTTCCAGAAATTCTTGATGTGGCTCGACCTGCACGAACGCACCGACGACCTGCTCGGCTCGCCCGTCGTGCGGCACCTCTTTCAAGGCGGCGGCAAGGCGTTCGGACTCGCCGCTCCCATCGTGGCCGACGACGAGGTCGAGAGCGCGCGCCCGCCCGACCGGCTCGTCACCGTCGTCGACGCCGACCCGACGCAGCTCGCCGCGCTGCACGCCGCCGTCGACGGGTCGAGCTTCGTGCTGCAGGGGCCGCCGGGCACCGGCAAGTCGCAGACGATCACCAACACGATCGCGCAGCTCGTCGCCGATGGGCGCTCGGTGCTGTTCGTCTCCGAGAAGCGGGCCGCCCTCGACGTCGTCCACCGGCGGCTCGCCGCCGTCGGCCTGCAGCCCTTCACGCTCGAGCTGCACGCGCAGCACGCGAACAAGGCCGAGGTCTTTCGGCAGCTGCGCGACGCGTTCGAGGCCGCCGCGCCAGCGTCGCCGTCGTGGCGCGAACACACGACGACCCTCGCGGCGGTGCGCGACCGGCTTGGCGCCCACGTCGAGCGGCTCGCCCGGCCCTCGCCGTTTCGCTGCTCGACGCGCGGCGTGCTCGCCTCGCTGTTTGGCCTGCACGACGCGCCCACCGTCGACGTCACCGCCATCGACGCCCGCGCGCTGACGCCGGCCAGCGTCGACGCCCTCGACGCCGCCACGCACGAACTCGCCCGCGCCGTCGAAGACGCCGGCGGCGGTGAAGCGCCGTGGGCCGGCGTCGGTCGCTTCCCGTGGCGCCCCGCGCTCGACGACGAGGCCGCCGCCGTCGCCGTGGCCCTTGCCGCCCGCGCGCGCGATGTCGAGGCCGCCCTCGCGACGCTGCGCGCCGACCTGCGCCTGCCCGCGGCCCTCGACGACGACGCGGTGTTTGCCGCCGCGCGCCTCGCGGCAGCCGCGCCGGGCGTGCCGCGCGCGCTCGTCGTTGCGCCCCGGGCGGCGCTGCTGCCGGTGCGCGAGAGCGTCGCGCGCGTCGCGACATGGCAGCAGCAGCGCGCGGCGCTGCAGGCGGCGTTTCACGACGGGATCCTGCGCGTCGACATCGACGGTCTGCTGGCGCGCTTCCGTCGCTGGCGCGACGCGTTCGTGGTGCTGTCGTTCTTCGCGCTGTGGGGCGCGCGGCGGATCGTGCGCGCGCTCGCGCGTGGCCAACGCACCGACGACGCCGCGCTCGTCGACGGGCTCGCGCTCGCGGCCACCGTGCGCGACGGCGACGTCGCGCTGCGCGCCGATGCCACCGGGCCCCAGCTGGGCGTGCATTGGCGCGGACCCGACACCGACGCCGTCGCCGCCACGGCGGCGCTCGACCACGCCGAGGCGCTGCGGCGCTTCCAGCTGCAGCACGTCGACGCCCTGGGCGACCCCGCGGCCCTCGACGCGTTCGTGCAGCGCTGCACCGACGACGCCGACGCCCTTGCCGGCGACCAGCCCGTGGGCGCGCGGGTGCGCGCGGCGCTCGCGGCCCACGATGCGCTCACGGCGGCGGTGCAGACGGCGACGACGACGTTGCAGCTGGATGCGACGCGCGCGTTCGGCGAGCGCCCGCGCCCAGAGCGCCTGCGCGTCGTCGCCGAGCGTTGGCGCGAGCACCTGCCACGGCTGCGCGCGCACTGCGCCGTCGCCGAGGCCAGCGCCCGCGCCCGCGCGCTGCAGCTGGGCGACGTCGTCGACGCCGTCGTCGAAGGGCGCGTGGCCGTGCGCGATGTCGAGCGCGCGGTGCAGCGGGCGGTGCGGCTGGCGTGGTGGAAGGCGCAGCTGAACGACGACCCGGCCCTCGCGAATTTTCGCGGGCGCCGACACGACGACGTGATCGCCGAATTCCAGCGGCTCGATCGCGCGGGGCTCGCGCTGGCGCGCGACGAGGTCGTCACGCGTCTGCGCGCGCGCGTGCCCGACGCAAACGCGCCCGGCGACGACATGGCGAAGCTGCGCAAGCAGCTGCTGCTGCAGCGGGGGCAGTGGTCGGTGCGCCGGCTGTTTCGCGAGGTGCCCGCCCTCGTGCAGCGCCTGAAGCCGTGCGTGTTGATGAGCCCGCTGTCGGTCGCGCAGGTGTTGCAGGCGGCGCACCGCTTCGACGTCGTGATCTTCGACGAGGCGAGCCAGATCCCGCCGTGGGACGCCGTCGGCGCCATCGGTCGCGGACGACAGGTGATCGTCGTCGGCGACAGCAAGCAGATGCCGCCGACGTCGTTCTTCGCCCGCGGCGAGGGCGACGACGACGCCGAGCCCGTTGACGACGAGGACATCGTCGACGTCGAGAGCATCCTCGACGAGGCGGTGGCGTCGGGCCTGCCGGAGCTGCGCCTGCGCTGGCACTACCGCTCGCAGCACGAGTCGCTGATCGCGTTTTCGAACCAGCACTCGTACGACAACGCGCTGCTGACGTTCCCGAGCGCGGCGCTGCCGGGCGCCGGCGTCGGCGTCGAGTACGTCGCCGTCGAGGGCTTCTACGACCGCGGTCGCGCGCGCCACAACGTCGCCGAGGCGCGGCGCGTGCTCGCCGAGCTCGAGCGCCTGCTGTCGCTGCCCGACGACGAGCGCCCGTCGATCGGTGTCGTCACGTTCTCGTCGCCGCAGCAGACGCTGGTGCAGGACCTGGTCGACCAGCTGCTCGTCGAGAAGCCGGCGCTGGCGAGCTTCTTCACCGACGCCGTCGACGAGCCGGTGTTCGTCAAGAACCTCGAGAACGTGCAGGGCGACGAGCGCGACGTGATCCTGTTCTCGGTCTGCTACGGCCCCGACGCCACCGGCCGCGTGACGATGAACTTCGGGCCGCTGAACCGCAAAGGGGGCGAGCGCCGCCTGAACGTCGCCGTCACCCGCGCGCGCCGCCGGCTCGTGGTGTTCTCGACCCTCGACTGGTCGCAGGTGAACGACCACGGCACGTCCGCCCTCGGCGTCGTGCACCTGAAGAGCTTCCTGCGCTACGCCAAGCAAGGCGTGATCGGTCTGCTCGCCGCCAGCCACGCGCCCGGCGCGCCCGACTTCGGCAGCCCGTTCGAGCGCGAGGTCCACGACGTCCTCGTCGCCGCCGGTTACCGCGTGCACAGCCAGGTCGGCTGCTCTGGCTATCGCATCGACCTCGCCGTCGTCGATCCCACGCGCCCCGGCGCCTACCTGCTCGCCATCGAGGCCGACGGCGCGACCTACCACGGCACCCGCGCCGCCCGCGCCCGTGACCGCCTGCGCCAGCAGGTGCTCGAGTCGCTCGGCTGGCGCTTCCACCGCGTCTGGTCGACGGACTGGTGGCACGACCGCCAGGGCGAGACCGCGCGCCTGCTCGCGGCCGTCGCCGCCGCGGCGAAGGCCCCGCGCACCAGCGGCCTGCCGCGCGGCCCGTCGGATGCATCGTCGTCGCCGCCGTCGGTGTCGGGCGCTTCGGCGCCGACCGGTGCGTCAGCGGGCGCCGCGCCGTCCTCGAGCACGTCGTCGAGCAAGCCGTCGAGCACGTCCTCGAGCACGTCCTCGAGCCCGGTGTCGACCACGTCGTCGGGTCCGTCGTCGACGTCGTTCGAGCGTTCGACGGGGTCGAACCCGCCGTCGTTCCTGGCGCAGGTGGCGCAGGCGCCGACGTTGACGTTGCCGCCCGAGGCCCGGCGCTTCGTCCCGTGGTCGGCGGTGGTCGTGCAGGGCACGCGCGTCGAGTTCGACGACGAGCGGCACACGCCGGCCGTGGCCGCGTCGTTCGCGGCGACGGTGTTGGCGCAGGGTCCGTTGTCGCTCGACAGCGCGTGTCGTCGGGTGGCGTCGACCTGGGGCCTGCAGCTTGGCGCGCGCATCCGCACGCGCATCCTTGCGTCGCTCGTGGCGCTGCCTTCGTCGCGGCGGCCGGTGGTGGTCGGCGACTTCGTCTGGCCTCCGGGCGTCGACCCGTCGACGTGGCGCGGCTTCCGCGTCGTCGACGCTGATGTCGAGCGCGACGTCGATGACGTGCCCGCCGAAGAGGTCGCGAACGCGGCGGGCTGGGTGTTGCAGGCGGCGGTGTCGTGCTCGCGCGACGCCCTGGTGAAAGAGGTCGGCGCGCGGCTGGGCATCGGGTCGCGCAGCAAGGCCGCGCGCGCGGTGCTCGACGCGGGCGTCGACCGCTTGCTGCGGGACGGCCGCGGGCACGCCGATGGCGAGAAGGTCGTGGCCCGGTAGCCGGTGGCGGCGCGTGGTTGACGCGCAGCGCGGTTGTTGTGCGAGCCTCACGCCTTCGTCGAGGGACCGCATGGACATCCGCAGCTGGCTTGCTTCGTTGGGGCTCGATCGCTTCGCGTCGACGTTCGAAAAGAACGAGATCGATCTCGAGGTGCTGGCGACGTTGACCGAGAGCGACCTCGAAAAGATGGGCATCGACGCGCTCGGCGCGCGGCGCAAGTTGATCACGGCGATCGCGACGTTGAACGCCGGCGGTTCGTCGTCGTCGTTGTCGTCAACCGCGCCCTCGTCGACGTCGCCGCAAGCGCGTCGAGCGGAGGAAGCCCGCAAGGCGGAGGCAGCAAAGAACGCGAAGCCTTCGTGGCAGCAGCCGTGGATGTCGTCGTGCGGGCAAGACCAGCACGGGTCATGGGCGGCGACGTTGGTGTCTGGTGTCGAGGTGAAGTTCCGCTGGTGCGCGGCGGGCAAGTTCACGATGGGGTCGCCGGCGTCAGAAGAGGGCCGGTCCAACGGCGAAGTCCAGCACGAGGTGGAGCTGACGCGCGGGTTCTGGCTGGCGGAGGCGCCGGTGACGCAGCGGCTGTGGCAGGCGGTGGTGGGGTCGAACCCGAGCAGGTTCAAGGGGGATGACCGGCCGGTTGAGACGGTGAGTTGGGATGCCTGTCAGGTGTTTTTGCAGGAGGCGAACCGAATGCATGGTGGACTGAATGTGCGTCTTCCGACGGAGGCGGAGTGGGAATACGCGTGCCGTGCGGGTACGACGGGACCAACGTGGTTGGGAAAGAACGATGTGGGCGTGCTGCCGCGTATAGCGTGGTATAACGAGAACAGCGCCAGCGAGACGCATCCGGCAAAGCAGAAGGCGGCGAACCCGTGGGGTCTTTACGATATGCTGGGAAACGTATGGGAGTGGTGCTCGGACTGGTCGGGTGGGTATTCGTCAGGTCGGGTGGTCGATCCGACGGGGCCCCAGACGGGCTCGTTGCGGGTGCTTCGTGGCGGCAGCTGGCACCGCGGCGCGAGGGGCTCGCGCGCGGCGTTCCGCGGCGCGTACGTGCCGGAGGACCGGATCGGCTCCCTCGGCTTCCGCCTTGCCCGAGGTCAGTAAGTTTGTGCCCGGAAGGCAGGCCGGCAGGCAGGCGGGTTCTTCGTCGGTGCGGCCGAGAGGCGGGCCGCGCGGAGCCGGCCCGACGAGAGGTCGCACCGACGGGGTGGGGTGCGGGTGTTGTCGCCGGCCGCTCGCGTAGCGAGCGGCCGGAAAAAATTTCTGGCCGCTGCCCCCGCGCGGCGGCGGCGGGTGAACGGATGAACGGATGAACGGGTGAGGCTTCACTTCGCGACCATCCCGATCCACGACGGCGACGCCGACGAGGCGGCGCTGAATCGCTTCCTCGCCAGCCACCGGGTCGTCGGGATCGAGCGCCACTTCGTCGCCGATGGGCCGCGCAGCGCGTGGGCGGTGTGCGTGTCGTGGGTCGAGGGTCCTGCCCGCCTCGAGCCCGGCGGCGGCCCCGGCGCCGGCCCGGGCGGCGAGGCCCGCAAGGGCCGCGTCGACTACCGCGACGTCCTCACCGCCGACCAGTTCGCGCTGTACGTCCGCCTTCGCGACGCCCGCAAGCGCCTCGCTGAGCGCGACGGCGTGCCGCCCTACGCCGTCGTCACCAACGAGCAGCTGGCCGAGATCGTCCGCCGCGACGCCCGCACGCTGGCCGAGCTTGGCGCCATCGAGGGCATCGGCCCCGCCCGCGTCCAGAAGTACGGCGCCGCGCTGACCGCGGTCGTCGCCGCTGGCGCCACCAGCGGCACGCAAGACGCAGCCACCGCGGCCGCCCCCGACGAGCGCGAATCCGACGAGGCCGCGCCCGACGAGCGCGAGCCCGAAGGGCCGGTCGACTGATGCCGCGCCGCTCCAGCGTCGGGCTGGCCGAGGTTGCTTCGCTCGAGACGCTCAGCGCTGCCTTCTGGCGCGCGGCCCGCCACGCCAGCGCCCGCGTCGAGGTCGAGCGCTTCGCCGCCGACCTGCCCGCCCAGCTCGCCGGCCTCCGGCGCGACATCCTCGAGCAGCGCGTCCCCGACGACCGCTGGCAGGAGCTGGCGGTCTTTGACCCCAAGCCGCGGCGGGTCCTCGCGCCGTGCTTCCGCGATCGCGTGCTGCACCACGCGCTCATGCTCCACATGGGCCCGGTCCTCGACCGCGCCCTCGTCGCCGACACGTTTGCCTGCCGGGTCGGGCGCGGCGCGCTCGCCGCCGTGCACCGCGCGCAGCAGCACACGCGCGCCCACCCGTGGTTCGTCAAGGTCGACATGCGCAGCTACTTCGCCAGCATCGACCACGCGATCCTGCTCGCGCTGCTCGCCCGGCGCTTCAAGAACCCGGCGCTGCTCGGGCTGTGCGAGCGGATCGTGCGGCAGGCACCGCCCTCGGGCACCGACGCCCACCGCGGGCTGCCCATCGGCGCGCTGACGTCGCAGTACTTCGCCAACAGCTACCTCGACGGCTTCGACCGGTTCCTGCTCGAACACCAGCGGGTCGACGGGATCGTCCGCTACATGGACGACGTCGTGTGGTGGTGCGCCTCGCGCGGGCAGGCGCGCGACACGCTGGCCGCCGCGCGCGCCTTTCTGGCCGAGCACCGGCGCCTGACGGTCAAGCCCGACGCCCGCATCGGTCGCTCGATCGCCGGGGTCACGTTCCTCGGCTTTCGCATCCTGCCCGACGCGCTGCGCCTGTCGCTGCGTCGTCGCCGGCGCCATCGCGCCGCCCGTCGGCGGTGGGAGGCGCATTACCTCGCTGGTCGCGCCGACAGCCGGCAGCTGCAGCGCGGCTACGACAGCGCCCACGCCATCGTGCAGCACGCCGCGTCGCTCCCCTGGCGGCGCCTCGAGCTGGCGCGCCGTCCACCGCTCGACGCGTGACGCCATGAGCGGCCGCAGCGCGCAGTCGCACCGGCACGCGCAAGCCGACCGCCGAAAGCCGAGCGCCGCAACGAGCCCGCCGCCGCGTCTCTGCGCAGCCTGGTGGATCAAGCGCGGGCGCGTCCGCGCCGCGAGCGTGAAGCACGTCAGCCACGGCGTCGACGAGCGCACCGCGCGCTGCAGCGCCCTCCAGCGCCCTCCAGCGCCCTCCAGCGCTCTGCTGCGCCCTGTCAGGCACGACGGCGAGGGTTCGCGAGCGCTCCGCGCTCCTACTTCCACGCCGTCGCCGGTTCGATTCGCCGGGTGCCCAGGCACGCGGACGCAGCAGTCGGCCTGGTCAGTCGCAGCACCTCCGTCTGCGGTCGCGCTCGGGCAAGGCGGAAGCCGAGGTTGTCGTTCCGGTTCTCCGGCTCGTTCGCGTTGCGGTTCGCCGCGCGCGTGTTCCTCGCGTCGTTGTTCCAGCTGCCGCCACGATTCACCCGCTTCGTGCCCGTCTGGTCGCTGCCGCCCCCGGCACTCTGGGCGTGACCGTCGACGGCTGACAACCGGCGCCGCCAGCCGACCGTGGACCCTCGCGCTGCACGCTGTCGAGCCTACGCCCTCGACGCTACGTCGACGGCTTCGTGCAGTGACCTGCCCGGGTGCAGCGCCCGCAAGAACCGCTCGACCGACACGCAGCGCACGCCCGACAGCGAGAGCGACTCCGCGCCGCGATACAAAAGAATCCGCTGCGCCTCGGGGTAATCCTCGCCAAATGCCATCAATCCGCCGAGGTCGCTCTTGCGGACGACGTCGGCGTGCTTGACCTCGAGGGCCCAGAAGTCGTCGGGGCCGTAGCCGACGAAGTCGACCTCGACGCCCGAGCGTGTCCGCCACGTGTGCAGCGTGACGTCGCGCGGGCCATAGGCGGCCCACGCGCGCAGGTGCTGGGCGACCAGACCCTCCAGCCCGGCGCCGTCGAGCTCGTCGTCGCGGTCGAGCGGTCCACGGGGGCGCAGCGCGCGGTAGATGCCGGCGTCGAACAAGTAGAACTTCGGGTGCGCGGCGACGGCGCGCTGTGCCCGCCGGCTGAAGACCGGCAGCTGAAATGCCACCAGCAATTCATCCAGAATCGTCAAAAAATGCTCGACCATCTTGCGGCCGGCGCCGGTCTCGCGGGCGATGTTGCTGATGTTGAGCACGCCGCCGTGCGAGAAGCTGACGACCTCGAGGAAGCGGGCAAACGTGCCGACGTTTCGCACGATCCCCTCGGCCTGCACCTCCTGGTGCAAGTAGAGCGACGCGTACGCGCGCAGCGTGTCCATCGGGTCGGCGGCGTTGACGACGAGGGGCACCATGCCGAGGCGCAGCTGCGTGAGCAGGTCGGCCTGCGGCCACTCGCCGGCCATGAAGGGGTGCATCGTCCGGATGGTCGCGCGCCCGGCCAGCAGGTCGACGCCGCCGCGACGCAGCTTGCGGGCGCTCGAGCCGGTCAGCACGAAGCGCGGCGCTCCGGGCTCTTGCAAGAGCGCGTGCACCACCGACAGCACCTCGGGCACGCGCTGCACCTCGTCGACGACGACGTCGCGAACGCCGGCGGCGCCCCGCACGAGGGCGGCGAGGCGCTCGGGGCGCGCAGCGAGCTCGCGGTGCTGGGCCGGGTCGAGCAGGTTGACGACGAGGGCGTCGGGCAGCTCGCGGCGCAGCCAGGTGCTCTTGCCGGTGCCGCGCGGCCCGAGCAGGAAGAAGCTGCCCTCGGGCATGCGAAGAAATCTGCCTGCTGGCTCCAACATGAGACGCAAAATGGAGCTACGGGGCAAAAAAGACAAGAGCAACATCGAGCGGCGGGGGACCTTCGCCGGTCGTGCGTGGGGCGAGCGGCGAAGCCTTCAAGGGGCGCTGCAAATAGTTCAAGGCCGGCGCCATCTTCTTCAAGGTGCGGCGCGCGGAAATCAAGGAAGGCGCGCCCGATCTTCAAGGCGCTCTCGCGGCGCCGCCGTCGCTGTCACGCACGAAGCAGCCGCGCGCCCACGCCGGTACGCGCGCCGGTCCCGCATTCGCCAGCGCCTTGAATTCCCGGCCGAAGATCGTTCGCTGCCGTACGCCGCTCACGCACAGGGCGCTCGGCATCCTCGGTCATCGTCGACGTCGACGACCCCGCGGCCCCCACCGCCGCGGGCTCACCGGGCGAGCGCGCCGAAGAGGACCCCATGGTCAGGACCGTCACCTACCTGTTTCCCGAGCAGATCATCGTCGAGCTGACCGACCCATCACTCTCTGAAGAGGACTGTCTGCGTTGGATTCTGGCGGTCCTCGCCGGCGAGCACCGACCGGCGGCCTCTGCCCTGGAAGCGGCGCTGCGAAAGCGCCGTGCCGCGGAGCTTGCCAGCAGGCCGAAGCGTCGCGGCGTCGTCGCCACGCTTCCGGCGTGGGACTCGGTCGCCGTCGACAGCGCCGTCGCCCCGATCGAGGTCCACGTCACCATGAGCGACGAGGAGTACGCGCTGTTCTTTCCGCTGCACTCGTCCCTCGACCCCGACCCGACGCCGCCGTCGGATCCGCGGTTCGTCTCGATCCGTCGGCACGAGGCCCGCGTGATCCTGCGTGCGCTGACCGAATGACCGAGGCATGTGCGTCGACGACGACGAGGGCAAGGTGATGACGGCGCCACAACGTCGCCGCGCACGCCCGTACGCGTGCCGCCCGCAAACCCGACAACCCCCCGGATTTGCGAGCGAAGAATCGCGTCGCCCGTGCGCCGACGACGTACATGCCGACGGGCACGCTGCGATCATGGTCGACGTCGACGATCCCGCAGCCCCCGCCACCCCGGCTCCGTCGCGGGCCGGTGTCGACGTCGTCACCAGCCCCTGGCTGACCACCGCCGAGGCCGCCGCGTACGTGCGCGCCCCGTCGGTCGAGGCGTTCCGCGCGCAGGTCGCCCGCGGCCACTTCACCCCCGCCGGTCGTCGAGGCCGGCAGCTCCTCTTCACCCGCGACGGTCTCGACCGGGCTTTGGAACGGGCACTGCGTGGTACGCTCGCCGAGCGAATCGTGCCGTCGTCGCCCGCCCGAAAGGATGACGACGATGGCCAGACAAGGAACGCGGACTTCCCATCCCGGGATCCTCCGCATCGACAGCAACACCTTCGTGGTCCGCGTGACGACCCGTCACCCGACGACGAAGAAGCGACTCGAAAAGGAGGAGACGATCGCCGGCAAGCTCGACGACGCCCGACGGCGCCAGCTCGAGCTGCTCGACGAGCTGACACAGAAGCGGACGCAGACGACGACGAAGCCGTCGACGAAGCCGACGACGAACGTGCCCCCGCGCCAGCGAGCGCAGCCGGCGATGACCCTTGGGGACTTCGCGCGATTGTGGCTCGGGCATCTGGTCGACAAGAACGTGGCGCGGCCCGCCTACGTGTCGACGCGGGTCGCCTACCTTGAGGGGCTCATCCTCCCGAAGCTCGAGGCCGTGCGGGTGGACGCCGTCGACGAGTGGGTGCTGGAGCAGTGGTCGGTGTGGCTGGCGGGACGAAGGAAGGCCGACGGCAACCCGTAAGCCCAAGAGACGCTGACGTCGGTCTGGGGACTGCTGCGGGCGATGCTGAACGATGCCCGCGCCCTGATCGGGGTACGGGTCTTTGCGGTGGCGAACTTCCGCTTTCGCGTCGGCGGCGCGCCGCCCCGCGAGAAAGAACGGTTGTCACCCGAGGAGCTGAGGACGTTGCTCGACGTGATCGCACAACAGACCGACGTCGCCTGGGCGGCGCAGCTGTGGGCGCAGGGCGTCACCGGCATGCGCCACAGCGAGGTGACCGGCATGCACGTCGGCGACGTCGACCTCGAGGCCAGCTGCGTCTCGATCCGGCGCAGCAACGTGGCCGGCGACGTCGGCGCGACCAAGACCCGGCACAGCCGTCGTCGACCGCCGCTGCCGCCCGAGCTCGTGTCGCTGCTGAAGCGCCACATCGGGCAGCTCGACGTGCACGACCCTGCGACGACCCTGCTGTTTCCGTCGTCGAAGGGCGGCTACCGCTACGTCGGTTCGACCAACAAGAAGCTCCAGCAGATGTGCAAGCTTGCGGGTATCGAAAAGCACATCACGACCCACTGCTTCCGCCATAGCCTGAATGACTTGATCCGACGCGCGGCGGGCGAGGTCGCGGCGCGCAGCATGCTGGGCCACGTGACCACCGAGATGACCCACCGCTACGCCCACGTCGACCTCGCCGAGAAGGCCGAGGCCCAGCGTCGCGCCCTCGGCACGCTGCCCGATCCGCAGCCGCGGACGGCCCTGGTGGGGACCACGGGCAGGGTGGTGGGGATGGCTGGTGGGGATGAGCGTCCGCTGGTGGGGATGGCCCCGGGCGGCGTCAGGGGCTGAAAGAAAAATCCCGCATTGCTGCGGGATTAGAAGGACAAGATCGGGATCAGAACTGGTGGGCGCGACAGGATTCGAACCTGTGACTCCTACCGTGTGAAGGTAATACTCTACCGCTGAGTTACGCGCCCGCAGCCGTTCGGAGACGCCGCCGTCCTTACCACCCCGGTCGCGCTTGTCCAGCCCCACCATGGGCCCGCGCGTCCGGGGACCGCTGGCCGCCGCTGCCGACGCCTCCGCCGTCTGCCATGCTGCCCCCCATGCGTGTTCGGCTCCGCCTCGCCGTCGCCTCCTGCGCCCTCGTCTTCGCCGTCGCCGCGTGCGCCCCCGAGCGCGCCCCCGTCGCCTTCGGTCTGCCGCGCGGCGAGCGGCAGGAGTTCCTCGCCGCGCCGTGGCCGTCGGACCTGATGATCAAGAAGGACGGCGCGCTGAACCTGCGCGCGTTCCCCAACTCATTCGGAAGCCAGACCCTCGAGCAGTTCCTCGGCATCTTCGCCACCGCGCCGGCCTATGCCGCCGCGTCGACGCTGTACTTCCGCGTCGACGGCGGCGTCGACGAAGACACGCTGCCCAGGACCCCTGAAGAGTCGCTGGCCGATGGCGCCGGCGTCTTTGTCGTCGAGCTCGACGGACCGCGTGCCGGCCGCCGCCTGCCCATCGAGCTGTCGGTCTACGACGAAGGCACGTCGTTCCTGCCGGCGGGCACCGTGGCGGTGAACCTGCTGCTTGGCGTCGTGCCGCGCGGCCGCTTCGCGCTGGTCGCGACGTCGACGGTGCACCGCAAGGACGGCACGCCCCTTGGCCCCGACGCCGACCTGAAGGCCCTGTTGGCGTGCGACGCGCTCGACGACGTCGACGCGACCTTCGACTGCAAGGACTACCAGCGCGTGCAGCAGGAGCTGGGCCTCGCCACGGACGACGTCGCCTCGATCCAGCTCGTGACCCCGCGGGCGTCGACGACGGGGCTCGCGCAGGCCGCCGCGGCGGCCCGCGCGTATGTGCCGGTCATCGGCCCGACGTTGACGCGTCGCTCGGTGCGCAGCGCCGACCCGTTCTTCGTCTTCGATGGCACGATCACGCTGGCGCGCTATCAGGCCGGCACCCCGCCCTACGAGACCTACGACGGCCAAAGCGGCGGCTTCGTCCTCGACGATGACGGCGTTCCGATCGTGCAGGCCGAAGAGACGATCCCCTTCGTGCTCACCGTGCCCCGCGGTCGCGCAATGCCCGCCAATGGCTGGCCCATCGTCGTCAACGGCCACGGCACCGGCGGCGACCTCCACGGCGGCGTCGGCAACCGCGCCGGCGACGAGGCGTTCCACATCAACCGCGGCGGCGCCGCGATGCTCGCCATCTCCGAGCCGCTGCACCGCACGCGCGAGGGCTACCGCGAGGGCCAGGAGAACGTGCTGACGTTCAACTTCTTCAACCCGCTCGCCGGCCGCGACAACTGGCGGCAGAGCGCGCTCGAGAAGGTCCAGCTCGTGAACGCCATCGGCTCCCTCGCCTTCGTCGATGAGGACGGCGCGCAGCAGCGCTTCGACCCCGCGCACGTCGGCTACTTCGGCCACTCGCAGGGCGGCATCGTCGGCGCGCTCTTCGTCGCCGTCGAGGACCGCATCGAGGGCGCGTTCCTGTCGGGCGCGGGCGCCGGCTTCGCCCAATCCCTCGTCGAAAAGACCGATCCGCCGCCGGCCATCGCCGACGTGCTGCGCCTCGTGCTGCAGGCCCCCGACGGCGAGCCCATCGACCGCTTCCACCCCGTGCCCGCGATCCTGCAGACCTTCGTCGACGAGTCCGACCCGCTGAACTACGGGCCGCTGTGGCGTCACCGCAGCGGGCGCCGCACGCCCCACCTGATCGCGACGTCGGGCCTGCAGGACACCTTCACGCCGCCGCGCAACCACGAGGGCCTCGCCGGCAGCTTCGAGCTGCCGCTGGCCGACCCCGTCGAGCAGCCGCTGGCCGTGCTCGACCGGCTCGGCATCGACGGCGTCGGCAACCGCTGGGTCGAGGGCAACACCACCACCGATGACGGCGAACCCCTGACCGCTGCGCTCGTGCAGTTCGCCGACCAGGGCCACTTCGCCGTCTTCTACGACCCCGCGGCGCAGAACATGGTCACCGACTTCTTCGCCTCGCTGTGGCAAGGCACGCCCGCCGTGCGCACGCGCCGCTGACGCCGGCTCGACGACGTCCCCTCGGCGACCTCACGCCGACGCCGGCATGAAGCTGCCGTGAAAGCCGAACGGCACGACGCCGGGCAGGGCGCCGCGGTAGTGCGGCCCGCGGGCGAGGTCCGCGGCGTCGTAGACGACGAGCTCGCTGCGGTCGTCGCCGCTGTCGTACTGCACGGTCACCAGCCAGCGCCGCGCGGGGTCGTCGGCGTCGACGACGACGACGGGCTCGTTGCCAAACACGCCGTCGGGCAGCGCCACGCGATCGACGAAGCCGGCGTCGCGGTCGAGGCGGGCGTAGCCGTCGAAGTAGCCGGCAGCCGCCGACTGCGTTGCGCACCACAGCGACTGCCCGCCACAGCCGGCGTGGCGCGGGTCCTCGGCCGGCCACTCGGCGCGCTCGTCGGCGAGCACGACCTTGCGCACGATGTCGCCGGACTTCGGGTCGACGTGCAGGCGCGTGGGGCGACCGCCCACGGCGGTGCGCTCGCCGCGCGCGAACCGCGCCATCGACTGGCCCGACGGATCGTGGTCGTCGGGGACGAAGGCGACGAACGAGATCGAGCCGTCGTCCTCGAACCGCCCGCCGCCGAAGTGCGCCGACGAAAACGGCGGCGCGTTGCCGGTCACGATCCGCTCCAGGCTGGCCTTGTCGAGCACGTGGATCCGCGTCTTGCCCGCGTTGTTCCACCGAATCTCGTCTCCGATGGCCCGCAGCCCCACCAGCGCCGGCAGCGCTCGCGTCACCGTCGGCGTCTCGAGGAACACGAGGAACGGGCCGGCGCTGATGAAGTCGTGCGGCGGCGACTTCAGGCCCGGCAGCGGCACCTTGCGCACGATCTCGCCCGCATCATCAAGCTCGACCACCGACGCGCCGCCGCCCGGCCCCTGCTGGAACGTGAAGCCGAACGTCCGGCCGTCAGCGTCGGTGTGCGGGTGCGCCGTGAAGCACTCGCTCGAGTCGAGCGCGCCCAGATCCACCTCGCCCAACGTCGCCAGCGTCACCCGATCCAGCGCCGTCGGCCACGCGCCCTCGTACAGCGCCAGCAGCCGGTCCCCGAACGCCACGATGTGCGTGTTGGCCGGGTTCTTCGCCCGCAACAGGCTGCGGCGCACGGGCGACCCCTCGGGCACGTAGCCAAAAGCCGGGTGCGTGAAGCGCCCCGCGGCCTCGTCTTCGACAAAGGCCTCGCCGCGCACGAAGCGGTAGTCCGCCGTCGCCGCGCCCTTGCCGTCGAACCCGACGCGCAGGATGCCGCCGTCGCCGTCGAACCAGTGCGGCACCCGCTCGCCGCCGCGCTCGAAGCGCCCCGGGCCGTTGCGCAACAGTGTTCCCCGCAGCCCGGACGGCAGCGATCCCTGCAGCGTGACCAGCGGCGCCGCGCTCACCTCGCGGGCGTTCTCGACGCCGCCGAGCCACCGCGCGTCCACAGGGACGACGCTGCGCTGCAGGCCCGTCGTCGGCAGCCGCACCCCCATCGCCACGAAGGCATCGTCGATCGCCCCCGCCACCCCGCCCAGCGCCGGCGCCCGGCCCACGGCTGCCGTCGACCTCACCGACGCCTGCGCCGCAGCCGACGATGAGGCCACCAGGGCCGTCGTGCACGTCGCCGCCCCGACGTCGCCCCGCGGACGAAGACGATCGCGGCTGCTGGGGTCCGTCCGGGTGCTGGTGATGGGCATCGGCGCTCCGTCGGAAGTATCGACGCGGGCGGGCTACGGTGACGTGGCAGGGGGTCGGTCGAACGACCGACGTCGTGGGCGTCCGCGGACCGATCCGTGTCAGCCTCCCCGCTGGGATGGTCGTCGCTCAGCGCTTGATCCATCGTCCGCTGCGATGCGCGCGCTGCTCACCCTCCTGCTGGTCTGGTCGGCCACCCCGGGCCCCACGCGCGCGGTCGACGAGGACGTCGTCGCCCATGACCCGGCGGCCGCGCCCCGCGACCTCGACGTCGTGGCGGTGCCCGCCGTGCGCGTCGCGTCGCCGGAGACGCCGCTGTGGGTCGAGGATCTCCCGGCGCTCACCCGGCGCGGGGCGCTGCGCGTGCTGGTGCAGGGCCACGGCGAGGACCTGCTGCCTCGCGACGGCGCCTCGTCGCGCGAGGACCGCGAGCTCGTCCAGGAATTCGCCGCCCGGCGTGGTCTCGCGGTGCAGATCGTGGCGGTGCGCGCCTTCGACGACCTGCTGCCGGCGCTGCTGCGCGGGCAGGGCGACGTCGTCGCCGGCCGGCTCACCGTGACCGCCGCGCGCAAGAAGCAGGTCGCGTTCTCGCGGCCGTTCCGCGTCGTCGACGAGCTGCTGGTGGGGGCCGCCGGCGCGCCACCGGCGAAGGACGCCGCGAAGGACGCCGCGAAGGACGCCGCGAAGGACGCCGCGAAGGACGCCGCGAAGGACGCCGCGAAGGACGCCGCGAAGGACGCCGCGGCGCGCGCCCTCGCCGCGCTGGGCGACCAGCCCCTCGCCGTGCTCGCCGGCAGCGCCCACGAAGAGACGCTGGCGACGCTGCCCGCGCGGCCGCACA
>Ga0194129_10004398_pt1 | contig 18797 bp, 28 predicted proteins | sample TA2KigCa35mmetaG_FD_150862 | JGI IMG/M metagenome (GOLD analysis project Ga0194129, IMG submission 150862) | Freshwater microbial communities from Lake Tanganyika, Tanzania - TA2015038 Kigoma Deep Cast 35m | ecosystem: Environmental > Aquatic > Freshwater > Lake | place: Tanzania: Lake...
CCTTTACCGCTATCACCATAAGCTAAATCAACAATAACATCTGCGTACTCAATCATTTGTTCCTCGTTGGCTGAACAACGTAACTGATAGTACCACAGGTTCTTCTACTGTTAATAAGTTTATATTAAATCACCAGCATCTATTTTGATTTGGTCATCGCGCAAACAAAGTTCACGATATAATTCTTTATCTTCGCTCCATTCGTAACCCTTCCAAAACTGGAAGCCGGGATAATCGCTTTTATAAATGGAACAACTTTCATACCCAGAAGATAAATAAATATATTTACAACGCTTGAAACGAGCAAAAAGAGAATTGTAATATACATTGACATGACCCAGAGAAAGCTTTGGTTCGCCATAATCCCACGCAAATTCTATGCCAAGGTAAGCATCTTCAACAACTTTGTGAAACGCAAATGCAACGATTTCATTATTGTATACGTAGTAGATATGCCCGTGACTATTAGAGATAATATCATCAATTGACATATCATCACTATAGCCTTTATGAGCGATATATTTGTCATATATTCTTGCCAACCTTTCACGCTTGGCGGGTGTCATATTTACATCTGGAAAATATTTTATTTTCTTTGCTAAACGTAATACTGTTTTGGTAGGCTTATATAGCTCAAGGTTAATACGTGTGCTACGAGTTTGAAACCATATATCGTTTGTAGCAGGATACCAACCTTGTTCTAGATATTCTTTATATTCATTTGGCTCCAGCATCACACCAAATGGAACATAGATAATGTTCTGATTCCGCATTTTGCCGAATCCGTAGGTATGGTCTGCAATGAATCTCATGCATATAATTAGTCTTCTTCAAAAGGTTCTTCATCGGGAAGAGAGTAATCATCTTCATATTCTTCTTCTGAATACTCTTCATCGTCGTAATCTTCGTACTTACGTACATCTTTCTTAGCAGAAGCCCAATAAAATTCCTCTTCTTCGGCTTCAGCAATAAGGGATTCAACTTCCTCTTGATGGTCTTCGTCCAACAATTCTAGATCAACGAACTCTTCAAGTTTCTCACGGGCTTCTTCTGGTGAAAACTTACCCTTTTCTAATCCCTTACAAATCATGCACATAGATAGCTAGCTCCTTAAGAAAGTACAACTAAGTAGTAGTATCTATACCAAACGGAAAAATGTTTGTTAAGCTTTTTGTTTTTTATAAATTAGTTGTGTCGATACTTCTATAGTATAGAGCCATTCCTGCTGCTTCTATTAAATCTTCAAGAGCATATGTGGGCCAGTTTCCTTCTGTAATCTGCTCACAAACTTCTAATGCTTCTTGTCCTTTTTTTAATAGCGCTTGTTCGTTTATACTTGGGTCATTATATAAATAAACTTTATCCAATAAGTCATCATTGTGAACTTCGCAATCATCTTTTTTAGTAGCAGTTTTTGGATTATCAATATCATCTAATTTATCTACTGTTTCGCCACCGTCTTTAATCTTTTTTACCTTAGCTAATCCAGATAGTGATAATAATCTAGCTGCTTGTTTTGCCGCCTGACTAACATCGCCTCTATCATTCATCATACCTTCTGGATAGAATTTAAATAGAACTCCCATCATATATCTACCCATGCCCGAACCTTTAATGTTAGGGTTTTGAGCCAATATACTTCTTTCTGTTGCGCCCATGCATGGATTCTTTAATTTATCGTTTGGTGTTACAGCGGCATAAGATAAGATTATATTGTTATCTATTAATTCGTTGCTATCCATATCAGGATTATCTTTTGGTAGGGAAGAAACAAAATTAATTAATTTCTTTGTATCAAAAAGTATAAACTTTGTTTTGTCTAACGTAATAAGACCAACATTGTCTTTATCATATTTAACATCTTCAAAACCAGATTCATTTAATTCTTCATCACCAACCATATGAATCTTATAATTTATTTTTTTAGAAAACTCTTCTGAATATTTCTCTGCCTTCTCTCTTTGGTCTTCCCACATTAAAAGGTTTTGAACATTTGGTAGTTTACCCAATAACTTATTTATTTCATCCATTTTATATTGTGCGGTATCACCACCAAATTCATTATAATATGTTTTAGCAAAGTTTAAACCTTTGCCTTTTAACATATAGTCTATCTTCTCTCCAAAGATATTCCCTATTCGACCTGTCATCATTACGCAATAAACAGACGGATCTTCACACATGTCCATAGCTCTAGAAACAATATCTAAATTCCAATCTTTTTCTTTAGGATTATCGGGTAAAGATTCTGGTTTGATGTGCCAGTTTCCCTTATAACCTTTTGGTGCTTCTGGGCTTTGGAATAGAGTGTCATCGAAATCAAAAACAGCAAGAGTTTTTATTATTGATAAATCTCGTTTTTTCTTTACTTTGCGTTCTGTTAACATTCTTTCCGCTGATTTTTTATACCAATCATTCGGCAATACTGCCACTTCTTCATCGTTTGAAATGTTTGATACAAATTCTTTTTTTAAACCGTCATAATAAAGAAAGCCTTCCTTGTCTTTATTAACGTAAGGTATTTTTACAAACCTTCTTGGAACTCTTTGTTTTTCACGACCTACTTGAAATAAACTTGGGTCGTCATATAGTTCAATAACTAAATCTATAACACCTAATTCTTTTATATTTTTATCTATTCTTGGATCATTCATTAATTCAGGAGGTATATCAAATATATGATATGCCTCTTTCATTAATCTAGATTCATTTAAGAATCTTCTCCAATTATTGAATATATCTTGCAAAATTATTCACCTTGTTGTGGACCGCGCATTTTTTCATATTGCATGAAATGTCCAATAGAATCTAACATAGAAGACGCAACTGCAATTTTTTCTTGAACCCAAGGCTCTAAATCCTCATTATCGTGAATCATGTTGTGGAGTTCCATAGCATACTCGGCTATTTTAAAGAGATTAGCTTTTGACATTCTGCCCTCGTAACCATGTTGATCAACTTTATATGGCATATTGCCCATACTATCTAGTTTAGCAGGCATCATTGGAGGGGCAAAGTTGGTTACTCCAACGCTCATATCTTGCATACATTCACGAATTAATTCTCTTAAATAATTATTATCAATTTTCATAAACTTATTTCCTTTTACGATTCACCGGGACCAAACTGCCCTGTTGGAGAAACAACAGGTGTTTTAGAATTTTTTCTTTTTTCATCAAATCCTTTTTTAACACCACCTCCCGTTGGAGAAGAAGAGGTTGACAATGAACCAGAATTTTTTCTTTTACTTGTTGCTTTTCTCGGATGGTCTAAAGTTACTTTAGCAGCTTCACGTTTAAGCTTTGACTCTTTTCTTTTTCTTTTAATCCGACGCATCATATCTGTTACATCTTTAGAAATATCATCTGTTTGTTGCAATTCTTTTTCAAACAAAGCATATATTTTTTCGTTTATTTTATGACTTTTTTCTTGTTCAGATAATGCCCAATCACGATCATTTTTGTTAGGCCATTGACGTTCTGCTTTTAAAGCCCTGCGCTTTGCACGGGCTTTCCAATATTTACTTAATTTAGATTCTATTAAAAGGTTGCTTAATTGTTGTTCTTCTTTCTTTAAACTATCATTTAGCCAATCAATAAATTGTTTATGGTTATATTCTTTCATTTGTTGTTTTTCCTCAAAGCGATTGTAATCCTGTATTTCATCAAATCCTTCATCTCTTGTTGGAGGATCGGCTTTTATTCTATCCATTATGCTTAATATATAGGCAGGATCTATAGCTTTTCTCTCTGGATGTTTTTTTGCTCTCTCAACATCAGAAGCTATTACTTTTTCTTCGTAACCTTCAAAGGCAAATTTTACAGCTATTAATTTATATTCTGGATATCTCCCTTTTACTTGATCAAGAATTTTACTTCTTGTTTTACTATCGGCATTCATCATATCGACTATAACATTATCCGGACGTTCATCTAAAACACCCATAACAACAGAGTTAAACATGTTATTTAACTCATCCAAAGCTTTTTGTGCTTCTGGAGTTGGTTCTTTAGAATATAACTCAGCAGCAGTTAAACCATAGTGTTTAAAGATAATCTTTTCTATAATCTGATCACGGCTAATTACTTTGTATTGTTTATCAGAAAAGTGTTTTTTTATCCATGTGCTTTTTCCAACACCGGGAGGACCAACAAGAATATAAAGATTTTTACTTTTTTCATCTATGGCTTCATACAACCATTTATAGTATTTGTAACTCATTATTTTTTATTTTTCATTTTAAGAAAAAACTTCTTTCTATTTCTTTGAAGCATGATACTTTTTTCTACTCCAGAACGAACATCTAAATCTTTATTATCTTCCAATCTTTTAATTACTTCTTGAGTAACTTTTATTAAAGCAGTAACATCAGATAATGCAGTGTGCCAGTTTTTATTATCTATATTTAATGCAGAGGTTATACTGCCTAATGTAAACGAAACTGGGCCTTTGGACTTTATTTTATTCATTATTCCTTCCTTGTCGCTAACGGAAATTAATGGATAAAAGAAATCATATAACAATTCAATTGTATCTAAAGTTCTTTGATTTAATTTAGGAAAATTATATTTTTTAGAACGTACAGTAATAAATTTTCTATCAAATTGTGCATTATGAGCTAATAACAAAACTTCACCTTTTGTTTCCTGTTTGCTTATAAATTCTATAAAAGATTTCAGTGCATCTTGTTCATCAATCGTTTTCATATTGGATGAAAAATACTGTGTCATATCTAGAATATCTTTTATAGACTTTTCACCTTTATATTTTGGAGCAAAAGGTTTTTGTAGCTCTTTTTTAGTTTCATCGGTTAAACTAATTTTAACATGAAATTGGTCTATAACACCAGCTGTACCGCCAGAAAAATTTGGCTTCACACTAATGGCTGCTATTTCTGTTAATTGTCTTGTATTTGGGTCCATACCAACCGTTTCGGTATCAAAAAAAACCCACACTTTATTATCGTGTTCTTTTAATTTTTTTAATAGATCGTTTAAGTATATTTCTTTTTTTACATTTTGTTCTTGTAATTCTTCTATTCCGGCAGCTTTTAATTTACGATAATAATCTGGTTCTTTTGATAAGTGGTCTTTAGCTATTTCCTTGCCAATTTGTGGATCTGGTGTGTGCTCTCCCGTTTCGTCATCTATGCCAATAGCTAATTGTTCAGGATCAAAATCACTATCTGGTTTATTATCTCCAGCGCCACCTTTTAATTTTTCTTTACTGCCTAATATTTTAATTTTGATCATCATTTAATTTTACCACTTTCTGCATGACCAATAACGAGCTTTAGTTCTTGGACCCGGATTTTTGCAATTATGACGGGCACGGAAAGACTTACGGCGCTTTGGATTGCTTTTTTTAATACGCATCTTCTTATCGCCAAAGTTTACTTTCTTTACATTACCTGTTTTTGGATCACGTACAAAAACTTTAAATTTTTTTACATCGCCACGCATTGGTTTACCTAATGGAACACTACGACCTTGATATTCTGCTTCTTCAAGAACATCTGGACAACCGCAAGTCATAGTTTCATATAGACAAGCTTCGCAAACAGGAGTACCATCGTCTAATGTGGAAGTATCATCGCCAATTTCATTTTCAAATATTAATTGCTCTGTTAAACTTTCTTTAATAATATTTTGTAGTTCATCTTTTCTAATTAACATTTTTACTTATCCTTTTTCTTTTTCCAAGATACTCTTGAACTACTTTTCTTCTTGCTTGTGCCTCTCTTGTTACATGCACTAGGTGTTGGACGACAAGCGGGATATTTACCACGCTTTTCTCCACTTTGTCTTCCACAAGATTTACAAGTTTTACGTCCTGTCTTTGGATTTGTTTTGCAAGTATTACAGTCTACCCAACCTTTGCTTTTACCTTTTCCACCTTGACGCTGAAACCAACCGTGTAAACCACTCTTCTTTTCTTTGTCGAATGCTCCTTCCGGCAATAAATAACTTATATCAAGATATTCTTCTTGAATGGTTTCTCTAATTAAATTTTCTAATAAAGATTTGATAGACATTATTTTTTACTTTTTTTCTTTTTACCAACTTTACCTTTACGGCAGCGAACAATAAATCCACTGGCGTATGCACTAGGAAATACATCATATTTTTGTTTTGCTAAACGATAACAACGATCTTTTTTTTCTTGCAAAAGATCTTCTGACATTTCAAAAACTTCTGGGTGTCTTTCATGCCATTTAACATGTTTTTCGTATTCATCAGGAGTTACTTTGCCATCTGAATTTAAATCAAAATGTTTTTTTAATTCTTTTCCGCTATATTTACCATCATTATTTAAATCAGGATTTCCAGTTACCGATTCGCCTTCTTCTGCTTCTTCTAGGCCAGCACCAGTTATATTATGTAAACCATGTTGCGCCTTATCTGGCTCTCCTGCTGGGCGATGTATTTCTTTTAATTTATATTTTATCTTCATAGTAAACTAAATAGTCAGAAAACAAAAGAGAAGCAGGCTTTTTTGCCTACTTCTCCTTAGTTTACTGCGTTTTTATTCTATTGTTAAGATATAGTAACAGCTATACTTTTTTTAGTTGGTTTGATACGTGGTAAAGTAACAAGTAACAATCCATTTTCTAATTTAGCGGTAATACCAGTAGTGTCTACCGCTTCATCAACGTGCCATGAACATTTAAAATTGCGAACTGCTTTAGACTTAATAGTTGTATTTGCTTGAATAGTTAATAAACCATCTTCAATATCAACCTTAAGATTTTCTTTTGTCATCCCAACTAATGGAATTTCTATAGTCCATTGTTTTTCATCGGCAGTTACATAATATTCGCTTTTGGAAATATTAGAATCATATTTAAAAGCTGGTGAAGCATAGATATCAAATACATCCATCAAAGTGTTAAGTGTGTTTATAGACATGTTTATTCTCCTTATAATTATTGCGGGTTTCCCCGTCACAACTATAATCTAAAACAAGCTTTTTATCTGTCAAGAAGATTTAATTAAGTAAAGTGGAAAAACCATAATTTTTATTTAAATATTCTTTTGTTTCTTCAAAGTTAATAACAAGTGTTTGCAACATATCTAATTCTTTTTTAGAGACTAGCATACCATCAACTTTATTTTTTTTAGCATATTCTACTAAAAAAGGATCTGGTTCTTTTAATCTTTTATCTAGAAAGTCGCGTAACACCTTAGCATTTAAATAGCCATCCATATAATCAGCTATGGGACTAGAATCCCAATTCTCAGTATCATACCTCTCTACCATAGTTTTAACAGTGGTAGCAAACATTCTTGTACATCTATCTGAATCTATTAATAAATTTAATGCTTTTTCTAATTTAACTGTATAATACTGAGCGGGCTTGCTAGCCATTAATTATCCCTCATATCTATTATTTTTCTTTAAATTTTCTGTTGCTTCTAGAGGTTGAAGATTTTCTAATGCCCAACATTTTTTAAATTGCTCATCTTCTAAAGAAAAATAATTAAACCAGCTTTTTGGTTTTATGTGATCTATATGCCAATAAGAGCCATAATTTTCCCAATTCATTTCTGGCTTGAATTGCTTTTCAAGATGTTCCATTAAATGCTCTTTAGTATAACCAACTAATTTTTCCCAATTATGCCTATTTTTAGATAAACCATTTCTTTTTATGTCAGAAGCAATGGCAACTCTAAAACCATTATCTATTTTTGCTTTTGGGTTTGTATGTATAATCAAAAGTTTTTCTGCGCTTATTTCTTTTCTATATTTTTGCCTATATTCTTTTCTTTGTTTTTTAATTTTTTCTTTATTTTTTTGTCTGTACTCAGACATATAATTTTTTATTTCTTCTTTTTTTCTCTGCCTCCAGAGTTTTTTATATTCTTTCACACGTTCAGGATTTTTTTCTCTCCATTCTCTTGAACTTTGCGATGCGGGTTTCATAATAATAAATAGTCGATTCTACCATTTTTCTCCCTCAGACCAGAAGTTATCATTTTTCCTTTCGTCAGTTGAAAACTCTAGGATTGCCATTTCATAACCAAAGCGATTAGTAAATTTGATATCTTCATTAATTAGTTGCAACTGACCGTATTTGGAAGTGGCAGGCTTTTTAGGAAGCTTCTTTCTTGGTTCAACTGCATTAAGATAATTAATGCAACGTTTAGCAATTTCAGTATTACTCATACCTTCTGCTCTATACTTTTCAAAATCTGTCTTTACATATGCTAAAACTACCCACCTGTCATTATTAAATCCATCAATATAATAAGTAGAACTACTATACCTACCAAATTTCCTATCAGGCTTTGGATCATTAAAGATTTCATATTGTGCAATACCAACAAATTCACATGGAATCATTGATGATGGGTCCACTTCAACTGGTTTTGGTTCTTCCTTTTTTGCTACCGCTGGGGTAATAACGGTAAATGTAGTACCTTCGCTTACAGGTTGTGGATTCTTGGGGGGACGACCTAGACGTTTGCCGCTAGCAGAAAATCGTGGAGCCATTGTTTATCCTTTCAGGGTCTTTTTAGAAGGCTTACCAATTAAATCTTCATCATTAAACAGTGTAGTTATCTGAGATAAGTCGCCAACGACAACTATATCTTGCCCTACATTTCCACGCGATAAAGCGATACGTGTAAACTTTTGATTACTTGTTATAGCTGGAGGTAGTCTTCCTTCCTTAAGATATCCCTGCATCACAGTGTCTTCTCTCATGCAAGTAATATATCTTCTATTTACTACTACATCACGTATATAATACATTTTTTGTCCTTCTGCTTTGCTATGATGAACAACTTCCTCATAAACTTCTAGCAGTTTTACAAGCATTATTTACCACCCTTTCTAATAAGAACCATATCCTCTTTCTTCAAAAGGTATTCATCTTGACCTATAGATACTCTATAATAATCGGTTAAATCTTTATTTAAGACCAAACCAACACTAGGTTTTTCAAGTGCTTTAATCGCTCTTGCAGCTACTTTTCTTTCCTTGATTATGGAAAGATCAATAGGTGAATACAATACTACTCCGCTTGGTATATGCACTAAATCTCCAATAGCAAACGGATTATCCATTTGACTTATTACCATCTTTTAATTCCTTTTCTTTTGGTAAAGTTTGTTTTAATTTAGTCTCAGATTGATATTTTACGTATCCTAACAAAATAGTATAGCAATCTTCATAGGTAAAGTCAATTAAATTTAATTTCTTTCTCAAAGAGTCTATTTTTTCTATAGTTTGTAAAATATTACTTTCTCCATTATTTATGCACTCACTGTTAATAGAAATTATTTCTTGTAATTCTACATTAATATCATCTAATAATCTTGTTATCTCTCTCGGAATTCTATCCATAGGTACCGTAAGAGTTATTTTTGCGTTCATGTTTTCTCCAAAGAAAAAAGGAACGGACTCAATCCGTTCCCCTCACTATACCACAACAACGGTACAGTTAAACTACTTTCCTAATAGTTTCATTAACATATCACCTAATGTAGTAATTGTTGCCCCGCCCAACAACCACAATATTTTTGTCACAGTAGCTTGATTTTGTTTCAGAATTGCCACATCCTGTACAAGATTACGTGGAACCATTTGTTCTAATATAGTTAAACGTCTATCTTGTTCAGATAAAGAATTATGTAAATCTTCTACACTATCTTCTAATCTTTCTATATTACTATTTACTTGTTCTAATTTTGCAACAAGTCTTTCCGTATTCAATTTTATTTCGTGAATACTATCTGTCAATTCTCTGACAGCGTATTCAAGGCTTTGCTGATCCATGAAAATACTCCCGCTTTGCCAGAAATTGGCAGGCTATATATAATTAGTATTATACTTCGATAATAGCATGTGATGTGGTGAGTAAGGTAGACGCAGCACTTACGGCGTTTTGTAAAGCGCAACGAGTAACTTTAGCTGGGTCTATAATACCCACAGCAGCCATATCGCTATAGTGTCCTGTAGCAAAATTCATACCATCCCAGAAATCTTCAAATTCTTTAGATAAATCATGCAGTATCACATCGGCTTTTAAACCTGAATTATCTGATAATTTACGTATTGGCTCCTCGCAAGCTTTCATTATAATTTCAACACCAAACTTTTCATCATCATTTTCTACGCTTATTTCTGATAATAAATCACGCGACAATTTATATAAAGCTGTTCCGCCGCCCGGTAATGTACCCTCCATTTGAGCGCTCTTAACGGCTTCTAGAGCGTCTTCAATTCGATGCTTGCGTTCTACCATGTCTACCTCTGTTAAGCCTCCTACGCGAATTATGGCGATTCCAGAGGCCAATCTAGTGATGCGTTCTTGTATACGCTGACATTCATTCATATCGCTGGAATTATCAATCTCTGTTTTTAGAGCTTCTATGCGTTTATCTACATCTTCATAGTTGCCACCACCACCTACAACGGTAGTCCAAGTCTTAAGGCTCTCTACGGTTTTAGCAGTACCTAAATCACTACGTTTTAATTCTTGAACCAGCTTACCGCTTTCACGGGAAACAAACGTGGCACCAACAGATAATGCCAAATCAGCTAATATGTTTCTACGCTCTTCACCATATCGTGGAGCTTTAATGGCAGCAATACGCATAGAGCCACGAACTGTATTTAAGATTAATGCCGCCAACAACTGCCCTTCTATATTTTCTGCGACAATAACGAACGGCTTATTTTCACGGGCAGCTATTTCCAATACTGGCATCATTTCATCAATAGAAGAAAGATTGTGGTCTGTAACCATCACAAGACAGTTTTCATATCTTACAGCGCCTCTACGTTCATCAGTAATAAACTGTGGAGATACGAATCCGCTATCAAATTGAAAACCCTCTACAATATCTAATACTGTGTCTAAACTTTTTCCTTCTTCAATAGTTACCGCTCCATCTTTACCAACTTTATCTACAGCAGTAGAAATAAGCTTACCGATTTTATTATCACCATTTGCTGATATAGTGGCGATATGTTCAATATCTTCCAAAGAAGAAACTGGCTTGCTGTGTTCTTTAATCTTAGATACGATTTTTGCAGCGGCACTTTCCATACCACGTTTTAAATCTGTAGGTGATGCTCCTGCAATAATATACTTCTGCGCTTGATTGACAATAGCTCTTGCTAATACGGTTGCTGTTGTTGTACCATCACCAGCTTCGGTAGCAGTAACAGCAGAAGCTTGCTTTAATACTTGAGCGCCGACGTTTTCAAAGGGGTCTTCAAACAGCACAGCACCAGCGACCGTTACACCGTCCTTGGTTATTACTGGATTCTTGCCCTTACTGTGTATAATAACATTACGTCCCTTGGGGCCAAGCGTACAACTTACTGCATCAGCTAATTTATTAACACCATTTAAAATCTTTGAGTTTAAAGATAAACCGTTATCATATACTTTCTTCACGCAACACCACGCCTTTCTTTAACGTGTATTATACTGCTTGTAATGCTACAAGTTTATTTTTTTTAAACTATCAATAATTATTTTTTTATGGTCAAATGCTATTTGTTGTTTTAATATTTCTTTTACAGAATACCAATTAGCGCTTTCCGCATCGTCCCTTCCTTGAACATTGTCAGAAACATTATCCGGTAATAAAATAGTAAAAGCTGTAGTTTTAGACCAAGCCTCTTTGTTATCTCTTGGATCCCTATTTTCACCTTCATATTCTCCAACAGTGATTAAATCTTTATTTAAAGTAGGAATATATAATCCAGTTTCTTCGGTTAGTTCCCTAAAAGCCGCCTGTCTGGCGGTTTCTCTATCATTTTTCCAAGGCTTTCCTTTAGGAGAATTAGTATCTTGAAATCCTCCCGGTAATGATAATTTACCTACTTCAGTTCCTGATTTGTTATTTCTTTTAATTAAAAGAATTTTTAAATCATTTTCATATTTTTTAAATACAACTATATCTACCGTAGGATTTGGGCCGGGACGCCAAAAGGGCTGTTGTTTAGAACCCCAATAATTATCCTTTATAGTATTTAAGCCATAAGATTTATTTACTAATCGACCTACTACTTTATATGATGAAGGTGCGAGAAACACTGCTTGTGAAGATTGTAATATATGTATATTTGAACCTTTATCTATAACAACATCATACCCCATATCTCTTAACATTTTATTCCAGAATACCGTAGATTTTTTAGTGTATGCACCTATTTTTTTGTCTTCTATTTGAGATATGGCTTGCGTCAATCCCCAAATTAATGCTGATTGTGAATCATATTTATATAAATCAGCATTACTCTTTACTTCTTCAATAAAACTTTCAAAAGATTTATTATTTAATTTTTGCAGAAAATCTTTTTCATAATTTTTTTTGAGATATTTTAAGTCTTTAGAAAAATTCTTATAATTTGATAAATTTAAAACTTTATCAGTGGATAATTTAATTAAATTTACATATTTTCTGTCATCACCAAAAAAGCTATCTCCACTGGACCAGTCAGGCCATAAATCTTTTAAATTATAAGCATATACACCAATTGGAGTAGAAAAGCGATTGTTGGGATTTAAACCAATTTTTTCTAAATCAGTAAAGCTTACAAAATAAGTTTCATCATTAGAAAAAGGCTCTAATTGTTTTAGAATTGGCGTCTTAATATTAGATTCTGGATTAGACCTTTTTTCGTATAAGTCTTTTGTTTTTTTTATTTTTATCTTAATCATTAGCGTGTCTTAATTTTTAAGTTCTGCTTGTCATCACTTAGCATATCACTGTGGAATTTAACACTGTGAATAGTTAATGGTTCAAGGCCGGGAATATCAATGATTATTAAACTGTCTTCCTGCTTAACTATATCATTTTTATTCATGCCTTTAGCTTTAATAGCTTCTATGTCTGGTTTGCCGCCACTTTGAGACTCTAATTTAACACCTTCGCTTGTGCTTGTTAATACGAAAAATTGGTCATATTCGTTTCGCTCATCCTCAACACCCATATGTGCTTCATTAACCATTGCTAATAATTCTTTTAATTTCATGCGGCGAAGATTGGTTGCCAGTACATCACGTACTTTTGCATATACTTCACTCATTGCTTCTTTATAAACGTCTGGATGTTTTTCTTTAGCACTAACCATCCATGACGGAGCTTCATAATCTTCTGGGCTGGGACTATATTTGCGTGAACCTACTTTGCTTGCAAATATTTGTCTACCAACCATCCACCAAGGTTTACCGCTTGGATTACGAACAAGATTATCGTCTTTCTCGTCACCATAACCTAGATTCTTATTATATGTAAAACGCACACCACGACCTTCTTCGGTAACTAATTTAATTGATAAACCAACCTTTTTACCATCTGCTGTAGTCAATATTAAATCTGCTTTATTGTTTGCACTGCCAACACTTTCTGCATTTATAATTTGACCAATCTTACCATCTATTAATTTCTTGCCCTTTAAAGCAACATCCAATACGTCAGCATAATCACCTTTTAGTTTTGCCTTTACTTCCTCTTTATTTGCTTCTGGAGTTAAATCTAAACGATTCTTTAATTCGTCAGTTATCTTGCGAGTTAGCAAAAACTGTACCACATGTTCTAACGCTAATCCTTCGCGGGAGCCAATATCATATTTATATACAACATAAACACGACCGCTTCCGTCGCTATATTCAGCTACAGTGCATTCAATACTTGGATCATATTTAGCTACAACTTTATCTTCTAGAGATATTCCGGAAGACTTAATAGCAGATCGTACTTTCTTTCTTGCCTTTTCGATTTGTTCCTTATCATCCACACGAACAACTATTGCCATATCGCTTTTATTAGAAGTAGTAACGGATATATCTTTTATATCAGTTAACGCATCTTTTATATGCGACATAAGCTTCTCTTGATTAGCCATTTCTTCATCAAGAGAAGCTTTAATTTGTTCTAATAGATATTTTTTAAAATTATGCATTTTCATCTGAGGAAACCGTTTTTATAACCTTTTGTGTTTGTGGTTCTAGTTTTTTAGCATATTGTAAAGCGACATCACCTTGTTGAGTTCTACCACTTTCTTCTGACGTTAAATAAGAATTGATTGAATTAGAAAAGCCATCTAAACTGTTAAAAATTTCTACTATTTGTTGATCTAAGTCCAACAATGCTTGTTGTAAAATTTTATTAATTTGTGCGTCTGAGAAATTAATTTCTATATTACGTAGTGTTCCTTGAGAAACAGCAAAGTTTTTCCATTCCCTTTCTCCAACTTCAAATTCTCTTTCCATACCACCAGCAGATTTATCTAATTTACGTTTAGAAACTTCTATACCTGCTAAAATAGATTTTTGTTTATTTAATATTTCTTTTTTATTTTCGTCGGTCAAAGTATTAAGGTAATTATCTATATTTTGCAATATAACATTAACACCCTCTGAATCTAATCGACTGGTCATCTTTTGTAACTGTTCCGGAGAGATTATACTTGGTGAATTAATAATATTATTATATATTTTCTGTTCTTGATCTGTTAACTTAGCTCTTTTACGACCTTCATCTATTTCTTTTCCTGCTACTTTAAATTTTGCTCTAGGGATCAGTTTTCCTTTATCATCTATAGAAAAATAATTTTTACCAAGAAAAGTGTTTACGTTTTTGGCATCAATAACAAATCTAGAAACAATCAACTTTCCTACATGGTCGCCAGTTTCGCCACCGCTTTCTGTTATTTTTTCATAAATATCAAAATATACCTTACCCGTCCGACTGCTATTAATTGAACTATACAAGTTTTCTATACTACCATCTACTTTTAATTTACCTGATATTTTAGTCTTGATAGATACCGGTGTTCCATCTGGATCGGTAACGTCACCAATATCCTTTTTAACGTTCGCCTCTCCAGCAGGAGTTTGTATACCGCCATAAAAGACGCTGAGAAGTGCTTCGTTAATAAATCCTGCCGGGGAAGGCTGAAAAGATTTAAATAATCTATTCATTGTTTCAAGAATCATTATTTGGGATAAAATTCTTTGAGGTTTTTTAATTTTTCCTAATTGACCAGAAGATAAAGAATTCATTTGTTTTTCTATCATCTGTAACTTTTCAAATACATTAGAATTGGCAGATGTGGCAGAACGAACAATTCTTTCTAATTCTGTACGTTCAATAGTTTTTAGTTTACCCCAATTTTCAGAAATTTGTAATTTTGGTAATTTTAATGTTCTTTCTTCGGTTTTAGTAGAGGCAGTAGCTACAGACTTTTTTGGCGCTTCTTGTAGTTTATTCTTATATTCTTTATAAATAATGTTTTTTAAATCTTCAGGACCAAAAATCTTTTCTTCCTGAGAGAAGAAATTTTCTACCAATTTATTCATTTTATCTGACATTTTAAAATACCTCATCCGCTATTCCATATTTAACTGCTTCTTCTGCTGATAAATAGATATTAACATGTTGCCCCAACAAATCTTTCATAGCTTTAGCTGTTAAATTTGTTTCCTGAGTTAGAGATTTAGAATAAGCTTCCTGAACAAACTTAATTTCTTCAAATTCATTTTGAATATTAAATAACGGTCCTTCGCTGCCACCTAATACTGAATGAATCATAACGCGAGCATTACGTCCTATTTTGCGCTTTCCTTTTGTACCGGCAGCTAATAATAAAACCCCGGCGCTCATGATTTTTCCAATACCGATTGTATGAACTTCACAGTTCTTTTTTACATCACGTAACATATCATAAATGGCGAACATGTCACTAGCAGAACCGCCATGAGTATTAAGATAAAATTCAATAGGTGGATGACTATATTTGTCTTTACGTTCTTTCTTAGGAATCTCGCCCGCTTTGCTTAATACTAATAGGCTTTGTACCAAATCGGCACATGTCTGCTCATTGACATCACCAAATAAACCAACAACTCGCATTTGATTTTCTGGTGTTTGTTCCATCTGAAACATTGGAATATCTAGAATTTTTTCTAGACCTTCTAAATCAGGAGGTGGTTTGTTATTCTTCTTTTTTGCTGGCTGCTTTGGTGCTTTTGTTATCATTTTTATTTTCTTTCTTTTTTTTTAATTATGCTATCTACCCAATGCAATTCTAAATCACCTTTAAGGAATGATTCTAGATCTTTCATATACATATCTATAACATGAGGATTTTTAGAATTGTCAAATATCCAATTAATAATTGATTTAGCAATAAAAAGACGTTCTGAAGATAAGACATTATCTTCTATAGTAAGAAATTTTCTTAATATATGTTTAGTAGCTTCTTGCCTATCTTTGAATTTATTCATTATTACCGCACTCACGTTGATATTCATCTTAAAATTTTCTTCCTTCATTAAGTAGTTTCTCAACATATTGTATGGCAGAATTCCAATCATTATATTCAGTTTTATAGGGAAGCATGCGTGTAAAATTAATTACCCATGTATTACCAAACTCATTAAATTTTTCATGTATTTTATCAATTACTTTTTTACATTCTTCATTTTTTTCTGGATTTATCTCAGCAGCTTCAGCGTATGCTAATTCTAATATTTGTATAGCGTGATATTTAAATTGTATAAGATACATAGCTCCTAACAAAAATTGCCTTTCAACAACAACAAATGATTGTCTTATCGACAATATTTTTAGAGTCTCAAACAATAAACCACAGAATAAAAATCCAAGAGCAAAATAAAAAAAATTCATACATATCCTTTAGATACACAAAACCCACTGCTACCCATTGTAACAAAAAGGAGAGTGGGTTTTAATAACTTTTTATTATTCTGAATCTACAACTTCAGAAAGAATACTTGCTACTGTTTTTTCTGAGAGGTTATCCATAAACGCAACAAAAGCACTGTATGGAATTTCACTTTCTTCTAAAACTTCTAGAAAGTCAATCATTGCCTCTTTTGATACTGAACTTTCGGTGCCACCATAACCGGCAACATAACTTTCTAGTAATGTTTCTAACTTATCTTTTTCGTTAGCAACAACATCCATTTCTTCATTTATAATCTGTTTTAACTGTTTTTTAGAAATTTGCATTTGTCTATCCTTTAACCTAAAACACCGGCACACCTTTTTACGGGATATGCCGGTGAGCTTTTAGGAAATAATACTATGACTAATTACTATACTTTCTTCTTGTTGCCACCTAGTGTTGCAAGGTTCTTGCCACCGTGAGTTACGGTATGTTCTGCTTTAGCGGGTAAAGTTTCTAGTTGATGACCACCTTTACCACCTTTTTCGCCTTTTGCGTATGTCATATCAGCATGGCCCTTCCAAACATCATGCTTATTGCCGCCCTTGCTCAATAAGGGACCACCACCCTTGGCATCAGTTGCTTCTTTAACTGGTTTTTTCTTTTTTTCTTTTTTGGCTTCTTCGTCTTCTTCTTCTTTTTCTTTTTTGGCAGCAACTTTTTTCTTCATTTTAGCCTTTACTTTTGAGCCATTTTTAACTTCAGATACAAGGCGAGCGGTTACGCGCTTTAAAACTGTTTCGATTAATTCGTCTTCTGACAATTGTTTTTCTTTGTCGGCCCTTTTTTCTTCTAATTCATCTTGTTGCTCAGTATACTTTTTTTCTTCTAATTCTTCTTCTTCGTCTTCTTCGTCATCTTCTTCATCATCGGTATCAGTATCCATTTCAACGTCATCTTCTGAATCGGATTCCAAATCATGCATTTCTTCGCCGTCTTCGATATCATGTTCTTCTTGACCTTCTATTTCAACACTTATACCCATAGCATCTGCAAGAGCCTTTACAGCTGCTTCAAATGCATCTTTCTTTTCTGGGTCTGTAGAATCAGTTTCAATCTCTACTTCTTCCCCACCCATATCCATATCTGCTGGAGGGGCATCCATACTGGCATCTGGTGTCATTGCGGGTGCTTCCTCTCCCACTTCCATTACAGGTCTAGAAGGTGGAAGGCCCATTTCACTAATCACATTTTTAGTTAATGGTTCAAGATTAGCTAATTTCATAAAACGACGAATTTCTGATTCTTTCAACAATTCTTTCTTGCTCATGTATTATCTCCTAAAAGTAATTTGTTTGACACAAATTTAAAATAAATAGTCGCTTTAACTACAAAAAGTATAAAATTGTTTAATATTTACGTTATCCTACCCATTCTTATATTCATTTTTTTAATTGCACTTTCTTCTAGCTGTTTTACTCTTACAAAAGAGCAACTTAATCTTTTAGCTACGTCACGTAACGTCATGTTATCATTTTTTTCTACAGCAATTAAAGAACAATTCAAGTCTTCCTCATAATTTATCCAACTTCTACAATCCTTATTAGGGCAAGATGTGCTTAATTTTTGACAAGCTTCTACACAACTTTTAAAGTGACTCATAAATCTGGATTCTCGCTTTCTATTAAATCAAATATATTTTCTATCTCTTGCTCGTTTAAAGCAAAATCTTTTATTATTTGTTGTTCTTCTTTTCTATCTTTTTGTCTATTACGCTTTTTAGCTTTACTTAACTTAGTGGCTAATATTTCATCAATAAAGTTGCGTAGGTGTCTATTATTAGTTAAATAACCCGCAATAATATGTTTAATAAATGTTGACTGACCCATACGATCATAATATAAAGCGATCTTAAAACGTGCATGAATGTCCTCATCTATATTAAATACCAATTTCTTATTATTGTTATCCATTTTTAATTAAAATATGTGGCGAACTTTCTATTTGTGCAGCTCCTGTTTGCTTAATAAATTTAGCTTTTGCACGTAGCTCAACTAAATCTTTAGCACCACTGTAGGAAAGACCACTACGAATATTACGTGTAATATCATCTAAAATATTTGGTAGATGACCCTTGTATT
>Ga0194129_10004402_pt1 | contig 18781 bp, 17 predicted proteins | sample TA2KigCa35mmetaG_FD_150862 | JGI IMG/M metagenome (GOLD analysis project Ga0194129, IMG submission 150862) | Freshwater microbial communities from Lake Tanganyika, Tanzania - TA2015038 Kigoma Deep Cast 35m | ecosystem: Environmental > Aquatic > Freshwater > Lake | place: Tanzania: Lake...
CCGACGACGTTGCCGACGACGTTGCCGACGACGTTGCCGACGACGTTGCCGACGACGTTGCCGACGACGTTGCCGACGACGGCGGACGACGGGAGCGGTCGCGTCGACCCAAGGCTGCCGGCGGCGTCGCTGCGGCAGGTTTCCGACACGGTGCGGGTCGACATCAAGAAGCTCGACGAGCTGATGGGCATCGTCGGTGAGCTGGTGCTGGCGCGCGGCGGACTGTCCCGCGTAACCAGCGAGCTGAAGGCGACGACGGGCGTTCGCGGGCTCGCCATCGATCTGCATCGCCTGGTCCGTTCGATGGAGCGCCGAATCGTCGATCTGCAGACGGCGATCATGCAGGTGCGCATGGTGCCGCTCGGGCAGGTGTTCGAGCGCCTCAGCCTCGTCGCCCGCCGCACCGCCGGCAGCATCGGCAAGGACGTCGACCTCGTGATCAGCGGCGAGGAGACCGAGCTCGACAAGCTGATCGTCGAGGACCTCGTCGACCCGCTGATGCACATGGTGCGCAACGCCGTCGACCACGGGCTCGAGCCCGCCGACGTCCGCAGCCGGGCGGGCAAGCCCGCGGCCGGCCGGCTCGAGCTGCGGGCCTTCCCCCGCGGCAATCACGTCGTCCTCGAGATCTCCGACGACGGCCGGGGCATCGACGAAGTGGCCATCCGCCGCACGGCGCTCGAGCGCGGGATCATCGACGAAGATCACGTCGGACAGATGTCGCGGCGCGAGGTCTGGAACCTGATGTTCCTGCCCGGCTTCTCGACGCGGCGCGAGGTCAGCGCGGTGTCGGGGCGCGGCGTCGGTCTGGACGTCGTGAAGACCAACGTGCAGCGGCTGTCCGGGCTCATCGACGTCGAGAGCGCGCCGGGCAAGGGCACGAAGTTCACGATCACGCTGCCGATGACGCTGGCGATCATTCAGGCCGTGATCGTGCGTAGTCTCGGGCGCGTCTACGCGCTGCCGCTGGCCAGCGTGCTCGAGATGGTCGCCGTGACGCCCCACGACGTCTGCACCGTCGAGGGGCGCGAGATGATCACGCTGCGCGGACAGACGCTGCCGCTGTTGCGCCTCGACCGCGTCTTCCATCCCGACGACGCCCGGCGAGGAGTGGTGGCCGAGACGTCGTACGCCGCCGTCGTCGGGCTTGTGCAGCACCGCGCCGCGCTGCTGGTCGACGACGTGCTCGGTCAGCAGGACATCGTCATCAAGTCTTTGGGCGCCTACCTGCAGGGCGTGCGCGGGATCGCCGGGGCCACCCACCTCGGAGACCACGAGACAATCCTCGTCCTCGACGTCGGCGCGCTGATGGAGGCGCTGCTCGAGGGCGACGGCGCGCTGTCGCTGGTCGGGCCGCACGCCAATGAGCCCGGGCTGCCCGATCGAGCGGGGGCTTGACGGTGTACGAGGTGTTCTATGGCCTGCGGTCGCGCCCGTTCGGCAAGTCGCCGGACCCGGCGTTCCTGTACGCGAGCCCCGGGCACGCCGAGGCGCTCGCGCGCCTGATCACCGCCGCCGAGGACCGCGATCTCGCCGTGCTGACCGGGGCGGTGGGGCTCGGCAAGACCACCCTGACCCGAGCCCTGGTCGACGGCCTCGCCGCGCGCTTCGGTGGGCAGGCCCACGTCGTGCTGCTGGTGAACCCGCGGGTCACGTCGGTCGAGCTGCTCGACCTGCTGGCCGAGCGCCTTGGCGTCACCGTCGCCAAGAGCCGTTCGCGGGTGCGGCTGCTAGACGGCATCCTCGCCCGGCTCTACGACATCCACGCCGGCGGCGGCCTGGCGCTCCTGATCGTCGACGAGGCTCACCTGCTGCCGAGCCGCGCGGTGTTCGAGGAGCTCCGCCTGCTGCTGAACCTGACCCTCGACGACATGGCCCTGCTCGGGCTGCTGCTCGTCGGGCAGGAGGAGCTGCGCGCGCGACTCGGCAAAAAGGACCTGCGGGCCCTCGCCCAGCGTGTCGGGGTGGCCTTCCACCTCGAGCCGTTCGACCGGCCCGAGGTCGCCCGCTACGTCGAGCACCGGCTCGCGGTCGCGGGACGGGTCGAGCCGTTGTTCACCGAAGACGCGGTCGACGCCCTGCATCGCGTGAGCGACGGCGTGCCGCGACGGATCAACGTCCTCGCCCAGGCTTCGCTGCTCGTGGGGTTCGGGCTCGAGGCGGCCCGCATCGACGCCGCCATCGTCGATGACGTCTGGAACGACCTGCGCTCGCACCTCGGCGCGGCGTTTGCGGGTGGGCGGTGATGGACATCCTTTCGGTCCGGCGCAAGGCGCAGGCTGCCCGGGCGGCGACGCTCGGAACGGCGTCGCCCGCGTCGTCGTCGCCCGCGTCGTCGTCGCCCGCGTCGTCGTCGCCCGCGTCGTCGTCGCCCGCGTCGTCGTCGCCCGCGTCGTCGTCGCCCGCGTCGTCGTCGCCCGCGTCATCGTGGTCGTCACCGGCCCCGCCGGTGGTGTTGCCGCGTACGACGACCGCCGAGGCGTCACCGATGGCGGTCCGTGCCGGCGGCCTGCCGCTGCTCGCCGATCCGCTCGCGGGCTTCCTGGTCGCGGACGACGACCGGCTCGACGACTTGCCGGTCCCGCCGGCGGTGGACCCCGTCGAAGCGGGGCAGCGCTTCCTCGCCTTTCGCATCGGCGACGAGGAGTACGCGGCGAGCATCATGGACATCAAGGAGATCCTGCCCGTCCGCTCGGTGACCGAGGTGCCGCGCGCCCCCCACGGTGTGCTGGGGGTGCTCAGTCGTCGTGGCGTCGTGCTGCCCCTGCTCGATCTGGGGGCGAAGCTCGGCCTGCGGCCCGTCGATCACGCGCGCCGCCTGCAGCACCGGGTGCTCGTCGTCGGTGACGGCGACCGCGTCTGCGGCCTGAGGGTCGACGCCGTGCGCGAGGTCGTGCGCTTCCTCCCTGCGAACATCGAGCCCGTTCCCGCCAGCGTCGGCCAGCGCAACGCCGGCTTGCTGCTCGGCCTCGGGCGCGTCGGTCCGCGGTTGTTCATCCTGATGGACGTCCCAGCCTTGCTCGACGCGATCGCGGCCTCCGTCGGCCTGCCCGCCCAGCCGCGCAGGGAGCGGCTGCTGTGAACGCCCCTTCCTTCGACGCCGATACGATCCGGCTGGCGACCTTTGGCGTCGGCACCGACCTGTTCGCCGTGGACCTGATGCGCATCCGCGAGATCACGCGGCCCTTGCCCGTGACGCCGGTGCCGCGCGCCCCCCACGGGATGACCGGCGTGCTCGATCTGCGCGGCGCCGTCATCCCGGTCTTCGACATGCGCACGCGCTTCGGTCTGCCGTCGCGCGCGCCCGAGTGCGAAGGCCAGGCCCGTCAGGTCATCCTGCGCCTCGATGGACGCTGCTACGCGCTGGTCGTCGACCACGTCGACGACGTGCTCACCGTGGCGCGCGGGCAGCTGCGCGCCGGCCCGGGGGTCCTCATCGGCCCCGCCGCTGAGGTCTTCCACGGCGTCTGTCCCGTCGGCGAACGACTCGCGCTGCTGTTGAACCTGCGGCGCGTGATCCAGCAGCATGATCAGCTCTTCCTCGACGAGCTCCTGCCCCCATCCCACGGCAGCGGCACATGAGCGCCACCCCGCTCGGCGCGCGCGTCGTCGTCGCCCACCCCACCGCCGGGGGCGGGCGGGAGATCGCCGACGTCGTCGGCCGCGCCGGCTTCACGCCGTGGACGACGACGAACGGCGTGGGCGCCATCGCTGCGTTCCATCCCGCGCTGCCCGCCCTGCCGGTGGCGGCGCTGCTCGACGTCGGGCTGCAGGATCCGTTCGTGTTCCTCGTCATCGAACGCATCCGCGCCGCGCAGACGACGCCGGTCTTCGTCGCGCTGATCGGCAGCGTCCACGATTCGGCGCGCTATCGGCGCCGACCGACGAATCTCCACGGCGCCGATCTGCACATCGCCGCTCCCGACGTTGCCAGCGCGATCCCCGGTGCCCTGGCCGGGATCGCTGCGGGCGGCGCCGCGGGGAACCCCGCGATGCGACCAACCGCCGCCGCTGCCACCGTCACCGACTGGGCGCTCGAGCATCACGCCGCCGTCGCGGCGGGGCTCGGCAGCGGGCTTGCGCAGCTGACCGGCGCGGCCGGCGCCGCGCTCGCCGCCCTTCGCTCGCGGGAGGCTGGCGTGGACGACACCGTCGCCGACTTCGAGCGTCGCGCCCGGCTCGCCGGCGACCAGGGGCGGCCGTTTGGCTGACGACGACCGCCGCCAGACCCTGCGCGACGTGCTGTCGATCAGGGACCCCGCGCGGCGGCAGCGCGCGTTGCAGGCCCTTCGCGCCGCCCGCGGGCCGGTCGCGGGCGGCGTGCTCGACCTGATCGAGGCGGCGCTGCGCTAGGACGGCGACGTCAGGCGGCGCACCGCCGCAGTCGAGGTGGCAGCGCGCCCTCGGGGCGGGCGCGCTGCCAACGCTGTGTCGGCTCGCCAACGAGCACGACGCCCGCACGCGCCGTCTCGCCGTCGACGCGCTCGTCTAGCTCGGCGTCGACGGCGCCAGCGCGCTGCTCTCGCTGTTCGCCGACCCGGTGCTCGCCGTGCGCACCGCCGCGGTGGATGCCTACGCGCGCGCGGCCGGCAGCGCGGGAGCCCCGGCGCTGCTCGGTCTGGTCGCCGACCCGACCACGGCACCGAGCGTCGCGCTGGCGGCGCTCGTCGGGCTTGCAGAGCAACGGCGCGACGTGTCCGCGCGCGCTGCTGTCCCGCTGGCTCGAAGAGCCCTCGACCGCCACGGTGGCGCTGCGGCTTGCCGGGCGGGCTGGCGACGCCGACGCGCTGCTGCCCATGCTCGCGACCGCCACGATCGCCGGACGCCTTGGCGCCTTGCTGGGGCTCGCCGATGCGCTGTCCCAGGGAGCCGCCTGCGTCGGTGACGAGCGCGCGACCTCGTACGCGCCGCCGTGGATGACGCCGAGCTCGCCGTCGCCGAGGCCGCCCTCGCCGTGCTCGGCCACGCCCACGACATCGAGGCCGTGGCGCGCGTGGTGACGAGCGCCGACGCGGCCCGCGTACTCGCCGGGCTGCACCGCAGCCGTGAACGCCTTGCTCGCCTCGGCCGCCGCGGTGTGCGGCGGCGGGGTGCTGGGCGTCGTGTTGACCGGCATCGGCCGCGACGGCGCGGCGGGGCCCAGGCGCTGCGCGCCGTCGAGACGCCGCTTTGGGCCGAGTCGCCGACCACGGCGGTGGTCGACGGGATGCCGGTCGCCGCCGCCCGCGCGCACAGCGACGCGGTGGTGTTGCCGCTGGACGCGCTCGGTCGGGCGCTTTGCCGCCTTCTCGGCGGGCTCACGCCGGGGGATGCTTGCGCGGCGCCCGTGGTGGGCAGCGAAGGAAGAGAGCCGTGAGGACGAGCAAGCACACACCCGTGAAGCCGGACGCCTCGACGCCACCGTCGCCCGTCGACGTCGAGGCGGAGGTCGACGCGCTCCGTCGCCGTGTAGCGGCGCTCGAGAACGAGCTGCGCGGCCGTAGCGACGGCGACGCCGATTCGCTGGTCGAGGCACGCTGCGCCGACATCGAGGCCGACCATCACAACCTTGCGCAGCTTTACGTCGCCACGCACCAGATCCACGCCGCCGTCGGCTTTCGCGAGGTGGTGCAGGTCGTCACCGAGATCGTTTTGAACCTCGTCGGCGCGGCGCGGTTCCAGCTGTTCCTCTACGACGAGCGCCGCGACAGCCTGTGCGCCATCGCCGGCGAGGGCGCGGACGTCGCCGCGGTGCCGCCGGTGCCGCTCGGGCAGGGCGTCGTCGGCGCGGCCGCGGGTCGCCGCGAGCGCTACGTACGCACCGCCCCGCCAGGTGACGGGGCCGGCGGCGGCCCGGAGGGCGGACCGCTCGTCGTCGTCCCGCTCGCCACCGTCGAGGATCTGGTCGGCGCCGTCGTCATCGACGCGTTGCTGCCGCACAAGCCGTCGCTGATGGCCATCGACGACGAGCTGTTCGACCTGCTGTCCGCCCACGGGGCGGCGGCGTTGGCGGGGGCGCTGCTGCGGGAGCAGGCGCCGCCGGAGGTGCGACGGCTCGACATCGACGTCGCGCGCGCGCTGCTTTCCTGAACATTTCTTGCTTTCGCCGTCGCTTCGCAGGAAGGATAGCCGGAGGCGCTCATGGCTGAACCACTCCACGCTCTCGTGGTCGAAGACTCGCCGACGATGCGGCAGCTGATCGTCTTCGCGTTGTCGCGCATCCGCACGCTGAAGGTGGTCGAGGCCGACGACGGCGTCGACGCGCTCAAGAAGCTCGCCCAGCGCCGCTTCGACGTGATGATCACCGACATCAACATGCCGATGATGGATGGCCTGAAGCTCGTGTCGATGGTGCGCAACAACGAGAGCCACCGCGACATGCCCATCGTGATCATCACCACCGAGGGCGCTCAGGAAGACCGCCAGCGCGCCCTGTCGCTCGGAGCGAACGCGTACATCACGAAGCCGATCCAGGCCCCGCAGGTGATCCAGAAGGTGAAGGAGCTCCTGAAGCTCCCGTGACGGTGACGGCGACGGCGACGGCGACGGTACGGTGCCGCAGACCGTGACAGTGACGACCACCGTCGCTCAGCGCGACCGCATCGCCTCGCCCGTCCACTCGCTCGCCAGGACCGACATCCGGACCATGTCGTGCCAGCGGTCCTCGTGCCGGTACTCATCGCGCAGGAGCCCCTCCTGCACGAAGCCCAGCCGCGCGTACGTACGCCGGGCGCGCTCGTTGGTGGCGAAGCACATCAGCCACAGCTTGTGCAGCCCCTCGCCGCCTTCGCTGGCCGGGGCGAAGCCCGTGTCGAGCAGACGCGCCAGCGCCGCCGAGCCGACGCCCCGCCCCTGCTCGGCGCGGTCGGCGACGACGATCGACACCCGCCCGACGCCGCTGCGACGGAAGATCTGGTGGATGCCGCATTGCCCCAGGTAGCGCGCGCCGTCCGCGCTCGACGACGACGAGAAGATCGAGAAGACCCGGTCCTCGTGCGAGGCCTGCATGCGCGCGATGTAGGCGAGCTCGTCGTCGCGCGAGAGCGGCTTGCCCGCGAACGTCGCCAGGTTGCCGACGACCTCGCGATCGTTGACCCACCCCATGATGTGGTCGACGTGCGCGGGCGAGAGGGGCACCAGCTGCACGCGGTCGCGGTCGGGCACGAAGGTCATGCGAGCTCCGCGAAGGCGACGAGCCCGGCGGGCTTGTCGGCGGGCGCGTCGACGACGGACAGGCGCACCGCTACGACGCCAGCGGCGTCGGGGCCCCGTACCGACAGCGCGAGGGAGTCGCCGCCCAGCAGCGGCTGCGCTGGACGTACCCGCAGCCGGCGCACGGCCCGCGGCCCGCGGCCGGCGTGGGCGAGCAGGGCGCTCCAGACGATGGCCACGCCCCCGGCCCACGGCACCACTGCGGCGGGCAGGCTGGCCATCCGGGCGACGTCGTCGTCGTCGTTCACCGCGTCGTGCACGCCCAGCGCGCGGGCGAAGGCAGCGGGGGCGCGGGCATCGAGGGCGCGCACGTCGTCGAAGCACGGGGGCAGCGCGGCGAAGCGAGCGTCGTCGTCGGCGCGGGCGGCGGCGGCGACGTCGGGCTCGATCCGGCGGCGCGGCGCGCGGGCAAGGAACGTCAGCGAGCCGTCGAGCACGATGCGCTCGCCCACGCCGACGGAGAAGCCGACGGTGACCGTCGTGCCGAGGGGATGCGCGCCACAGGTTTTTGCGGTCACGCGCGCCTGCGGGGCGTCGCCGAGGGCCACGGCGACGTGGGCCGCCACGTCGAGCTCGAGCAGCGCGACGCGCATCAGGTCGACACCGCTGTCGGGCGCGAGCAGCGGCTCCACGGCGCGGTCGAGGCCGTGCTGCAGCAAGATCCACGGCGGCAGCAGCGTCGGCGTCGCCGAGGCGGTGGGCGCCGCCGCGAAGGACGCCCACGACGCATCGGGCAGGGCGGCCCGCCACCGGTCCAGCGTCGCCGCGGTCAGCGGGGGACAGGGTGTCGCCACCGCAGCGACGTTGCCAAAGGTGGCCGGCGCGCCGGCCGTGGGCGAGGGAGCAGGTTCGACGGTCACGGGTCTCCTCGGACGGCGCGAGCGACGACGGTATAAGCCGTTGAATGGGTCCGGTCGACGCCCCTGCCAACGCTGCCTGCCTGCTCGGCTCCCCGGGGTGCCTGTGAGCCTCGTCACCCCCACGCGAATACCCGCCGGGGGGGGCGTCGTCGCAGGGGCGATGCGCTTCGCCGCCCCACTCCTGTCGTCGACCGTCGACATCCTGCTGCTCGACAGCCGCGACTCCTTCACGTTCAATCTCGCCCAGGCGTTCGCCGAGCTCGGCTGCAGCGTCGACGTCGTCGACGCCGACGTCGTCGACGCCGTCGCGATCGCCGGCGCCCGCGCCGCCGGCCGGGGGCCTCGCCTCGTCGTCGTGGGCCCTGGCCCGCGGGGGCCGGCCGAGCTGCCGCGCCTGGTTGCGTTGGTCGCTGCCCTCGATGGCGCGGTGCCGCTCTTCGGGGTCTGCCTCGGCCTGCAGGTGCTGGTGCGTGCGCGCGACGGCGAAGTTCGCCGCGCCCGTGCGCCGGTGCACGGCAAGGTGTGCCGCGTGCGGCACGAGGGGGCCGGGTGTCTGGCCGGCCTGCCCGACCCGCTGTGGGTGATGCGCTACCACTCGCTGGTCGCCGGCCGGGTGCCACCGACGCTGACGGTGACCGCCGTCGACGACGACGGGCAGGTGATGGCGGTGCGCGGCGTCGCGACCGCGGGCAGCGCGGGCGTCGAGGCGGTGCAGTTCCACCCCGAGTCCGTGGGCACCGCCGGCGGCATGGAGCTGCTGCGTAACGTCCTCGTCGGCCACGGCATTGCGGTGCCGCCCGTGCGCGCCCGACCCGGGGCGGTGCCGTCGCCCTCTTCGGGGCCCGACTTCGGCTATGGTGCGGCCAATCAGGGAGGTGCACGATGACGACGACCCGGAGACAGGCGCTGCGGACGGGGCTCATCACGGCGGCGGCGTCGCCCGTGGTGGCTGGCGCCAGCGGGTGCGCGACCCTGCTCGACCTGCTCGACGACTTCATCAAGCCGCCCGATCTGTCGCTCAAGAGCTTCGCCGTCACCGGGTGGACCCTGTCGTCGGTGTCGGTGCATCTGGTGGCGGTGTTGAAGAACCCGAACCCGTTCGGCTTTCGCATCGATGGGCTCGACTGGGGCGTGAAGCTCGCCGGTGGCGCTGTCGCCAAGGGGGCGGCGCGCAAGGGCTTCACACTGAAACCCCGCGGCACAAGCGAGACGCCCCTCGACCTCGAGTTCGATCTGGCGAAGACGGCGGCGGCGGTGCTCGAGCTGCTCGCGAAGAAGAGCGTGCCGCTGGGACTGAACGCCGTCGCCCACCTGCGCGCGCAGCGCTACAAGTTTGACATCCCCGCCGAGTTCGAGACCCGGCTGCCCCTGCCGCAGCTGCCGGTGTTCGACGTGCCGCGCTTCGAGTTCAAGGGGCTGTCGGGCGCCGGACTGCGCTTCGCCGTCGAGCCGCTGGTGCGCAACCCCAACGGCTTCGACGTCGACATCGACGCCTTCGACTTCGATGTGAAGCTTGGCGGCCGTCAGGTGGTGCGCAGCAAGCAGCTGAAGAACGTGAAGATCGTCGCCAACGACAAGAAGCGGGTGCCGTTCGACTTCGACGTCGACCTCGTCGATCTGGGGCTCACGGTGGCGACGTTGGCGAGCAAACCCCGCCTCGACTGGGAGCTCGGCGCGAACCTGAAGAGCGGCCTCTTTCAGCTGCCGTTCAAGCAGGGCGGACGCCTGTCGCTCTGAGCGACGCCGGCGCTGATGGGACCCTCGGGGCTGACCGCGTTCGTGATCACGGTGCACACGCCGGCCCTGGCGGCGGCGTGCGGCCTTGGTGTCGTCGTCGGATCCTTCACCCGCGCGGCGCTGCTGGTGCGGGCGGCCGGCGCTCCCCGGGCCGGCGACGCTGGTCGCGCGATCGCCGTCGCCGTCGCGGTCGCCGTCTGTGCCTATGCCGTGCTCTGCCGCGCCGTGGGGATGAGCGCGCTCGGGATCGAGGCGATCGGCGTCGGCGGGTGACCGCGACGCTGTGGCATGGAGCCGCTGCCGTGAACGCTGCATCGTCGGCCGCCTGCTGCCCCTCGAGCGCCCCGTCGCGCGCGTCGCCGACGCGGGGGGCGCCATGAGCGGTCGCCTGCGGATCACCGGGGGGGAGCTGGCGCGGCGCCTCATCGACGTCCCGGCAGCCGCCGACCGCGGCGCGCTGCGACCGACAGCTGACAAGGTGCGCGAAGCGCTGTTCGCGTCGCTGCAGCAGCGCCACGGCCTCGACGGCCGCGTCGTCGCCGACGTCTGCTGCGGCTCGGGGGCGCTGGGCTTCGAGGCCCTGTCGCGCGGCGCGGCTTCCTGCGTCTTCGTCGACGTCGACCGGCGCACCCTCGCCGCGGCCCGCGACAACGCCCGCGCGCTGGGCGTCGTCGCTCGGTGCCGCTTCGTGGTCGACGACGGCGCGCGGTTCCTGCGCGGCTCCGCCGCCGGCTTCGACCTCATCCTGTGCGATCCGCCCTACGCGCAGGCGCTCGACGACGGCTGGCGCAACGGGCTGGCCGCGGCCGTGCGCCCTGGCGGCGTCGTCGTCGTCGAGCGGGCCGCGCGGGAGCGCGGGCGGGATCCGCCGCCCGGCGCGCTGCTCCCGGGCCTTTCCGTCGTCGACGAGCGCCGCTATGGCGACACCCGGGTCGTGGTCGCCGTCCGCGTCGCGGAGCGCCCGATCGCACTGGTTGCGACCGGACTGGGCGCGACGGACGCGGGCGCGACGGACGCGGGCGCACAGGAGGCCGGGATGGCGACGACGACCACCGCGACGAGCACGACGAGCACGATGAGCACGACGGGAGCGCGCGGTCGTCAGAGCGCCGCGGTCTATCCGGGCAGCTTCGACCCGCTCACCAACGGCCACATCGACATCATCGAGCGCGGCCTGCGTATGTTCGACCGCCTCGTCGTCGCCGTCGCCAACAACCCGCAGAAGACCCACTTCTTCTCGGCGGCCGAGCGGATCGACCTCGTCCTGCGCAGCGTCGGCCCGCGCCCCGGCCTCGAGATCGAGGCGTTCGACGGGCTCGTCGTCGACTTCGCGCGCAAGAATGGCGTGAACGTGCTGTTGCGTGGCGTGCGCGCCGTCAGCGACTTCGAGTACGAGTTCCAGCTGGCCGGCATGAACCGCAAGCTCTCGGGCGTCGAGACGGTGTTCATGGCGACGAGCGAGGAGAGCTTCTACGTCGCGTCGCGGCTCGTGCGCGAGGTCGCCAGCTTCGGCGGCGACGTCTCGACGATGGTGCCGCCGCCGGTGCTGCAGGCGCTGACCGATCGCTACCGTCAGAAGGTCGGCGACAAGGCCCGCTGACGAGGACGCTGGCGACGACGCCGAAGACCACGCGGAAGACCACGCGGAAGACCACGCGGAAGACCACGCGGAAGACCACGCGGAAGGCCACGCGGAAGACCACGACGAGCCCCTGGATACCGACCACCTCCCCCCAAGCACCCCGAGCAACCGAGGAACGAGACGATGGCCCTGACCCTGCACACGCCCCGGATGAACGCCGTGAAGCCGTCGGCGACGCTCGCCATGTCGGCCAAGGCCAAGGCGCTCGCCAAGCAGGGCGCGCCGGTCTTGAACCTGTCGGCGGGCGAGCCCGACTTCCCGACGCCGGCGTGCATCCTCGACGCTGCCCGTGCCGTGATGGGCCAGCGGGCGCAGCACGCCTACACGAACCCGCGCGGCACTGATGACCTCATCGCCGCGATGCAGCAGAAGCTCCTGCGCGAGCAGAATGTCCAGTACGACGCCACCGAGGTCTTGAGCACGGTCGGCACCAAGGGCGCGCTGATGCTGGCCATCGACGCGCTCGTGGGTCCTGGCGACGAGGTCGTGCTGTTCGCGCCGTACTGGGTCACCTACGCCGACCTCGTGCGGCTGGCCGGCGCCACGCCGGTCGTCGTGCACACGCGGCGCGAGGACGGCTACCAGCCGTCGCTGGCGGCGTTCGACGCGGCGATCACCGACAAGACCAAGATGGTCATCCTGAATTCGCCCAACAACCCGACGGGCGCGGGTTGGCCCGAGGCGACGCTGCGGGCGATCATGAACCGGCTCGCCGGCACCGACGTGTGGGTCATCTCCGACGAGATCTACGAGAAGCTCGTCTACGACGGCTTCACCCACGCCTCGCCGGCCAGCTTCAGCGACGACGCCCGCGGCCGCACCGTCTACGTCGGCGGCGTCGCCAAGGCCTACGCGATGACCGGCTGGCGCGTCGGCGTCGCCGCCGGCCCGAAGCTCGCCGTCGACGCGATGCTTACCCTGCAGGGCCAGCGCACGACGTGCGCGACGGCGCTGGCGCAGACGGCGGCGGCCTACGCGCTGCGCGAGAGCGACGACGTCATGGCGGCCGTCGATGGGATGCGCGCCGCCTACGCGAAGCGCCGCAAGCTGGTGCTCGAGCGCGCCCGCGCGATCCCCGGCGTGCAGGCGCACGCGCCCGAGGGCGCCTTCTACGTGTTCCTGGACGTCGGCAGCCGCCTGCCGGGTCGTCGCAACGGCGAGCGGATCGCCGACGACGTGGCGCTGGCGGGGCGCTTGCTTGACGAGCTGCACGTCGCCACGGTGATGGGTTCGGCGTTCGACGGCCCCGGCTGCCTGCGCGTCAGCTACGCCGCCAGCGAGGACACGCTGAACCAGGGCTTCGACCGCCTGGCGAAGTTCTTTGGCGAGCTGACGTCGGCGTGAGCCGACGGTGAGGTCGGACCGGCGTCGCGCGCCGGCCCGCCTCGCACCGACCTGACCGCTCTGACGACGACGCGCGAACCTGTCTGCGGGCCTCGTGCCCGCGCTCTCTCCCCGACCCGAGGTGGACCCATGGTGAGCAAGAAGACCGCGAAGAAGGCCCCGACCAAGAAGACCGCGAGGAAGTCCCCGACCAGGAAGACCGCGAAGAAGACCGCAAAGAAGACCGCGAAGAAGACCGCGAAGAAGACCGCGAAGAAGACCGCGAAGAAGACCGCGAAGAAGGCCCCAGCGATGAAGACCGCGACTAAATCGTCGTCCTCGTCGGGCGCGCTGCGCGAGGTCGCCATCGTCGCCGCCGTGCGCACGGCCATCGGTCGCGCCGGCCGCGGCACGCTGAAGGACGTCCGACCCGACACGCTGGCGGCCCACGCCATCAAGGCCGCGCTCGAGCGCAGCCGCCTGCCGGCCGACCGCGTCGAGGACGTCGTGCTCGGCTGCGCGATGCCCGAGGCCGAGCAGGGCATGAACGTCGCGCGCATCGCCGCGCTGCTCGCCGGTCTGCCCGACACGTCGTCGGCGGTGACGGTCAACCGCTTCTGCTCCTCGGGCCTGCACGCCGTCGCCGACGTCGCCAAGGCTATCGCCGTGGGCCAGATCGACGCTGGCATCGGCGGCGGCGTCGAGAGCATGTCGCTGGTGCCGATGGGCGGGCACCGCCCGAGCGCCAACCCCGAGCTGATGGCCCACAACCCGGCGGCCTATGTGCCGATGGGGATCACCGCTGAGAACGTGGCGAAGCGCTTCGGCGTCACCCGCGAGCAGCAGGACGCCTTCGCCCTCGAGAGCCACAAGCGCGCCGTCGCGGCGATCGCCGAGGGCCGGTTCAAGTCCGAGATCGCCCCCGTCGAGGTAGACGTCTTCCTCGACGACGGCAGCAAGAAGCGCGTCGTCTTCGACACTGACGAGGGACCGCGCAAGGACACGTCGCCCGAGGGCCTCGCCAAGCTGAAGCCGGCCTTCGACGCGAAGGGCTCGGTCACGGCTGGCAACGCGTCGCAGGTCAGCGACGGCGCCGCAGCGGTCGTGCTCGTCGAGATGCAGCTGGCGAAGCGCCTCGGCCTGCCGATCCTCGGCCGCTTCGTGGCCTTCGCCACCGCCGGCGTCGCCCCCGACATCATGGGCATCGGCCCGGTGCCGGCGATCCGCAAGCTGCTCGACAAGCAGGGCCTGAAGGCCGCCGACATCGACGTCTTCGAGATCAACGAGGCGTTCGCCTCGCAGGCGGCGTACTCGGTGCGCGAGCTCGGCCTCGACCCGGCGAAGGTGAACCCCAACGGCGGCGCGATCGCCCTCGGCCATCCGCTCGGCTGCACCGGAGCGCGCCAGATCGCGACGCTGTTGCCCGAGCTGCAGCGTCGTGGGGGCAAGCGCGGCGTCGTGTCGATGTGTATCGGCGGCGGCATGGGCGCCGCCGGCCTGATCGAGCTCGTCTGACGATGGCGCGTCGCGGCGGCCCTCACGTTGGCGCTGTCGCGCGGGCCGGCGCAGGGGCTGGCGGCCCGGCTGGCGAACCGGCTGGCGAGCCGGCTGGCGAACCGGCCGCCGCATCGCGTGGTGCCCGGTGGCTCGCGCGTACCGCGCTCAGCGGCGCCCTGATGCTGACCGGTGGGTGCGGCGTCGATGACCCGGGTCCAGTCGATGCGCCGGGCTGCGAGCCATGGGGCGTCGCCATGGTCGCCTTCGACCCCGGTGACGGCGCGGGCTTCGGCGCCGAAGGCCTGCCCGACGTGGTGCTCGGGCCCCCTGACGGGGGCAAGACGACGCAGGGCGCGCTCGACGTCGTCAGCCTGGGCCTCGGCGGCACGATCACCGTGGCGCTCGGCTGCCCGGTCGACGACGGGCCGGGGCCTGACCTGTTCGTCTACGAGAACCCCTTCGTCGTCGCCGGCGGGCCGCGCGTCTTCGCCGACCCGGCCGCCGTGGCGGTGTCCGTCGACGGCGAGGCCTGGGCGACGTTCCCGTGCGTGCCGCCGTCCACCGCCGTGGCCGAAGACGACGGCGTCGATGGGTGCGCCGGCCTCGCGCCGGTGGCCGCCAACGCCGACAACGGCCTGACCGGCACGCCTGCCGGCGGCGGCGACGCGTTCGACCTCGCCACCTTGAACGTCGCCGACGACGGCAGCGCCTTCGTCGTCGGCGAGGGCGTTCGCTTCGTGCGGGTCACCGATCGCGGCCCGGGCGGCGCGGCGCCCAACGCCGGCTTCGACCTCGACGCCATCGCGTCGGCGGTCCGCTGACAGACTGTGGTGAAGACGCCGTTGGCGTTTCACCACGGCTTTCTCTCCCGCTCTGGATTGCGTGGTTCAGGCCCGCCCCCCTTCGAGCGAGGCTCGGGGGGGGCCTGCGGTGAAAGCCGCCTTCGGCCATCTTCACCGCAGGCTGCCCAGCCATCGGAGAGGCCCGCGCGACCTCGAGCGCGACGGCCGACAGCGTCTGGCTGCGCGGGAGCGGCCCGATTCACCAGTACACGAAGACGCCAAAAGCCGAGCGCCCCACCGTCTCTCGACGTCGGGGCGCTCGGCCGTTTCTTTTTGCTTGGAGCTGCCACCGGGATTTGAACCCGGGACCTCGTCCTTACCAAGGACGCGCTCTACCAACTGAGCTATGGCAGCAGAGCGGGGTACGGGATTCGAACCCGCGACATCCAGCTTGGAAGGCTGGCACTCTACCAGCTGAGTTAACCCCGCAAGGCTGGACTGGTTCACCGTACGAAGGGAGCGGATGGTGGAGGGGGAAGGATTCGAACCTTCGAAGTCCGAAGACGGCAGATTTACAGTCTGCTCCCGTTGGCCACTTGGGTACCCCTCCGCAAACTCCTTTCCGCTCTCGCCACGGTCAGGGAGCCCTGACCGCGCTTGTCTCGCTCGAGCCGGTGACGCCGTCGTCATCGACCTCGCGCTGGAGCTGGCGACGGGACTTGAACCCGTGACCCCCTGCTTACAAGGCAGATGCTCTACCAACTGAGCTACGCCAGCGCGAACGCAGGCATCCCTAAAAAACGACGACGAGCCTGTCAAGCGAGCCCTCGCCCCTTCGTACGTGGACCGCTAAGCGACCTGCGGCACGAAGGAGTCCTCTTGCGCCGCGCCCGCAGTCTCGTCGTCGTGATCGCGTTGCTCGCCGTCGTGGCCTGCGTCGACTCCGGCCCGGCGGCGCCCACCGCGCCGGGGGGCAAGCTCGCTGGCAAGCCCGTGGTGGTGCGCGTGCTGGACGCGAAGCCCGAGCGCGTGGAGCGGATCATCGAGATCACCGGCACCCTCGCCGGCGCCGAGGAGGTGGTCGTGTCCGCCGAGGTCGACGGCCGCGTCGAAAAGGTCGTCGCCGACCTCGGCGACGTCGTGCGCGCTGGCGGCACGCTGGTGCAGCTCGCCCGCGAGGCGCCTCGGCTGCAGGCCGCGCAGGCGGATGCCGAGTACGCAGCCGCTCTCGCCAGGGTCGGCGTCGACGACGCCGGCCTCGACGCGGCTACGCACGAGACCTCGTCCACCGTGCGCCGCGCCACCGCCGAGCACGACGACGCCATGCGCTCCTTCGCTCGCGTGCAGGAGCTGGCGGCCAAGGGCGTGGCCGCCGCGGCCGACGTCGACACCGCGCGCGCGCGGGCTGAGATCGCCGCGGCGCAGCTGGCGGCGGCCCGCGACGACGCGCTGGCCGCGCTCGCCACCGCCAAGGCCAGGCGCGCGGCGCTCGGCCTCGCGAAGAAGCGGCTCGCCGACACGACGATCGGTAGCCCCGTCGATGGCGTCGTCGCCGCCCGGCTCGTCGGGCTCGGCGAGCTGGTCAAGCCCGGGCAGCCCATCGCCCGCGTCGTCGTCGCCGACACGCTGAAGCTGCGCGGCGACGTCCCCGAGCGCTACGCTGACGTGATCAAGAAGGGCCTGCCCTTGTCCATCGACGCCGCCGACGTTGGCGCCCGGGGGCAGGGCGTCGTCGGCCGCGTCGGCCCGCTCGTCGACGCGGCCACGCGAACGTTTCCGCTCGAGGCCACCATCGACAACAAGGACGATCGCCTGAAGCCCGGCACGTTCGCCCGCGCGCGGGTGGTCACCGGCAACGACGAGGACGTGATCGCCTTGCCCGAGACTGCCATCTCGAACCTCGCGGGCGTCACCAAGGTCTACGTCGTCGACGCCGACCACAAGGCCGTCGAGCGCCGCGTGCAGGTGCTGCGCAAGCGCGGCAGCGACGCGCTGGTGGCCGGAGAGCTGCGCCCTGGCGAGCGCGTCGTCGTGACCGCCGTCGCCCGCGTGTTCCCCGGTGCGACGATCGAGGTCGACGCCGGTCCACCGCCGACGCCGTCGGGGCAGGCCGCCCCCCGCGGCGAGCAGCCCGGCGTCCCCGCCGCTGCCACCGACAAGGCAGCGCCACCGCCCGCGCGCCCGGAGGCGAAGTGACGTCGTCGCCGACCGCTTCGTCCCCGGCGTCGTCTCCTTCTCCGTCATCGCCGGCGCCGCGCGGGATCGGGTTGGCCGATGTGTCGGTGGACCGGCCGGTGTTCGCGTTGATGATGAGCCTCGCGCTCGTCGTCGTCGGCCTGCTGTCGTACCAGCGCCTCGGCGTCGACCTGCTGCCCGCCGTCGAGCAGCCGCAGGTGACGGTCTTCACCGCGCTGCCCGGCGCCGGCCCCGAAGAGATCGAGAGCGCCGTCACGCAACCCATCGAAGAGCGCCTGAACACCATCGCCGGCATCGAGGAGATGCGGTCGGTGAGCCGCGAGGGCTTCTCGTTCATCATCCTGACCTTCACCCTCGACCGGCCCATCGATCAGGCGGTGCAGGACGTGCGCGACAAACTCGCCAGCGTTGTGCGCGCGCTGCCCGAGGGCACCGACCCGCCGGTGATCTCGACGTTCGACGCTGAGAGCACGCCGATCCTGTCGGTGGCCGTCGCCGGGCCGTTGTCGCTGCGCGAGCTCACCGAGTACGCCGAGACGCGGGTGAAGGACGTGCTCGGTACGACCCCCGGCGTCGGCGCCGTCACGCTCGAGGGGGGGCGTCGCCGCGCCATCAACGTCGTGGTCGACGCCGAGCGCCTCGCCGCGCTGCGCCTGAGCGTGCTCGACGTGCGGCGCGCCCTGCAGCAGCAGAACGTCGAGATCCCCGGCGGACGCGTCACCCGCGACGCCCGCGAGGACATCCTGCGCACGATGGCCCGCGCCGAGACCGTGCGTGACCTCGAGGAGATCGTGATCACCCGCCCGGCCGGCGCGGGCGGCGCGGGGGCCGCTGTGGGGGCAGGTGGCGCGCCGATCCTGCTGCGCGACGTGGCCCGCGTCGAAGACGGCACCGTCGAGGAGCGCGGCACGTCCCGCCTGAACGGCGCGCCGGCCGTGACCCTGAACGTACAGAAGCTGTCGGGAGCCAACATCGTCGCCACGGCGGCGGCGGTGAAGCAGCGGGTCGAGGCGCTGCGCGCGACGCTGCCGGCGGGCATCGAGCTGCTTGTGCTGCGCGACTCCAGCGTCTTCGTCGAGGAGTCCGTGGCCGAGGCCCGCTTCCACCTGGTGGGCGGCGCGCTCCTCGCTGCGCTGGTGGTGCTGCTGTTCATGGGCTCGTGGCGCTCGACGCTGATCGCCGCGGTGGCCATCCCGGCCTCCATCGCCGCCACGTTCGCGGTGATGCGCGCGTTCGGCTTCACGCTCAACAACATCACGCTGCTGGCGCTGACGCTGTCGGTGGGCGCCGTCATCGATGACGCGATCGTCGTCGTCGAGAACATCCACCGTCGCCTCCATGCTGATCGGCTGACGCCGCGCGACGCCGCGAAGCTCGCCACCCGCGAGGTCGCCCTGGCGGTGTCGGCGACGACGCTCTCACTCGTCGTGATCTTCCTGCCCGTCGCCTTCATGACCGGGCAGGTGGGCCGGCTGTTCCACAGCTACGGCGTCACTGTCGCCGCCGCGGTGATGGTGTCCTTGTTCGTCGCCTTCACGCTGACGCCGATGATG
>Ga0194129_10004411_pt1 | contig 18723 bp, 11 predicted proteins | sample TA2KigCa35mmetaG_FD_150862 | JGI IMG/M metagenome (GOLD analysis project Ga0194129, IMG submission 150862) | Freshwater microbial communities from Lake Tanganyika, Tanzania - TA2015038 Kigoma Deep Cast 35m | ecosystem: Environmental > Aquatic > Freshwater > Lake | place: Tanzania: Lake...
TTGGGCGGCGCTGCCGCGGGCGTCGCGGGCTTGGCGGGAGCGGGCCCCTGAGCGCGGAGCTCGACCGCGTGGGTCGCGAGCGCGCCAAGGACGAGGGCGGAGCCGAGGCGGAGGGTGGTCTTCGTCGTCATGTTCCGGCTTCCCTTCCTCACCACACCACGAACTCGGTCGTGTTCGTCGCAGCCATGCCCGACTGCTGGCCCCCCAAGAAGAACGCGAAGGCACTCTGGACCGAGCTGCCCATGTGAGCGCGGTCGGAGAGCAGCGAGAGCCCGGCGTTCCAGGAGTTCGAGGCGAGATCGCCCGCTGCGTTCGTGAGCGGCGCGGAGACGCCCTTCGCCTGGATCGACAGGTTCGCGCCTTGCTCACCACCGAGGACGAAGAGCTGGTTCGCCGCGGCGAGCACGCCACCGCCGGTGACGCCGCCGCTCTTCAGCGAATCGACGGCCACGAAGGGGTCGAGCGCGCCGTTCGTCCCGATCCTGGTTCGCACGACCGAGACCTCCTGGGCATCCGAGGCACCGACCTTGCGTTGGCCACCGCCGACGTAGATCAGGTTCGTGTTCGCCCCGACATCGGCGCGAACGGAGCGGTCGACGAGCCAGCTCATCGCGCGCTTACGGCCGACGAGCGCCTCGTTCGTCCCGGTGGTCCAGGTTGCCCCGACGGTCTCATGACCGCACGCGTCGCGCGTGATCGGCAGGTGCTGGTAGTTCTTCAGGTCGGTGCCGGCCTTGTTGCGGCCGAACAGGGCGTAGAGGTACCGCTTCGTGTCCGGCGTCGTCGGATCGACGCCGATCACTGCCGAGACGCCGCTTCGCTCGTTGTTGGCGCCGAGGCCGGGTAGGAGCGTCCACTTGCCGGTCGATCCGAGCGGGAGCGGCTTGTGCATCGGATTCGGCGTACCACCGTTGTCCGCGTACGAGGTCTGGCTCGCCGGCACCTCGGCGAGGTGCTTCTCGTTGCCGGAGCCCGACGTCGCGAGGGGCGTGCGGTAGACGTGGTACTTCACCACGTTCGGCAGCGGCTGCCCGAGGCAGTCGACGGGCGCCTTCCAGAAGATGGCGACCCCGAGCTTCGCGCCGAGCGGAATCTTGACGATCAGCGGGTCGCTCGGGAGCCCCTCGCCACCGGGGTTGTGCAGATCGGTCGCGTCGAACTCGGCAGCGACGCGGTAGATCCACTCGCCGGACGCAAGGCCGGTCGCACCGAGCTGGTCGTAGGCAAAGTCGACGTCGGTGATCGCGGGCGCCTCGAGCGGATCGAGGATCTGCGCGCGCTCGGCACTCGCGAGCGCGTTGGCGTCGCCATTCGAGGTGCCGCCGACGACGTACACGTAGCGATCGGTCTGCGCCGTCCCGAAGAATGCCCGCTTCTGGAGGAGCGCGTTCCGTTGGATCTTCCAGGTCGCGCCCATCGTGCCGAAGAGATCGACCGAGACGAACTCGACGTCGCTGCGTGACGCGGCGTCCATGCCGGTGTCGCCGGCGATCGCGTAGAGGAAGCGCGCGGCGGTCGTGGGCTTGGCCGCGGCGCTACCGAGCCCGCGCCGCTTGACGAGCATGTTCGAGCCGGCCTTCGGTGTCTCGATGTTGAGCGAGGCGTTGGTCACGCCGATCGCTGAAAATTCGCCGAAGGTCTTGTCGGTGTTCGTCACCTTGAGCAGGCAAACGTAACCCTGCGCGAGCGTGCCGCCGTTGATCGTGGCGGTCATCTTGCAGCCCTTGCCCGGCGAGGCGCAGGTGGGCGCGGTGTTCGTGACGGCAGGCGCCATGACCGGTTGCTTCATCGTGTCGACGCACGACGCGGTGATGACGGCGCCGGTTCGGAAGGCATCCCCGACGACCTCGACCTGTTGACCGCTCTGCGCGGTGATCGACGGCGGGACCACCGTGGTGACGACGGGGGGCGGATCGACCACGGCAGCGAATCCGTCGAGGAGCACCCCGACCTCCGCGGTCGGCGTCGGATTGACCACGATCACGTCGTAGAGCCCGGCAGGCGTGCCCGCGGGGACCACGGCCGTGAGGGTGCTCTTGTCGACGAAGGACGTCGACGCGAGGAGGATCGATTTGGCGTCATCGGGGGGAGACGTCGACTTGGCCGGGTTCAGGTAGACCCGCGGCGTCGCGAGGAAGTCGGCCTTCGACTTCACACCATCTCGGAAGATGGTGATCGGCGTGCTCGCCGCCGTCGCGCCGAAAGCCGGCGTGAGCGACGCGAGGGCGAGATCTTCCTTCTCGGTGACCGTCAGGCCCTCCTTCAGCATCGTCGCGGGGCACGCGATCCCGTCGTCGAGGTAGACATCGTACACCCCGGCCGCCGTGCCCTTCGGGACGGTCACCTGCAAGCGCTTCGGGAACGCGGGATCGATCGGCGCGGCGGCGAGCGGGATCGTCGGCATCATCTGCCCGGTCGGAACGATCCAGGCCACCGGATCGGGGAGCGGCTCGACGAGCTTCGTCGTGTAGAGCGTCACGCGGGTGTTGATCGCGTTCGGCACGACGAACGGATCCGCGAGGTAGAGCACCGGCCCGACCTCGACGGTGACCGTGGGGAGGGTCCCCGTCGCGGCGCAATCGCCCGGGTTCGTCACGGACACGTCGTAGACGGTGCCGGGGACCAAGCCCGCACCGACCTGCGCCTCGAGGGTCGTCCCCGCCATCGCGTTCGCCGGGTCGCAATCGGTGCACGTGACCACCGCGGCGGGGATGACCGTGCCGCCGCCTTGGGGCGTGAACGTGACGACGGGAGCATTCATCTTCCCGTCGACCCAGAAGCCCGTGCCCTTGACGGTCACCTTTCCGCCACCGGAGCAGAGCTTGACCGGCTCGACGCTTGCGACCGTGGGGATCGGGGCAACCGAGATCGAGGCTGGCATGGCGGTCGAGCAGTCGACCGGCGCCGGGTTCTTCACGACGACGTCGTACTCCCCGGGAGCGCTCGCCGCCGGCAGCGTCGCAACGAGCTGGGCGCAGACCTGCACACCGGGGAAATCGGTCCCGAGTGCGGCGCAATCCATCGGCGCGCCGGCGAGCATCACCGTCATGCCGCCAACGAGGACGGTGGGCGCCGTACCGTCGATGGCGATGAAGCCCTCCCCCTCGACCGTGACGGTCTTCGGCTCACCGTCCGCGCAGACGGCGCTCGGCACGACCTCGAGGAGCGTCGGCGGCGCGACGACCGCGACCGGGAGCGTCGTGTCGGCCGCGCAGCCGACCGGATCGGGGTTTTTGACCGACAGCGAGTAGAAGCCGGGCGCGAGCGAGTCCTTCGGCATCGTGTAGGTGATCGAGGTGCAGAGCTCGACCTTCTGCGCGACGCTGGCGATGACCGGTTGGCAACCGTCCATCGCCGTCACCTCGAAAGTCTTGTCGCCGATCGTCACGGTCGGAGACGCGTCGTCGACGCGCGCGAACCACTTGCCGGTGATCGTCCGCGACTGGTCGCCCTCGGCGAGGCAGGCGAGCGCGTTCTTGGCGCTATCGAAGCCTTCGAGCACCGGCGGCGGCACGATGGCAAGCGCCGCAGGCCAGGTCGCGGTCGCGAGACCGCTCGGGTTCGTCACTCGGACGTCGTAGACGCCCGGCGAGAGGTTGCCCTTAGCGAGCTTGAAGGTCAGCTCCGATTCGCTGACGAAGGTGAGCGCACTCGAGCCCGGAAACGCGGCGTCGTCCGGGACCACGAAGCTCGCGGTCGCAGGGTCACCACCCTCGAAGCTCGCCGCGGCGAGCAACTCGACCTTCGGCAGGACGAGCTGCGTCTTGCCTTCGAGGGTCTTCGTCGGGAGGGGCGCAAAACCCTTGCCCGTGATGCTGATGGTGCCGGGGATCTCGTCGCCGCAGAACAGGTCCGGCGTGACGTCGCCGGCCGTCAGCGACGGACTCTCGAGCACCTCGGAGCAGCCGCCGAGCGCAAGACCTGTGGCGACGAGCAACGGAAAGCAAGCCTTCGGGGCCAAGCGAGTCGCGTTCATGGATGATCACCGCATCGTAGGTGGAAGATGGGGGATCGGGTCAACCTCGAGGCGAAACCGATCCCCCGGCTCGCCTTTTTTTTCCGAGCTCCGGAGCTCGACGGGCACTCGAGGTGGTATGACCACGACGTGATGGGACGAGCCCGCGCGGCGCTGCTCTCCTCCGCGGTCACGCTGGCGGCGATCTCGGGGCTCGCCATGCTCGGACGAACGCCGCGCCCGGGGACTCGGTGCGAGTTGCCGACGGCCCTTCCGCCCGCGCGGCCATCGACGGAACGGGAGGTCGCGCCTCGCGCCGCGCCCTACCGGCCCCCTGCCGTTCGCTGGGTCGCCTTCGGAGGGGGCGCCGAACCCTCGAGCAACCAGGTGTCGATGGAGGCGGATCTCGAGCTCGCGGGGCGTACCCTCGGCCCCGGCGGCATCGTTCTCTTCGCGGGCGGGCCGGGTAGCAGCGGCGTCTACGAGCTCGATCCGACCGCCGTCGTCGATCCCGTCGTCCGGGAGCTCGCCGCTCTCTTCGCCGCGCACGGTGCTGGCGAAGGGCGCTTCCGCACGACGCGCCTGCCTGCCCACGGAGCAGCGACGCGGGGCGAGCTCTTCGACACGCTCGACCGTGCGCTCGCATCGACGGGCGAGCCCCTGCTCGTCTACGTCGACTGCCACGGCGACGCTGGCGCGACCCCCGCGGACAACAGCCTCGCGGCCTGGGGCGGCGAGGCCATCACGGTCCGCGAACTCACCCGGCGCCTCGATGGCGCGCGGAGGCCCGTGCGGCTGCTCGTGAGCGCCTGCTTCTCGGGCGGGTTCAGCGAACTCGCGTTCCGCGACGCCGAGCCCGGCAAGGGGGCGACCCCGAACGATCGCTGCGGACTCTTCGCGAGCACGTGGGATCTCGAGGCGACCGGCTGCGATCCCGATCCGGACCGCAGGAAGCATGAAGGCTATGCGGTTCATCTCCTGCACGCGCTCCGAGGTCAGGACCGCGACGGCCAGGCTGGCCGCGTCGATCTCGACGGCGACGGCGCGATCTCCCTGCTCGAGGCCCACACCCGCGCACGCATCGCGTCCGAGGGCCTCGACGTGCCTACCTCGACGTCCGAGCGCTGGCTGCGCCATGCCACGCCCCGCCGTGGCTCGAGCGCGACGGTGGAGCTCTTCGAGGAAGAAGCCGTGATCGCGGCGCTATCCGACCGACTCGGACTCACCGGGTCAAGGAGCGACCTCGAGCGCGAGGCGCGCCGGCGCTTCGAGCTGCTCGAGGCTCGGTACGAGCGCCTCGTCGAGGAGGAGCGCGTCGCGAACGGCGAACTGCAGAGCCGCCAGCACGCCGTCAAAGGGGAGCTCCTCGCGCGCTGGCCCGAACTCGACGATCCGTGGAATTCGCGCCACGCGGCCGTGCTCGCAGGGGCGCGGAGCGCGCTCGAGCGCTACTTCGCAGAAAGTCCGCTCTTCCGCGCCTACCGCCGGGGCCTCGAGGCGGCCGACGAGGCGGCCGACGCGGCCCTCGAGACCGCGCTCGAGCGGGCTCCGTTCGAGCGGTTGGTCCGTGCCCTCGAGAACGTGACGCTCGCCGGCCGCTTGAAGCACGCAGGCGGCCCAGACTGGCAGCGCTACCTTCGCTTCCTCGAGTGCGAGCGAAGCCGCTTGCGCTGACGTCGAAGCCGCACCATACGGCCCGGGATGGAAGGTCGCGTGCTCATCGTGGCGGGTTCGGACTCGGGCGGCGGCGCCGGGATCCAGGGCGACGTGAAGACGGTGACGGCGCTCGGTTCGTACGCCTCCACCGCGATCACGGCGCTCACGGCACAGAACACGCGCGGCGTGTTCGGCGTCTTGCCCGTCGAGCCCGCCTTCGTCGTGCGCCAGCTCGAGGTCGTGCTCGACGATCTCGGGGCGGACTGCATCAAGACGGGCATGCTCTTCTCGGCGCCGATCATCGAAGCATGCGTGCGCGCCTTCGAGCGCCGCGCGGCCGGCATCCCGCTGGTCGTCGATCCGGTGATGGTCGCGACCAGCGGAGCGCGGCTGCTCGAGCCCGATGCGGAGGCGATCCTGAAGCTGCGGCTCGTGCCGATCGCCTCGGTGCTGACACCGAACGTGCCCGAGGCCGAAGCGCTGACCGGCCTCGAGATCCGCGCGGTCGACGACCTCTCGCGAGCCGCAGACCGACTGCTCGCGATGGGCGCCGGCGCCGTGGTGTTGAAGGGCGGGCACCTCCCGGGCGAGCGCGTCCACGATCTGCTGCGAACCGCCGATGGGGGGGAGCGCTGGTTTGACGGGCCGCGCATCGACTCACGGAGCACCCACGGCACCGGCTGCGCGCTCGCGTCGGCGATCGCCGCCGGCCTTGCGCGGGGACTGCGCCTCGAAGACGCCGTGTTCCGCGCGCGGAGCTATGTCGTCGAGGCGATCCGGCGCGCGCCCGATCTCGGAACGGGCGCAGGGCCGTTGAACCACGCCCATCCCTGCGAGCCGACCGCGAACTGAGCCGTCGAACGACCGCCCGCCCTGCGCGGAGGTGTGTACCATCGTCCCATGCGCAAGGCGGTACGGGGGCATCACCTCGGTTGGCTCGGCGGCATCCTCGGCATCGCGGCGTGCAGCGGCGCAAGCGCCCCCGAACCCGAAGAGCGTGCGAGCGCGGTAGCGCAGCCGGTCATCCAGGGGACGGTCGACAACGGACACCCCACGGTCGTCGCGTACGTTCGGAACGGTGGACTCTGCTCGGCGACGATCGTGGCCGTCAAGGGCACGAAGGGCTATGCGCTGACGGCGGGGCACTGCGTCGGCGCCGATCTCGGTGAGGTCATCGTCGGCACCAACATCGGCGCGCCCGAAAAAAAGTACCCCGTCGTGAAGCGCGCGGCGCACCCGGGCTACGGCAAGACGGCCCTCTACGACGTCGCGATGCTCGAGTTCAGCGGGGTCGATGGCCTCGTGCCGGTGAGCCCGCTCCTCACCCCCAACCTCGACTCGCTGAAGGCGGGCTCGAAGCTCGAGGTCGTCGGCTACGGCAAGACCGAGGACGGGGGAAGCATGACGGGCGTCAAGCACAAGAAGACGATGACCGTGAAGCAGGTCACGGAGCTGCGGATCGTCTACGACCAAAAGATGGGCGGTATTTGCTCGGGCGACAGCGGCGGCCCGTCGCTCACCACCGCGGGAACCCAGGCCGTCGCAGGCGTCCACTCGTTCGTCTCCGGCAACAACGGCAGCTGCCTCTTCGAGGGGAGCGACATGCGCGTCAGCGCGTTCGTCGACACCTTCATCCAGCCGTTCATCGACGGGACCCCCATCGGCGAACAGACCTGCGCTCAGTGCACCGAGGCCCACACCACGAACGGCCAGTGCAGCATGGCAGTCGGAGACTGCTTCGCGACCAAGGACTGCCCTGCGTACCAATCGTGCATCCAGGCGTGCAAGAAGAACGGCTGCATCGTCGAATGCGCGAACCAATTCCCGAGCGGCGCAGCGCTCTACGACGCGATCTTCGGCTGTGTGTGCGACACGGGGTGCCCCTCGGCGTGCCAGGACGCAACGTTCTGCAACCCGCCGGCATGCGGCATCGCGATCGCGAAGGAGAGCTGCGCCGCGTGCATGGAGTCGAGCTGTTGCGCCGAAGCTCAGGCCTGCTCGAAGAGCGGGATTTGCGTCGACTGCCTCGGCAGCCTCATCCCGGGCTCGGCCTGCAAGACCGACCCGACGACGTTGGCCTACGACGAGTGCCTGGCCTCGAGCTGCGCCAGCGAATGCAACCTCCCCTCGAGCAGCAGCGCATCGAGCGCGTCGAGCGGTGGCGGCGAAGCCACGACCACGACCACCAGCGGCGGCGGGGCCGAGCCGACGAGCGGCTCGAGCAGCGCGGCGACGACGGGCGGTGCCGGCGGGAGCGACGAGGAGACGATCACCGAGGTGTCGTCGTGCAGCGCGAAGCGGGTCGGACCGAGCAGTGCCGGCACCCCCGGGCTCGTCACGCTGGGCCTCGCTGCCGCCGCCCTCGGCCTCCGCTCACGGCGCCGCTCGCGCTCGTTCGCGGGTGATTCTCGCACGCGCTCGGGCTAGCGTTCCGCCGCTCCGATGACCGCGCCGATCGCCCGCAAGCACGTCGCCATCGCGCTCGTCTCCGCGTCGGTGCTGCTCTTGCAGATCGCCGTCACGCGGATCCTGAGCGTGCTGCTCTGGTACCATTGGGCGTTCTTCGCGATCTCCCTGTCGATGCTCGGGATGGGTGCGCCGGGCGTATGGCTCGCGCTCACGCCGCGACGTCCCTCGCTCGATCGCGTGCTGCTCGCAGCCGGGGTGCTGACGCCTCTGGGCGTGGCGGCGATGATCCGGGGACAGCACCTCTTCGGCGACGCGGCCATCGTCTTCTGCCTCGTCTGTCTGCTGCCCGCGCTCTTGTGTCTCGGGACGGCGATCTGCGTCCTCCTCCTCGAAGCCGACGGGCCGGACGTCGCCCGGATGTACGGCAGCGATCTCCTCGGTGCGTGCGCGGGTGCGCTCCTCGTCGTGCCGATGATGACGCGGCTCGCAACGCCAGAGCTCGCGGCGTGCGCCGGCTTCCTGCCGCTCGTCGCTCACGAACTCGTCGCGGAGGAGTCCCGCCGCTGGCCGGCTCGCATCGGCGCCATCACCCTCGGCCTCTCGGTGGCGTGGGGCGCACCGTACCGCATCGAGTGGACGAAGCAGTACCGCGAGACGGGCGACCTGAAGCCCATGTTCGTGCGCTGGACTCCGACCGCGCGCCTCGCCATCTTCCCGAAGATCCCGTGGTCGGCGAACGGCTTCGGCTGGGGCCTCGGCACCAAGGCGGCGACCGTGGCGCCACCCGAGCAATACTGGCTCGAGCAGGACGCCTCCGCGGGCACACCGATCACACGCTTCGATGGCGACCGGTCGAAGGTCGAGCATCTCTTCTTCGACGTCACGAGCGCCGTTTACCAGCTCAGGCAGCCCAAACGCGTGGCGATCGTCGGCGGCGGCGGCGGGCGCGACATCCTGACGGCGCACCTCGCGGGTGCGGAGCACGTCGACGCCATCGAGCTGAACGAGGGCATCGTCTCGGCGATGCGCGGCAAGTTCGCGAGCTTCAACGGCGGCGTGTACGACCTGCCCGGCGTCCAGGCGATCGTCGGCGAAGGTCGGAGCGTGCTGACGCGCTCGCCGGGGAACTATGACGTCATCCAGATCTCGATGATCGACAGCTGGGCCGCGACCGCGGCCGGCGCCTACTCGCTCTCCGAGAACAACCTCTACACGCTCGAAGCCTACCGCCTCTACTACCAGCGCCTCTCCCCCGAAGGCATCGTCTCGACGAGCCGCTGGTTGTCGCTCGGGTTCGGATTCGAGGTCCAGCGTCTCCTCCTCCTCGTGAAGACGGCACTCGAGGCCGAGGGCGTCGCCGAGCCGATGCGCCACATCGCGGTCGTCGAGGCGGGGCAGGTCGCGAGCGTGCTGATGTCGAAGGCGCCCTTCCCGGGCGAGACCCTCCTCCGGCTCGCGGCGACCGCCGAGCAGCGCGGCTTCTCGATCGATCTGCCCGCCCCCGCGCAGGCGACGCCACGGCGGAGCGTCACGACGCTGATCGATCGCGGCGTCGCGCAGTACGAGAGCCAGGGATTCTCGCTCGCGCCGCCGACCGACGATCGACCGTTTTACTTCCAGATGGTGTCGCCCTTTCGAAGCGTCGAGCCGGCGCTCCTGAAGGTGCTCGGGGTGAACGTCGACTCGGTTCGCACGCTCCGCATCCTGATGGCGGCGATGGCCATCGCGACGCTGCTCCTGTTCTTCGTTCCCTTCCTCTTCCGAAGGCGCTTCGAGCGGGGCCCGCACTTCTGGAGTGGCAGCGGCTACTTCCTCGCGATCGGCCTCGGCTTCATGTTGCTCGAGATCGCGTGGCTCCAGCGAGCCGTCCTCTACCTCGGTCACCCGAGCCTCGCCGCGACGGCTGCGCTCGGCTTCATGCTGCTCGGCGCGGGGTCGGGCTCGCTCCTCTCGCGGCGGGTCACGCTCGCTGCGGCGCAGCGCTGGGGCTTCGGGCTCGCGCTCGCTTGCGGGCTCCTCAACCTCGCGATGGGCCCCCTCATGCAGGCCACCCTCGGGCTCGGACTCACGCCGCGGCTTCTCGTCGTCGGCGCGATGCTGACGCCCGCCGGCGTGGCGATGGGCTTCGCGTTCCCGCTCGGCATGCAGGCCTTCGGCAACGAGAACCGTGCCTGGTTCTGGGCGTTGAACGGCTCGGCCAGCGTGCTCGCGAGCGTCGCCTCGCTGGCCCTCGCGATGTCGTTCGGCTACCTCCGCGTCGGGCTGCTCGGCGCGGCGTGTTACCTGCCGGCGTGGATTCTCCTCCGCGATCGTGAGCGTGGCCGCGGGGTCGGTCGCGCCGTGACGGCCCTCGCCGCGCTGCCGCTCGCGCTCGTCAGCATCCAGCACGTCCTGTCGCTGATCACCGCGGTAAAGGCGCGCCTCCACTACCCGATCGACCTCGAGTGGATGGAAGGCGGCCAGCTCCTCGCGGCGCATCGACTCCTCACGGGAAAGCCGCTCTACGAGAGCTGCAGCGACGGCTATCTCCCGTTCGCCTACCCGCCCTTGCACCCGGCGCTCCTCGCCATCGCGACCCGGCTCTTCGGCTTCGAGTACTCGGTCGGTCGCGCCGTGAGCATCCTGGGCTTCGCGTGCGCGGCGGCGTTGCTCGCACGCGAGGCCTACCTCACCGCGCGCGGGCGCTCTCGCGGCTCATACGCGGCGCTGGCCGCGGTCGGCTGGCTCGCCGCGAGCTATCCCGTGGCCGGCGCGTGGTACGACCTCATCCGGGTCGACTCCACCTTCCTCGCGATGCTGGTGGTCGGGATGGTCCTCGCGTTACCACCGCACGGCGCCGCGCCTCGAGGCCGCACCTCGACGGCACGCAACGTCGCCGCCGCCCTCGCGCTGACGGCCGCGGTCTTCGCAAAGCAGACGGCGATCTTGTTTTTGCCCTGGGTCGTCGTCTTCTCGATCTGGCGTGAGTGGCGGAGCGGCGTGAAGCTCGCCCTGCTGACGGCGCTCTTCGCGACCGCAGCGCTCGTCGCGCTGAACACGGCGTCGCACGGCATGTTCTGGATCCTGGTGTTCGACGTCATGGGACACCACCCCCTGCTCCCGGAGCTCTTCCGGAGCGCGCTGCTCACCGTGCTGTTCTTCGCACCGTTCGGTGTCCTCCTCCTTCCGCTCACCGGCTGGCTCTGGTTGAAGCGCGCGCTCCCCGTCCGCGCGCGGTTCTGGGCGGGCACCGCCGTCACGGCGATCGTCGTGTCGCTGATGACGGCTTCGAAGGTCGGCGCGTACATCAACAACGTCATGTCGGCGGTGGTGTTCGTCCCGCACGCCACGGTGCTCCTCGGCGCCGCGTGGCTCGACTCGATCCCACGCCGAAAGCCCCGACGCGCGCTCGTGGCGAGCGCCGGCACGGCCCTGCTCGGATACCTCTGCGCGAGCCAACTCTTCTTCATGCCGATGATGGTGCCGCCTCCGGGTGAGTGGCAGTCGGCGGTCGCGCTGGTTCAGTATGTCCGGTCGCTGCCTGGGCACGTGCTGTTTCCGGCGCACCCGTTCATTCCGCTTCGCCTCGGCAAGGACGGACCGCAGGTGCACGAGCAAGGCTACGTCGACATCATCGGCTCGGGCCTCGAGTCGATCGATCTGACCGCGTGCGCGGCGAACCTCGACGCCGACTGGCTCATCGTCAACGACAAGACCGACCCCCGCTTCCTCGAGCTGCTGTCGGTCGCCTACGAGCCACGCGGCGAGCTGCCGGTCGGCGCCAAGATGCGCGTCGGGAAATACACGAGTCCGACGCGGCTCTTCGAGCGACGCCGGTCCCATCCCTGGCAAACGCGGCGCAAGCATTCGCGGACGCTGTTCGACTTCGAGTCGGGCTCGCTCGAGGGTTGGCAGCGCACGGGGCGAGCGTTCGACGAGGCCGCGACGGTCGCGGACCTCCCGCATCAGCAGCCGATCACCGGCCACGCAGGCCACCGGCTCCTCAACACGTATCACCCGGCGCTGCTCGACGAAGCCACCGGCAGTGCGACCTCACCGACGTTCACGCTCGACCGCGAGAAGCTGGGTTTTCGCATCGGAGGCGGAGGCTCCGAGCGCCTCCGTGTCGAGCTCGTCGTGGGGGGTGACGTGGTGCGCTCGACGCATGGCGTGGGGCTGGGAATGACGGAGCAGCTCGTGCCCTTCGAATGGGACGTCGCCGCACTCCGCGGCAAGGAGGGCCACCTCGTGCTTCGCGATGACGAGCGGGGCGAGTGGGGCCACCTGCTCCTCGACGACGTGGCGCTGTTCGACTCGGAGCCGCGCTGAGGCACGACCGATGACGGTGATCGATGTCGTCGGGGCCGCGATCCGGAAAGACGATCGCTTTCTCGTCGCGCAGCGCTCGGCGACGATGAGCGAGCCGCTCTGCTGGGAGTTCCCCGGGGGCAAGGTCGAGGAGGGTGAGACCGACGAGGTCGCGCTCGCGCGCGAAATCCGCGAGGAGCTCGATGTCATGATCGAAGTCAAGTCGCTCGTGGGCGTGGGCAGCGTCGTGCGCCGCGACCGCACGATCGTGCTCCGCGTGTACGAGGCTGCGCTGATCGAGGGAGCCCCGGTGGCTCGCGAGCACGCCCAGCTCAGGTGGTTCTCGCGCGACGAGTTCGGCGCCCTCGACTGGGCCGAGGCCGACGTTCCGATCGTGGAGCGCCTGCGCCGCGAACGCTGAAGTCACTCGGGCCGCGGTCAGTTCGCCTCGGCCTCGTCCTCGTCGAGCTTCTCGCGCGGCTGCAGCCCCCACTCGCGCATCCGGTACTGGATCGTTCGACGGCTGATGCCGAGGATCGCCGCCGCCTTCGAGGGAGAGCCCCCCACGGACTCGAGCGTGCGCTGGATGGCGAAGCGCTCGAGTTCCGCGAGCGTCACACCCGGGATCATCAGCCGGACGGGTTCGCTGTCGCGCAGCTCGCGGGCGATCGGCAAGTCCTCGGTGCCGACCTCGCTCCCCTCGCACAACACCACCGCCTGCTCGACGACGTTCTGCAACTCGCGGACGTTGCCAGGCCACGGGTGAGCCACGAGCACCTCTCGTGCGTCCGCGCTGAAGCCCAGCAGCTCCTTCTCGTTCTCGAGCGCGAACCGGCGCAGGAAGTGCTCCGCGAGCAACGGCACGTCGGAGGGACGCGCGCGGAGCGGCGGCACCTCGAGACGGACGACGTTCAAGCGGTAATAGAGATCTTCGCGGAAGGTGTGGTCCTCGACCATCGCCTTGAGATCACGGTTCGTCGCCGCGACGACGCGGACGTCGACGTGAAGCGGCTCGTCACCACCGACGCGCTCGAACTCGCGCTCCTGGAGAAACCGCAGCAGCTTCACCTGGACCGATAACGGGATCTCGCTGACCTCGTCGAGGAAGAGCGTCCCCTGATGGGCTTGCTCGAAGCGCCCCTTGCGACGACCGACCGCCCCGGTGAACGCGCCCCGCTCGTGTCCGAAGAGCTCCGATTCGAGCAGCGTCTCGGACAGCGCCGCGCAGTTCAGGCGGATGAACGGGCCGGTGCGGCGCTTCGAGTTCTGGTGGATGGCCGCGGCGATCAGCTCCTTGCCGGTCCCCGTCTCGCCGTGGATCAACACCGTCGCCCGGCTTTGGGCTGCCTGGTAGGCCTTCGAGAGCAAGAGCTGCATCACGGGGTGTGCCGCGACGATGCGCTGAAACTCACCGCGGGTCTCGGAGCCCTCCGAGCGCGCCGAGGGCCCGACGAAGCTGCCTGCGTCACGCGCGGAGGCCGGCTTCTCCGCGACCTGCGTCAGCACGGCGGCGACCGAGGCTGGCTGAAGCGGGCGCGTGAGGCAGGTCTCCGCGCCGCGCTTGATCGCCGCGACGACGTCCTCCAGAGAGCCCGCGGCCGCGAGCGCGATCACCGTCGTGGCCGGAGAGGTCCGCCGCGCGCGATCGATCAAGTCGAGCGCGCCGACGTCGCCCGCGTCGAGCTGGAGCATCATCACCTCGGGCGCGGCGTGCTCGAGGAGCGCGACCGCCGCGTCAGGGGCAGCCGCCGTCAGCGCCTCGTGGCCAGCCTCGGCCACGACCCCGAGGAGCTGACGCGAGAGCTCGACGTCGCTCGCCACGATGAGGATCCGTCCCACGCTCACTTTCGCCCGACCTCGCGCAGCATGCACGACGCGCTGACGCGAATCCAGCGACGCGTGCGCAAGTTCCGCACGGACACGGCGTGCATCCCGTGCGCGAGCTCGCGTCGACCTGAGCCAAGACCCCGCGCGGAGCGCGCCAGAACCACGGCGCTGCGGCGCAGGCGGGCGCGTCGTTCGCGAGACCACCGATGGCATGCTTGATGCCAGGCCGTGGCGGTGACGTGACGACCCTGCTGTTGCTCGCGCCATCCGGCCAAGCCCGCGACAGCCTCCGCGATGCGCTCGCGGCGGGCGGCTTCCACACGTCGGTCGGACTCCCGCAGAAGGCCGCGCTGGCGCGACACCCGCGATGGAACGCGTTTCACCGCGATCGAAGCGCCCTCGACGCGATCGTCGTCGTGGCCGCGCTCGCAGGGGAGGCTGTGCTGAATGCACACAGCGACATCCCCGCTGCGGAGGTCGACGACGCTGCGCTCGACGGAGGGGTGCTGGCCTCGCTCGCTGCGTCGCTCGACGTGCTCGACGCGATCCGGCTGCGCGACCTCGAGCTGCCCGTGGCGCTGGTCCTGCCGGGGGAGTTGCCTCCGCGCGCAAGGCCACGGCATGCACGGCTCGTCGTCATCGAGGGCGCCGCCGCGGCCGCGGCGATCGAAGCCGGCCTCGCCACACTCGACGTGCGTCCGTCGCGGTGACGGCGTCGCTCGGTCGTCGCGCTTCCGCCGTTCCGCTTGGAGGAGCCGCCCTGAGACGCTAATCTTCCGCGGCCAACATGACGGTCGAGGAAACAGCACCGAGCGGCCCCCCTGCCGAGCAGCTCGCCGGAGCGGCGGAGGTGATGCTGAAGCTCGACAAGGCCGCGCGCATGCGGCGCTTCTACGACGCAGGTCACGACCTCGTGCGGCGCTTCGAGGGCGAATTGACGGTCGCGCTGCGCAGCTACCACGAGCGCTTCGGCGACCTGTCGTTGCGGGTCAGGCCAACGACCTTCGAGCTCGCCGAAGCATCGATCGAGGCGCCCGGCTGCGACGAGTTCGCGCTGTCGTTCTTTCGCCAGGGCGTGATCGCCGTGCGCTTTCAGGCCGGCGTCCCCGACGAGGAGTTCGGTCGCTTCATCTCGCTCTGCGCGACCGGCTTGCAGAGCACCACCGGCGCTCAGGACGACCTCCCGACCCTGCTCTGGGGCGCGAACTTCACGAGGATTCAGTACGCCGCGCCGGTCGGGTACACCGAAGAAGACGGGTCCCTCCGCAGCAGCGACGACCTGTTCGTCGACCAGGAGACGGTGAGCCAGGTGATCGGCGAGTCGCTGTCGATCGACCTCGATCGGCTGCCCCCCGAGACCCGCAAGGCCTACGAGGAGCGCGTCGCGAAGCTGAAGGGCAACGATGCCAAGCTGCCCCTCGACCTCGTCGCCGCGCGTGAGGCCGTCGAGGCGGAGGACGTGAAAACGCTCGCTCGCCGAACCTTCGAGGCGCTGCGGGCGGTGCTCTTGATGCCAACGCGACCGACCGATCTCGGCGCCGAGGACGTCGCAGGTCTCCTCCTCCAGTTTCGCAGGTTCTTCCTCGACCAGGCGGACCTCGACGGCCTCGTCGAGATCGCGAAGCTCGTTCAGTCGCTCGACACGGCGTTCACGACCTCCGCCGAGGATCGCGCGGCGCTCGGCGTGCTGAAAGAGCAGCGAATCGAGGAGACCGAGCTCGCGGCGATGCTCCGCAGGGTGCCGGGCGGCACCGCCGAAAACGTCGAGAAGGTCACCCGGGTCATCCAGGCGTTCGGCGGCGACGAGCGCGAGTCGATCGCCAAGCTTGCGGATCTCGACCGAAGCGCGAAGGGCCGCAAGGCGCTTGACGAAGTGCTCGGTGAGGTCGCGGGCAACGACCCAGAGTACCTCATCAACCGTTTCCGTTCGCTCGAGGGCAAGCGCGCGGTCGAGGCGCTCGCCGTGCTGGCTCGGTCCGACCTCGCGCAGGCGCGGATGGCCGTCGCCGTACGGCTGCCGGGCGCCAGCGACGAGACGCAGCTCGAGCTCCTCGAGGCGATTCATTCGGTCCCGTCGCTGCTCGACGACCGGATCCGCGCGGCGCTGCTCCGGCTCGCGACGAAGGGAGGCGCGCTGCGCGTCCGGATCATGGAGAGCTTCTCGGCCCACCCCGACGCGATGGTTCGCGACGCGGTGATCGAGTGGCTCAAGGGCCCCGACGTGGCGGAGTGGGACTCGAGGACACTCGAGGCCGCCTTCCGGCTGGTGTTCGTCTCGGGAGATCCCGCACCGGTGATGCAGCTCGTCACCGACATCCTCGAGCGAAAATCGCTCTTCGGTCGCAAGCAGCTGCTCGACCAGAAGCTCGCCGTGGTGACGGCGTTGACGGCGACCGACGCGGCAGACGCACACGCGCTCCTGTCGCGCTACGCCGATGGCAAGGACAAGGACGTGGCAAAGGCCTGCAAGGACGGGCTCGAACGGATCGCGTTCGAGCGGGCGCGCGGGCTTCGGCCCTCGCAGACGGGAGACGAGGCGTGACGCAGACCGCACCCGCCGCCGTCGATCCGAGCGCCGCGCGAGATCAGGCGCTCGCCGGCCAGCTGCTCGTCGCGTGCAACGCGTCGATGCGCGTGCTCCGGATCCATGACGAGGCCAACGAGGCCGTCCAGAAGCCTCTCGGGGGACTCGCGAAGCTGCTCGAAGAGCTCGCGCAGCGGCACCCGAGGGTCGTGCTCGCGGTCGTCGAGGGCGTGTTCTACCTCGACACGACGCGGATCCGACTCTCGACCGCGCAGCTCCCGGTCGCCCAGCAGCTCGCCGAAGAGCTCGCCGCCCGCGCCATCGGTGGGCTCACCTTCGAGGGCGCGCGCATGGTCCCGGAGCTGATCTTGTTCTTCAAGACGCTCGACGGGCTGCGGGGCCAGGAGGACGTCGAGGCCGTCCGCAAGGCCCTCGCGGCGGCCGGGGTCGCGAACTGCGGCGTGTCGAAGATCCTTCGCCCGATCACGGAAGCGGACGCGAAGAAGTCGGCGAAGGATCAGGCGGCCGACGTCTACGTCGCGGCGATCAAGCACGTCGCGCAGGTCGTCGGGACCAAGTCGGTCGGTGGCACGCCACGCTCGAAGCGCATCATCCACGAGCTCGTCGATCTCGCCGAGAACGATCCCGTCACGCTGCTCGCCCTCGCCGGCCTGCGCGACACGGGCTCGGAAGAGAGCGAGCACTCGGTCGCGGTTGGCGCGCTGTCCATCGCCCTCGGTCGACGCATCGGGCTCGGTCGTGACCTGCTCGCGGACCTCGGCATCGCCGCCCTCCACCACGACACCGGGCTCGCCGAGGTCGGCGCCGACGCGGCCACCGACGTCGATCGCCACCCCTTGATCGCGCTCAAGTCGATCCTCAAGTTCGCGCCGACGGAGGCGCTCTTCCGTCAGGTCCTGTGCTCGATCGAACACCACCGTGACTTCGACGGCGAGGGCGGGCGCCCGCGCGTCGCCGGCCTCGGCAAGCCGCACCTCTTCTCGCAGGTCGTCCGGATCGTGAACGACTTCGACGGCCTGACACGCGGCCGGCGCGGGCTCGAGCCGCTCGACGTCGGTCTCGCCATCGAGACGATGCGGCGTGGCGCGGGCCAAGCGTACAATCCCGCGCTCCTCGAGCTGTTCGTCGATCTCGTCGGCGGCGTGGAGTCGGACGAGACCGCCGGACGGACCGCCAGACCGAGCGACGTCGACCTCGCGCTCGCGGAGTTTCTCGGCAAGGAGCTGCCTCCACCCGCACCGCCGCCGCCGAGCGAGACGGATCTCTTGCTCGCGGAGTTTCTCGGCAAGGAGGTCCCCGTCGCCGCACCGGCACCCGCCGTCAGCGAGATGGACCTGATGCTCGCCGAGTTTCTCGGCAAGAAGGACGAGGTCGCCGCCCGCGCTGCCACCCCTGCTCCGACCGCCGGGAGCGCGATAGGCCCCAAGAAGAACGCGCTCGGCGCGCTCAAGCTGAAGCGCCTTCCCCGCAAGAAATCGAGCTGACGGCGCTGTGCTGGCTCAGCCTCGGCGCTGTGCTGGCTCAGCCTCGGCGCTGTGCTGGCTCAGCCTCGGCGCTGTGCTGGCTCAGCCTCGGCGCTGCGCTCGTGCAACACGGCCCGGTCCGCTGGGACTCGGGCGAGCGGCGGCGACTCACGCTCGGTAGTCGACGTAGTCGAGGCAGTCCCAGAGGTCGTCGCGCAGCTTCGAGTCGTCGACGTTGGCGATCAGGGAATCGCAGGCGCGCTCGAGCTGGGCCCGCAACGACTTCAAGCGGGGTCCGTCTTTGGAGCTCTGGGCGACCTGCTGGAGCGTGCGCTTCGCGTCCTCGATGCTGGGCACCTGTCCAAGCTCGGTGAGCGCCTTGTCGACCCGCAGGCACAACTTGTACAGGACGGCCTCAAACTCGCTGCGACTCGTGATCGGCACGGATGACTTTCCTAACCCCGGAGGCCGGAGCATTCCACGGGGCCACGCCGCGGGCCAACCGTCATCGACGGCCGGCGGTCGATCGGCCGGGGCGCGCGGGCCCGCCGGCCCGTCGAGACATGGCCGCGACGAGCGCG
>Ga0194129_10004413_pt1 | contig 18720 bp, 16 predicted proteins | sample TA2KigCa35mmetaG_FD_150862 | JGI IMG/M metagenome (GOLD analysis project Ga0194129, IMG submission 150862) | Freshwater microbial communities from Lake Tanganyika, Tanzania - TA2015038 Kigoma Deep Cast 35m | ecosystem: Environmental > Aquatic > Freshwater > Lake | place: Tanzania: Lake...
TGCTTCACGAAACTGAAGATGCCCATCGAGATCCTCCGATTGATGGCGACTCACGATTGTGGGTCGGCCCGGGAGCGAAGATAATCGGGCTTCGAGCGCGTAGCAAACCATCCCTCCGCTCCCCCCGATCATCCATGGCCATCCCGCCCGTCGACATTGCCACCCTTCCTGTCCCTGCCCAGCGCATCGTGGCCGCCGACGCCCAGCCGCGCATGAAGCAGATGGCGGCCAAGGGCGTCGTCCCCGGTCTCCGTCCCGAGGCGATCGTCACCGTCCTCGCGTTGCTGACCCAGGACACCGACACCGCGATCGCGGGCGAGGCCGCGGGCACGCTCGCAAAGCTTCCTCCGCCGGTCATGACGGGCGCGCTGGCCGCCGACCTCGACCCCTGGGTCGTCGACCGCATGGCGGACTCCTACCGCAGCGATCGGGAGGTGCTGACGAAGCTCTTCGCCATGCCGCGCGTGTCGATCGAGACCGTCGAGGACCACGCGAAGACCGGGGGCGAGCCGGTGACCGAGCTCATCGCCACGAACGAGCAGCGACTGCTCGACAACCCGCAGCTGATCGCCGCGCTCTACATGAACAAGGCGACGCGGATGTCGACGGCCGACCGCATCGTCGAGCTCGCGACCCGCAACGGCGTCTCCGTCACCGGGATCCCCGCCTGGCGCGAGGTCGCAACCGCCGTCCAGGACGAGCTGATCTGCGAGCCGAGCGACGAGCCGCTGCCCGACGACGAGCTCTTCTACGAGCAAGATGCCCTCGCTCACGAGATCGCGACGGACAGCGACGGCGAGGTCTTCGTCGAGACCGAGCCCGGCAAGGAGGAGGTCCAGGAAAAGTTCAAGTCGCTCGCCGCACGCCTCTCCGACATGAGCGTGTCGCAGCGCGTCCGCCGCGCCATGCTCGGAACGAAGGAGGAGCGCATGCTGCTCGTCCGCGAGCAGAACAAGGTGGTCTGCTCAGCCGCGGCCCGCAGCCCGCTGATGCAGGAGAGCGATATCGTGATGGTCGCCAAGAACCGCAACGTGCCCGAGGAGGTGCTGCGGATCATCGGCTCGTCACCGATCTGGCTGAAGAGCTACTCCGTCAAGAAGAGCCTGATCGAGAACGCGAAGACCCCCGTCGCGCTGGCGCAGTCGCTCATCCCGCACATGCGCGAGGCCGACCTGAAGCGCTTGATGTCGGACAAGAACGTCTCGTCCGCGATTCAGATGGCGGCCAAGCGCCACTTGCAGCGCCGCGACAAGTGAGGGCCGAGACGAGCGAGCGCCGCGACATGCGCCGCGGGATCGTGGGCGATCACTCCACGTCGGTGACGGCGATGCTGACGTTGTTCGAAGGGGGGTCGACGATGAAGGTCACCATCCGCTCCTTCGCCTCGAAATCTTCGCGGTAGATCTGGGCTGAGCGCTTGTGGCGGAACGGGCCGACCCGGACCCGGAACCACTGCCCTCGACCGGGGACGTTCGCCTCCTCGACGTGAGCCTTGTGCGTCCGGCGACGCAGCGCGAGCGCGAACGCCTCGGCCTCTTCGCGCGTCTTGAACGAGCTGACCTGGAGCTGGTAGCCGCCCGGCCCACCGCTCTCGGCGACTTGACGACCCTCGGACTCGCGCGACTTCTCTTTCGCGACGCTGTGGAGGGTATCCGAAGGCGAGGCGGGGCGGGCCTGCTCCTGGCCGAGCACCTCCTGGGCAGGGAGCGGAACCACCGGCAGTCGATCGGCGGCCGGAGGGGGCTCGCGACCGGGTCCGCGGGGAAGCTGCTCCTCGGCGGGCTCGCCGGCCAGCTCTCGCTCCCGCTTGTCGCGGATGCGCTCCTTCTCGTCCTTCACGGCGGCGCGAGCGGTCGTCTGCTGGTCCGTGTCGCTGAGGACCCCCGGGAACGTGACGTCGTCGGGGTTCAGCGGGGGTCTCGACGCCGCCTTCTTCTTGGGGGTCGAGGGGGTCGCTGCGACGAGCGCGCCGAGGGGGTCGGCCCCCTTGCCGGGCGCTGGTTTCGGCGAGCGGACCAGCATCAGCGAGCAGAAGACGATGCAGGCACCGCCGAACGACGCCATGATCATCGCGCCGAGCTTGGTCGCTCCCCGGTGCGGCAAGTGCTCCTGGATCTGGTCCAGGTTCCGGATGCTGACCGTGTCGCTGCTGTCTCTCTCGGAGCGGCTGTTCATCGCACGAGGATCCTCACGCTCGACTTGCTACCGGATCGCCCCGCGAGCGGCCAAGATCCGCACCATGTAATCCAATGTGAGACACGACAGCGCTTGACAGCCCCCGCGGCTGCGCCCTAAGGGAAGCGCCGTCCCGGGCATCCCGCCCGACCCTCGAGACCCCCCGTGCCACGATCGCTCGTCATCGTTGAGTCCCCAGCCAAGGCCCGCACCATCGCGGGATTTCTCGGAAATCAGTACGTCGTCGAGTCGTCGATCGGTCACATCCGCGACCTCCCTCGCCGCGCGAGCGACGTCCCGGCGGAGGTGAAGAAGAACTCGAGCTGGGCGCGGCTCGGCGTCGACGTCGAGAACGACTTCCGCCCCCTCTACATCGTCGATCCCGAGAAGCGGCAGCACATCGCCAAGCTGAAGAAGCTCATCAAGGAGAGCGACGAAGTGCTGCTCGCAACCGACGAGGATCGCGAGGGAGAGTCGATCGCCTGGCACCTGTTCGAGGTCCTCGAGCCGCGCGTGCCGGTCAAGCGGATGGTCTTCCACGAGATCACCCCGAAGGCGATCCAGCAGGCGATCCAGAACCCACGCACGATCGACCGACGCCTGGTCGATGCTCAGGAAGCCCGCCGCATCCTCGACCGGCTGTACGGCTACGAGGTCTCGCCCGTCCTTTGGAAAAAGGTCATGCCCAAGCTCAGCGCCGGGCGCGTCCAGAGCGTCGCGACGCGGATCATCGTCGAGCGCGAGCGCGAGCGGATCCGCTTCGTCCCGTCCGGCTACTGGGACATCGACGCCGAGCTCGCGACGGCCAAGGGGGCCTTCACGGCCACCAGCGTCCAGCTCGACGGGGCTCGCATCGCGAGCGGCAAAGATTTCGGGTCGGACGGCAAGCTGAAGGGCGACGCGGCGAAGACCGACAACATCGTCGTCCTCGGGGAGGCCGAGACCCGCACGCTCGTCGCTGAACTGCAGCGGTCGACCTTCACCGTCTCCTCGCTCGTGACGAAGCCGTACCGGCGCTCGCCGATGGCGCCGTTCATGACCTCGACGCTGCAGCAGGAAGCCGGCCGGAAGCTGCGCTTCAGCTCTTCGCGCACCATGCGCGCGGCCCAGCGGCTCTACGAGAACGGTTACATCACGTACATGCGTACGGACTCGACGACGCTGTCCGACACCGCGCTCGACGCGGCGCGACGTCAGATCCGGGAACTCTACGGCGACAGCTACCTGCCGAACCAGCCGCGCCTCTACAAGCGAAAGGTCAAGAACGCTCAGGAGGCCCACGAGGCGATCCGGCCCGCGGGCGACCGGTTCCGCACGCCGGAGACCGTCGAGTCCGAGCTCGGTCCCGACGAGCGCCGCATCTACGAGCTCGTGTGGAAGCGCACCCTTGCCTCGCAGATGGAGGACGCGGTCGGGCAGCGCGTTCAGGTCCGCGTGACGGCCAAGACGCCATCGGGGCGCGAGGTCGTCTTCACCGCGAGCGGCAACACCATCACGTTCCCGGGGTTCCTCCGCGCCTACGTCGAGGGCAGCGACGACCCCGAGGCGGAGCTCGAGGAGCGCGAGAAGCACCTCCCCGAGATGCGCGAAGGCGAGCCCCTCGTCGGCCGCGCGTTCACGCCGGCCGGGCACGAGACCCAGCCCCCCGCGCGCTACACCGAGGCGTCGCTCGTGCAGCACCTCGAGGAGCTGGGGGTCGGTCGGCCGAGCACCTACGCGAGCATCATCAACACGATCATCGACCGCGGGTACGTCTGGAAGAAGGGCACCGCGCTCGTGCCGTCTTTCACCGCATTCAGCGTGATTCGCCTGCTCGAAGAGCACTTCGGCTCGCTCGTCGACTACGAGTTCACCGCGCGCATGGAGGATGACCTCGACGAGATCGCGAGCGGGGACAAGGAGTCGATCCCGTGGCTGCGCGACTTCTACTTCGGCGACGGGAAGCGCAAGCACGCAGGGCTGCGGGACATGGTGTCGAGCAAGCTCGAGGAAATCGACGCCCGAGGCATCAACACGCTCGCACTGGGGAAGGATCCGAGCGGCGCCGAGATCGTGATCCGCGTCGGCCGCTTCGGGCCTTACCTCCAGCGCGGCGAGTCGACCGCGAACCTGCCGCCCGAGCTCGCCCCCGACGAGCTGACCCTGACCCGCGCGGTCGAGTTCCTCGACACGCCGAGCGGCAACCGGGTGCTCGGTGTCGACCCCGACAGCGGCCTCAATGTGCTCGTTCGGGAAGGTCGGTTCGGTGCTTACGTGCAGCTCGGCGAAGATCTGTCGACCAAGCCCAAGACGCAGTCGCTGCTTCAGAGCATGCGAGCCTCGACGATCACCCTCGAGGACGCGCTCCGCCTGTTGGGACTGCCGCGCGTCGTCGGCACGAACGAGGGCGGCACCGAGATCACCGCGCACCTCGGCCGCTATGGCGCCTACATCGCCTGTGGCGAGGAGCGACGAAGCCTCGAGAGCGAGGACCAAGTGTTCACCGTCACACCGGACGCCGCACGCAAGCTGCTCGCAGAGCCGCGCAAGATGCAGCGCCGTCAAGCCGCAGGCCCGATGAAGGAGTTCGGCCTCGATCCGGTGAGCGGCAAGACGATCACGCTGCGTCAGGGGCGCTTCGGGCTGTACGTCACCGATGGCGAGACGAACGCGTCGTTGCGGTCGGGGGACGTTGCCGAGGAAATGTCTCCGGAGCGCGCGCAGGAGCTCCTCCAGCTGCGCCGCGACACCGCAGGCAGCGGCGGAGGCAAGCGTCCCGCGGCGAAGAAGTTCGCAAAGAAGGCGGCGGTCAAGAAAGAGCCCGCGGCCGGGACGAAGGCGGCGCCGCGCAGCGCCAAAAAGGCCACGAAGAAGCCCGCCGCCAAGAAGGCGACGGAGAAGGCCGCCTCCAAGAGCTGACGCGCTCGGGGAAGCTCGAGCCTACCGACGCGCTCGAGGACCTCAGATCGGCAGGGCGGCCACCTCGCCGAGCGGGTCGGTCACGCCGAACCGCCCGCGTTCGTCCCTCGAGACGCGCGCAAGCGCCGTGCTCCAGTCATGGGTGAAGAAGAGCCGACCGCGGCGAGCGAGCAGGTCCTCGAGGAGCGCACGCTTCTCGTCGATGAGGCGCTCCGGGTAGCGGTCATAGCCCATCGTGATCGCGGTATGAACCCAGGGCACACCCGGGATCGCGTCCGCGGCGAACACCACCGGACCGTCGTCGGAGGGCAGCTCGGCGAGCATCAGCCCGGGCGTGTGACCGTCGGAGAAGTGGTAGCGAACACCGGGGGTCGCCGCCGCACTTCCGCGCTCGCGCAAGACGAGCTCGAGCCGCCCGGTCGCTTCGAGCAGTGCAGGCAGCTCCGGGATGTAGGACGCGCGATCGCGCTCGTGCGGATGCGTTGCGCGCTCAAAGGCTTCCTGCGAGACGACAAAGCGCGCCTTCGGAAAGAGCAACGCCGGCGGGCGGCCTTCCTCATGCGCCGCCAGCAGGCCCCCCGCGTGGTCGAAATGGAGGTGCGAGAGGACGACGGCGTCGATCCCTTCGTGGCCTGGACCGAGCGCCGCGAGCGCATCGAGCAGGACGTGGCGCGAATCCTCGACACCGTACCGTTCGCGCAGCGCGGGCGCGAAGAACGCGCCGATGCCCGTCTCGAACAGCGTGAAGCGCCCGTCTTCCTCGAGCAGCATCGCGCGGCACGAGAGCTCGATGCGACCGAGGTCGTCGGGAGGAGACCAGCGCTGCCACAGGGCGCGTGGTGCGTTGCCGAACATCGCCCCGCCGTCGAGCCGCTGGCGATTGCCTTCGAGGGACCAGATCCGTCGCATGGTCGTCGTGGTATGCCACCTCCCGTGCCAGGAATCGACGAGTCCCTGCCCTTCGTGCCGTGCCAGCTCGCGATCGTGACGGTGTCGGACACGCGCACCGAGGACACGGACACCTCGGGACGAACTCTCGTCGACCGCGCGACCGCGGCAGGACACCTCGTCGTCGCGCGGAGCATCATCCCGGACGACGAGGAGCGCATCGTGAGGCAGCTCGAGGCGTTCATCGACGACCCGCAGATCGACGTCGTGCTCGCCACGGGGGGCACTGGCGTCACGGGGCGCGACGTCACCCCCGAGGCGTTCGCGCGCGTGATCGAGAAGGAAATTCCGGGCTTCGGCGAGCTCTTCCGCTGGCTCAGCTTCCAGAAGATCGGCACCTCGACGATCCAGTCGCGCGCGCTCGCCGGGGTCGCACGGGGCACGTACCTGTTCGCCCTGCCCGGCTCGCCTGGCGCGTGCCGCGACGCGTGGGACGGGATCCTCGCGACGCAGCTAGACCGCCGTTACCGCCCGTGCAACTTCGTCGAGCTGCTCCCGCGCCTCCGCGAGCGGTGACGGCGAGCGAGCTCGGAGCATCGGTTGATTTCGATCATTTGGACAACGTTCGCTCGAGCTGCGCCGCCTTCCAGCGCGTCTCGGTGAGCTCGCGCTCGGGGAGCGAGTCCGCGACGATGCCGCCGCCGGTGAAGTACTCGCCCCGATACGAGCTTCCTTGGCCCTGGAGGACCGCGGTGCGGATGGCCATCGCGAGGGTGAACGAGCCGTCGTGCGCGGCGTGCCCGAAGACGCCCGTGTAGAGCCCGCGCCGGTCGGCCTCGAGGGCCGCGATGACCTCCATCGCGCGGATCTTCGGCGCGCCGGTCACACTCCCGCTCGGGACCATGGCCCGCAAGAGCTCCTCGCGTGAGACCCCGGGACGCAGCGCCGCGGTGAGCAAGGCTTTGCGATGGTGCACGGTGCGGTGCGTCACGACCGCGGGAGCTCGAGCGATGTGCACCGACCCGGGCTGCGCGACGCGCCCGAGATCGTTCCGCTCGACGTCGACGATCATCGCGAGCTCGGCCCGCTCTTTCGGATCCGCGTCGAGCGCGAGCGCCTCGGAGCGGTCGCGGAGGGCGTCGGAGCCGCGCGGACGCGTGCCCTTGATGGGCTCGGTGTAGACGCGCTCGGCCGAGGCGTTCCCCACGCGGAGCGGGCCGAGCAGGGCGAGCTCCGGCGACGTCGACGCAAGGTGGACGTCCCCCAGATCGAGCGCCGCACCGAACGCGGCGGGCGCTCGGTGCGCGAGCGCTCGGTAGAGCTCGAGGACCTCGCCCTCCAGCTCGAGCGCGAGGCGACGCGCGAGGTTCACCTGATAGAGATCGCCGTCGAGGATGAGCTCGATGGCGCGGGCCACGCGGGCGACGTGCCGCTCGGGCGGATCGGGCTCCGAGACGCCGAGCTGAATCGGCCGCGGTGCGGGCGCGAGCGTCCGCGCGGCGTCGACGAGGCGAGCGACCGCGTGCGGGTCGCGCCCGATCGCGAACACCTCCCCGGTTCGTGGCTCGATCCGCAACACGGCTGGAAACCGGAGCCAGCGCGGCGTGACCATCGACGGGCTCGAGCGAACCTCGGGGACGCGGTAAGCGGCACGCTCGAGGTGCCGACACGCCTCGAACGGGATCGCGCCGATCCACCGCGGCGCCGAAGCGAGCTCCCCCGCGTCGAGCGGCTCGGGGTCGGCCCGAAAGGGGTCGAGCGCGTCGGTCTCGGCGTCCGGCTCGGCAGCCACATACGAATTCGGATGTCCGATCGTCGGCGATTCGCTCGAATGCAGGAGGCAGACCCGCGAGAGCCCCGCAGCCTCGCAGGCCCGAGCGAGGGCGATCGGATCGGGCGGGAGCGCGATGCGCCGAGCACGGAGGGACCCCACGCGTGTCGTGCTAGCATGCCCTCCTCGATGCGTCGTCTGCTGCCACTCGCGCTCATCTTCGGCGCATGCTCGTCGGACGCGCGCACGGTCACCCTGGACGTCACGCTCGGGCACGAGGCGGAGGCTTTCGGGCTCACGCCCCGCGTGACGCGGGTGCTCGTCCAGGCGCTCGACGCGAAGGAGACCGTCGTGGCATCGACCGAGAGCGCCCCCGGCGGGACGTTTTCCCTCGGTGAGTTTCCATTGACCGACCTCGTCCGGCTCGAGGCGGACGGCCGCGACGAGAACGGTGTTACGCGGATGCGCGGCCGCACGATGGGGCTCGTCCTCGGGGACCTCGCGAGCGACGTGCTGCCGCTGTTTATGCAGCGCGTCGACGCCTTCGCGCGCCCGCCCTCGGGGCTTCTCGAGGGGCATGACGGCGGAGCGACGGCCGTCGTCGGCGAGCGCTTCCTCCTGCTGACGGGCGGTGACGGCGCGGACGCCGCGCGCGCGACCTTCTACGACCTGCTCTCGCTCGGACCGGCCGAGGGCGGCGCCCTGCCCAGGCTCGCCCGGACGCTGGTCCCGTCGAGCCAGGGCTCGGCCATGCTCGTCATCGGGCCGAGTGCGGAGGAACCTGGCGGGCCCATCGGCGCGAGCTGGGTGGACTTCGACGACGGGACGGTGACCGAGGTCAAGCCACCCGATGGACTCGCGTCCTTCGACGAGCTCGCGGGCGCGCGCACCGTCACAGCCGAGGACGGCACGGCCTACGTGGTCGGGGGTTCACGCAGCGATGGACCCAGTGATGCGGTGCTCGTCGTCGCTCCGGAGCGAACCCTCCGCGTCGCGAGGCTCTCGGCGCCGCGGCTCGGAGCTGCGGTGGCGTGGCTCGCAGAGACCGGCGTGGTCGTCGCCGGCGGGAGCGCCACCGCCCCGGGCGTCGAGACGCTCGCGGCCGGCACCGCCCTCGCGAGCCCGCGGCCCTTCCCCGCGGATGCGACGGTGGGGGCGACGCTGGTCCCCACCGGGAGCGCGGACGAGGTGTTGTTCCTCGGCGGGGTCCTCGATGGCATGGCGGCACCCACCCGCGTGGCGATGGCCCGCTGCGCGACGACCTGCACGACAACCACGCTCGCGCTCGATGGGCTCGGAGCCGCGCTCGTCGCCTGCCACGGCTACGCGGTGTCACCGGGCCAGACGCTCGCCGTGTGCCGCGACGCCACGACCAACGAGTCGCGCGCGTTCCGGGTCGCCACCGCCCCGTACGACGTCGTTCCGCTGCCGCTCCGCGAACCGCGCCGCGGCGCGACGCCGCTGCCGACGCCAACCGGCGGGCTCGCGCTTCTCGGCGGCACGCGGCTCGAAGACGCCAAGCCTGCGCTCACCGTGGAGCTCTGGTCACCTCCCTGAGTCGGCGTCGCCGCTCAGGTTCCCCCGGCACCACCACCACCGCTCGCCGTCGCGCCGCCTGCCCCGCCGCCACCCGAGGTCGCCGGAGACTTCGCGAGGAAACTGCACCCGACGAGCACCTCCGACGCAAGGACCGCCGCACAGCCCGTCATCTTCGTCGCGTCGCTCCCCGGCGTAAGCTCGGGCGCTCCGCTGCAGGTCGCGAGAGTTCCATCGCGACACGCGCCAGCCGCGTCGAGCGCCGCGAGACACGTCGCGACGGCGGCGTCGTCGGGCTTCGCGAAATCGGCGATCCCGTGGAGGCACTGGTCCCGGTAAAAGAGCTTGCAGGCGTCGACGTCCGCGTCGGTCTGCACCGTCGAGCCCGGGCATCCCTTGACGAGGATGCACTTCTTCTCCTCGATGCTGCGGCACGCGTCGATCCCGGTGGCGCTCCCGTCGCAGTGCAAGAGCGCGGGAGCGAACATCCCGACGAGCGCGAACCCGGCGACGCGATGCATGGCTCCGCGTAACACGGGCTCGCGAAGCCGGTGGAGTTTTTGACAGGGACGGTTCGATGAACGATCGTCCTCGCCACCGTGAGCATCGATCGCGCGATGATCCTCTGCGCCGGACACGGGACGCGCCTCCGTCCGCTGACCGACGAACTGCCCAAGCCGCTCGTGCCCATCGGTGATCGCTCGCTCCTCGCTCACGTTGCCTCATCGCTCCGCGTCGCCGGCTTCGAGCACCTCGTGCTCAATGCGCACCACCTCGCCGCCCGCACGCTTCACGCGGCCGGCGAGCTCGGACTCGTCGGTGTCTTCGAGCCCTCGATCCTCGGCACGGCCGGCGGCGTCGCTCACGCACGCGAGGCCCTCGGCGCCGGAGACCTGATCGTAGTCAATGGCGACATCCTGGCCGACCTCGACTTCGCGACGCTCGTTCGATGCCACGTCACGCGAGGACCGTTCGCGACGCTTGCGGTCGCCCAACCGAAACCTGCTGGCGAAGGGACGCTTGGCCTCGACGCGGAGGGCCGCGTGGTTCGACTTCGCGGCGAGCGCTTCGGTGACGAGGTGAGGAGCGCCGATTTCGTCGGCGCCCAGGCCATCTCGACGCGAGCGCGGGCGAACCTGCCGCGCGAAGGCTGCCTCGTGGGAGATCTCTACCTCCCCGCGCTGCGCCGTGGCGTGGAGCTGTTCGCCTGCGTCGCGGCCGAGCGCTTCTGGGACATCGGGACCCCGGCCGCCTACCTCGCGTGCAACCTCGACTGGCTGGAGCGACGCGGCGCCCGCTCGTTCGTCGCCGGCACGGTCGCCCCCGAGGTCGAGCTCGACCGCGCCATCATCGCTGCCGGCGCGACGGTGCGCGGCGAGGGCTTGCTGCGCGACGTCGTGGTGTGGCCGGGCGCGACGGTCGTGGCGCCGCTGCACCAGGCGGTCGCGTCACCGCATCACCTCGTCCGGGTGGAGAACCTTTGATGACGCCGCCGAGCTGGATTAGACCCGCTCGCATGGTGCGGACGCGACGCGGTATGGCGGGCGGGCTCCTCGGAGCCTCGCTCCTCGCTGCCTGCGCGACCGACGCCGGTTCCTCCTCGGGCGTCGGGATTTCGCCGACCGAGGTGATCGTGCGCCCCGGTGATTTCCTGATCGGCGCGTCGTGCGGCCCCTCGCCGGGCTCGATGCGCTCGTACGTGGTCTCGCTCTTCGCGTACGACGACGAAGACGACACCACGGCGTTCCCCCTCCCCGCTTCTCGAGCAACGCCCTGCTCGCTGACCTTCGGGATGCGGACCCTCGTCGTCGCCGGGAAGCGCTACGTCGCGGAGATCGACGGCTACGAGGAAGAGGCTTCCACGCTGTCCCCCGCAGGCGGTGCGAGCGGCGGCTCGCGCGTGATGCTCGATGGCGAGGGCAACCCCGTCACGCCGCGATGGACCTCGCGCTGCGGAACCGCCGGAGCCGGAGCGACGCTGGCCCTCGAGAACGCATCGACGCCGGTCACGGGTTGCGGACCGATGACCGACGCACGCAGCTCCGCGACCGCGTTGCGCCTCGCGCCCGACCAGCTGCTCGGCGGCACGGCGTGCGTACAGACATCCTCGCTCGAGCTGCGCATGCTCTCGGGCAAAGCCGCGCTGCCCCTCACGCTCGCCTGCGACGCGGCGCCCATCGACGTCCCCGTGAGCGCAGGTTCCGTGACGCGCTTCTACGTTCGCGCCAACCGACCCGATGGCTCGCTCGTCGGCACCGAGTGCGAGGCCCCGAGCGGCGAGGGGCAGATCGTGTCCCCCACCTGCGATGCCCTCGCTCCGACCGGAAGCGTGACGCTCGACCCCGCCGGTGGCAGCGCGAGCACGGCCTGCCCCGCCGGTGCGGTCTACGAGGTCCGAGCGGCCGGTGAGCTCCTCGATCCGACCCGCCTGCCCTGTGGCCTGCGGGCGTTCGTCGGGCCCCTCGCGCCCGGGCTCGTCGACCTGACGGTGACGACGTTCGCGGCCGATGGAAGCGCCGTCCCGGGCGGAGTTGCCTGCAAGGCCGAGGTCGAGCCAGGCCGGGTCGTCGAAGCCATCTGCCTCTGATGCGCCGTCGGCCTCTCGAGGGCGGCCCGCGGGACGCGACGCAAGGCACGTGAACCGAGCCCGTGAGCCGACGCCGCGTCAGGCGTCTTCCTCGCCGGCGGTAGAGCGCGGCGAGCCCTCGACCGGCTCGCCCGGCCAGAAGAACGAGGCGAGCACCCCGAGCGACAGGACGCCGAGCACCACCACGAGGCTGTTCGTCGGGGTGATCACGAACGGCAGCTTGACGTGCAGGAGGTGCTCCGCCGCACCGAGGAACATCTTCGCGGCGATGAAGAACAAGACGACGATCACCGCCTTCTCGAGGTGAACGAGGTAGCGCGTCAGGATGAGCAGCAAGAAGTAGAGGGAGCGCAGCCCGAGCACCGCGAAGATCATCGCGGTGTAGACGAGCAACGGCTCCTTCGTCACGGCGATCACGGCGGGGACGGAATCGAAGGCGAACAGCACGTCGGAGCCCTCGACGACGAGCAAGCACACGAAGGCAGGCGTCATCCAGCGCTTCACGCCCGGGTCGAGGACGAGCGGCGGCGCGTGCTTCGCCGCAGCCCTCTCGGCCTCCTCACGACCGATGAAGAACGAGGCGCCGACGAGCGAGGGAAACACCGGGTAGAACCGCCGGAAGAAGCGCACGAGGCCCATGTGCTCGTAGTCCGGCTCCTTCTCTTCGTGAGCTTCGCTCTCGCCGCGCAGCATTTTCACCGCGGCCCAGCCCACGACGAGGCCGAAGACGATCTCGGCCCAGGGCCCGACCGCGATCAAGATCCCGCTGCCGAGCCCGACGAAGATGGCGCGGAACACGATCGCCCCGAGGATGCCGTAATAGAGGATGCGGTGCTGGAGTCCCGAGTGGATCTTGAAGAACTCGAACACCGCAATGAAGACCATCAGGTTGTCGATCGAGAGGGTCTTCTCGAGCACGTACCCGGTGAGGAACATGCTCGCGTGGTGCTCGCCGTGGCGGTACCGGATCCACCCGTAAAACCCGAGCGACAGGGCGATCCAGAAGACCGACCAGCCCGCCGCGTTGGCTGCCGACACGCTGCGATGCCGCCGGTGCTGGTAGAGATCGACCAGCATCGATAAGACGAACACCGCGCCGAAGATCGCGACCGTATCGAGCGGGAAGGCGAGCGTATTCATCGGGGTTGTCGTCTCCTCGTGGGGGCGCCGCGCCGCGACGTCACGCCTTGATCTTCGTCATGTCGGGGTCGTAGAGCGGACGCAGCGAGGCCTGCACAGGGTAGCGCGTCCCCGCGATGTCGACCTCCCACTCGCCCGACTCGAGGTAAGCGGCGTCGAGCGGCAGGTCTCCCGCGTCGATCATCGCGAGCCCGACAGCGCCTCCGAGGGTGTGACCGTACGAAGCGGCTCGCACGTAGCCGACCGGCTTCCCACTCCGCCACACGGGCTCGGCGTGGTAGAGGAGCGGCCTCGGATCCTTGACGAGGATCTGAAGGAGCCTTCGACGGAGCGGCCCCGCGGCCTTCTTCGCGAGCACCGCCTCCTTGCCGATGAAGCCGCCCGGCTTCTTGAGATCGACGGCGAAGCCGAGCCCGGCCTCGAGGACCGAGTCGGTGTTGTCGATGTCGTGCCCGTAATCCCGGTAGCCCTTCTCCATGCGGAGCGAGGCGAGCGCCTTGAGGCCCGCATGCCGGAGCCCGAGGGACGCCCCGGCAGCGGCCAGCCGGTCGTAGACGTGGAGCGCTTGCTCGGTCGGGACGTAGAGCTCGTAGCCAAGCTCACCGAGGTAGGTGATGCGAACGCAGAGCGCGCGCGCGAACCCGACCGCGATCTCGCGGGCGGCCCGAAACGGGAACGCGGCGTTCGAGAGATCCGCGTCGGTCACGGCCTGCATCAGCTCGCGCGACCTCGGCCCCTGCACGTTGATCTGCGCGTAGCCACTCGTGACGTTGCAGGCGAAGGCGTGCCCCTCGGCAAAGACGCGTCGCATCCGCGTCGCGACATGGCGGTGTGCGGTGTCGCTCGCGACGACGAAATAGTGGCCATCGTCGAGCTTCGTCACCGTGAGATCGGCCTCGATCGTGCCCTGCTCGTTCAGCCACTGGGTGTAGGTGATGCGGCCCGATTCGCCGTCCACCTCGTTCGCGGAGAGCTGGTTGAGGAGGCGACCGGCGTCGCGCCCCTCGACGTGGAACTTCGCCATGAAGGACATGTCCATCAGGATCACGCCCTCGCGCGTCGCGCGGTGCTCGGCCTCCCAGTTGGGCCACCATGCCATGCGACCGAACGACAGCGGCCCCGGATCGGGGGTCTTGCCGCGGCCCGCGTACCAGTCGGCGCCCTCCCAGCCGCTCACGTCCTTGAAGTAAGCGCCCTCCGCCACCAGCCGGTCGTGGATCGCCGAGCGCTTCGCGTCGCGCGCCGTGCTCATCGATTTCGTGGGGTAGTGGCACTGGTAGACCATGCCCAGAGACTCGACGGTGCGGGTGCGGCGGTACTCGGGATTCGACTGGAACGGGTGGAGCCGGTCCGCGTGCATCGCGGTCACATCGACGTCGGGCTGGCCATTCACGATCCAGTGGGCGACGACGCGCCCGATGCCGCCGCCGGTGAGGATGCCGATCGAGTTGAGACCGGCTGCAACGAAGTAGTTCTTCACCTCGGCCGATTCACCGACGAGCGGCTTGAGATCCGGGGTGAAGCTCTCGGGGCCGCAGAAGAATTTCTTGATGCCTGCCTCGAGGGCGACGGGCACGCGAGCCATCGCCTTCTCGAGGTACGGGGTCATGCGGTCCCAGTCCGGAGGGATCTCGCCGAACGAGAAATCACCGGGAATTCCATCGATTTTCCAGGGCGCGCAGACCGGCTCGAACATGCCGATCATCAGGCCGCCGCCCTCCTCACGGAAGTATCCGTAAGAGCCTGGATCTTCGAGCACGGGCCAGCTCCGGTCGATGCCCTCGATGCGCTCGGTGATGAGGTAGTAGTGCTCGGCCGCCTGGAGCGGCACGTTGATGCCGCTCTTCGCCCCGAGCTGGCGCGCCCACATGCCCGCGCAGTTGACGACGACCTCGCAGCCGATCGTCCCGAACGGGGTGTCGACGCCGTGGACGGCACCGTTCTTCGTGACGACGCCGAGCGCCGGGACGCCCTCGAGCAGCGTTGCCCCTTGCATGCGCGCGCCCTTCGCGAGCGCCATCGTGACGTCGACCGGATCGACCCGGCCGTCGCCCTTCACGTAGAAGCCCGCGAGGATGTCGTCGACCCGCGCGATCGGGAAGAGCTCCTTCACCTCGCGAGGACCAATCTCCGAGACCTCGACGCCGCACAGCTTGTTGAACGCAGCGACGCGCCGATACTCCTCGAGGCGATCCTCGTCGGCGGCCACCTCGATGAAGCCAACCGGCTTGAAGCCCGTGGCCTGCCCCGTCTCCGCTTCGAGCCGCGCGTAGAGATCGCGCGTGTACTTGCGCATCTCGGTCGACGTCTCCGAGGTCGAACCGAACGTGACCATGAGCCCGGCGGAGTGCCAGGTCGTCCCCGAGGTGAGCTTGTCGCGCTCGAGGAGGACCACGTCTTTCACGCCGAGATGCGCGAGGTGGTAAGCGACCGAAGTTCCGATGACACCGCCGCCAATGATGACGACGCGCGCGTGCGTAGGGAGGACCGGAGCCGACATGGGGGCGGGGTCATTTACACCCAAACCGGCCGCGTGGCCTCCCCGAAGCGGACCCGGATCGCAAGCTCCTCCGCGCCGATCTCCGCGAGTCGCCCATCCTTCGCGGGGGACGCCGCGAGCCGCTCGACCATGGCGTCGGAGTGCAGCGCTCGGACCGCGTCGAGCGGCACCGAGAACGGCGGCCCCGGCATGCGCTCCTGCGGGTAGTCGATGGTGACGAGGAGGGCGCGCGCCGAGCGTTCGAGGAGCGACCGCAGGTGGTCGGCGTAGCGCCGCCGCATCGACTCCGGGAGGGCGATGGTCGCCGCGCGGTCGTAAACGGCATCGCACGCGCCGACGTCATCGCGCGTCACGTGGAAGAAATCGCCGGCGAGGATCGAGATCGTGTCATGGCGGTAGCAGACGACCGCGCCACGCCGTTCCACCTCGGGGACGAGGCCGCGCTCGGCAAAGAAAGCCGCGACCGCCGATTCCACCAGCTCGACGCCAACGACCTCGAAGCCCTGCGCGGCGAGGAACGCGAGATCGAGCGCCTTGCCACAGAGCGGCACGAGAATCCGGCGCGCGCCCGCGAGCTCGTCGAGGTGGCGCACGAGGAGCGCGTTCGGCCTCCCCTCGTGAAAGCCAATCCTCCCCTCCGCCCAGCGCTCGAACCAAAATTGCGGGTCCATCGCGAGAGACGGTAGCCGACGAGCCTGCGCGCGTCCCGGGCGAATGTCGGCCACCCGCGAGGTTTCCTGCGGGGCGATTCGCGCTAGACTACGCTTGATGCAAGAACACGTCGTTCGCCCGCCGAGGCCGACCGGCATCGTCCTCGGGCTGATGGTCGCGATCGGCTGCACGTGGGTGATGTTCGCGGCGTCGCTCAACTGGTCGCGAGCGCCCTTCGCACAGACCTTGTGGAACGCGCTCGAGGGTAACGGGCCGCTCGTGCTCCACGGCCAAGTCTGGCGCCTCGTGACGGCGCCGCTCTTGCACAGCCCGCAGACGCCCAGCCATGCCTTGATTTCCGTCATGATGCTCTATTTCTTCGCGGCGCCGCTGGCCGCGGAGTGGGGCTCGCGTCGGATCACCTGGTTTTTGCTGGGCGCCGCGGTCGTCGGCAACGGCCTCGAGTCGCTCGCGAGCCTCTCGCCTGCCCTGGCGACGCCGCGATGGTTCGGCGCGATGACGCTCGCGAACGCCGCGACGGTCGCGTGGGCCTTCGAAAACCGCCACCAGGTCGTGCGATTGTTCCTCATCGTGCCCGTCCGCCCGCTGATGATGGTCGGGCTGCTCGTCTTCTGGCAGGTCGCGCTGCTGGTGTCGCGATCACCGTCCGCCGAGGGGATGGTCGCCCCGTTCGGCGGCATGCTCGCGGGCTGGCTGTTCTGCGACGCATCGCCACTTCGGCGCTTCTGGCTGCGAAAGAAGCTGAACCGCTACCAGCAGGAGCTCGATGCGCTCCGCGCGAAGGACCGCGAACGGGCCAAGCGACGCCGCGAGGGTCCGGCCCTCCGCCTGATCCGCGGCGGCGACGACGACGGTCCGCGCACGCTCCACTGACACCCGGGAGCGGTCGAACGGGACCCCGCGGACGCGCCGACGATGAACGAGGGTGCGCGGTCGCGAGCGGTGAGGTTCAGAGGCCGCCGAAGATGAGCTTCTGCCCTGCCTTGACGCCGTGCCGACGCGCCCAGCCGGCGTTGACCTCGACGACGTAGCGCGCCGGGCAATCGCCGGGTGCGTAGTGGCCGTCGTTCAGCGTCGGGACGTTCTCCTCGATGCCGACGATCGTCCCGTCCGAGGCCGCGAAGATCATGTCGAGGGCGAGGCAGGTGTTGCGCATCCAGAACGCGAGGTCGCGCTCCGCATTGAATACGAACAGCATCCCCTGGCTCTCCCCAAGAGACTTGCGAAACATCAAGCCACGCGTGCGATGCTCATCGTGCTCCGCGACCTCGACGTCGAGCGAGGCGTCGACGCCGGCGACCCGCACGGTCGCGTGGCGTAGCGGGAACGGACCGGTCGGATCGACCGGACAGCGGGGGTCGGGGCCAGCCGGTGGCGGCGGCCGAACCGGCGCCGGTGGGGTCGGCACGATGCAACGCGCGGCGCTCGCCGATGCGGCCGCGGTGCTCGCGTCGGAGGCCCGACCTCGCCCGCCGGTCGTCGCGGCCGTCGCAGGAGCGGCGGTCGAGGTCGAGGATGCCCGGGCGAGCGAGGTCTTGTCGGGCTCCGAGACCCGATGGCCGCACGAGGCGAGGAGGACGATGACGCACGCGGCGCGCATGGTCGGGTCACCATCACCCACGAGACCGCTCGCCGCAAGCGGCGCCCGCGACGCCGGGAAATATCAGGTGCAGAAGCCCACGCGGCACGCTTACACTGAGGGCTCATGATCTTGAGATCGCCCACGATTTCCTCGCTTTCCGGCGTGCTTACGGTGGCCATCGTCGTCGCCTGCGGCAGCGAGGTTCAGGTTCCGGACGCCGCGTCCTCGTCGGGCCAGGGGGGCGATTACGTGTTCATCGCCGGAAGCGGCGGCACCGGCGCGAGCCCGCCCCAACCGCCGCCGCCGCCGCCGCCAGTCCCTCCGCCGTACGACGATCCGGGCTGCCCCGACGCGCCGCCGCCGCTTGAGGATTACACCTGCGATCCCTTCGCGCTCGATGGCGGCGGATGCCTCGCGGGCGAGGCTTGCCAGATCTACGTCCAGTACCCATCCGAGCCCTGCGGCCAGGAAATTTATGGCTCGGCGTGCGTCCCCGCCGGAACGGGAGTCCAGGGCGAAGGCTGCATGGGCGGGCAAGACTGCGGTGCAGGCTTCGTCTGCGTGATCACGGGCTCCGGCACCCAGTGCGTTCAGCTCTGCAAGCTCGATGGCCCGTCGGGTTGCCCGAGCGGCCTCGTGTGCGAGCCGATCGACGTGAAGGGCTTCGGCGGATGCCTCTAGCGCCGCGCGCTCTCGCGCTGGCTTACGCGACGACGCTCGTCCTCGCCTGCGGCGCTCGGAGCCAATTGAAGGAGCCGCCCCAGCTCCCGCCTGCGCCCGAGTGCGACACGAACGAGGACTGCCCGGGCTTCGGCGACCGGTGCGCGCCGGTGCGTTGCATCGACACCGACAAGTACGCCGACCTGTTGCCCGAGGTCCCCGAAGGAACGCTGATTCCGCCTCGGGTCTGCTTCGCCCCCGAGGTGACCGACTGCGACGACGGCGACGTTTGCACGGAGGACTCGTGCGAC
>Ga0194129_10004418_pt1 | contig 18707 bp, 16 predicted proteins | sample TA2KigCa35mmetaG_FD_150862 | JGI IMG/M metagenome (GOLD analysis project Ga0194129, IMG submission 150862) | Freshwater microbial communities from Lake Tanganyika, Tanzania - TA2015038 Kigoma Deep Cast 35m | ecosystem: Environmental > Aquatic > Freshwater > Lake | place: Tanzania: Lake...
TGAAAGAAACCAACAACGAGGACTCTTCGAACTCTCAAGACTTTGCATCCATCCCGATACACAGTCACAGGAGTACAACATTACTTCTTGGTTCGTTGCAAAAGCGATTAGACAGTTTCGCAAAGATACAGAAGTCTCAGCAATCATCTCTTATGCTGATAGTGATTTTCATAGTGGTACAATCTATCGTGCTTGTAACTTTAAATATTGCGGTCTTACAGATGCAAAAAAAGATTTTTACTTTACAGACGGCACCAAGCACTCTAGAGGTAAAGTAAAAGGTGCTGAAGGAGAGTGGAAAGAACGCTCCCGCAAGCACCGATATGTAATGGTTTTTGATAAGAAACTAAAACTATTATGGCCCGATCATACGAGTGTTCTTAGTACGAATTAACTTATCGTCAACATATTGTGAGTTAATATCATAACTCATAATACTTCTCATATCATTCAAAAACTGTTGCACATAAATGGGATTTAAAATACCAATTGATCTTTTATTATTATTTTTGATTGTTTCATAATCATAATTAGTTATAGCAACTACTGGATTAATTAAGTCTGTCGTATATCTAATAGTTTCCACTGGAGTTATACCAATATATTGAGAAAACTGTGCACTTTGAGTGACATATGAATTAGTGTCGCTACTCGATAAAGTCGATAAAGGTAAAATATCAATAACCCCTTTCATAGTTGTGTGGAATTGGCAAACATAATAATAAGTTCTAGGTGTTAATCCTGTGGTATTCCAAATAATCTGACCAGTTTGTGATCCATTACCTGTAATATTTGCGGTTATTGCATCATTTGCATCTGTTGTATTTGTTGTTTTAACCCAGAATGGATGCCCTGAAGCATTTAGATTGAAGGTTAAAGTGGATCCTACAGGCGCAGTGATAACTGGATTATTTCCGGTTGCACTTCCGGTGAATACATAGGCACCCGATCCACTATTTACTACATTATACGTATATGGTATCGGCACTGGTGGTGGTGGCACTGGTGGTGGTGGCACTGGTGGTGGTGGCACTGGTGGTGGTGGCACTGGTGGTGGTGGCACTGGTGGTGGTTCTGGTGGTGGTGTTGGTGCTGATGGTGCTGTTGTATATGATTGGTATAAATTAGGTATTCTAAAATTTGCATCTACAACTTTCCCTTTTGGGAGGATCAATCTCCCATTTAAATCCCTCACTTCAATGGTTTCATAGTGATGGACCTGATACATCCCAGATGTACCATATTTTTGATTAGTAAAGGTAAATAAATCTTGATCAGATAATGGCCACTCATCTTTTACGTTTATAATACCAGCAGAAAGGAGAACAATCCAATCATATTCTGCACTACCATAAAACTCTTCAGCAACTAACTCGGGTCTAATACCATCTGGTATTTGATATTTTTTTAAAAGAACGAAATTATTTTTCAAATCTTCTCTTAGTTTAACACGTCTAAAAAAGTTTTTTACTTCCAAATAATCAAGCGAAGATTTTTTATCTGGTAAAAATGATGGATATTGTAAATTTGGAAGTTCTCTAAAGTATGACATCAGTATCCTACTCCATTTTTACCATCTTTTGAATCGTAGTCTTCACGATAAACTGGATTTATTTCTTTAAACTCTAATGTAACTTGAATATGTACTGGAGTTCCATCCGAGTATGTCGCATAAGTGCCAGATGCAGTATAGTTGACTGACATAGAAGCCAATGCACAAGGTTTGAATATGTTTAGAAATGGATGTGGTCTTCCACCACTCATATATGAGAGTTTAAATGTATCGGGTGAAGAAATGAATAAATCTGATCCTGTTCCAGTACTAGTTCCTTTACCACTACCAGATCTAGGTGTCATTGATTTTTTCAGAGTTCTTATAATCTCTTTAACTTCTCTAGCTTCTGGACCCGATCTTGGTACAAAATCAAACACAAATGGAAAAGATCTTAAATTAACACCTTGAAATAACAACTCTAGATTTGAGTTTAATACTTGCCCAGTTGCTCTTGAGATTAACCCACTAACACTTACATTTCCTCCAAGAGCAGACACTGCACGTGAAGATATTGCATTTCTAATAACGTTTTGTGTTGATAAATCTATACCTTTCATTTGACCTAGTATTGCATCACCAGCAGCCTGTGCTACGTCAAATCCTTGTTCTTGTGCCTGATTTGCCACACCAAGACCGAATGCTTCAAGTGGATTGATAGTATCTTCTCCCCAAGTTACAGAAGTAGAATCCGAAATATTTTGTGGAATAGGAAGAATAATACTGGCAATCGATTTTTCTTGAGATTTACTTAATCTATCAGTGTAACTTTCTGCCGTCAAATATGGGGCACGTGCGCTTACTCTAAATGATCCTTCTTTGGGTAATACATATTTAAAGATTTTTATTTTTAAATAATCAGTTTTATCATCCATCAGTGCCAATGGATATCTAAAATCTTTTCTTCCTGGAGAACTTGCCGCACCACTACTCAGAGCGTTTGAAGCTTGAGACGCTAAACTAATACCATTTTGAGCAAGAGTATAACCTAGCAGTGGATCTGGCATATGTCTTTTTTAAGTATTTATTCGAAAATTTGCAAAAGGTAGTGCTTGAAGATCTTTTACTTCTGATGGATATACTTCATATATTTGTCCAGCAACTTCATCCCAGGTATATTGACGACTTTCCCCCCAATGCAAGTTCAATCCACGAAATCCCCAAGAAAAAACATCAGTTACGGCAACTAAAGGATTTTGATCATATCTGAGATTTGGAGTTTTAGCATTATAAACAAAAATATAAAACTTACCTGCCTGTGGAACTTTACCACTTTCTTGAAGAACTTCCATAAGTTCAATCATCACATCATCACCCGCTTCCTTTCCAGTGATAGCATCCAGAACTGGGCGGATACGATTTTCATGTAGATCAGTATCAGTAACTTTTTGTTCTTGTCTTTCTTTGAGTGTTTTTCTTGGCATTACTTAATACCTAACTCATCTTCTGTGATAACTTTGAACTCATATCCACGATCTGCACACCATTCTCGTGCGGCAGCCCACTTTGCCTGATTTTTAGCATATTCATATGCCTCATACAAATATCCTTTTGTTTGTCTTTTTGGTTTTGCTGGTGGTAAAGTTTGTCTTTTTGGTTTGATCTCAATCACATATTTTTTAATCGATCCATTACTTTCTTTAACTTTAATAATAAAATCTGGAAAGTAACGATGTGCTTTTCCATCAATAGGAGATCTATAAACAACACATTTTTCCTCTGATGCCCATTCTAAAACATTTTCATTTAAATCACAGTACACACAAAATTTTCTTTCCCATAGTGATCTGTATATAATATTAGTTGGATCTCCATTATATTTTTGTGGGAAAGATGGTTTGTATTTTCCTTTATATGACATCTAAATAACTATACATAAACTCTCATAATAGGTATTTAGAGTGCCCGCACCTATTCGAAGAAAAATATCTCATTTTAAACCATTAATAACGGATTTAGCACAAACTTCACACTACCAACTTTCATTTGGATTTTTACCACTAGGTTTACGTAATCACTTACTTGCACGCGGAATTGAATCTAGATTTGTCGGAGAGGGAGTTGGTTTACTTTGTAATTCGGCATCTCTTCCAGGAAGTTCTTTTGGAACAACAGATATTTCTGGAAACTACATAGGAGTAGTTGAAAAGTTTGCACATACTCGTCTTTTCACCCAAATTGATTTAGAGTTTTATGTTGACAATCAATATAGAACTTTGAAGTTTTTAGAGCACTGGATGGAGTTTATTTCTAGTGGTTCCACAGCTTCGCCCTATGATAAGGGTTATTTCTTTAGAATGAAATATCCCGAAGAATATAAAACAAATCAAACTAAAATAGTAAAATTTGAGAAAGATTATAGAAGAAGTTTAGAATATACTTTTTACGGATTATTTCCCTTGTCACTGAACTCAACAACGATTAGTTATAATAGCTCAGAGATCTTAAAAGCGACGGCATCATTTAGTTATGAAAGATATGTTTGTGGAAGAACTTTGAGTGCTGATATTTATGCTGGCGTAGATAATAATAGAGATTCAACTCAGTTTCTTAATGCATTTACCAATAATAGTGGACCAAGACTTATTCCCAGAACTGGACAATCTCTTGGAAATGAAAGCGGAGTCAGACTCACATATACTCCACCAGGAAGTGTAATCCCTCAAGTTGTAAATGCAAATCGTCCTCCAAGTTGAGCAACAGGTACAGTAATCGGTCAAAGAGTGATCTAAATATTTTTAATGAATAACAGGTTATTGACATTATGCCTTTACCAACGATAACTACCCCAACATATGAGTTGGAAATACCTTCTATAAAGAAAAAGATAAAATATCGCCCTTTCTTAGTTAAAGAGGAAAAGATTCTTATCATTGCAATGGAAAGTGACGATCCAAGTCAGATTGCAACTGCAGTAAAAGATGTTGTTTCAAACTGTATTCTGACAAAAGGAATCAAAGTTGAAGAACTTGCAACTTTTGATATTGAGTATTTGTTCTTGAATATTCGTGGAAAATCAGTGGGTGAAGAGGTTGAAGTTCTTGTAACATGTCCTGATGACAATACAACTCAAGTTCCTCAGGTTATTAACTTGGATGATATTCAAGTTCAAGTTGATCCAAAGCATTCAAAAGATATCAAGATTGATGATACCTTAACTTTAAGAATGAAATATCCATCAATGGAAGAGTTCATCAAAAACAACTTTTCTATTGGCGGAGATATTAGTATTGATGATACTTTTGATTTAATCTCATCTTGTGTAGAGCAGATTTATTCAGAGGAAGAATCTTGGTCTGCTGCCGACTGCACGAAGAAAGAACTCAATGATTTCTTAGAGCAACTTAGTTCAAAAAACTTCAAGCAGATTGAAAAGTTTTTTGATACTATGCCAAAACTTTCTCATAAGATTAAAGTTAGAAATCCAAATACAGACGTTGAAAGTGAGGTGTTATTGGAGGGATTATCGTCTTTTTTCGCATAAGTATGGCGCATGAGGATCTTGCGTCATATTATAAGGTCAACTTTTCTTTAATGCAGCATCATAAATACTCTTTGACGGAGTTAGAAAATATGATCCCATGGGAAAGAGAAGTGTATCTCTCTCTTCTTCATCAGTATGTTGAAGAAGAAAATCTAAAACACGCATCTAATGGCTGAGTTTTCATCCCCAATATCAGGTGGTATTAGAGTAGCTAGAAACACGGTGTCTTCTAGTGCGTTTTCTGTTGGTCGTACAGGAGGTCCTCAGGTACAAGCACCAGATCCAACAACGATTTTATTATTAAATAGAAATCAACTAGGAATAAATGCAATATCCAGTCAGTTATCTACTATGGCTGGTCAGATGCGTGATTTTGGTAGTTCATTACAAAGAATTGCAGTTTATATTGCTAATGACAGTACCTTAGAACAGCAAAGGCAGGTTCAAAAGCAAAATCAGGAAAGAATACTTGCTGAACAACAACTAAGGGAAGGAAAAGAAAATATTGTTGAAAAAAGGATGCAATCTGCATTGGTTGCACCCGTTCAGAGAGTTGCCGCAAAGGCACAAGGAGTTCTATCTGGATTGATGGGATTCTTTACAACTCTTCTTGGGGGATGGTTAATCAACCAAGGAATAGAAACAATCAGGGCATTAGGGGAAAATAATAAGAAAAAACTAGAAGAAATAAAAAATAATGTTGTAAAAAATCTTGCAATCGTTGGCGGAGTTTATCTGGCAATTAGAACTGGTTTATTTGGATTAGTTGGAACTGCATCAAGAGTTGTTGGAAAAATTGGTTCTGCTGTTGCTGGCGGACTTTTCTTAAAACCTATTAATGCATTAATCGATGCGGTAAAAAAAGCAGCAGGAAAGATTAAAATACCTGGATTACGTGCTGCTGCTGGTGTTCGCCCCCCAGGTGCTGGTGGTGCAGTAATAACAGGAGCAGTTAGCACTGGATTAAATCTAATGAGTGGTAAACCAGTCGATGAGTCTGTTGCGGCAGGCACTGGCGCTGCGGTTGCTACCACGGGCGCAATGGCATTAGCATCTAAGTTACCTTTACCTGGACCAATAAAATTTGGAGCTATGCTTGCTGCTCCTTTATTGACCTATGGCCCTGGTGAAGAGTTTGGAGTTAAAGCACTTAACTATGGAAAATCTTTGTTTGGTGGAAAACCATCTGAGGAACAAACCAGCACACCTAAAGTTGCACCAACTGCACCAAAAACACCACCAGCAGAAAACTTGAAGATGGGTGAAACCACTCAAGATTTTTCGGAACAACCAAAGTATGGACAAGCGACTGTAACCATAACTGATGAACAAGGAAAAGAATCTGGATCTGATAAAAATAGTGTTACACCAACAACTCCATCAGTTGGACAAACTGGGTTTCCAGACTATTCATCAATTTTTTCATCTTCAACTACAACAACTGGAAAAATTGAACCGGTAAAAACTACAACTGCCACAGAAAAAGCATCTGGAGTTGGACCTTTGCCAGAACCAAAACCAAATGTAGTGGTTGCACCCCCACCTCAAGCGCAACCAACCTCTTATCCTGGTGGTGGAGGTGGTGGCGAAGCAAATAGTGTTCCATTCATTTCTGCCTCAAATCCAGATAACTTCTATGTTTTATACTCACAAATGAGTTATAATGTGGTAACATAAGATGGCAACCACACTAGCTAGGTCTTCAATAGACATCACAAGTATTAAAAGATCTGTTTCTTCTTTGGGTGATGGTATTAAGCAAGCTCAGATTTCTTCCACCAGGATTAGTAGTACTCTATTTACAAAAAATAAAAATAAAAGACAGGCAATATCTCAAGATCGCATTCTTTTTCAAAGAAGAAGAGAAGCGGTTAGAAGAAAAGAGCAAGAAGATATTGTAGAGGCATCTTCCGTTGGTGGATCAATAAAAAGACAGGGTAAAGTTATAGCATCAAGCACCAGAGGATTCTTGGGTAGAATATTTGATTTTATAGGCACGGTATTGACTGGATGGTTGCTACAAAGATTACCAGTTATTATTAAACTTGCCGAAGAACTGATTAAAAAGATAAGAAAAATCGTAGGAGTTCTTGGTGGGTTTGTAAGTGGTGTAACACAAATACTTTCTGGTTTTGGATCCTTGTTGCAAGGATCTATTTCAAATTTGATTAAGTTTGACTTTTCAAGTCAGTCACAACTGCTTCAAAATTCAATGCAGCAGATGGATTTTGGTTTTAAATCTATTGAAAGGTCCATAGAATCTGCATTATCAATTTTACAAGAACCACTTGATTTAAAGATTGAAGTTGAAGGCACTGAGGATACGGGTGAGGGTACTGGTGAGGGTACTGATGAAACAGTTCCAGAAACTCAAGGGTCTCCAGGACAAGGAGGGAGAATACAACCTATTCATAAACAAGCATTAGATATTATTTCTGGTCCAGAAAGTGGTGGTGATTATAATGCTATGAACAGAGGCAGAGCCGCAGATAGTCTTGGTGGATCTAAAAAATGGATTGGAAAAAACCTTACAGATATGACTATTGGTGAAGTTAAGGCATTACAAAGACAAAATAATCCAGTAAGACTACACGCAGCAGGTAGATATCAATTTGTTCCTATTTCTCTTCCATCAGCACAAGCAGCTGCTGGATTAAAGGATAGTGATAGATTTGATCAAAATAATCAAGATTTGTTAGCGATTGGATTATTGAAAACGCAAGGTCCTGGCGCTTGGACCAAATATTCAAGTTATACTAAAGAGCAAATAGATATAATGTATAAGGCGAAAGATACTCCTCTTGGACCACCAGCACCAAGACCAACATCTCCGACTCCAACATCTCCGACTCCACCATCTTCGATTAATCAATCTAAAAGATATAAAAGAGGAGATTCTATACAAAATGTAGGTTCTGTTTCAAGTCTGAGAGGGCAAAGATTTGATCCTATTAGTGGTAGAAGTGCCTGGCACGGTGGTTTAGATATTGCTATGGACATTGGAATCTACATTTCATGCAAATATCCTGCCACTGTTGCATATGCAGGAACTCAGAGTGGGTATGGAAATCTAATTGATGTTAGAGTTCCTGATCTAGGTGTAATGCTCAGATTTGCACACTTAAGTAAAATTTTAATAAAATCTGGAAACATTCCTGCAGGAAGCCCATTTGCTCAGAGTGGTAATAGTGGAACTAGAACAACTGGACCTCATGTTCACTTGGAAGCTCATGGATTTAATGAAACTCCTGAACAACTTGCATATGGTGGTGATAGAGATCCAAGTCCATATGTCGAGTTTATTATGTTTACCAGATCGGCACCAAAAGGATTTGTTGCTCCTCCAGCACCCACTGGAACTCAAAATCTTGCCCAGATTTCTTCACCAGAATCGGGACAACAACAAATGAGAGCATCATCTCTTACCAGTTCTCCAGACAGATCTGGACCAACTGTGGTTGTCCAGCAACCAGGAACATCATCAGTAGTACCAGTTGGTGCTGGTGGAGGAAATAAATCATTATCTATTCCAGTTTCTGCTGAAATGATGTTAAATAAATTCACAACTCAAAGATTACTGCTAGAGTTAGCATATACCTAAATGTCAGCAAAAAAATCCATATACGAAGAAATAAGAATAGAATCAAATGATCAAAAAAGATCAGTTGATATTCGTCTTGGAGCAGTTTCAGTAGATTACTATGAAGATATATTTTCACCAACTATTACTGCAAAAATAGTTGTTACCAATACTGGAGATGCCATTCAACCTGCTGATAGGAAAGGAAATAGTGATGGTGCTTTACAATCAATATACAACGGTTTACCACTCAGGGGTGGAGAAAGAGTTGCACTCAAAATAACAGGAAACTCAAAAACAAATCCTGGACTAGATTTTTCTAAAAAACCAGATGATTATTTGTATGTTTCAAATGTCTCAAATATTCTCAGTGAATCGCAACGAGAAATGTTTGTATTGAATTTGGTATCAAGAGAGGCAATCACAAATGAAACTTCAAGAGTTGCAAAAAAATATCCAACATCTTCAACAATCGATACTTCGGTAAAAACGATTATTAAAGACTACTTGAAAACAAATAAAAAGATTGATGTTGATAAAACCCAAAATAAGTACGGATTCATTGGTAATCTTAGAAAACCATTTACTGTACTAGTTTGGTTAGCTTCTAAATCAGTTCCAGAGTTAGCATCTAAAAATGCAACTGCTGGATTTGTTTTTTATCAAACAAAAGAAGGGTTTCATTTTAAATCTATCGATAAATTAATCACACAACAACCAAAGGCAAGGTATGTTTACACTGAAGTTATTAGATCTGAATCAGAAACTGATAACTCATTTAATATTTTAGATTATTCCATCAATAGAAATCAAAACTTACTAGAAAAACTTAGATTAGGAACATATTCTAGCTATAGAATGTTCTATAATCCATTAACGTTTGAGTTTACAAGTCCCGAGAAAGGAATATTTAAGTTAGAAAATTATGTAAATGATTCAAAGAATCTTGGTAAAAAAGTAAAACTACCAAAAGTTTCTGCCGAATCTAATCAAACTTTGGGAGATATCCCTTCTCGTATGATCACACAAATTTTAGACGTTGGTACAATGGAAAGAGATGTATCAAAAGATGAAAATGCAGATCCTTTCAAGTATCAATCGCAAGCACTTATGAGATATAATGTACTGTTTACTCAGACAGTAAATATGACCATTCCATCAAACACAAACTTAAATGCTGGTGATTTGATTGAGTGTCAGTTTCCAAAAATAAGTAGAGAAGATGGAAAAGAATTTGATCAAGAACAAAGTGGTCTATATATGATTAAAGAGTTATGTCATCACTTTGATACTAACGGTTCTTATACATCGATGACTTTAGTCCGTGATACATTTGGACGTTACGGAACAAATAATAAGGAATAAAAATGTTAGAGAGTTCTTTAGTTCAAAGTAAGTTTTTAGGAAGAGATGGTTTCCGTTGGTGGATAGGGCAGATTCCACCGATATCTACACAGGGAAGCCAGGCAAATGGTGGTGGTTGGGGAAATAGAGTTAAAGTCAGAATCATGGGTTATCACCCACATAGTACAGTAGATTTACCAGATGAAGATCTTCCTTGGGCACAGTGTTTATTATCAACAACAGATGGAACTGGGGCATGTAATAATGCAACAAATATAAAGGTTCGGCAAGGTGATGTTGTATTTGGATTTTTTCTTGATGGTGATGATGCACAAATTCCTGTTATCATGGGATGTTTTGGAAGAACTTCTCAAGTACCATCTAAAGACTATCAAAATCCATTTCAACCATTTACTGGGTATACCAATAATATTTCAAAACCAAATGGCACTTTAAAAGCAGTTGAAAATAATGAACAAAATACTTCCGCACAAAAATCTCCAAGAACAATCTCAGTTGATCAAGCAAGAAAAATAGGAAGAGATGAGATTAGTTATTATAGTGCAATAGGTGATGTTATTGATTTTGCAAGTGGAAAGGCAGATAGCACTGTAAGTAAAATAGTGACTGAAGTTGATAATCTTATGAGAAAAGTTCAGGCAATTACTAATGGAATACAAAATGCAACAGGAGAAATTAGAAGGATCTTAAATGAAGAAATTGGAAAAATATCCGAAAAGATTAGAAAAATATCAAGTGGTATGGTTGGATCTATGGTAAATGGATTATATAAAGGACTTGCACCAGTTTTGAACTCTGGATTAAAATTACTCTATGATACAGTTTATGCCACAGTTTTAGCAGCAACACTAAACAGTGCGATTGCTCACCGAGCAGGAGTTGCAGCACAAACTGCAATGGTTTTACCAATTCAGGCAATTCAAGATTTGTTACCATGTGTTATTAATAATATTATCTCTGGACTTTTTAATGTAATCAAAAATATTTTGACTTCTGTTGTTGATAACGTTCTAAACTTTGTTTCTTGCGTTGGGGAACAAGTTGTCGGATCTTTGGCAAACTCAATTATTGGTAATATTTCTAGTGCATTATCCTCAGCGATGGGTGCAGTTTCATCTATATCTGGTGGTTTCAGTGTAGAGGGATTTTTAAGATCAAATGGTGGAGGAATCGCAGGTTTAGCATCTATTCTTTCTTGTAATGAAACCGCAGTAGATTATAACTCACAAACAAATCTTTGGGTTATTGGTAAGGGGGCAAAACAATCAAGAGGTATAGATTTTAATCAGATTATGGAGACAGCATCAAGAGCAAATAGTATTGGACAATCTCTAATCAATGCAGGTGAAGTAGTTAATAGTTTAACATCCTCTATCGGTGCTTTTGATATTTTTAATCCAAGAGTTTCATCTTCAGAGTTTAATAGTTTACTAAGTTCGTGTTATACTGGACCACCAGTAAGATGTTCTGGACCAACTGTAAATATTTTTGGTGGTGGGGGAGTTGGCGCAACAGCTAGGGTTATTCTTGGTGCAATAGTTGAAGAGGAATTAGTAAAAACAGCATCTGTAATAGGTATAGAAGTATTACAAGGAGGATCTGGGTATAGTTTCCCACCATTTGTTGAAATTGTTGATAACTGTAATCAGGGATATGGTGCAGTTGCTAGGTCTGTAATCAATGAAAGTGGAGTGCTTGAGAAAATATATATTGTTTCTCCTGGAGAAAACTATCCAATTAATTATCCTGAAGGAGATTTAACCACAAAATATATTGCAGATAATTCGCCAACCATTGTTGAACCTGGTTTTGGTTATAAGAATACTGATATCGTTAGAGATACTGTCGGCAATACTTATTCAATCAAAACAAATGGTAATGGATCTATTGTTTCGATCAAAATCACGTCTATAAATAATCAAGGACAAGGAAATCTTATTGAGATTACTGATTATCCAAAAATAACAGTAGAGAGTGAAACTGGATCTGGAGCGATACTTATTCCAGTACTTAAGACAATATCAGATGATTTCCAAGGTGACATTAAACAAATAATTTACTGTATTAAAAAATAATGCCACAAAGACCAAGCCAAAATTGGGAAGGAAGAAACTTTACAAGTTTTGGACCTAAGGTTCGTCTTGATATGGCAAATCCCCAAATGGGATTAAACGGATGTGAGGTTTATGATCTTTATGCAGTTTCAGATAATAATGACATTTCATTAATAGGAATGTCCGAAGGTGGAATACTACACATTTATAATGACCAATGTATAGAGATTATTGGTGGACAAAAGTCAAGATCAACTGGTATAGATATTGTTATCACCGGGAAAAATGGAGATGTTACCATAACTGCCGAAAAAAATGGGCAAATAAAGATTAGAGGTGCAAGTGTGACTATAAATGCAGATGAAAACATAGAACTCATTGCAGGAAAAAATATTACTCTAAAATCTGGAAATGCCATTAATCTCAAATCTAATATTGCAAATTGTGATGCATTAGAGGGTAATCTTGCTCCAGGTGACCAAACTTGGGGTGCAAGAGTATTTACAGGAACTTTTATCGGAAGAGATATAATTGCTAGACAATTTGCTGGCACTAGGGGATCCCTACTGGGTGCTGTTACAAACGTAGCTCTAGGTGCCGCTACAAACGTAGCTCTAGGTGCCGCTACAAACGTAGCTCTAGGTGCCGCAGCTAGTTTAGCATCTGGTGTGGGTTCTAGAGGAGCTTCTTCAGGATCTAGTGGAGGATCTAGTGGAGGATCTAGTGGAGGATCTAGTGGAGGTTCTTCAGGATCTAGTGGAGGTTCTTCAGGATCTAGTGGAGGATCTAGTGGAGGTTCTTCAGGATCTAGTGGAGGATCTAGTGGAGGTTCTTCAGGATCTAGTGGAGGTTCTTCAGGATCTAGTGGAGGTTCTTCAGGATCTAGTGGAGGATCTAGTGGAGGATCTAGTGGAGGTTCAGGAGGATCTGGATATTACAACAAATATATGGGAAGTAATTAACAATGACAGATGTAAATGTATTTGGAGATGAAACACTTTTCAATAAAAAAGTAAAATTTTTTGGTGGAACTGAAGGTCTTGAAACTGATAAAATTTTTAAAAATAATTCAAGTGTTGCAGTAGGAAGTTCTGAAACTATTACTGTTACAACAAACTCAGTTGGTATAGTAACTTTTTCACAAAATAACGTAACTCTTAATACTACAGGTATTGTTCAACAACTACTTGAAAATGTTAATGTATCATCAACGGCACTAACTGGAACGGTAAACTTAGATATTTTAAATGGATCTCTATATTACTACACAACAAATGCCGCAGCAAACTGGACACTTAATATTAGGGGAAACTCATCTACTCAACTAAATGATGTTATACCGATTGGTAAAAGTTTAACAGTTACGTTATTAACAGCACAGGGTGCAGGAACATACTATGGTAATGTATTTCAGGTTGATGGAGTATCAATAACTCCTAAGTGGATGAACGGAGTTACTCCCGCCGCAGGATATTCAAATGCCATAAATGTATACACCTTTGTGATTATTAAAATGGCAAATGCCACATATACAGTTATAGGATCTTTAAATAGAACTACTTGATTATGTCTCCAATTTTAGGAACTTCATCTTCTTTAGGTGCAATAGGATATGGTTTTTTAGGTAGAAGAGCCATTATCACTATAATTTCACATCCAACTTCTGCCGCATACGCAGAAGGATCAACGGCAACTTTTACAGTTGTTGCAGGAATCACAGACGGTACAATTTCATATCAGTGGCAAAGATCTGACAACTTTGGAGCTTCTTGGACTAATGTAGGTACAGATAGTAATACTTACACAACTCCCGTTTTGTCCGTGGCAAATGATAGTGGAGACAGATATCGTTGTGTTTTATCATCTCCATTAGCAGAAACAGTAACTAGTAATGAAGCAGTGATTACTGTTGCCGGTGCAGATCTATCAGTCACTCCAGCAGTAAGTGGAAAAACTGCATGGGTTTTTGCCGTTGATGGTCCTTTAATTCTAGATGGCGGATCAAATACAACATATACATTATCTCCAGCCAGAAATTTCAGTAAAATCGCAAAAATGTGGGGTCAGGGAAGATCTGGTGGAACTGGTGGATATTCAACTGGACAAATATCATTTGGTTCTGGTTCAACTTATACCGTCAAGTTAAACTATGGCGGAGGTAACGCTGGAACTGGATTTGGATCGAAAGTATACTCGGCACAGTCTGGTGGTGGACTGGCTGGAATGTTTGCTGGAACTGGAATCAATCAGGGATCTGCAATGATGATCGCTGGAGGCGCAGGTGGAGGTGGAGATGGTAGTTCTGGTGGTGGAGGAGGAGGATCTTCGGGAAGTAGTGGACAAACTTCATCAAATACTCAGATTGGATCAACTGGAGGTGGAGGGGGATCACCAAGTTCTGGTGGTAGTAGAGGAAATCCCACAGATACCAATGTATACTATCGTCTTGATAGTTCTCAAAATGTATCATTTTCTGTTACAGAAGACTCTGGATATTTTAACCGTATGAATATCCAGGGTATTAAAAACTTTCCAGAAAATAATTCTCCAAATCCAGAAACCATATTTGTAAATGCTGGGACTTATCTGGTTACCGCAACGAATGATACTACAGGATTTAGTGCCGTAAGAGTTGATCCAACTAATCCACAAAGAGCACAGGCAAATGATGGCGGTGGATCCTGGGATGATATTCAGGTTACTGTTTCTGCTGGGGCGTTCACTACTAATGTTCCAGCAACAGCAGGTAGCGCCCTTCAGGGTGGAACAGGTGGTGCTGGTGTAATCACTCAAAACCAAAATGCCGCAGGTGGCGGCGGCGGTGGTGGCGGTTGGTACGGTGGAGGCGGAGGAGGCGGTGGTAATGACTTTGGATCCATAACAAGAGACTCGTCTGGTGGTGGTGGTGGATCTGGATATATTAATGGATCTTATGTAACTAGTGGATCCACAAGTTCTTTTGCGGATGGTAGTGATCCACAAAGAGGATCTGCAGGGGATCCAAACGCAAACTCAAGAGTTGTAATATATCCAGTGATTGCTCCAACATCATTCCAAACTGCAACATCAATTAATTACAATCCAGCAACACAGGCAACTCCAAATGATGGATGGTATACTAGATCTGGTGGTGCTCAAAGTACACCAAATACAGATATAAGACAACTTGTAATTAAATGGGGAGGATCTGTTATTTTAAATACAACTTCGATTGTTCCTTATTATGATGGCACACGTTATTTCGTTGTAGTTGGTGGTTTTGCATACTTTGCTGGCACTCACCGTGGATCTCAATATGGTTGGCCAAACAATGGAACCGATGTTGGACCAGCATCCTCACCAAACGGAGATTTCGGAAACGCTTTTGATATCGCAAGAACCGCGTATTAAGGGGGTTGACACCCACCCCAAGACCCCCTATAATATGGGGGTAATCAAGAAAACCACCCAATGACCACCGCACAAGAAACCGTTCAAGGTATTGTGATTGACGTATGCACCCGCACCTTCCTGCTATTGAGCGATCAGGGCAGCGAGCGTCTTGTAGAGTGTGAGACTGTTGAAGAGTTTATGAACGTTCTGGAAGTTGTGACCGCACAACTGGATCCCGAACAGATCGAGTATGCCGACCTTGCCATTCGTGGTGAGAAAAACTAAATAACAGGACAATGGAAGTTTTCACCGTGGAAGAGTTTCAAGAGAGGTTTGATGAACTGATGGAACGTGTTGAAAATGGAGAGAGTTTAGGAATCGTCAACGAAGACGGGCAGGCAGCAGTGATGATGCCCGCAGATGACGAACTGATACGAATACACACCGAGCTAAACAACGAAGCTCCATAGTATTTGTATTGCGAGTGAGACTTGGTAGTCAGAGGAGTCTTATAAACTCTTTCCGCCAGATTAGCGGCTTTGACCTGGTTCGAATCCAGGCACTCGTATCGCTCCTTTAGCAATCTGGTGAATGCAGCGAACTCATAATTCGCCTGAGGCGTGTTCGATCCACGCAAGGAGCACCTATGCCCGTGTAGTCCAGCGGAAGAGACAGAGGACTTAAAATCCTTCCAGGGTCGGTTCGAATCCGACCACGGGCACTGAAAATAAATATAAGATATGGGAGTCAAACCCTATGTCTTATCGCATTGACCACGCATATTGCTGGTATAATAACGGCAGTATGATTGTGAAAATGTATTTCATCAATCACGTTCCTTTCACGTTTGATGAACTACCAGAAGGTCATTTACACGATGAAGACTTACGTAGGATAGCAGATCAGAATAGATCGTTTGAAATAGAAGACCTATATCAAACTTCTTTTTACCTTATAGCAGAAGAAGCGCATCCTTGTCTCTTTCCAATGGATCTAGAAAATCCAGAAGATATGCCAGATGATGTGGAATATGAATATAATGAGGAGGATTTAATGGGATAAATAAAAGATAATGAGATCTCAAAGAAAATAGAAAAATGCCTTTAAATAAGCTTGAGAATTTTATTAAGAATACAGAAGGTCGTATTCTGTACGTTAATCCAAATGATCTTGATTCTAGTGATGGTATTGAAAATCAGGGAAACTCACTGACCAAACCCTTTAAAACTTTACAAAGAGCTTTATTAGAATCTGCTAGATTTTCATATCTGAGGGGAAGTGACAATGATATTACAGAAAAAACAACCATTCTTCTGTTTCCTGGTGAGCATGTAATTGATAATCGTCCAGGATTTTCTATCAGAGATGAAAGTGGAAATGCTGTAGCGTATACTCCAGCTGGAACACCAATTCCAGCACAAAATGCATTTACGCTCACTCTAGATTCTAATTTTGATATTACACAACCAAATAATATTTTACATAGATTCAATAGTAGAGAAGGTGGAGTTATAATTCCTAGAGGTACATCTGTTGTTGGTCTAGACCTTAGAAAAACTAAAATCAGACCAAAATATGTACCAAATCCTACCGATTATTTTATAAAAAATAGTGCTATCTTTAGAATTACTGGTGCTTGTTACTTCTGGCAGTTCACTATTTTTGACGGAAATGAAAACGGACTAGTCTATACTGATCCAGTTAACTTTGATATTGCAAATCAATCAAAACCAACATTCTCTCACCATAAACTAACAGTATTTGAGTATGCAGATGGGGTAAATGTCCCCGCAGGATATTCACTGACCGATCTTGACATGTATTATGCCAAGATCTCAAATGCATTTAATAGAGCATCTGGTAGAGATATTGATCAAAAATTTCCTTCTGAATCTTTAGGATTTACAAAGCAACGTCCAGAATGGGAAATCGTTGGAGCTTTTGCCTCAGATCCTATTAATATTGCATCAATTATTTCAGGAGATGGTGCAACTCCAGGATCTGTAGTAACAGTTAATACTACAGTTCCACATCTCTTAAATTCTAACACACCTATTAAAATTCGTGGTGTTAACATTGATGAGTATAATATTTCAACTAAAGTTCAAAATGTTATAAATGATACTACTTTTACATATCTTCTTCCTTTTGTAAGGGATAACCTACCTGCTGGTCCTGCTGGTGGATTAAGTGGTTCTTCAGCAACTGTAACCATTGAAACTGATACAGTTACTGGTGCTTCTCCATATATCTTCAATATCTCTCTGCGTTCAGTTTTTGGTATGCAGGGTATGCACGCTGATGGAAGCAAGGCATCTGGTTTCCGTTCAATGGTTGTGGCACAGTTCACTGCTGTGTCTCTACAAAAAGATGATCGTGCATTCGTCAAATATAATCCCACAAGTCAAATCTATGATGGTATTGCGATTTCGAAAAAAATCGGAGGAGCTTTATCAGCTGAGGCGTCTTCAACTAATGTGGCGACAGTTTATCATCTAGATGGTGATGCCATCTATCGAAATGGTTGGAAGACAACTCATATTAAGAAGTCAAATGATGCTGTTATCCAAATTGTTTCTGTATTTGCAATTGGATTTACGAAACATTTTGAGGCATTATCTGGTGGTGATGCTTCAATCACTAACTCTAACTCAAACTTTGGTCAAGTTGCACTCGCAGCCGATGGATTTAAGGCAGATGCTTTCGATAAGGACAACAAAGGATATATTACCTCGATAGTCACTCCAAGATCAATTCCTAATGTTGAGTCTGAAATTGAATGGGTTCAATTTGATGTAACAAAAACCAAAGCTGTTGGAATTTCGAACCATCTTTATCTTCTAGGATATACAAATATTGATGTGCCACCACCGATTGTATCTCAAGGATATAGAATAGGTGCAAGAGTCAATGATAAAGTATACGTCAGAACTGTTGCTGGTGGAACGGCTCACGAGGCAAATATTATAATGACCAATGGTCCAGTGAGTGCTGGATCACCTACGATCAGTGGAACAGATAGTTCTGCAAAAATTTATACTGGATCATTAGAAAACAATAGTAACGGAACAGTTTACAATATTCCATCTGGACATGCTCTAAGAAATGGAGAGTCAATCAGAATTTTTAGTGAAACTGGAGATCTCCCAGAAGGATTAGAAGAAAATACTTTATATTTTGCCATAACTTCAGAGAAGAAAACTTCTCTGGGAGCGACTCAAATACAAATTGCATCCTCCCGAACAAATGCATCTGCTCAAACTCCATTGGCAATTACTAGTTATGGTGGAGTTCAACTTA
>Ga0194129_10004419_pt1 | contig 18706 bp, 16 predicted proteins | sample TA2KigCa35mmetaG_FD_150862 | JGI IMG/M metagenome (GOLD analysis project Ga0194129, IMG submission 150862) | Freshwater microbial communities from Lake Tanganyika, Tanzania - TA2015038 Kigoma Deep Cast 35m | ecosystem: Environmental > Aquatic > Freshwater > Lake | place: Tanzania: Lake...
GTCGGATTCCTTGGCGATCCAGCGGGCGAGCCTGCGCCGGTCGCCGCGATTCCGTTCGCTGACGGCCAGAGGACCTCCTTGCGTGGAGGCCGAATCATGCCCTCAGCAGGCAGGGAGCGCACGATGACGAATCTGGCGGCGGCGCGCGGGGCTCAAGTGTGATCCGTCTTACCCGAGCCGTTCGAGCAACCGGTCGAGGGCCACGTCAAGCTTCTCGACCGTCTCGTAACTGCCGTCGGCGATGGCGGCCCTGATGGCGGCCACCTTGTCCATCCGGATGTCGGAGGCCGACTCCGCCGCACGGACCGCCTCGGTCGAAAGCGTGACGGCGTCGTGCACCTCGCTCACACCCGGCCGGGCCGCGATCTCGGCGGCCTGCTCGGTCGCCTTCATCGCCTCCACGCCCTTCACGGCACCGAGGCCCTGCGAACCATGCGTCGAAAACACGCCGAAGATGTTCATGTTGTGCTCCTTCCCCTGTCGTGAATCCGTCCCACCCCCGAACGATCCGCTCTACGCGGCCGGCTAGCCGCCGGTTCGTTCGGTCATTTTCTGCCCTGCCGACCTCCCCGTCCTCCAGACGGCCGGCACCGAAGTCGGGCCTCGCTGCCGCTCGCCTGTCGTCATCATTCTTGCCGCGCCCGCGGACGCGGGCAAAGACGACTTTTCGGATCGTCCAACCCGCGTCCTCGGCAACTTGTCATCATCGACAGACCCGTTCCCGAACTTGAACAATTTTTTTCGCTGCCGATTGTCACCATCGTGCGGGGCCCAGGCTTGCCCCGCCTGCCCAGTTTCCAGTCCGTCCGTTACATGGCGAACTCGGGCTTCCGCCGGCCGAGCTGGTTTTGCAGCCGCTCCACGATCGCCGAGTGCATCTGGCTGACGCGGCTCTCGGAGAGGTCGAGGGTGGCCCCGATCTCCTTCATGGTCAACTCCTCGTAGTAGTAGAGGATGATGATCAGCCGCTCGTTGCGGTTGAGACCCTTGGTGACCAGCCGCATCAGGTCGTGCTTCTGGATGCGACGCGTCGGGTCGTCCCCCTTCTTGTCCTCGAGAATGTCGATCTCGTGGACATCCTTGGAGCTATCGGTCTCGCACCACTTCTTGTTGAGGCTCACGAGGCTGACGGCGTTGGCCTCCACGAGCAACTTCTCGAACTCCTCCGCGGACAGGCCCATATGCTCGGCCACCTCGGAATCGGCCGGCGTACGGCCCAGACGGGCCTCCAGGGTCTTGACCGCCTCGTTGAGCTTGCTGGCCTTGCTGCGGACCAGCCGCGGCACCCAGTCCATCGTCCGCAGCTCGTCGAGCATCGCTCCGCGAATCCGCGGCACGCAGTAGGTTTCGAACTTCACGCCGCGTCCCATATCGAACGCGTCGATCGCGTCCATCAGGCCGAAGGTGCCCGCCGACACAAGATCGTCGAGCTCCACACCGTCGGGAAGCCGCGCCCAGATCCGCTCACCGTTGTATTTCACGAGCGGAAGGTAGATCTCGATCAAATGGTTGCGGAGATCCTCGCGGGACTGGTCCTGCTTGAACTCCTGCCAGATGGCCTGAATCTCCTCCACCGACCGTTGCGTGCGCACTGCCACGTCATCCTCCTTGATGGGCCTGCCTGATGGGGCCTTCAGGACCGCCAGACGGACCCGGATGCCCTACCTCGACTGCCTTCCACGTTTCCGTCAACTTTTCGGTCGGACCGCCGGACATCGGCCGCCAGTCCCTGAGTTCTCCAACCATTTCCGGGGCGCTCCTCCAGACCACCCGTCTTCTCCGCTCGGTCGTCAGGCCGCCTGGGCCCGATCCTCCCAGCCGACCGTGGCGAACACCTCCAGCCGCTGTTCGTCGCGGACCTCCTCTTCCGCCAACACCCAGACGTCGGGCAAGGGACGGGCCAGGGCTTCGCGGACGAGCCGCCGCGATGCGCCCGGCACGACGATCACCCGCCGCCCTCCGCGATCGACCGCCACCCGCGTGGCCCGTCGAAGCTCTGCGACCAGCCGCTCCGGCGGCCGCGCCGTCCCGGTCGCGGTCTGGACGAGGTCGAGGCCGCCGCCTGCGAGCCGGACCGCGGTGAGCCTGCCCTCTGGATCTCGCGCCCGGCGGCAGATGGTTCCTGCCAGCCGGCGTCGCACGATCTCGGCGAGCTGCCACGGTTCGGCCGCTTCGGCGGCGTGGTCGGACATGATTTCGATGAGATCGGCCAGGGGCCGGATCGGCACCCCCTCGCGGAGCAGGCACTGCAGCGTCCGCTGGATGCGGGCGATCGACAGCGCGGCCGGCACGCTCTGCTCGACGATCGCCGGCTGGCTGGCCCGCAGGGATTCGACGAGCCGTCCCACGGCATCGCGTGACAAAAGGCGGTCGGCATGCCGGCGGACGGCGGCCTCGAGCCCACGGACGATCGCCCCGGCCGTGTCGAGCACGGTCGCGCCCCGGCCGCGGGCCGATTCCGCCCGCGCCTCGCCCAGCCAGAGGGCGGACCGACCGGTGAGCGGATCGGTGGCGACGTCGCCATCGGCGGCCTGCTCGCCGGGCGGCGGGATCACCATCAGCCGCGCCGCGGGCACGTCCTCGCTGGCGACGACGTCGCCGGCGATCGAGATTCGGTAGGCCCGGTCACCCAAGCCCAGATCATCGCGCAGCGAGACGGCCGGCAGCACGAGGCCCAGATCGGCCGCCAGCCTCGACCGCAGGTCCTCGACGCTCCTGGCCAGCGGCGCCGCATCGCCCGCGACGAGGCCCACCAGCCCGCCACCGAGTTCCACCACGATCCGCTCGTCCGCCAGCAGGTCGGCGGCGATGTCGACCGTGGGACCACGGGTCGTCCGGGCCGGCCCGCGGCGACGCTCCCCGGCGGAGCCGGTGTCGTCGGTTGGTAGATCGTCGGGAAACCCCGCCGCGGGCCGCCGTGCGGTCACGATCGCCGCGATCGCCACGACCACGGCCACGCCGGCGAGCGGCAGGAACGGCAGGCCGGAGAGCGACAGCACGCCGAGAAAAGCCGCCGTGATCGCCAGCACATGCGGTCGTGCGGTGAACTGCCGACCGAGTTCGCTGCCCAGGTCGACCGCCTGGCTCGACCGCGAGATCAACAGGCCGGTGGCGACGGATACGAACAGCGCCGGAACGGCACTGGCCAGGCCGTCGCCGATCGTCAGCAGCGAATAGACGCCCAGGGCCCTGTCCACCGGCATGGCGTGCTCCAGGACGCCGATCGCCAGCCCCCCCACGATGTTGACCAGCGTGATGATCACGCCCGCCACCGCCTCGCCGCGCACGAATCGACTGGCCCCGTCCATGGCGGCGAAGAAGTCGGCCTGCCGTTGCAGGTCGCGGCGCGCCTCACGGCCCTGCTCGCGGGTCAGCGTCCCGGCCTGCACGTCGGCATCGATCGCCATCTGCCGCCCGGGCAGGCTGTCGAGCGTGAAGCGGGCGGCCACTTCGCTGGTGCGGGTGGCACCGGCGGTGATGACCACGAACTGCACGACCGCGATGATCGCGAACACGACGCCACCCACCACCAGGTTGTTGGCGGCCACGAAGGCGGCGAAGGCCTCGACCACCTCACCGGCCGCGGCCGAGCCGTCGATCGCGGCCTTGGAGAGGATCAGCCGCGTGGTCGAGATGTTGAGCACCAACCGCACCAGCGTGGAGCCCAGTAGGAACGTTGGGAAAACGCTCATTTCCAAGGGCGTGCGGGCGGCGAGCGCGGCCAGCAGGGCCAGCACCGACACGGTCAGGTTGATCGCCAGCAGCAGGTCGACCAGCGGGGCCGGCACCGGCGCGATCACGATCAACACCGCCAGCAGGATGACCGCTGGCAGCGCGTAGTCGGCGAGGTGGGCGACGAGCGGTCGCCGCAGGACGGCGGCCGAGCCGAGCGACTGGGGCATGCGATCGGACGGCCCCCGCGGGGGCCGTGTGACCAGGAGACACGGGACGCCGGACCGGCGGTCGGCGAGGGGGGGACAGTAGCGGCAGGCCGGGGCGCGGTCCAGACCGCTCCGGCGGCACAAACCGCTAGAATCGGCCGGGAAAATCGTCCCACGCCGCCTGCCGCTGACCTGCCCGTGGCCTGCGGGTGACCCACCTTGAGGAGTCCTCATGCATTTCGAACGCTTCGGCCTGGCCTTCGACCATCCCGACAACTGGGCCGTCGACACGAGCGACGCCGAAGGGCGGTTCGCCACCGTCACCGTCTACTCGCCCGGTGGGGCCTTCTGGTCCGTGAGCGGCCACGCCGCGGGAGGCGATCCGGCTGAACTCGTGGACGGTGTCGTGACGGAGATGCGACGGGAATACCGCGAACTCGACGTCGAGCCGGCCGAGGATTTGGTCGCAGGGCACCGGCTCGCCGGCTACGACCTGACCTTCTACTGCCTCGATCTGACCAACACCACGCTTGTCCGCACGCTGGAAACGGACGGGGCCATCTACCTGATCCTCTGCCAGGCGGAGGACCGCGAATGGGACGAGGTGGCGCGGGTGTTCGCGGCGATCACCTGGAGTTTCGTCGCCGCCCTCGATGCCAAGGGGCACGAAGGCCGCCCCCGGGACCCAGGTGGCCCGCGGAAAGACGGCAGCCCCTGAGGAACGCGTGGCGTTCGAGGGCTTCGTGTCGCCACACCCGAGCGACGTGCCTAAGGTCCGCGAGCCGGCCGGGCCGGTGCCGCGGGTCCACCACCGCGGCGAGCTACCTCCCACGCATCCGGCGTGCCGAAGGTCCAGTGGCCGTCACAACCGCGTCCGCAGGTGGGATCGTGACGGTCGGGCGAACACCGCGGCCCCGCGACCTGCCCAGCGTTCCCAGATTTACAAGCCGGTTTCGGCCTGACTGGCACGATCGCGCCCCTTCTTTGCAAGGTTTACAGCCCGGCGATCACGGCCTCGTAGATCGCCTCGTGGCCGGCCGCCATGGCCAACGCGGCGTGGCGGCGGCGGGCGAGGCCATGGCCGTGTCGCCCAGCGGCGGCTGCACGGGCCGCGTCGTCGGCGAGCGTCGCAATCGCCGCCGCCAAGGCGGCCGGATCACCGGCCGCGTGCAACAGGCCGGCCCGCTCGCCGTCTAGCAACTCCGGGAACGTGCCGTGGTCCGAGGCCACGACCGGCACGCCCGCCGCCAGCGCCTCGATCACCGGCAGCCCCTTGGCCTCGGGATACGTGGTCGGCATCGCGAACAGGTCGATCTCGCTCAGCACCGCCAGTTTGGCGGCGCGATCCACTTGCCCACGCCAGTGGAACCGGCCGGCCACGCCGAGTTCGGCGGCGAGTGCCCGGCAGCCGGCCACGTAGGCCCGCTCCGCGGCGATGGTGGCCCCGGCCGCCACGACCTCGACGTCGCGATCCCGGGCCAGGATGGCCAACGCCCGCACGAGCCGATCGAGCCCCTTCTCCGGACAGGCCCGCGCCACGAACCCCACCACAAGCCGGCCGCCGCGGCTGCGGCGGCGCGCCACGAGATCGGGCGGCGTGTCGGGAAACACCTCGAGGTCGACACCGTGCGGCATCACCTCGACCCGCTCTGGCTCGACGTCCATCCGTGCGGCCATGAAGTCGGCGTAAAAGCGATTGAGGGCGACGAACCGGTCGACGTCGCCGGCCCGTTCCCGCACCAGTTCCCAGATCCGCCCGCGCCAGGGCTGCGGCGTCTGTTCGATGAACAGATCCTCGCCCGAGAGGCTGCAGACGATCCTGGCACCGGTGGCCCGCCGGATCGAGCCGGCCAGACCGAGAAGCAGCACGTTGGACAGGTGCACCACGTCGGGCCGCACCTCGCCGGCGAGCCAGCAGGCGAGCTTGCGGACCTCCTTTCGCTGGTGGCCCGCGTCCCCTGCGAGCGACGAAACCGTGAGCGGCCCCAGGTCCGCGGGGCGGGCTGAGCCGGTGCGGCTCGAGAGCCAGTCCAACAGCCGCCTCGAGTCGAGCGGCCGGTCGAGAAAGTCGGGGGTGTGCCGCAGCAGTGGCACGTGCTGCTGCAGCCAGACGTTGACGCCCCCCATCACCACGCGGTCGATGGCCACGTTTTCCTCGTCGGTCGTGGTGGGCACGTAGGCCGGCACGAGCATCGCATCCCGGCCGCGGGCCCGCAGTGCCCTCACCAGGGTGTTGTCGTGCAGGCACGAGCCGCACAGCCGCCCCCCCGCCCCGGCGGTGATCTGCACGATCCTCACGCCCGGTCACCGCGGTCGCCGCCGCGGCCCTCGAGCGACAACACGACCAGGGCCAGGTCGGCCGGCGTGATCCCGCTGACGCGACCAGCCTGGCCGAGGGTCCGCGGCCGGATGCGGTCGAGCTGCTCGCGGGCCTCGGCGCGGAGGTGACGGATCCTCGCGTAGTCGAAGCCGTCGGGAATGATCCGCTCGGCCATCCGTCGCTGCCGCTCGATCCGCTCGCGATCGAGCGCAAGGTAGCCGGCATAGCGGATGTCATGCTCGACCTGCACGGCCGCTTCGCGGGAGACTCCGGCCAACGCAGGCGCCACCGCCACGCAGTCGGTCCAGCCAAACTCGGGGCGTCGCAGGAGGTCGGCGAGACTTGTCCCACCGCTGCGGTGCGCGGCGAGCACGGTGCGGGCCGATTCCATCTCGGCCTGCTTGGCCGCCAGGCGGGCGACCCGTTCCGGTTCGGCGAGACCAAGCCCGGCGGCCAGGGGCGTGAGCCGGCGGTCGGCGTTGTCGTGCCGCAGGGAAAGGCGGTGCTCCGCACGGCTCGTAAACATCCGGTAGGGCTCGTCCACACCGCGGGTGACGAGATCGTCGACGAGCACGCCGACGTAGGCCGTCTCGCGGTCGAGGACGAGTTCCCCGCGGCCGGCCGCCGCCAGGGCGGCGTTAGCGCCCGCCACGATCCCCTGCGCGGCGGCCTCCTCGTAGCCGGTCGTGCCGTTGATCTGCCCCGCGAAGAAGAGCCGGGCCACCGGCTTGCTCTCGAGCGTGGGCCGCAGCTGGTCGGGGGGACAGTAGTCGTATTCCACGGCATAGCCGTACCGCATGATGCGGGCCCGCTCCAGCCCCGGCACGAGGCGGATCATTTCGTCCTGCACGTCCCGCGGCAGGCTCGTTGAGATGCCGTTGACGTAGATCTCGCTCGTGCGGCGGCCCTCCGGTTCGAGGAACAACTGGTGCGACTCGCGGTCAGCGAAGCGGACCACCTTGTCCTCGATGCTCGGGCAGGAGCGGGGGCCGCGGGAGCCGATCTGCCCGGTGAACATCGGCGCCCGATGGAGATTCGCGCGGATCAGGTCGTGGATCGCGGGCGTCGTCCGGGTGATCCAGCAGACCATCTGTTCCTGCTCGATGGCGTCGGTGAAGAAGGAGAAGGGCTGCGGCGCGAGATCGCCGGGCTGCTCCTCGAGCCTGGCGTAGTCGATCGTGCCGCCGGCCAGCCGGCAGGGCGTGCCGGTCTTGAAGCGGTCGATGCGAAACCCGAGGGCGGCGAGCGAACGACTCACGCCGGCGGTCGTGCCCTCCCCCGCCCGCCCGCCGGGCACCTGCGTTTCCCCGGTGTGCATCACCGCCTGCAGGAAGGTGCCCGTCGTGAGCACCACCGCCGCCGCCGTGTACTCGCCGTCACCGCGGACGCGGACGCCGATCACACGGTGCCGGGCCCGCCCCGGCCCTTCGCCGTCGAGCCGCTCCACGATCAGTTCCTCGGCCGTCTCCTGCCGCAGGTCGAGGTGCGGCGTCCGTTCGACGATCCGCTTGACCTCCGTCTGGTAAAGCCGCTTGTCGGCCTGCGCCCGCGGGCCGTGCATGGCGGGCCCCTTGGAACGATTGAGGACGCGGAACTGGATGCCGGTCGCGTCGATTGCCCGCCCCATCACGCCGCCGAGCGCGTCGACCTCACGGACGAGCTGCGCCTTGCCGACGCCCCCGATGGCCGGGTTGCAGCTCATCTGACCGACGGTGTCACAGTTGCTGGTGAGCAGCGCCGTGCGGGCGCCGAGCCGAGCCGCGGCGCAGGCTGCCTCGACGCCGGCATGGCCGGCCCCGATCACGAGCACGTCGTAGTCGTAGCGGCTGGGCATCGAAACGGGAGGGGGGCGACAGGAACCAATGGCCGGAGCGGGATGTCACACCGGGCAAGCAGGGCCGATGCGGGGGCCGCACGGCTTGCCCGATTGAAGCATCCCGCGGAGGCAACGAAAAGCGACCGCGGCCAGGAAGGCTTTCACGAGCCGATCAGCCGGCCGAACAACCCACGGCACGGATACCCCACCTGAGTGTGACCTTCCTTTGATCCTGGGGGTACCAACTCGGCCGCTTCGGTACGGGTCGTCGTCCGTCTTGGGCGTGGGGGTCCTCGGGGTAGTTCGTCCTTCTCAGGAGTTTCCAGACATGATAGCGACAGCGTGCGGGTTGCTGATGGCCACCGGCTGGGGGCGGGAGAGGCGGGCTCGGGGCGGGCCTGGCCGTCGCGGCGAGGCTGATGGCGTGGTGAGGCGACGGGCCACGGGCGGACGACTTTCCCGTGCCCGACATGGTGTCACCTACGATCGAGATTCCGTCCGTCACGGCGGTCGCCTTCCGGAACGCCCGACCACCGGAGCCGTTCTGGACGTCCTACGCCCTGGCCGACGCGCTCTTCTGGCAGCGGGACAACCAGGCGGCCAACCGGCCGATCGTAGTCGCCAAGGACGGGGCTCCCGAGGCTGTCATGACCGCGCAGGACCTGCAGTTCCCGGTGGCCGGTTGGCGTGCGGACCTTCTACGGGCGGCGGTCGCCCGAGCACGGCGGCTGGGAGGTGGGCTACTTCGGCATCTGCGGCCCGACCGCCACCAACCGCGTGGGGGCGATCCCACCCGATTTCGTGCACCTGCCCGACCCGCTCAGCGTCGTCCTGACCACCGACGGCGAGTGCGTGACGGCCTAGGACAGCTCGCTGCTCAACAGTGCCGAGGTGAACCTGTTCGCCACCGACAGCGATTGGATCAACGCGCCACCGGGCTGGCTGACCATCGACTGGCCGGCCTCCGTTTCGTGAACCTCGAGGAGGAGGCGTCGCTCCTGACGGAGTGCTGCCTGACCGACGACTCGATCCGCACGGTCCCCTACCGGGCCCGCACGCAGAACAACATGTTGTGTTCGGTGCGCAACTCGGCGTCCGCTCCGACGGGCCTGGGGGCGGTGGCCGTCGAGGGCTGGGCGAAGGGCGGCCTGATGGGCGTGGCCCGGGAGCAGAGCCAGGATCCGCTCGTCGACTACACCGGGTTGTAGCAGCGGCCCGCCCTGTCACGGGCCGGCGGCGAGGTGGGCTTCGTCGGAGACCTCACGATGTCGCTCGTCTACCGGCTGACCGACGTGTGGGGCATCCGCGCGGGCGACAGCCCGCTGTGGCTGGACGGTCTCGCGAAGCGCGGCCTCCCGTCCGAGGCAACCGGCCCCGCCTCCCACCCCCGGCCATGCGGCAGGCTCCTCCGCCGATCGCCGCTGCGATTACGATGTCTGCCATGCCGGACAGTTCAATGAATCATCCCGAGTCGGCGGTCGTTCGAAGCGTGTCGACGCCACGCCTCTCGATGCCGGCTCCGGGCCGTCTGCCCGCCCTCCTTCGGCGGCTGGTCGCCAGACACGACCGCCCGCGCGGGGCGGCCTGGGTCGCCCTGCTGTCCGCCGTCCTCCTCGCGCTGCCGTCGGCCGGCTTGGCCGCCGCGGCCGCCGAACTGCAGGTGATCGAGGGCTGCACGCTCGTGCCCGCCGACTGGGCCGACGGTGACAGCTTCCGCGTCCGGCTGCCGGCCGGCGACGAGATCACCGTCCGCCTCTACGGCGTCGACTGCCTTGAGCACCACGTTTCCGACGAGACCGACGCCCGCCGCCTCCGCGGCCAGCGGCGGTATTTCGGCATCACGCGGGCCAAGCCCGACGCCGAGGCCGCGATCGACTTCGCCAAGAATCTTGGCCGCCGGGCCACCGCCGAGACGCGGGCCTTCCTGGTGAAGCCCTTCACAATTCACACGAGTTTCGCCGACGCCCGAGGGGACGCCCGCTTCAAGCGGGTCTACGCCTTTGTGTTCGACGCCGCCGGCCACGATCTGGCGGCCCACCTCGTGTCCCGTGGCCTGGCCCGGGCATTCGGGGTGAGCCGGACGACGCGGACCGGTGGCTCGGCCGACGACTACCGTGCGGCCCTGGCCGACCTCGAACTGCGGGCGGCCGCCGCGGGGGTCGGGATCTGGGCCCATACCGACTGGGACGCGCTCCCCGGCGAGCGACAGCTCGAGCGCGACGACGAGCGTGACCTCCAGGCGGCAGTCGGCGATGGGCGACTGCCCGAGGGCTTCGTGGTGGAGATCAACTCGGCCACCATGGCGGACCTGATGCGGCTGCCGGGCATCGGCGAAGCGCTCGCCGAACGGATCATAGAAAAAAGGCCTTACGCGCGAATCACCGACCTGCTCGAGGTCGACGGCATCGGCCCGGCCACGTACCACCGGCTCAAGCCGATGCTGCGGATCGAACCCATCCGCTGAGCGGCCGGCGGGCCGCTCACTGCTGCCGGAAGGCGAACACGCCCCGTTTGTTGGCCACCGCGATGTCTGGCGTGCCGTCGCCCGTGAGGTCGGCCACGGTCACCTGCGTGCCCACGCCGCTGTCGTCGTCGATGAGATGCGGCACGAACGTCGCGTTGCCCGCGCCGTCCCGCGCGAGCCGAAACCAGTAGAGCACCGGCGACGCGTTGGGGTCCGCATCGCCCCCTGGGCCATGAGCCCAGCGCCGCTTGCCGGTGACCACGTCGGTGAGCCCGTCGCCGTCGATGTCGGCCGCCGCGAGTGCGTGGAGCTGGCTGAAACAGACGCCCCACGGGTTGTCGGCGGGCGTGCTGCCGAGAATCCGGTGCTCGGTGAAGGCCCCGTCGGCCTCCTGCCGGTACCAGCCCAGGCCGTAGGCGTGGGCGTGGTAGCTCGTGACCACGTCGTTGCGGCCGTCGCCGTCGACGTCGAAGACGAGCATCTGGGCGCCCCCCAGGCCACCGGGCGGCGCGAAGGCTACGGGGCGGAACTCCCACTTCGTGTCCTCGGCAAAGCGCTCGGGCTGCCGGAACCAGCCTTCCTTGGAAAGGATGTCGACCCGGCCGTCGCCGTCGATGTTGCCCACCCCCGAGCCGTGCGTGTAGCGGAAATACTTCCTGTCGTTCTCGGGCGAGCGGGGCGTGATCGAGCGGAAACGAGCCTTGGCCAGCGGGTTCTTCCAGTCGACCTCCACGAAGCCGAGGCGGCCGCCAAGCTCCGGCCCGCTCGACTGGCAGAACAACTCGGGCCGGCCGTCGCCATTGATGTCGCGGAGGTCGGGCGACTCGCCGTCGGCCACGTCGAACACGGCGTGCTTCGACCACTCCCCGCCTTCCTTGCCTGGATTGACGAACACCAGCGCCGGCTTGCCGGGCAGGTCGTAGACGAGGATGTCGTGCCAGCCGTCGCCGTCGAAGTCGTAGGCGAACATCAGGAAGAAGTTGGAATAGCCCCGCGCCGGGTCGTAGGGCGTCTTGGCGGGCCCGCCGGGGTTGTTCCGCGGGGGCGTGTATTCGGTGCGGCGCTCGAAGCCGGGACCATGCCAGATCTGGTTGCCGGCGGCGATGTCGGCATGCCCGTCCTTGTCGAAGTCGGCGACGGCGCAACCTTCGGCCTCGAACCGCTCGCTGAGCACCTGCTTCTGGAAGGCGACGTCGGCCGCCGCGACCCTCAGGCTCCACGAGCCGATGATCAGGGCAAACGGCACCGCGACCGGCAAAGCGACTGGGGATCGCATCGGGGTCGCGGGCTAGCCCGCCTTCTTCGCGGGCTGGACCCTAGCGCGGATGTCGTCGGCCGCCTTTGTGGCCTCGGCCTCGAGGCCCGGCAGCTTCACCGCCTCCTCGGCCACGGCCAGCGTCGCGGCACTGGGATAGCGGACGAGGATCTCAAGCACGGCCTTGCGGTCGGCCGCCTCGGCGGCGGCCGCCAAGGCCTTGCGGCACATCTCCGCCCGCTGATCGTCGGGCAGGACGAACTGGCGGGCGATGCGGATGTAGCCACGCAGAGCGCGGGTCTTGAACTTGCCCCCCGGCTGGGCCGTCGCCAGTTCAAGCAGCACCGGTGCGGCGTCGGCCGTCATCCACTTGCCGAGCAGTCGCGTGGCGGCATCCTCCAGCGCCTCCTCGCCGGAGCGACCCGCCGCGGCCATGGTGGCCACGGCCTTCGTGCCCCCCACCTCACCGAGCACGTCGAGCAGCGTCACCTTGGCCTCGGCCGACGCCTTCTCGAGCGCCGCGGCCAGCTTGGTGGCGCAGCCCTCGCGGTCGGCCATGCGGACGCTCGCCTCCCGCAGCGACGTGCGGGCGGCCTCCCCCTCCGGCAGACTCTTCGGCGCCGTGGCCGCGGTCACGAGCACCTCCAGGTTGGCCAGGTCGACGGTCGGCCCCAGCGCCACGATCGTGGCCGTGCGGACCTTGCCGTCGGCGTGGCCGAGCAGCGGCAGGAGTTCAGCGACCGCGTTGATCCGACGCCGGCCGATCAGCTCGACCAGCGCTGGCAGGGCGGCCGCATCGGCCTTGGCGAGCTGACCCTTGATGCCCTTGTCGACGGCCTCGCCCGGCAGGGTCGAGACCGCCATCCGCGCCGTGTCCGCGATGCCGATATCCTCGTCGCCCGAGGCGACCAGTAGCGGCCCGACCACGGCGGCGTTGCCCGCGCGGCCCAGCGCCTCGATGGCCGCCAGCCGGATCGGCTTGGGGTTGGCCGCCGACACCATGCCCGCCAGGGCGGTGCCGACCGGCTCGCTCGCGCCGCCGGCGTTCCGCTCGGCGAGCACGTCCATCAGCACCACCGCCCGCGGCACGGCATTGCCCGTCGCCGCGGCCTTGATCTCCTCGAGCACCGCCGCGTCGACGGCCGCGGCCAGCGGCTTGTCGGCGGTCTCGCCACGCGCCAGGTCGCGGGCCGTCACGATGGCCATGTTGGCCAGTCGCCGGCTCGGCGAGCGGAGCGTCTCGACCAACAACGGGATGCCGGCCGCGCCCTTGGCGATGATCGTGCCTCGGATCGCCTCGGCCTTTCGTTGGTCGGAGACCTCCGCATCGCGGACGACACCGTAGAGCGTCACCGCCTTCTCCGCGTTGCCCGCCGCCTGCAGGGTGGCCGCACAGAGCACGGCCGCCGCGGCCAGCGGGTCGAGCCGATCGGCAGCGGGCGTCTTCTCGATCGCCCCCGCCAACAACGTGGCCGCCTCGTCGGTCGCGATCCGACCGAGCGACCAGGCCGACGCGGCAGCGACCTCCGCATCGGCGGCGGAGAGCTTGCCGGCCAACAGCGGCACCGACGCCTTGTCGCGACGGGCGCCAAGCGAGTTGACCACGCCCACGAGCAGCCGCCCGTCGAGCTTGCCAGCCGCGGCCCGCAGGGCGCCGGCCGCCTCGTCCCCCGGGATCGCCTCCAGGGCGATCCTCGCCCACGAGGCCAGTTTGGGATTGGCCAGCAGCGGCGTTAGGTCGGGCACGGCGGCCGGTGAGCCATTGATCGCGAGAAACTTGCAGGTGATGGCCTTGTCGGCTTCCGGCGCGTCGCCCCGCAGCACGGCCAGGAGTTCAGCCTCCGACGAATGCGGTCCGGGGGCGGCCAGGGCCGCCGTCGTCAGGCAGGCCAGGATCGCGGCGACCGCTGCGCGGGTGATCCACGCGGGCGAGCTGGCGGCGAGCATCGGCTGGACGGTGGGGGTCATGATGGTGGCCTCGGCCGGGTGCTGCGGGCGGCTCATGCGAACCACGGCTCACGCCGTGCCTCCGATCGCAGCCGGTTGGCCGCCTCGTCGTCGACGAACGCGTAGGTCGCGAGGTCGAGCTTCACCGGCCGCTGCAGGTAGATCGCGATGTTGGCCGCGTGGCAGGCGAGGTGGGCGTTGCAGGCCGCCTCGGCGTTGCCCTTGGGCTTGGCCCGCGTCTTGACGCAGTCAAGGAAGTCGCGGACGTGGAAGGTGGCCGGATACCCGCCGATCTCCTCAACCTTGCGGCCCGCCAGGAGTTCGGGCGACGAGAGCACCATCTTGCCGCTGTCGCCGGCCTCCACCCAGCCGTCAGCGCCCTCGAACCGCACCGGGCAGGAGCCGAGCGGGATCCAGCCCTTCTCACGGAACACCAACTCGACGCCGTCGGCGTACCGGCAGACGAGCTCGTCGTTCTTCGGCGGGCTGTACTCGACCGGCGGCGGGCAGTCGTTGACCGCCCATTGGCAGAGGTCGACGCAGTGCGAGCCCCACTCCAGAACGCCACCTCCGACGAGGCCGCCCCCCTTCTCGAAGTTGAAGCCGTCGCCGAGCGTGCGGCCGTTGTAGGGACGCCAGGCCGCCGGGCCGAGGTACATGTCCCAATCGTCCACCGCCGCGTCGGGCAGGGGCTCCTCGGGCAGCCAGCCGCTGGTCATGGCCCGCATGCCGGCGGGATGGGCATAGACCCGCTTCATCGAGCCGAGCCGGCCCGTGCGGGCCAGTTCGCATGCGAAGGCGAAGTGCGGCAGGTTCCGCCGCTGCGTACCCGCCTGAAAGACGACGCCGCTGCGGTGCATCGTGTCGCGGTGGGCGAGCGTCTCGGCGATGTTCTTCGTGCAGGGCTTCTCGCAGTAGATGTCTTTCCCAGCCTTGGCCGCGAGCATCGCCATCAGCCCGTGCCAGTTGGGGCCGGTCGCGATCAGGACCGCATCGATGTCGGGCCGATCGAGGAGCTCGCGGAAGTCGCGGTAGGTCGCGCAGGCCGCGTTGCCGTGGTGCTTGTCGACCACGCCCTTGACGTGGGCCCGACGTCGTTCCTTCACGTCGCAGACGGCGGCGAACTGGACGTCGGGCTGCTGCAGGAAGCAGCCCAGGTCGTAGCCGCCGCGGTTGCCGATGCCGATGCCGCCCACCACGATGCGCTCGCTCGGTGGCACGGCCCCGTCGAGACCGAGGGCCGACGAGGGTACGATCATGGGGGCAGCCCCGGCGGCCAGTCCCGCCTTGAGGAAGGCCCGGCGGCTTGCGCGGCGGGAAGGTTTCGATCCGGTCGCGGGGCTCATGGCGGTGCCCTCCCGAGGTGGATTCGCGGCTCCCGAAACCCTGTCGTTGTACCGCGCGGCCCTGCCCAGGTGAAACCGTGGCTCCGCCGGCACGGCCACGCAGCCGAGGGGCGTCCTCAGGCGGCGGCCCGCCGGGGGGGCGGCAGCTCGAACAGCGAGAAGATCTCGTCGGCCGTCAACCCGGTGGTGACCGGGCCGTCGGCCTCGGCCAGGATCGTCTCGGAGAGGTTGCGTTTGCAGCGCAGCACCTCGTCGATCCGCTCCTCGATCGTGCCGGCGGAGAGAAAGCGGGTCACGGTGACCGCACCGGCCGCCCCGATGCGGTGCGCGCGGTTGATCGCCTGATCCTCCACGGCAGGGTTCCACCAGCGGTCGAACAGGAAGACGTATTGGGAGAACTGGAGGTTGAGCCCCACCGCCCCCGCCCCGTAGGACAGCAGGAGCACCGAGTGGTCCCGGTCCTCGCGGAAGCGGCGGATCGCGTCGTCGCGGGCCGCGGTCGAGAGTCCGCCATGATACTCCAGCGGCCCGAAGGCTGCGAGTTCGCCCCGCAGGCGGCCGAGCGTCTCCACCCACTGGCTGAAGACGAGCGCCTTGCGGCCGCTGGCCCTCACCTCCTCGAGCTCCGCGGCCAGTCGCTCGAGCTTGGCGCTCTCGCCGGTGGCCGTGTCGAAGTTGCAGATCTGCTTGAGTCGCAGCACGAGCTCGAAGACGTGCTGGATCGTCGCCTCGTGGCCCATGCCGGCCAGCCGCAGCACGCCCTCCTCCTCAGCCCGGCGGTAGGTCTCCCGCTGCTCCCTGCCCAGCTCGATGCGGGCGTCACGGTCGAGTCGCGGCGGCATCTCCTTGAGCACCTTGTCTTTCGTGCGACGGAGGATGTGGCCGGCCACGGCCGTGGCCATCGCCCGCGGTGCCATCCGCTGGTTGATCACGCCGGGATCGACGAACTCGAAGATTCCGACCAGGTCGTCGGCCGAGTTCTCGACCGGCGTGCCGGTGAGCGCCCATCTGCGGCGGCGATCGAGGGCCGTGATCGCCTGGTTGATCTGGCTGGAACGGTTCTTGATCCGCTGGGCCTCGTCGAGCACGACCAGGTCGAACGACAGGCCGAGTTCGGCCACGAGGTCGCGGTCGCGGACGAGCACCTCGTAGTTGGCAAGTTTCACCGGCACGTCGGCGAGCGACCACTGCCAGCGACGCCGCGTTGGATCACCGTCGATCACCGCCACGACCAGTTCCGGGGCCCAGTCGGCGAGCTCGTGGGCCCAGTTGCTGACGAGCCCCTTGGGGCAGCAGACGAGCACGCGGCGGACCTGGCCCCCGCGGACGAGTAGCCGGATCGACGAGATCGCCTGCATCGACTTGCCCAGGCCCATCTCGTCGGCGAGCACCGCCGAGTGCCGCGGCAGCAGGAAGGCCATGCCTTCAAGCTGGAACGGAAACGGCCGCCGTGGAAACGTCAGCCGGCCGGCGCGGAGCATCGTCTCGAGATCCGGCTGCAGCAGGTAATAGAGCCGCTCGGAGAGCTTGACGACGTCCTGCGGCGGGGCGAGCCGGGTGCGTGACGCGATCGGTGCGGCAGGGAACACAGCGTTCGTCGTGGCGTCCTCTTTCTCAGCTACGACGTCTTCGCTGGCAGCCCGCGTGGGCGGCGCGGGCGAAGCGGGCGCCGGGGCGACGGGGGTGGCGAAATAGTGGCTGCGGATCCGCGGCATCACCGGCAGCGGCGGGATGGAGCGCACTGCGGGCGGCTGCGTCACCACCGGCAGCCGGAGCGTCGGTGGCGCGGGCAGCATCAAGTCGCGCGGCGGCGCGATCGTGACCGGCGACCACACGAAGTCCTCCGGACCGAAGGACCGCACGGCCGGCCTGGGCACCGCGTCGCCACGCTCGTCGTCGCCGGCCATCCCGCGGTCCCTCAGCGTCAGTGGCGTGCCGCCTCGTCCAGCGCGGCGCGAATCCGCTCGAACGGCTCGCAGAGATCGACCGCTTCGGCGAGCGTGACCAGCCGCGCCTCGATCTCGGCCGCCCGCGGCGCGTCGTCGACATGCGGGTTCACGACGCTCGCACCGACGGCAAAGCCCGTGGCGGGCCGTCCCTCGTCCAGCCGGCGGACGAGCGCTACCGGCAGCGATGTATGCGGCCTGACGTGGAGCATCGCCTCGCTGTCGGTGAGCACGACCGCCGGCGTCGCCTTGCCTTCGGCCAAGAGCGCACCCCCCACCTGCCGGCCCACGAGATGGCCCTGGAGCGTCGGCCCGTAGAGAATCTGCTGTGCCCGCGAGACCTTGACCGGCGCCGTGCAATGGAACTCGAGCGGCCGGCCCAAGGCGTCCACGACCAGGTAGCCGCCGAACAGACCGTGTGCCGCCGAGTCGATCGTCGTCAGGAATCCGAACGCCGGAGCGTCTCGTCCAGCCTGCTGCATGCGTCTGCACTCCCGCCCGCGGCCACGTCCCTGCGGCCACCCCGTCCCGGCCGAAAGCGGTCGACGACCTCTTCCGGCCCCGGTCTGACAGGTATTCGGGTGTCCCGGCCGGCGACTTGAACGGCCGCTGCGACCGGGCCGATCGCAGCGGTCCTGCCGAGGGGCCGAACCGGGGTGGCAAACCCTCGCCAGACGGCCGAAAAAGCTGCCGTTTCATGGTAAATCGGCCGCCGGCGGCCTAGGATGGGGAGGCAGGGACGAGTCCCTTCCACCGCGAGCGAAGTCATGAAAGACGACTCCCCGTTCTTCACCCAGGTCGACATCTCGGCCGGCCTCCCCACGGCAGGCCGGCCCGCCGCCACGGCCGAGCTGACGGAAACCAACGTCCTGCTGCGCGAGCTGTTGGTCGTGTCGCAGCGGCAGAACGAGCTGCTCACCGAGATCCTCGGCCAGGTTTCGCTCCAGCACCGCCAGCGGGCCGCGGAACTCAAGGCCTGGAAGGAGTCCAATCCGCAGCTGGCCAAGTCGTGCCGCAAGGCGGCCGAGTCGCTGGCCCGCGTGCACACCGACTTCCTCTCGACCATCGCCCTCGAGGCGGCGGAGAACGCCGAGGACTTCTCCGACAGCGAGTACGCACTCGGTGAGTTCATCGACCGCTACGGCCCCCGTCTCGCCCACTTCAACGGCGTGCTGCAGCTCTTCGCCCAGCTCGGATCCCCACTGCCCCAGCCCTCCGGTCAGGCGTCGGAAGGCTGACGCCGCCGCCCCCCTCCTCCGGCACCCACCCCATGGCCACCGCCACCGACAAGCCCCCGGTCTTCGCCGTCGCCACGCCCGAACAGGTAGCGGCCGCCCGCGCCGCCCTCGACGCCCACACCGTCGAGATGATGGCCTGGCATTTTCACCCTTCGACCGGCTGCCCGTTCTGGCTCGACTACGCCACGTCGCTGCCGTTCGACCCGCTGGTCGACGTGAAGGGCTACGCGGACGTGAAGAAGTTTCCCCCCTTCGAGGACGAGTGGCTGCGGGGTGGTCCCGTCCGCCGCTGGGTGCCCAAGGGCCTGGCTGACCAGCCGATCTACGTGTTCGAGACGGGCGGCACGACCGGGATTCCGAAGTCGCGGGTCAACTCCCGGGACTTCCGCACCGACTACGAGATGTTCAGCGACACGCTCCCCGAGGAGTTCTTCCCCCGCGGTGCCAACTGGCTGATGCTGGGTCCCTCCGGGCCGCGGCGGCTGCGGCTCTC
>Ga0194129_10004426_pt1 | contig 18676 bp, 16 predicted proteins | sample TA2KigCa35mmetaG_FD_150862 | JGI IMG/M metagenome (GOLD analysis project Ga0194129, IMG submission 150862) | Freshwater microbial communities from Lake Tanganyika, Tanzania - TA2015038 Kigoma Deep Cast 35m | ecosystem: Environmental > Aquatic > Freshwater > Lake | place: Tanzania: Lake...
GCGCTTTCCGGCGACCTTGCCGACTGGTGGGATCCGTTGTTGAAGATCATCTTCACCGCCGTGGCCCTTGGTTGTGGCATCCCCGGTGGTGAGGTCACCCCGTTGTTCGTCGTCGGAGCGACCCTGGCGTCGGTCCTGTCGGCTCCGCTCGGATTACCACCCACGGCCACCGCCGCAGTGGGCCTGAGTGCAGTGTTCGGTGCCGCGGCCCGCACTCCTGTCGCCTGCGTCGTTTTGGTCACCGAGTTGAACGACCTCGGCCTGATGTTGCCTGCGACGGTGGTGGGACTCACCGCGTTCGCAGTAGGTCCCCGGCACGGAATCTACGACGAGACGACTACATCGAGGCCGTGAGGACCGCGAGGCAACCCTCGGTGGTTCCGACGACGGGGTTGTTCTTAATGAGGTAGCTTCGCATCGCGTCGGCAGCGATGCGGTCGTGGTCGTCGGCCCTCACCCCGGCCTCGGTGAGACGCATCCCGAGCCCGATGCGGTTGTTGAGTTTGGTGATCGCCCGACCGGCCAAGGCCGCCGCCGACTCGTCGTCACTGGCCTGGACCCCGAAGGTGCGCGCCACCCACGCCGTCTTGGCGATGGTGGCCGAACGGTTGAAGTCGAGGGTGGCGGCCATCAATGCCGCGCACAGATATCCGTGGTGCAGGTCATACAGATACCCGAGGGGCATGGCCACCGCATGCAGGATGCCGAGACCCGACTGCTCCTTGGCCAGTCCACCGAGTGCCGAGGCGATGGTCATCGCCGAGCGGGCCTCAATGTCCTTGCCGTTCTCGACCGCCCGTTCGAGGTAGCCGGCGACCAGACGCATCGACTGTTCGGCGAGTGCGTCGGAGAACGGACTCGCCGACTTCCCGAGGAACGCCTCCAGGGCGTGCGACAATGCGTCCATACCGGTGGCCGCGGTGAGCCACGGAGGAAGACCAACCATGAGTTCGGGGTCGAGCACCGTCACCCACGGGGCGGTTCCCGGACCGAAGACACCCTTCTTCTCGCCGGTGGAGTGGTCGACGAGCACCGAGACCTTGGCCGACTCGGCCCCCGATCCGGCCGTGGTGGGCACGGCGACGAGCGGGGGGCCCGCCACGTCGATCTTGCGCTCACCGGTCATGAGTTGGTGGGCCGAGCAATCATTCGTCGCCGCGGCCGCAATGATCTTGGCCGCGTCGATAGGACTGCCTCCACCGACCGCGATCACGGCTTGGGCTCCACACGAGTTGAGCATGGCCGCACCGGCGTCGACATTCTCGACCGTGGGATTCGACTTCACATCGGTGAAACGGGTCACGGAGATGCCGGCCGCCTTAATGGGAGCCTCGACCCGGTCAGCGATGCCGGTACCGACGATGCCCTCGTCGGTGACGACGAGGACCGAGGTGACACCCCGGGCCTTCAGGCGGTCGACGATCTCGTCCGAACGACCGACGCCGAAGACGAACTCGATGGGGGACGCGTACTGGAAGTTGGGAAACATGGAAAGGTCCTCAAGTCGGTCAGAAACTGGGGACCGGGTCGCCGGCGTCGCCGATACCCAACCGGACCATGCGCCGGTTGTAGGCGACACGACCGGCCTGCTCGAGCTCGAAGGTGCGGCGCACACGCTCGCGCACCATGGCCTGCTGCTCGTCGGTGAACGCGTAACGCTCGACGATGAGCTTGCCGATCTTCATGTGGAACTGCTCGTCGGGGATGATGCGCTCGAGGGTCTTGGCCACATCCTCGGGAAGGCGGGGCTTCAACTCGTAGAAGGCCTGGCACGCCCCGGCCTCACCGGTGAGGTTGTGGGCCACGACTCGCTCGAGGGTCGTCTCGCCGCTGGGGTACCAGAGGTTGATCCACTCCTCCCATTCGGGTTCGGGCTTCCAGTTGTCGATGGAAGTGACCCCGCGACGCTCGAGGGCTCGCATGCAGTACTCGTAGTGCAGGGCCTCGTCCTCCACCTGCTGGGCGAGCAACACGAACGCGTCCCGCTCAGGGGTGTCGGCGAGCCACTTGGCAATGAACTTGGCAGCGGAGATTTCGTAGTACGCCTGGAAGGACAGCCACTCGACGATCTCCTCCTCGGACATCGGTCGCGTGAAGAAGGTGGCCCCGTCGTCGGGTGTGAGATCACGTCGCCACGCCTCGATGTCCTCAACGAGCGACGTGTAGAACTCGGTCGGTTCCAGTGCCATGTCTTCCCTCCGTGCTGACGAAACTACTCCGGAGGTCCGAACCCCCGCAGACTGTACACCGGTAGTGGTACCATCTCGCAAGCCATTCAGCTGACGCCAGGGGGTCTGTGATGCTCGATCACGCGGCCGACGAGGTCGTGGCCGGTCTGAAGGAGGCGGGGATCAGTTTCATCTCCGGCCTGCCCGACGGCTGGCAACGCAACGTCCACGAACGTATCGACTGTGATCCTGACTTCACCTACGCCCCGGTGTGCAACGAGGGGGTAGGGTTCTCGCTGTGCGCAGGGGCCTGGCTGGGCGGCCGCAAATCGGCCCTGATCATGGAGAACTCGGGTCTGCGGGTGGCGGCCGAGTACATCGCCCGCATCTCGCTTGGCACCGGCGTGCCGGTGGTGTTGCTCCTGTCGTACCGCGGCGACGTCGGCGAGACCGAGCACTGGGGCATCCCCCACGGCATCGTGGCCGAGCCCCTGCTCGACGCGCTGCGCATCCCGTATCTGGTTGTCCGTGACCCGAAGGACCTGCGCAAGTCCATCAAACGGGCCAAGCGCATCTCGGAGGCCCAGTTGCATCCGGCCGCGGTGCTCATCTCCGGCGACTGCGTGTGGGAGGACTGACTATGGCCCTCGATCGTTTCGAATGGCTGGGTCGCCTCGCCGCGCGGGTTCCCGAGGACGCACTCGTCATGGCCACCTACATCGGTGCTCCCTCCTTCGAGTGGGCCCACCACACCGACGAGCACCCGCGTTCGGCCCACCTCGGTCAGATGGGTGACGTCATCGGACTCGCGGTCGGACTAGCGCTCGCCCTCCCCCACCGCAAGGTGATCTGCATCGACGGCGACGGTTCGGTACTCATGGAACTCGGTCAGCTGGTCGCCATGGGCCAGTGGTGTCCGAACAACCTCGCTGCGTTCGTGGTCGACAACGGCGCCTACGAGTCGATCGGCTTCCCCAAGACCGGCGAACGTCGCCCCACCGCCACCTCGTCACTGGCCAATCTCGCGATGATGGCCGCCGCATGTGGTGTGCCCCACACCGCCGACGTGAACACATGGGACGAACTCGACGCCGAGATCGACCATGCGGTCACCCGCAACGTGTGCAGTTTCGTAAACGTGCGCACCGAGACCGGATTCGCCAAGGTGCCACCCCGGCAGACCGACGGCTTCGAGGACAAGTACCGGTTCGTCCGTTATGTCGAGCAACTCGAGGGCATCCAGATCCTGGGTCTCGCGCGCCAGGACCGCGACCTCATGAAGAACCCGCCCCAGAACTAGGCGTCGGCCAACCGGCGTCGACGTTCGAACAACTCGTCGGCCGCCGCCTGCGCCCGTAAGGTCACCTCGGCCACGTCGACCGGTAGCACCGTCCCCGACTCCACGAGATGGCGGCCGCGGACCCACACGTTCGACACGTCGTGGGACGTGGCACTGAACACGAGGTGGGCCGGGGCGTTGAAGTCGGACCCGTGCATCACCGGAACGAAGTGGAGTCCCCGAATATCGACCGAGACAATGTCGGCGTCCTTGCCCACCTCGAGCGAGCCGGTGACATCGTCGAGCCCCAGGGCCCGGGCACCCGACAGTGTGGCCATGTCGAGCACGTCCCACGGGTCACCGGTAGTCGGATCGAGGGTGCTCACCTTTTGGAGCAACGAGGCGAACTTCATCTCGAGGAGGATGTCAAGGTTGTTGTTCTCCTTCTCGCCGTCGGACCCGATGGCACACACCACCCCCTGCCCGCGGTAGTGGCCTATGCGGGCCGGTCCCGACGAGAGTTTCATGTTCGAACACGGACAGTGGACGATGCTGGTGCCGGTCTCCGCCAACACCCTCACCTCGCGGTCGTCGAGCCACACGGCGTGGGCGATCACGGTTCGCGGACCGAGGATCCCCAGGTTGTGAAACTCCTCGATCGGTCGTCGGCCGTGAAGACGCAGGCACTCCTGCACCTCCCAGATGCTCTCGGACGAGTGGGTGTGCAGACCGGTGTCGAACTCCTCGGCCAGCTTCGCCGCGTCGCGGAACATCTGCGGCGAGCAATACATGATGTGTTCAAGCCCGACCCACGTGCGCACGCGCCCGTCGGCGTGGGTGCGGTGCGATTCCAAAAGTCGCCGGTTGGTCTCGAGGGTCTCGAAGTAGTCGTAACGGTCGGCGGTGTACGGGACGAGGGTGGCCCGGATACCGAGGTGTTCGGCCACGCGGGCACTGCCCTCCATGTGTCGCCACATGTCCATGACCGAGGTGACGCCACCCCGTAGACCCTCGGTGTAGGCCATCCACGATGCCGACTCGGCGATCTCGCGGGTGAGGGCCCGGTGGGCGGGGTCGACGTGCTTCTCAAGCCACTCCCACAAGGCCAACGACTCGGCCGTTCCGCGCAGGAGCCCCGAGTGGAGATGGGCGTTGGTGAGTCCGGGGATCACCACCTGACCCGCCATGTCGACCACCGTCACCGACTCGGCGGCCGGATGACGGGACACCTCGTCGACCCCGCCCACGGCGGCGATGCGACCGTCAAGCACCAACACCGAACCCGGGTCGAGGAAGACCTTCCGCCCCTCCATCGGGAGGACGATGCCGCCGAGGAGTAGGAACGAATCCGATGTCGCCACGGTCAACCGCGCTCGCTTAGACGACCATCGAGACTAGTTTGGACTCCACGAAGGCCTCGATGCCCTCATGTCCACCCTCGCGGCCGAGTCCCGACTCCTTGAATCCACCGAAGGGACCCGTGGGCGAAGCGGGCATGGGGTCGTTGCATCCGACCAGACCGAACTCGAGAGCCTCCGAGACCCTCAGGGCCCGACCGAGATCACAGGTGTAAAAGTAGGCGGCGAGTCCGAACGAGGTGGCGTTGGCCCGGGTGACCACCTCGGCCTCGTCGTCGAAGGGCAGCACGGGGATGACCGGTCCGAAGGTCTCCTCGCACGCCACCATCATGTCGTCGGTACATCCGGTGAGGACCGTAGGGGCGAAGAAGAAGCCGCCCATTAGTTCGGACTCGGTGACCCGACCCCCGCCCACGGCCACCGTGGCCCCCTTGGCCAACGCGTCGGCAACGTGGGAGCTCACCTTCTCGAATCCGCGTTCGTCGATGAGAGGTCCGACATCGACGCCGTCACGGTCGCCGGGGCCGACCTTCAACTTCGCCACGGCGGCCGTGAGCTTCTCGGAGAACGCCTGCACGACACCCGACTGCACGAACAGACGGTTGGCACACAGACAACTCTGACCGTTCACTTGGAACTTGGACGCGAGGACCCCCGCCACCGCGGCGTCGAGGTCGGCGTCGTCGAACACGATGAACGGCGCCTGTCCGCCCAATTCGAGGGACACCCGGGCGAGGTTGTCAGCCGATCGGCGCACCAACAGCTTGCCCACCTCGGTGGAGCCGGTGAAGGTGATCTTGCGAACACGCGAGTCCCCGAGCAACGCGTCGGAGACCAACTCAGGTTGGGCCGACGTGACAAGGTTCGCGACCCCCGGTGGGAGACCCGCCGCGTCGATGGCCTCAAAGAGGGCCGCGGGCGACAGGGGCGTTTGCTCGGCGGGCTTCACGACGATGGTGCAACCGGCGGCCAAGGCAGGCGCCAGTTTGCGCGCGATCATGGCGAGTGGGAAGTTCCACGGGGTGATCGCCACGGCCACGCCGAGGGGCTTCTTCTGGACGAAGAGCCGCTTGTTCGGGACCGACGGCGGGATGATCTCGCCATACACCCGGCGGGCCTCCTCAGCGAACCAGTCGATCCACTGGGTCGCGTAGCGGACCTCGAAGAGCGCCTGAACACGAGGCTTACCCTGTTCGGCGACGATGAGGTCGGCGATCCGGTCAAGGTCAGCGAGAAGGGCCGCGCTGATGCGTCGCATCGCGGTGGCGCGCTCAACGGCCGGCAACGCCGACCAACCGACGAAGGCGGAGTGGGCCGCGTCGACCGCGTCGACCGCGAGCGCGGAGTCGGCGTCGGCGGCCTGCCCGACCACGGCACCGTTGGCCGGATTGGTAACATCGAAAGTCGACGCCGGGTGCACCCACTTCCCACCGATGTAACAACCCGCCGCGCCCATAGACGTCCCCCTTGTAATCGACACTTACGTTCCGCATTGTCGCGGGACCGGGGAGGAGTGTAGCCACGACCCGCCGTAACAGTGGATGGCTACACTTGGGTCGAATGAAGCCATCACCGTTCGATTACCTCGATCCGGCGACGGTCGACGAGGTCCTCGACCTACTTGCCGAGATGGGTGACGACGCCGTGGTGCTGGCGGGTGGACAGAGTCTCATCCCGCTTCTGAACCTCCGTCTCGCCGCGCCGTCGGTCGTGATCAGTCCCCGTCGATGTGCCGAAATCCGAACCTTCTCGATCGACGCGACGGGACTTGACGCCGGAGCGCTTGTCACCGCGGCCGAACTTGAGGAGTCGACCGATGCCCGCTCCCTTCCGGGACTGGCCGACTCGCTGCGGAACATCGGACATATCCAGATTCGAAACCGCACCACCATCGGCGGATCGGTCGCCCATGCCGATCCGGCCGCGGAACTCCCCGCCCTCCTCCTCGCCCTCGAGGGGACGGTCACCCTCCGTAGCCGTGCGCGTGGAACCCGGGTGATGTCCGCCGACGACTTCCTCGTCGGCCCGCTCATCTCGGCCCGCGAGCCCGACGAACTGCTTACCCGGGTCAACCTCCCCCGCTTCGCCGGGGACGTGGTGGTCGGCGAGATCGGCGACCGTCCCGGCGATTTCGCCACGGTCGGCACGGTCGTCGGACGACCGCACACCGGTGCGGCTACACACCGCATCGTCGTCTTCGGTGCCGGTGGTCGTGCCCAACGCATCACGAGGGCCGAGCGGCTGGCAGACGAGGGGGCCAGTGTCGACGAGGTGGTAACAGCGGTTCGCAACGACACCGAGGCGACGGGGGACGCCCACGCGTCAGCCGACTACCGACGACACGTGGCGGGCACGCTCGTGGGCCGCGCGCTGAGGGGCGGGTCCGGTTCAACTTCCACCACAGGAGAGCGACGATGAGTTCGAGACGCACCATCACACTGACCGTCAACGGGAACGGTCACACCACCGAGGTCGACGTTCGAACCCTCCTCTCGGATCTGTTGCGACACGACTTCGGACTCACCGGCACCCACGTCGGTTGCGAGCAGGGGGCGTGCGGCGCGTGCACCGTGCTCGTCGACGGTCGGGCCGTCCGGAGTTGTCTGATTCTCACCCCCGAGGTCGACGGTGCGTCGATCGAGACGATAGAAGGGGTCGCCGACGCGCAGGGACTCCACCCCGTCCAGGCCGCGCTGCTCGGGGAGCACGGCATGCAGTGCGGTTTCTGCACCGCAGGTATCGTTATGTCGTTGGTGGCGGCCCGCCGGGCCGGGGTGCCGGCCGACGAGGCCAAGACCGAGGTTCTCGGCGGACACCTGTGTCGATGCACCGGATACGTGAACATCCGGGCCGCCGTCGACATTGCCTGGAACCTCACCGGCACGTCGGTGTCAGTCGGGAGGTAACCGCGGTGACGCGCGGCGACTCACATCCCGGCACCAAGTTCGTCGGCCGACGGATACCGCGGGTCAACGACGAGCGTCTGCTCCGCGGCGGTGGTCGGTACATCGACGACCTCGCGTTCCCTGGGATGTTGCACGCCGTGATCGTCCGCAGCCCGGTGGCCCACGGCATCCTCCGTTCGGTCGCGGTCACCGACCTGCCCCCGGGGGTGGTGTTCCTCGGACCCGACGAACTCCGCAAGCTGGCGCCGCATCCCCTCCCGATCCTGTGGTGGGTGGGTGAGCAGCGCCAGAAAGAGACCCCCCTCGTCGACGACCGTCTCCGCTATGTCGGCCAGCCCATCGGGGTGCTCGTGGCCCCATCGCGCTATGAGGCCGAGGATCTCGCCCAGCTGGTCGACCTCAACATCGAGACCTTGCCCGTGGTGGTCGACGCCAAGGCCGCGGTGTCCCCCGACGCCCCGCTCCTTTACCCCGAACTCGGCGACAACGTGCTCAGCGTTTTCGAGACCGGCGACACGGCCGCGTTCACCGACGACGTGTTCGCCCGGGCCCAGCGGCGTCTCGAGACCAGTATCCACATCGGTCGTATCCACGGCCTCCCCATGGAGAACCGGGGGGTGGTCGCCGAACCCGATCCCCACGGCAAGCTCACGATCCACACATCCACCCAGGCCGTCCACGCCGTGCGCGACGTCTTCTGCGAAGTCACCGGTGTCCCCCAACACACGGTGCGGGTGCACGCCCCCGATGTGGGTGGTGGCTTCGGGCTGAAGGATCACGTCTACGAGGACGAGATCATGGTGGTGCTCGCCGCCATGAATATCGGTCGCCCCGTGAAATGGATCGAGGACCGCAACGAGTCCCTCATCGCCACCACCCACGCCCGCGACGAGTTCCACCGTATCGAGGTCGCCTTCGACGACGACGGGACCCTGCGGGCGTTGCGGGTCGATGGACTGCGCAACGCCGGTGGACGTTTCTCGGTCTTCGGTGCCGGTCCGATCTCCACCGCGATGGCGCTGAGCCCCGGTCCGTACCGGTGGGACGCCGTCCGATGCACCGGTCGTGCCGTCGCCACCAACACCATGTCCACCGGTGCCTACCGGGGATTCGGACAGACCCAGGCGGCCATGATCCGCGAGCGGGCCGTCGATCTCGTGGCCCGGGCCCTCGGTCGACATCCGGCCGACATCCGCGAACAGAACATGATCCGCTCCGACGAGCAGCCGTATTCGATCCGTACGTTCCTCACCTTCGACAACGGTGACTACATCCGGGCGCTCCGGCGGGCCCGCGAACTCATTGAATCGGCGCCGATGCCACCCGACGACGGGAGACGGCGCGGGATCGGGTACTGCAGTTACGTGCAGCTGGCCGGCGTCGGTCCTTCCAAGGCCAACGAGACCGTCGGGGTGCGGATCGGCGGGTTCGAGACCGCCGACATCCGCATGGAGCCCGACGGCACGGTGGTCGTTGCCTCCGGTGTGTCCCCCCACGGCCAGGGGCACGAGACGACGTTCGCCCAACTGGTCGCCGACGAGCTCGGCGTCGACGTCGACTCGGTACGACTCCAGTGGGGCGACACCGAGTCCAGCCCGTACTCGGCCTACGGCACGGCGGCGTCCCGCTCGATCGCCGTCGGAGGCGGGGCGGCGGTCGCCGCCGGTCGGATCCTTGCCACCAAGATCCGAAACATCGCCGCCGAGATGCTAGAGGCCAGTCCCGACGACATCGTGCTGGGCGACGGTCGGGCCGAGGTCGCCGGAACGAGGATCTCGGTGCCCATCCCCGAGATCGCCCACCGCGCGTGGAGGGGTGTCGGTCTTCCGCCCGGGGAGTCGCCCGGACTAGCGGCGCGGTATCTCTACGACCCCGAGAGTGCCACCTTCTCGTACGCCACCCATGCCTGCCGTGTCGCGGTCGATCCCGACACCGGAACCGTCGAGGTAGAGGAATACGTGGTGGTCAACGACTGCGGGACCATGGTGAACCCCACGATCGTCGAGGGGCAGATCCACGGGGGTGTGGCCCAAGGACTCGGGGCGGCTCTCATTGAGGAAGTTCTATACACCGCCGAGGGTGAGCCACTCAGTTCCACCCTGCTCGACTACCACGCGCCGGCCACGGCCACCATCCCCGACATCCTGATCGAGCACTTTGAGATCCCGTCCCCGCACACACCGGGCGGGATGAAGGGGATGGGCGAGGGGGGCACCAATGGTGCGTACGCCTGTGTGGTGAACGCGGTACTTGAGGCGGTCCCCGAACTCGCCGACCGCCCGATCGTCACCCCCCTCACACCGGCCCGGGTGTGGGAGGCCCTGCACCGACCGGTCTGATCAGGCCCGGGTCGGAACGACCGGTAACGAATACTCGCGGCGCAGTGAGTCGAACTCGGACCGGAAACGGGAACGCATCCGCTCCTTCTTGTCGTCGGACATCCACGAGGCCTCGATCCCGTCGAGACTGATACGCTCCATCTCCTCGAGCGACCATCCGAATCCCGACCACACCGCGGCGTACTCGTCGGCCAGGTCGAAGCGCATCATCCCGGGGTCGTCGGAGTTCACGGTAGCGAGGACCCCCCGTCGACGCTGTTCGGCCAGGGGGTGCGAGGCGACATCAGGGACCACGTTGGCGATCATGACGTTCGAGGTCGGGCATGCCGTGAGTGGGATGCGGCGATCGGCGATCTCGCGCGTCAGTTCGGGGTCGTCGAGAAGACGTAATCCGTGGTCGACCCGCTCACAACCGAGCTCCCGCACCGCCACCGCGATGTTGTCGACCGGACCGTCCTCACCCGCATGGATGGTGCGGTGCAGCCCGGCATCGGCCGCCGCACGGAAGGCGGTCGCGAACGCCCGGTGGTCGATACCTCGCTCGACCGAGTCCGCGCCAATTCCGAGCAACAGTTCACGGTCACAGTCGGCCGCGAACCCCACCATCTCGAGGGCGTGCCCCTCTCCAGAGGGTTTGTCGAAGTCGAGCACCAGCCGACACTCAATGTCGAGATCGTGGTTCGCCTCACGCACCCCCGCGCTGACCCCCTCCCACACGGTCGACACCGGGACCCCCAACGGGATCACGAAACCTGGGGAGAAGAACATCTCGCGGTAACGCACTCCGGCGCGAACCGCGTCCTCACAGGCCTCGTAAGCGATCCTCCGGAAGTCGTCGGCGGTACGCAGACTCGAACAGATAATCGAATAGATCGACAGAAACTGGTTGAGGTCGGTGAACGTAAACAACTCGTCAGGGTCGTGCGACGGGAGGGCGACGCCGTGGTGCCGCGCGAATTCGAGCACTGTCGACGCCCGTGCCGCACCCTCGACGTGGCAATGCAGTTCGACCTTGGGGAGTCGACGGATGTGCTCCTCGGCGACGACGGTCATGGCTCAACCCCCATTGTTCGATTCGGCCGGAATCGTTCCGTACGCGATCCCGCGCTCCCCCAACCAACGCCGGAACGCCATGCTCATGCGATCGGCCCGTTGGTGGGCCTCGGCCCGTGGGTCAAGGGGTAACCGTTTCGGTTCCTGTGACTCGACCACCGCGACATCCTGGGCGAAGATGACTTCGTTGAAGGCGTTGAACAAGTCGGGATCGGTCGACCGGTCCTGCGACGAGGTGAGCATCCAGACCCGACACTCCACGGGATTGACGGGGCTGGCCACTAACATCAGTGCGAATCCAGCCTTGTCCCCGCCGTCCTCGTCGGACGGACGCTTCCAGAGACTCGCCGCGTAGGGATGATCGACCCGGAATCCGTACATAACGTCACCCCCGTGCGTAGACCGGGGACCGGGGTTCGGCTGCCAGAACACAACGTTGCGAGCCTCGACCCCGCCATCGATGTGAACCACCTCGTAGTCGCGCACGTCGGAGTTGGACGCTATCCCGAGATAGTTGGTGTGCACGTAGGGGAAATGGGCGATGTCGAGGAAGTTCTCGATCACGCGCGGACCCGAGGTGTTCATCGTCTTCGGGCCGATCGGCGGGATCTCGACCACCCTCTCGTCCCAGAGGGGGAACGACGGGATGTTGCGGGGCGAGTCACCGAGACACACCCACCAGAGTCCGTAGGCCTCGCGCACCCGGAAGGTGTGCAACGAACAACCATCGGGTACCGGCTGGGACGGATGGGCTGGTCGGTTCACGCACCATCCGTCAGACGAGAACTCCCAGCCGTGGTATGGGCACTGGAGTCGCTCGCCGTCGAAGCGCCCGAGAGACAACTGCGCCCCTCGATGCGGACACGAGTCGGCGGTGACGATGACACCGCCCCGCGTGTCGGCCAACAGGACGTAGCGCCCCTCAAGAAGGCGAAACGGGAGCATCGATCCGGGTGTCGCATCGATAACCGACGCCACGGGGAACCACTCGTTGACGATCGACGTTCTCGCGTCGACCACGGAGCCGGTCACGTCAGCGCTCCTCGCGGAGATACGGGGTGGCGAGCGCCGCCGGCGCATCGGTGGCCCTGATCCGGCGACCCATGTGCGCGGCACCGGCCGGCACGAGGATCACGATCAACGTGACGATGTAGGGCAACATCGACAGCAGGAAACCCATGTCGACGGCCGCGAGGAACGGGAGGTTCCAACTACGGGCCTTGGCGGTGGACTCGAACGAGATCATGGTGCCGAAGAGCAGAGCCCCGAGCACCACCCGACCCGGTCGCCACGCCGCGAAGATAACCACCGCCAGGGCCACCCAACCGCGGCCGCGCGCGATGTCGGGGGACCAGGTGGGCGTGATGGTGAGCACCATATAAGCCCCGGCCGCACCGGTGATCGCCGATCCGACGACGGTGTAGAAGAAACGCAAACCGGTGACGCTGGCCCCCACGGCATCGACCGCACCCGGATTCTCCCCCACCGCCCGCACCACCATGCCGTGCCGGGTACGGAACAGGAGGAACCACAACGCGGCCGGGATCACCAGGTATGCGAGATAGGTGACGGGATCGTGGAGCAGGAACGCCTCGAAGAACTCGTTATCGGCGAAGACGCCGAACGGGTCGAGGTCGGAGAACTGGATCTCGGTGGGAACCGGTGAACCGTTGCGGTTGGTGCCGAGCTGGTTGGCCAGTCCCACACCACCGAGGGCGACGGCAAGGCCGACCAACACCTGGCTCACCCGCATCACCACCACACCGAGCGCGAAGAAGGCACCGATCACCGCGGCTCCAAGCACTCCGGCCAATAGAGCCAACCAGGAGTTCTCGACCCCCCACTCCTGGACGCTGATGACGGTGAATACCGCACCGATGGCGATGAAGCCTTCCTGGCCGAGGTTCAGCACTCCCACCCGTTCGTTGAGCAGCACTCCGGTGGCCGCCAACACGATCACCGTCGAGGCCGGAACAGCCGAGCCGAGGATGCTGAGGAAGGCATTCTCGATGATCGCGAACATCATGATGCGGCCCCCGACGTGACGGTCTCCAAATCGACGGGTCCCGACATCTCCGCCACGGACCGGTAGAGCCGGTACCGCGACGCCGTCTCACCGATGGCCACACCGATAAGGACCATGCCGTAGATCGCGAAGATGATGTAGACTGAGAGACCCTTGGTCTGCAGCGCGATCCCCGCGTAGAACATGGACGACAGGAAAAGGCCCGCGACCAGTACGCCGAGGAACGAGGCACCGGCGAGCGCGGCCACGATGAAGCCCGACAGTCCGTAGGCGCGGGAGAACCCACCGCCGTTGAGAGCCTGGGCGCCCGGGGCCCCGGTGAGCTGGAGCACGCCACCGAGACCGGCGATGGCACCCGAGGTCAACATAACAATGATGACCCGCCGGGGCACGTTGATCCCGGCGAACGAGGCCGCCCTCGGATTGCCCCCGATGATGTCGATCTCGTAACCCACCTTGGTCGAGCGGAAGACGACCCACAGTGCGAGGGCGAGGATCAGCGGGACGAAGAAGGCGATGCTGACCGAGTCGAATCCCGGGATGCGAGGAAGGGTGAAGGGCACCGACCGAGTGGACTGCGTGACCATCGACGTGGTGTCACGCCAGAAGCCGAGCGAGGCCCACACGACGAGTTGGACCGCCACGAAGTTGAGGAGTAACGAAGTGATGATCTCGTTGACCCCCCAGTGGGCGCGGGCCGCGGCTGGCACAAGGATCCAGATGGCACCACCGATGAGCGAGCCCAGCATCATAAGTGGAAGAAGAACACCGGCGGGCAGGTCGACGTTGATGCCGATACCACAGGCCACGAAGGCCCCGGCCAGGAACTGGCCGTCGGAGCCGATGTTCCACACCTTCATGCGAAGCGAGAGCGAGACGCCGATAGCACACATAAGGATCGGGATCGACTGCACCGCCACGCCCTCGATGCCGCGCTTGGAACCGAAGACCGCCTCGAAACTGTCGGCCAGGATCGTGACGGGATTGCGCCCGGTGACGAGCAGGAACAAACCCGACACCAGCAGACCGGCCACCGCGCCCGAGATGCGATAGATCGCAGACCGTCGAGCGTCGGCGTCGAGCCGGCGCTGCAGGCGGTATCCGAGGATCATGAGGTCGCCTCCGTTCGCCCACCCATCATGAGGCCGATACGTTCGCGGTCGTAGTCGGCCCGGTTGAACACGCCCATCACCCGACCCTCGTACATGACGAGGATACGGTCGGACACGGCCAGGATCTCGTCGAGGTCGTCGGAGATCATCATCACCGCGCAACCGGCGTCACGGCGCTCGATGATCGCCTCCTGGACCTGCTTCGACGCCAACACGTCGAGACCGCGGGTCGGGTGGGCCGCGACGAGGAGTCGACTCGCGAGCAGCGACTCCCGACGCGCCACCAACCGCTGCTGGTTACCGCCCGACAACTGGCCGGCCGGCATGTGCACGGAGCGGGTCTGCACCCGTCCCACCTCAACGAGGCTGCGGGCGAACTCGACCACCCGGTCACGCTTCAACAGACGACGGGTGGACAACTCGGGGTCGCGGTAGTGGCGCAGGACCGCGTTGTCCTTGAGTGGCGCCGAGGCCACCATGCCCACTCCGATGCGGTCCTCGGGGATGTGGCCGACGCCGAGATCGGTGATCCGTCGACTAGAGGTGTTGGTGACGGCGGCACCGTCGATGGACACCCGACCCGAATCGGATCTGCGGAGTCCGGTGACCACCTCGGCCAATTCGGTCTGTCCGTTGCCCGACACCCCGGCGATTCCGAGGATCTCACCCGAACGCACGCTGAAACTGACCCCGTGCAAGGCCTCGACCCCGCGGCTGTTCCGAGCACTCACACCGTCGAGGACCAGGACGTCGTCACCCCGCACCTCACGGTGGGCCACTTCGATACCGGCCTCGTCACCCGTCATCAGTCGGGCCAGTTCCCGGGCCGTGACCCCGGCGCCTTCGCGGGTGATCACATGACGACCACCGCGCAGGACGGTAATCCGGTCGGATACCTCGAGCACCTCGTTGAGTTTGTGGGAGATGAACACGACCGTGCGCCCACCCTCGGCGAGGCGGCGCATCACCACGAACAGTTCGCGCGCCTCCTTGGCAGTGAGAACGGCCGTCGGCTCGTCGAGGATGAGGACCCGCGCCCCGCGCGCGAGCACGCGGAGGATCTCGACGCGTTGCTGCTCACCCACCGACAACTGCCAGATCTTGGCCTCGGGATCGACTGTAAGGCCGATGTCGGCCATCATCGCTCGGGCCCGGTCGATCAACAGGCGCTGGGAGACGATCTTGGGTGTGTCGGGGGAACCAAGATGCAGGTTTTCGGCCACCGACATCGAGTTCACCAGTCGAAAGTGCTGGTGGACCATGCCCACACCGGCCTCGATGGCCTGGGCGGGGTTGTGGAAACTCCGCTCGACTCCGCCGATGAAGATGTGGCCCGACTCCTCGCGGTAGATGCCGGCGAGAATGTTCGACAACGTCGTCTTCCCCGCGCCGTTCTCGCCGAGGAGGGCGTGGACTTCGCCCACGCGGAACTCGAGATTGACATGTTCGAGGGCCAGGACGCCACCAAATGATTTGACGACGTCCCGGACCTCGACCGAAGTCGTGTGTTGACTATCAGTCACTCGAATGCTGTCACTCGAAACTCAGGCGCCGGTGACGCCTTCGAGTGCGAAGTTGACCTCGTATGCACCCATCCTGTCGATGGTCGCACCGTCGGCCAGGACCTCGTTGCCCTGATTGTCCACGAGCGGACCTTGGTATACCGAGATCTCACCGCTCTCAATCTTAGCGGCCACCTCGGCGACCTTGTCGCGCACGTCCTGCGGGACCTCGTCGCCCCACGCACCGAGCGGGCAGTCGAGGAGCACCGGATCAGCCGATGCTTTCCACGATCCGGCGGCTCCAGCCTTCATCTGCTCCTCGTAGAAGGGGCCGAACGACGACAGGTCGAAGTTGTTGACGTACTTGGTCGGCGCGGCCGAGCGGTAATCCAGGTTCCAGTAGCCCGTCCACACACCGGCCGCCTCGGCCTTCTGTAGGAAGGTGGGCTCGTCCATCACGCCGTACAGGAAGTCGACGCCCTCCGACAACAGTGCGTCGGCGGCGACCGCCGCCTTCTGCGGGTCGAAGTAGGTCTGGACGTTCACGTACTGCACCGTGACATCGGGGTTCACCGAGCGGGCACCGAGCAGGAGGCCGTTCACGTAGTTGTAGAACGTTGCGGTCTCGAAGGCACCGATGTACCCGATCTTGATGGCACCGAGTTGGGCCGCGGCCACGCCCATCAGATAGGCAGTGGTCTCGTGGGCCTGGTAGTACCCGAAGCAGTTCGAGGTGAAGTGGTGGCCGTTACACTCGAGGAACGCGACGCCGGGATTGGCGTCGGCGACAGAGGTCATCAGGTCGGCGTACTCAGTGTTGGCGATAATCATCTTGTTGCCGTCGGCGACCAACTGCTCAAAGAGCTGAGTGGTCGAGGCATCGAAACCGATGTTCGGCGTGAACGCGGTGACGACGGAACCGCCGAGAGCGGCTTCGGCATCCAGACGGGCTTGGTCGTGGGCCTGAGTCCAGCCGTTGTCGTCCGGCGGTCCTACGTACACGAAATGGACCTTGTAGGGCTCACCGATCGGAGCGTCGCTTCCGCTCGGAGACGCCGAGGTGGACGAACCACCGTCGTCTCCGCCGCAGGCGGCCAGCAGACCGCCAGCACCCGCCACACTGATCGCGCCGAGACCCGCCAACTTCAGGGCGTGTCGACGACTGATTGGCTGACCTGAATTCATCGGAATTATCAGATTCCGATCCACCTTCCTCCCCATGCTGTTCCTCCTGTTGAAACGGTGCTCAATGCTCGACCCACGCCGATGCTCTTCCCGTTGAACTTCACCATAGTCCAGGCAAGCCACCGCCAAAGTCAGGATCGGTTCACTAATCATTAACGTCGTGTAAATGGGCCGTGTGCGAAACTTCGAACCCGACACGGAGCGTCGGGACGGGGGGATCACCGGAATGACGGGCATAACGGGCAACAACGAGTTCGACATGGTGGTCACGGGGGCCGAGTTGGTGGCCACCGTCAACGGGACCCGCGACGAGATCCCAGGGGGCTGGGTCGCCGTCCGGGACGGTCGGATCGCCGCGATCGGGGGGCCCGGTTCCGAGCCCACAGCCGACCGGGTCGTCCGGGCCAACGGATGTCTGGTCACGCCGGGGCTCATAAACAGCCATCACCACATCTACCAGAACCTCACCCGGTCGTTCGGTCCGGCCCTCGGGGGCGGACTCTTCGACTGGCTCCGAACCCTATATCCGGTCTGGGGTCGCCTCGACGAGGAGGCCGCCTACGTGTCGGCCTGGATCGGACTGGCCGAACTGGCCCTCGGAGGCTGCACCACCAGCACCGACCACCTCTACGTCCATCCCCGCGGGGGTGGTGACCTGATCAGCGCCGAGATCCGTGCGGCTCGGGAGCTGGGCATGCGATTCCATCCCACCCGGGGCTCGATGAGCCTGTCGGTGAAGGACGGTGGCCTCCCCCCCGACTCAGTGGTGCAGGACGACGACGAGATCCTAGCCGACTCCGAACGGCTGGTGAACCTGCACCACGACCGTTCGCACGGGGCCATGGTCCGGGTTGGACTAGCGCCCTGCTCCCCCTTCTCAGTCACCCCCGAACTCATGCGGCGCACCGCCGAACTGGCCGAACGCCTCGACGTCCGCCTGCACACCCACATCGCCGAGGACCGGGAGGAGGACGAGTTCTGCCTCGCCCGGTTCGGACGCCGCCCCATCGAACACCTCGAGTCGGTGGGCTGGGGGTCGGACCGCACTTGGGTGGCCCACTGTGTGTTCCCGAACCCCGTCGAGATCGACCGACTGGCGGCCTGGGGAACCGGGGTGGCCCACTGTCCGAGTAGCAACCAGCTCATCGGGGCGGGTCTGGCCCCCATCCGCGAAATGCGCGATGCCGGGGTCCCCGTCGGCCTAGGGTGCGATGGTTCAGCCAGCACCGACTGCGCCTCGATGTGGCTCGAAGCCCGCGGGGCCCTCCTCCTCGCCCGACTACGGGGTGGTCCGGCGGCCATGCAGGCCCGTGAGGCCCTGGAGATGGCCACCCTCGGCGGGGCCGCGTGTTTGGGTCGCGACGACATCGGCCACCTGAGTGCAGGGGCCGCGGCCGATCTAGTGTGTTGGCCCCTCGAGGGGATTCCCTTCGCCGGGGCCCTCTCCGATCCGGTCGAGGCTTGGCTGCGGTGCGGACCGGTGGCCGCCCGCCACACCGTGGTCCAGGGACGACTGGTCGTAGAGAACGGGGCCCTGATCTCGGACCAGGTCGGCGAGATGCTCCGCACCCACCGGGGTATCGCCCAACAGTGGCTCGATGCCGCCGTCGGACACTACTAGTCGCCGGGCCAACGCAGCACCACCACGTCTCGCATGAAGTCCGGCGGATTGACGCGCAACCAATCCTCCAACTCGTCGTCGCGATCAGACGTGAGACACAAGCGTCGACGCGCCGACCGTACGAGCG
>Ga0194129_10004429_pt1 | contig 18663 bp, 18 predicted proteins | sample TA2KigCa35mmetaG_FD_150862 | JGI IMG/M metagenome (GOLD analysis project Ga0194129, IMG submission 150862) | Freshwater microbial communities from Lake Tanganyika, Tanzania - TA2015038 Kigoma Deep Cast 35m | ecosystem: Environmental > Aquatic > Freshwater > Lake | place: Tanzania: Lake...
CTGATTAATTAGGCTTTGCGCGGTGGGGTTAAAGAGTGCTTGGCTGGCAGCCGTGCCGGTCGTTCGGAGAATCGGCACGGAAAATTGACCCATTTGAGTAAGGTTTGAAAGGTTGAGTTTTTGCCCCGCTCGTGCAACCCCAGTGAACCCGAAAAGCGTATCGGGAACCTCCGTCGTAACCAGTTCAAATGAGCCCAACCGTACAGCGAGCGTTGTACGCTCGCTGATGAGCCATGAGCCCTCCAAAGACAGAATATTTTGCTCTGAGGTGGCTGAGCGAGTAAGAGAGTCCGCGGAAGAGGCTCCTACAGTGACTGCGCCAAAGCTATCTCGATCGGAAGTACGCAAACTCAGGTTGAGTAGAATATTATCGATCGGCGCCCACGTGAGCTTGCCAAAATACTCGTTACGAACGGTTTCACCATCCTTAACTGGCCCGTAGACCGAGCTGGAATTTTGCTCTGTAAGCTCGGGCCGATAATACGAAGCATAGAAAAATAAGGAGTCCTCAACGACTGGTCCACCCACCCCCACGTTTACCCAGCTCTGGTCCAAAGTGTAGTCAGAGCTACTAACTATGCCCCTTTTTTTGGCCACCATGCTCTTCGGCTGAATCTTGTACTCCACCGTTCCCTTAAAATCATTGGTGCCCGACTTCGACGTGGTGTTGATGGCAAAGCCGCCAGCGCGATTGAAGCCAATCGCCTTGGCGCCACCACGCTCCATCGATACGTTTTCGACGTCATGGGTAGAGGGCTCAGAGGCCAAGTTGCCGAACAGCGGCAGCGAGACATCGATGCCATCGAAGCCGTATTTGTTGTCGACACCCGAGCCGCCCGCTGATGGACCGAGCACGGAGTTCTCCGAGTACTGCACACCCGGAATCAGTTTGAGCAGATCGCGATACTGCTGGCCGACCGGCAACCTTTCGACCTGCTTCGAGCCGAGCGAGTTGGCGAGCGACGCGTTGCCTTCGCGAGTGAGACCCGTCGCCACAATGCGCACGGTCTGCAATTCTTCGGGGCGAGTCGCAGCGATGGCGACATCGGCGATCGAGGTCTGATCGAGCAGCACTTCGACATCGACTTTCCGCAACACACCCTGCGCGTTGCTGAAAGTCAGCGTGTACTGGCCAGGCAGCAGCGCCGATAGCGCGAACGAGCCGTCCGCCCTCACCGTCGCCGAACGGGGCCGGGGCATCACCTCGCTCTCGGCGGTGACCATGATTCCTACGGGGGTTGCCCCTGCCGCTTCGATACTCACGGTGCCACGAATGCCACCCGACTGCTGCGCGAACGCGGACCCGCTCACGAGTATGCTGGCGACGAATCCAGCCATCAGCAACTTCTTGTTCGACATCGTTTTCTCTCCCCAACAGATTGCCCGCTGAAAAGCGGGATACCCAACTATTCAAACCGTTTTCGCGACGAGGGGCAAGGCAGGACAGTGCTTCCATACCGAGTGCTGTCTTATCGCCACATCAACACCAGATTTGCTGCTCGACTCTCAGGTCGGATTGACATTCGTTATCCGGTCCCTTACCTTTTCTCATGAAGGTACCTTCTTGCTTACAGTATCCCAACAAATCGCCATCCGCAAAGGGCTACTCGAGTTTGCAGTGCTCAAAGTGGTCGGTATGGGCAGCGTTTACGCCGCCGATATTTTGTATCGCTTACAAGCGACCGAATTTGCAACGCAAGAAGGCACGCTCTATCCCCTGCTCAGCAAGTTACGCCGTGATGGCCTCGTCGTGTACAAGTGGCAGGAGTCGGAGCTCGGGCCACCGCGCAAGTACTATCAACTGACTGATCTGGGTCGCAAACAAATCGCGGCTCTCGACCTGTACTGGAAAATCATCGACCAAACGCTGCGGCAACTGGGGCGTCAATCGGGGTTGGTCACGGAGTCATAAGCCATGCAGCGCATCGTTCAAGTCAGTCTCAACCGCAATCCATGGTCTATCGAAGTCGACGCCCACGAACGTCTGCAGGTCTACCTCAGCGAGTCCGCTGCGGCGCTGGCAAGCGACCCTGATCGCGACGAAATCTTGCTGGATCTCGAGCAGGCAATTGCCGAGCAGTGCAAGCGTCGGCTGTCGGCGAACGCAGCGGTCATCTCGATGGCAGAACTTAGGCCTGCGCTCGAAGAAATCGGTCCCGTGAATCCAAGCTCATCGGCGGGCGCGACGCCTTGCAGCCCGACAGCCTCGTCCACTCCGCCCCTCCAGCAGATCAGTCAGGGCGCGTGGATAAGCGGCGTGTGCGTTGGGCTCTCGCGGCATCTGCGCCTCGAGGTCACTTTGGTCCGCGTGATCGCAGTCGTACTACTTTTTTTCACCGGCGGCGCCGCACTGTTGCTGTACGGCGTACTGATGTTGCTCATACCCTTTGCGCCGCTCGACCCGCAGCTCCCTGACCCTTTATCCATCCCCGCAAAAGCGCGCGAATGGACCGCAGTGCTTCGCGCTAAGCTAGCGAAACTCGCCCGTTAGATTCTTTGAGAGCAAACTGACCGTGAGTTGGTATGACCGCCATGTGCTGCCGCGAGTCATCGAGTGGGCGATGCACGATCGGCGGATTGCCCGCTATCGCAAACCTGTCCTCGCCGAGGCCAGCGGACGCGTTTTGGAAATCGGGTTCGGCACGGGAGCCAATCTCCCGCACTACCCCGCGCACATTAAACAGCTCGAAATTGTCGAGCCGCATACAGGAATCAACGCCCGCGCGGGTCGCCATCTTGCGGCGAGCGACATCGAAATTCTACCGCATTTCCTCAGCGCAGAGCGTCTGCCCTTCGATCAAGGAAGCTTCGATACTGTAGTCAGCACATGTACGTTGTGCTCGATTCCAGCCGTCGGTACCGCGCTCGAGGAAATGCGGCGAGTACTCAAACCCGGCGGACGATTTCTTTTTCTTGAGCATGGTCTGTCGTCTGAACCCGCGATCGCCCGCTGGCAGCGCTGCCTGACACCGCTGCAAAAAAGAATTGGGGGTGGATGCCACCTAGATCGACCGATACGCGAGCTGATCGAGACCGCAGGCCTCGCCATCGAGTCGCAAAAATTCGAACAGCGCTACGCGCCGAGAATACCGCGGATCGTGGGCTGGCTGACGAGCGGCGTCGCCAAGAAAATCTAGGCGCGAACTGACCAGCGCAGCGCCAGATCTGCAAGGTGCGCGACCAACGACAGCAGCAACCACGCAGCCACATGCATCCAGGGCGCATCGATGAGCGCTGCGCGCACCGCCAGCATGAGACAGGCGCCTGACAGCAAATTGCCGATCAGTGCTCGGGGGGCGATGCCGATACCGCGGGTACGCCACAGAAACGAAAGCGCTACGCCCTCGAGGGTCACCAAGGCAGCGATGAGGGCGGGCACACTGCCGTCGGCAAAGGCGGCCGCCAGTGGCGACATTACGAACTCGAGACTTTCGCGATACCAAGCAGGTGCGCAAGATCTTTGAAGAACACACGCACGTGAGCCATCGGGCTTTTGCGTACCAGCTTCTTGTGCATGTACGCCTCCCACGTGAGACGCTGCACGTCAGGGTCACGACACATCTTCACGAAACGCTCGCGCCGCTCATCATTGACGTACCAAAACCTCTGCAATAAACCGAGCACCCAGAACACTCGGCCGTGTGCGCGCATGAAGTCGCGCCGTGCCTCTCGTAATGCATGCGCGTTACGCGTCGCCAGACACTTATCGACCGCGATGGCGGCCATGCGTCCGCAGGCCATCGCGTAGTAGATCCCCTCGCCCGAGGCAGGGGCCACTACGCCTGCTGCATCGCCCGCGACTAGTACATCGCGTCCGTTGTCCCAGCGGGCGAGCGGCCGTAGCGGAATCGGCGCGCCCTCGCGGCGTACCACCTCGGCGTGCTCCAAACCTGCCGCTTTGCGCAGACCGCCCACAGCGTTGCGAATCGAAAATCCACGATGTGCCGTACCAGCACCCGCGCTGATGGTGTCGCCATGCGGAAACACCCAGGCGTAGAAGTCCGGCGACAACTCGCCTTGGTAGTAGACGTCGCAGCGAGTACCATCGTAATTCTTTGGCGCGGCGGCGGGTGTCCGCAGGATCTCGTGGTAGGCATAGACAAAGGGCGTCTCGCGGCCACCCGAGATACACTGCCTCGCCACTTCGGAGCGCGCGCCGTCGGCGCCGATCACCAGCCGTGTACGTACCTGCCGCGACTCGCCGCTCGCGCGATCGTTGAAGTGCAGGATCGCATCGCCATCGGCATCGCGCTCGATCCGCGTGTAGGTACCCTCGACACGTATGGCGCCTGCCGCGCGCGCGCGCTCGCGCAGCCATTCGTCGAATACATCACGATCCACCATGCCGACATAGCCACCCTCGATAGGCATATCAACCTCTCGCGCGGTCGGTGATACCATGCGCGCCGCTGTGATACGGGCCACGAGCAGCTCTGGTGGAATATCGAATTCTTTGATGAGTTGCGGCGGGATGGCGCCGCCGCAGGGCTTAATGCGCCCTGCCCGATCGAGCAACAACACTCGCCAGCCGGCTCGTGCGAGATCATCGGCGGCCGTTGCGCCGCATGGGCCACCGCCCACCACGACGGTATCGAATTCCCGATCGAGGTCAGCCAAATCCGCGCTACCCATGACTACCCCCTGCCCGCTTCGACCACGTAGGCGGCGGTCGTACCTTGAACGTCGATTTTCATCGTGGGCTGCGTGTCCTCACGACTGAGGCGCACGGCGAAGGCTGTGGCCACGATGAAGAGTGCGGCCTCGGCAACGAACACCGCGCCGTAGGCAGCAGGCAAAGATCCGGTGAGTGCGCGCGCCAGATCGACGGCGGCGGTTGCCGCGATGCCGCCGATACCGAACGCTAGGGCTTGCGCAGCACCCCACAACCCCATGCGCGTGCCCTCGCGGGCCTCACGACCGCGACCGACGAGGCCCATCATCGAACCTATGGCGGCCACCGCGTAGCCCCCGTTGGCGAGCCCCAGTAAAAATACTGTCGGCTTGATGGGCCAGTCAGGGCCGACAAAACCCGCCACAGCGAGCGTGATCAACATCAGCGCGGAGGCGACACAACCGCCGATGGTCCACAGCCGCAGCGCCCCGAGTCGCGCCTTCGCGCCCACCGTGCAAATCAGCGCCACCAGCAACATGCCGATCAGCGTCCCGCCGCTCATTATTCCCGACAGTTGCGTTGACTGACTGGGTGTCATGCCGAACACGGCGCCCGCAAAGGGCTCAAGGATCAGATCTTGCGCGCTGTACGCCAGCATCGACACGAACACGAAGCTCGCGAGTCTGCGCGAGTGCGGCTCTGCCCAAACTTCACGCAAGGCCGCCATGAAGCCACCATTCGAAGCGGAGGTCGCTGACGGTGGCGAGGCACTTATTGTGTTGCGCCGCTCGATGCCGAACACCGCCAAACAGGTCATTAAAAATGCGGCGGCAGCCACGCTGGTCGTCACTTCAATCAGACGCTCCAAAGAAAACGGTTCGAGCATCTTACCGGCGATGACCGTGGTGATGATGAAGCCAATGATCATCATTACCCAGGTGACGGTCGCGGCCGCAGCGAGCCGCTCCCTGGGCACGCTGGTCGACAGCAGCACCAGCATGTTGGTCCCACAAGCACCGACGCCGATGCCGATAGTAAGAAAAGCGACCACGGCACATGCGATGCCCAACCACAACTGCGCCGGCATCATCGCCGTGGCGAGCGCGGCACCTACCGCACCGAAACCGAGTGCCACCATGCCGCCGATGATCCATGGAGTACGCCTGCCGCCCATGTCGCTGCCGTAGCCGAGACGCGGGCGCAGCACCTGCACAAAGTAATGCAGTGCCACCAACAGTCCGGGCAGCATCGCCGGCAAGGCAAGCTCCACCACGAGCACACGATTGAGCGTCGAGGTGGTAATCACCACTACCGCACCGATCGCTGCCTGCACCAATCCGAGCCGGAAAATTCCGAACCAGCCGATGTCGGTCGTTGTTGAGGAAGTCACCATCATCGCGCCTCCGCTTAAGGCAGTCCGCGTATCGCCAGCGCACTCACCATCATGCCGACCACGTAGAGCGGCACGCCGAGCGCGTTGTACCAAACGTCGAGTTCCGTGGGCCGTTGCAGCAATCGAGCCATCATCAACAATTGACCGATCAACAAGATCGCGATGATCCCGGCGTAAACCGGTAATACCCAAAGAATCAACAGTGAAATCACTGCGATTTGGGCCAGTGCCATGACGAGACAAGCGACCCGCGCAGCGCCGTCAACGCCGAGCCTTACCGGTAGCGAACCGACCCCCATGCGCCGATCGCCCTGCACCGACTTGAAATCATTGAGCGTCATGATGCCGTGGGCACCGAAGCTGTAGAGAATCGCCAGCGCAAAAATTTCGGGGCGCGGCAACGTACCGGTCATCACCACCGCCGCAGTCAGCCAAGGTACGCCCTCGTAGCAAATGGCGACTGCGCTGTTACCCCACCAACCATTGCGCTTCAAGCGAAACGGTGGCGCACTGTAGGCCCACGCGAGTGCCATGCCGAGTAGCGATGCAGCAAACACCCAAGTTCCGAGCATCGCCGCCACTGCGAGCGAGACGCCAGTCCAAAGGGTGGCGATGTAGAGTCCCCAACGACCGGGCAAGCGTCCGGAAGGGATGGGCCGGCGCGGTTCATTGATGGCATCGACATGCCGGTCGAACCAATCATTGACGGCCTGGCTGGTACCGCAGATCAGCGGTCCGGCGAGCAGCACGCCGGACACGATCAGCGGCCAGTGCCCCTCGGGCACCGCGCCCGATGAGATAATGCCACAAAGAAATGCCCACATCGGCGGGAACCAGGTAACCGGCTTGAGCAACTCCAGCATGGCGGGCCATGCGGGACGCCGAGCCATCGGAAGCCTAATTGCAGGCCGTGCCATGACTGCAAAATAGCCATGACAGTCGTAAGTGTCAATTAAAGATTACACCGGCACCAGACCCGCGCTATATCGCGCAGGGCTCCGCCCTCCGGCCCTGCAGGCTAGGCCTTGCCGTCGAGGTCGCCGAGCCCGTAACGGCGCAGCTTTACGTACAGACTTTGCCGGGAAAGACCAAGCATTTCGGCGGCCGAGGCGCGATTGTCACGGGTGAGTTCCAGCGCCGCCTCGATGCACAAACGTTCGATCACATCGGTCGTTTCGCGCACCAATTCCTTGAGCGACACCCGGCCGACGAGCTCCGTGAGCTGCTCGACCGATCGGGGCAGCTCACGTCCGGGCTGCGCCTCGCTCGCTCGTCGCCGATCGACGTTTCTAATGGAAAAGCCAAGGCAGGGTTCGGCACCCTCGTCGATGGCGACTGCAGAAATCTCGACATCGGTCACCGCGCCGTATTCGCCGCGCAGCGTGGTGGCAAACAAGCTCACTGTGCCGTGCTGCTTGAGGTTGGCGACCAGCACGCCGAGATCGACTCCGGGACGCCCGAGCCAGCGCTCCAGGGATTCGTTGCGCGCCTGTTCATCGGTCGCCAGCTGCACCAGGTCGAGGAACGCTCGGTTGCTGTTCATGATGCGCCCATCACTCCCCGTGACCACGATGGCATCGGGCAAGCGCTGCGCCACCTCGGCGAGCGTAGCCGGACCCGGCGAGGCCGCAGCACGGGTTGCGAGATCCCCCCCCAAGGGCTCGAGTCTGAGTAGCGCATGCGAAGCGTTTTCGTGCCGGAACAAAACGCCATTGAGGCGAAAATCGCGCGCCGCGCCGTTGGGGCGCAGGCGCAACGGCTCGGCCCGACCCGCAGTGCGCAGACCGACCAGCCATTCACCAACGAGTCGATTCGTCTGTGCATTGAAACTGTCGCCGAGGGCGCGCCCGACAAGGCGCTTTGGGTCATCCCTCAGCAAGCGCCCGGCCGCTGGGTTGGCCTCGACGATTTTTTGCGTGCTGGCATCGACCGTGAGCACCGCGTCGCCAATAGATTGCAGCAGCAGTCGGTAGCGCGTCTCGGCGAGTCGTAGTTTTGCGTAATCGCGTTCGAGCGACCGATCGGCCTCGATCAGGCGCTGCTGCAGCGCGGCCACCGCGCGCAAATCGCGCCCCTGCGCAAGACAACGACCGTCGTCATCGAGCGGCGACAAGGCATATACGATCGGCGCCGTGCGACTGTCGGGCAGCGGGTGATTGACCTGCCGCGCTCGTACCTGCCCCGCCGACAGATCACGCAACAGCAGCTCGATCTTCGGCTGACTGTCTTTCGTGACCACCTCGCGCAAAGATTTGCCGATCCAGTCACCGCCTAATTCAGCCAGTAGCTCGGCGTTCGGTATTGCGAGGTCACGAATGATGCCACGCCGGTCAAGGATCAGTGCAATGTCTGCCGAAGAGACGATAAGGTTTGCCACCGTCTCGGCATCGAGTCCGGTCAGGGCCTTCCTTGGCGCCTTAAAACTTTTCACATCATGACCGTATCAGTTCCTTCGACCCAGCAACTCCAGCAAAAACTCCGCTTGGGCGACAGCCTCGCGACCGTCATTGGCGGTAGCATCCGCGCCAACCTTGACGGCCCGTTGCGCGTGCCCGACGAACGGCAGGCCGCCGACCATCACGCGAACATCACGATTCAGGGCAGCCCGGCGTGTCTTGCGTATCAGTGCAGTCAACGCCGGCAGCTGCTCGACAGTGCTGATCGAGAAACCGATCACTGCGAACCACTCCTCGCGTGCCACCGAAACTATATCGCCGTTCTTCGCCCCAGGGACGTCCCACACGTCCCAGCCGGCGCGGCGCAGGAATTCGCCGACCAGTCGCGAGCCGAAGACATGCTGCTCACCAGGCAGAGTAACGACCAGCGCACGGCGACTTATCTTTGAAAACGAGCGCGAGGTCTCGCAGTTGGTGTCGTTAAGTTGGTGCGCGAGATCCTGCAGCTTTTGCAAGCCGAGCGTGACCTCAACGAAATCGCTGCTCTCATCTTCCCATCGCACTCCGAGATGACGAGCCACCGGCGCCAAAAGCTCAATATAAATGGTCTCTGTGCTCATGCCCCGCGTTTGCAAGTCACGCAAATAGGCGAGCGCTTCGAAGTTACCGTCGCGAAGCACAAGCCGCGCCAGCTCAAAGACTTCGGTGGATCCGGGTCGCAAGGGACTTGCGAGATCATCACAGCGATTACCGTCGGCCTCGGCGCGATGCGCGAGAACGAGACGCGGAATCACATCGCCTTCGATGGTGCGCAGTAGGGCCGAGTATCCTTCCTCGGCATCGCGATAAGAGTAAGAATCCGTCATCGAGTCAACCTCACCCGACGGCGTGGCAAGATGCCGACGCCACGCAGGGTCGTGCGACGACTTCCGTGTACCAGTGGAGGGGGTCTGGCTTCCAGCAGGTCAACCCCCCGGTCTGTCGCAAGATGACAGATTATTAACCCTAGCGCTACCTGTCAACATCTCTAGACGTAAATTCAGATTGACAGTAAGCGCCCCTCTCTTCTAAATTAAACAGACATAATTCTAGGCGCGAGCACGCCCATGTCGGATGTCCCGCCAGCCTCCGCCGGCCGTCTGCTGTATACCCCCGAGGAGCGACTCCGTCGGGACAACTCTCCTTGGACCATCGTCCAGGGGGTACTCGCGCCCCTGCAACTGCTCGCTTTCCTCGTCAGCCTGTGGCTGGTGATCTCGTTCCTGCAAACCGGCCAGGGCGCTGAGGCGGCAACGATTTCGGTCATCATCAAGACCGGCTTCCTTTACGCGATCATGCTGACCGGCGCGATCTGGGAAAAAGAGGTCTTCGGCGTCTGGCTGTTCGCGAGACCTTTTTTTTGGGAAGACGTGGTCAGTATGGTGGTGATCGCCTTGCACAGCGCCTATCTCTATGCTTGGCTGACGGATGCGCTCGGTGTTCGCGAGCAAATGTGGCTCGCCCTCGTAGCTTATGCCACCTACGTCATCAATGCCTTGCAATTCTTTTACAAATTGCGAATGGCGCGACGCGAGACGAATCGCGTGCCGGCAGCGGCCTCGACCGCGGTAAGCCGTGACGGCGCGTGGGTGCCCTCGCCATTAGGTGCGCCATGAATATCAGCCGCCTGCGTTATGACTCGCGGTTTCTGCCGTTCGCCGATGCGGCGAGTGCGGATCTGCCGCTCGCAAGACTGCTGCGACTGTCGCTTTTTCAGGTTTCGGTCGGTATCGCCCTCGCCTTGCTTAACGGCACGCTCAATCGCGTGATGATCGTCGAGCTCAACGTGCCCGCCTGGCTGGTCGCCACCATGATCGGCTTGCCGCTGCTGTTTGCGCCGCTGCGTGCTTTCCTGGGGTTTCATTCCGATCAGCATCGCTCTGTGCTCGGCTGGCGCCGCGTGCCCTACATCTGGTTTGGTACGTTGTTGCAGTACGGCGGTCTGGCGGTCATGCCCTTCGCGCTGCTTGTGTTGAGTGGCGAGGGCCGCGGCCCTGCCGAGGTGGGTCAAATTGGCGCTGCCGTCGCGTTTTTATTGGTAGGCGCAGGCCTGCACTCGACACAGACCGCAGGCCTTGCGCTCGCGACCGATCTCGCGCCAGCCGAGACCCGGCCGCGCGTGGTTGCGCTGATGTATGTGATGCTGCTGCTCGGCATGGTGGGCTCGTCGATGGCCTTTGGTTGGCTGCTGAGCGGCGAATTCTCGCCACTGCGGCTGATCCAGACGATTCAGGGCGCGGCGGTCGTGACCCTCATGCTTAATGTTATTGCGCTTTGGAAGCAGGAACCGCGTGACCTGACGCGTTTGCAGCAACCGGCGATGCGCTCAAAGTTTGGCGCGGCCTGGCGCGATTTCACCGCACCACCGAGCACCCGAAGATTGCTGGCTGCTTTGGGCCTAGGCACTGCGGCGTTCAGCATGCAGGACGTACTGCTCGAGCCTTACGGCGGTCAAATCCTGCATATGCAAGTGGGTGCGACCAGCCAACTGACGGCATTCTCGGCCGTAGGCGCCCTCGTTGCCTTCGGGCTCGCGGCACGTTCACTGCGCCGAGGTGCAGAACCGTTGCGCGTCGCCGCAGTGGGCGCGCTCGTCGGCGTGCTGGCTTTTGCGGCAGTCGTGTTCGCCGAGCCTATGGGCTCTGCGCTGCTGTTTCGCATCGGTGCCGTGTTGATTGGTTTTGGTGGCGGACTGTTTTCGGTCGGCACGTTGCTCGCAGCCATGGCCCTGCAAAAGGCCGACAACGGTCTAGCGGTTGGCGCCTGGGGCGCGGTTCAGGCGACGGCCGCAGGCTTGTCGATCGCCCTCGGTGGCGCAGCGTGCAACGTTATCGGCGAACTTGCGGAGCACGGCCAAATGGGCCCCGCCCTCGCCTCACCCGCCACGGGCTATCTCTTCGTCTATCACGTCGAAATCGCGTTGTTATTCGGTGCGCTGGTCGCTGTCGGACCGCTGGCACGCAGACGTAGCCAAAGAAATAAGGACCACGTTGCTGAACGGCGACTTGGGCTCGCAGAGCTGCCCGGTTGAATGAACAACTTGATTTTTGACTAGGCAAGCCGAGCTGGTTGAGGCTTTAGGAGGACGACATCATGGAGAGCAATGCATTTCTCGAGTACCTGGATACCGCGCAGATCGCGCTTTACGGATTTTGGGCCTTCTTCGCGGGTCTGATCTGGTATCTGCAGCGGGAAGGTAAACGCGAGGGCTATCCGCTTGATACGCATCGCGTGGATCGTCACGGTAACCCCGAGACTATCGAGGGTCTGCCCGGAGTGCCCTGCCCCAAGACTTTCAAACTTGCGGATGGCAGCACCATTCAGGTGCCCGATCCGAGCCGCGCCGATCGTCGACCGATCGCAGCACGTCAGCTCGGCTGGGACGACCGCTATGGTCCGGATGTGGGGGCGGCGCTCGAACCGACGGGCGATCCCATGGCTGATGGCGTAGGACCGGCTGCCTATGCAGAGCGCGCCGATCAGCCCGAGCGCATGATAGATGGCTCGGCCATGATCGTGCCAATGCGTCTTGCCACGGGGTGGTCGGTGGAGTCGCGCGATCCGGATCCGCGAGGTATGACGGTGTGCGGACTGGACGGCACCGCCGCCGGTACGGTGAGCGAGCTTTGGGTTGATCGCGCTGAGCCGCAGATCCGTTACCTCGAGGTTACTCTCGCCCGTGGCGGCAAGGTAATGCTGCCGAGTGGTTTCGTCCGCTACGACGCCGAAAACCGCAAGGTTAAGGTTGCCTCGATCACGGCCGCGCAGTTCGCCGGCGTGCCCGGCATCGCGAGCCATCAGCAGATCACCAAGCTCGAAGAAGACCGTATCTGCGCTTACTACGCGAGCGGTCATCTCTACGCGACCCCCTCGCGTAGCGAATCGCTGATCTGACGCCATGACAGTGCGCGCAAGCTTCAGTGAACACGACAACGAACCGGTGCGCGGGCTGCCCGCGGCCCTGCCGGCGGGCGAGTATATTCTTTGGCAGGGAGCGCCAGACTGGCGCTCCCTTGCCTTTAACGCCTACCGCATCCGACATCTGGCCGTGTATTTCGGGGTAATCGTGGCGGCACGCGGGCTCTTTCTTGCAGCCAACGGCAGCACTGTGCTTGAAGCGCTGCGCGGCTGTGTAGGTCCGGCAATATTTTCTTTGATCTGTCTGGCCATCGTCACCGGTATCGCCATGCTTGCGGCGCGCTCGGCCTGGTACACAATCACCACGCGTCGTGTGGTGATCCGCCAGGGCGTCGCACTCGCAAGCACGATCAATTTGCCCTTCAAGACGATCGAGTCGGCGCAAATTCTCATACGTAATGACGGCAGCGGCGACATCGCGCTCACGCTCGATCGTGAGCAGCGCGTCTCATATCTTTGGATGTGGCCGCATGTGCGCCCTTGGCGTATCACACATCCGCAGCCGGCGCTGCGCAGTCTCGCCAATCCGCAGCGCGCAGGCGATATTCTCGGGCGTGCTTTTGCTGATTTCATGCCGGGGACAACGCTTGATGCTAACGGCAGGACTGGCGCAGAAACCCCCGCGACAGGTCCGCATACAGCCATCGGTGCCTCGGCGTGACCGCAGAGCACGCGCACGATCTGCCAAAACCATTGCTGCTCTCGGCGGGCGCGCTCGTGCTTGCAGCGATCCTGCTGGTGATCGTGGGCGATGACCTGCCCCAAGCAACGCCGACGACACCGAACGCCGTTGTGTCGAGTCACGAGTTGCGATTACGCAGTCTCGAGGATGGCGCGATCGTTCCGGTGCTCGTCGACGGCACTCGCCTTCCGGTCATTCGCGCCGAGCAGGCAGGCTTCGTGAGCGGCGTAGTTCGCGGCCTGTCGCGTGGTCGCAAACTTTCGGGCAGTGATGCCGACGCTCCGTATCGATTATCGCGGATGCGCGATGGACGTTTGCTACTCACCGACACGGCGACCGGCACCGAAATCGATCTCGATGTATTCGGGCGCGACAATGCGCGCACCTTCGCGAAACTCTGGGAACAGGGCGAAACCCGTGCCGCGGGCAAATCGTACCTGACTGATTCGGCGCCCTGAGCGCCGACACACTGGGGGTAACGTGAGCTGGGCGACACACGGTGCACCCCTGATACTCACGCTGGCGCTCTGGTGGGGTTCGACGGCGGTAATCGCCCGACTGATTGGCCACACGCCGCACACGTATCCGCGACTTTTGCTGCTGGCCACGCTGTTCGGCTTTGCTGGCCTGTTGTTACTGGTGGGTCTGCGCGATACCACTAGCGGTGCCGCCGCCGTCGGCGCACTCATTGGCGCGATCGCCGTATGGGGCTGGATAGAAGTCACCTTTCTGACCGGCAAAGTCACCGGACCCCCGCCCGGCCACAGCGCTGACGATGAGGGCCTGTTTTGGCGTGCAGGTCGTGCATTTACGGCAATTCTTTGGCATGAGATCCTGATCGCGCTGACCGTTGCCGTCGCTGCAGTGTTTCTGCTCGGCCGCGAAAATGATCTCGCGCTGCTGGTGCTGCTGCTGCTCTGGTTGATGCGCAGCAGCGCTAAGCTCAATCTTTTTCTCGGCGTCCGCAATCTCGGCGAAGGTTTTTTTCCGCCGCACCTGCGACATCTGCTCGATTTCATGCGCCATCGTGCCATGAACGCCCTGATGCCGATATCTTTGCTCGCCGGTACGGCAATCGCCTGGCACTTCGGTGTGGCCTCGTTGAGTGCCGCCAGTGCTTACGAGGCCACGGCCTCGACCATCCTCTCGACGCTCGCTGCGCTCGCCGTTTTCGAGCACCTGCTGATGGTGCTGCCACTGCCGGCCGAGACGCTGTGGCGTTGGAGTCTTGCAAATCGTCGGGCTGCGCCGTGAAGGCGGTCGTTACCCGCGCAGGAGTCGGATCATCATGAGATCACCCATCACCCACCGTCTACTCGAGAGCATTGACGATCCGGCCACTCTGCGCGCCTTGCCGCGCAGCAGCCTCGAGCAACTCGCTGGGGAACTGCGTGACTATCTGGTGCAGTCGGTGTCGGCGAGTGGCGGTCATCTGGCTGCAGGGCTCGGTACGGTCGAACTCACGCTCGCCCTGCATTACTGCTTCGATACCCCACAGGATTCTTTGGTGTGGGATGTCGGCCACCAGTGCTATCCCCATAAGGTCCTGACAGGTCGTCGCGAGGCGTTGCGTAACATCCGCAAACGACCGGGGATTTCCGGTTTTCTGAAACGCGACGAGAACCGTCACGATAGCTTCGGGGCCGGCCACTCGAGCACCTCGATTAGCGCGGCACTCGGTATGGCCGCCGCGGCCAAGCAGCAAGGTCGGCGCTCGCGCAGTGTCGCAATCATTGGTGATGGCGCACTTACGGCCGGTCTCGCCTTCGAGGCACTCGATCACGCCGGCGGGATCGCCGCTGATCTGCTCGTGGTCCTCAACGACAATGGGATGTCGATCTCCGAGAATGTCGGAGCTCTGTCGCAGCATTTGACTACACAAGGTCGCAGTCCGGTCACGGACGCGCAGGGGTTTTTCAAAGCTTTTGGGTTTAGCTACCACGGACCCATCGATGGCCACGATGTCGACGCCCTAGTGAACGCGTGCAATGAATTGCGCGATGCACCAGGCCCGAAGCTGCTGCATGTGATTACGCGCAAGGGCAAAGGCTATGCAGCGGCCGAAGCGGAGCCGATCAAATATCACGGGGTCACACCGTTCGATAGCGAAGTCGGTATCGTCGGTGGCAAGACGAGCGTAGTTACCTATACGCAGGTGTTCGGCGATGCGCTTGGCGAAATAGCGGCCGCCGATCCGCGCGTAATAGCGATTACACCGGCGATGCGTGAAGGTTCGGGACTGGTTGCCTATGCCAAGCGCTTTCCCGACCGTTATTACGATGTCGGGATCGCCGAGCAACACGCGGTGACCTTTGCCGCCGGACTCGCGACCCGCGGCCTGCGACCCGTCGTCGCGATCTACTCGACCTTCTTGCAACGCGCCTACGATCAGCTGATCCACGACGTGTGTCTTCAGCGACTGCCCGTTACATTTGCCATTGATCGTGCCGGCCTCGTCGGTCCGGATGGGGCGACGCATAACGGCAGTCTCGATCACAGTTTTTTGCGATGTGTCCCGGGCCTCGTGGTGATGACGCCCGCAAGCGGCCTCGAACTTCGCGCCATGCTGCGCACGGGCGTCGAGAGCAGCATGCCTTGCGCCGTTCGCTATCCGCGCACCGCCGCAATCGGCGTTGCGGCCGCCGATCAACCGTTACCGCGTCCGCTCCCCATCGGACGCGGGGAGCTCGTTCGACGCGGCTCAGGTATCGCGCTGCTCGCCTTTGGTACCCTGCTCGAAACAGCGCATGACGTCGCCGAAATCATTGATGCCAGTGTCGCCAATATGCGCTTTGTCAAGCCGCTCGATGAGAGTCTGCTGCTCGAACTCGCCGAGCAGCACGATATTTTAGTGACCATTGAAGAGAGTGCGATCGCGGGCGGTGCAGGGTCTGCAGTCTGCGAATTATTTGCCGCACACGGCATCGAGATTCCAGTGCTCCGTCTTGGTCTACCAGATCGACCGATAGAACACGGCACTCGCGAGCAATGCCTGCAAGAGGCCGGGCTCGATGTCCCCGGAATCTTTGATGCCGTAGCGCGCTACTGCGCAGTCGTCGCTGCCCGCCGCAGTCGCGGCAATAAGCCCCTCCGCATGCGCGACAACGCCATGTTCAACGGGGTATTGCGACTGCTGACGCGCAGTCAACTCGGCTAACACGGACCGTCAAGTCTCGAGTCAAGCGATCAGGCAATCTGCAGCAGTGCTTCGGGTAACCTGAAACGCACGGTTTCGGCGAGGCCAGGCAGTTCACGCACAGATTGCGCGCCATATTCGCGCAGTCGCTCGCAGACCCTGCGAACCAAATATTCAGGAGTCGAGGCGCCGGCAGTAACACCGACAATGCCGACGCCCTGTAACCAGAAGGGCTGCACGTCGCTCTCGTCCTGAACGAGCCATGCCGGTACGCCTTGGTCGGCCGCCACTTCTTGAAGCCGATTCGAATTCGAACTGTTCTGGGCGCCCACTACGATGACCATATCAACTCGACGCGCCAACTGCTGAACGGCGCGCTGCCGATTTAGCGTGGCGTAACAAATATCGTCGAGCCCAGGCCCGACGATATCGGGATAGCGCTGCTCGAGGGCATTGATGAGTTCCCAGGTGTCATCCATCGACAGCGTCGTCTGCGTGACGTAGGCGACCGGGTCGTATTTCGCCATCGGCAGCGCCGCGATTTCTTCGATCGTGCCTACGACATGCACCGGACCATTGACCGAACCGCGAGTGCCCTCGACCTCTTCGTGGCCGGCGTGCCCCACCACCACGACGGTAAAGCCACGTTGCGAGTAACGCTGCGCCTGCAGATGCACCTTGGTGACGAGTGGACAGGTGGCATCGATCACTTGCAGCTTGCGACGCGCCGCGGCATCGACGACCGCGGTTGCAACCCCGTGCGCACTGAACACGGTAAGGGCGCCCTCTGGAATATCGTCGATGTTTTCGACAAAGATCGCGCCGCGCGCGGCGAGATCACCTACCACGTTCCCGTTGTGGACGATCTCGTGAAAGATATACACGGGCGCACCGTGCATCGCGAGCGTGCGTTCGGCGATATCGATTGCTCGCGCAACCCCGGCACAAAAACCGCGAGGTTGCGCGAGCAGAATATCCACGTTCGCGTTCAGAGTCAGAGCCGGCCGGGATCGACGCTCGTCGGCGTCAAAGCAGCGATCGCGGTGTTACCCGATCTCGGCGTCGGCTCAGGTGCGTCTTTCACGGGAGCCTTGGCCATCGGCGCTGCGGCAGGCGCGGCGGCCGCGGCTTCACCCTCTACGGCCGTACCGTCGGCGGGCGTCGCCGCCGGGTCGATCGGAGCCGGCTTCATACCCTGTAGTTCAGGATAGGCCTTAGCCATGCTCTCGCCGAAATACGGCTTGTATACGCCCTGATGGCACGTCTGACAATTGATCTTGGCGACGTCGCCTTGCGGCCCCTTACGATTTTCGGGGAACACATTTGTGAGCGGTACAAGGTATTCGTTGTTGAGACCCCGCGCCATTCGGATACCGTGCCAAGCAACGGTACGCTGCGGGGTGCTTTGCGCCCAGTCAGCCCATGCACGACTGTTGTGACAGTACGTGCAATTGACGCCGAGCGAGTTTGACATGTGCACCATCAATGCGTACGTCCACTCAGCCTGCTTAGTCGACTGGCGATTCCCAGTGGGCAGCGCGGTCGGTCCGTTTACTCGGATGTTGAGATCACCCAACAAAAACGGCGAATACGGATCGTAAGGTAAACTTGAGTGCCCGATGGTCGTCACGCCCAGCCCCGTGATCGCGGAGTTTTGACCCGCGCGCGTGCCGACAAAAGCGTTCTCGCGTCCCGAGCCTGGATCAGCGAACCAAACGTAACTCGGTACCGGCCCACCACGATGACAGGTGTGACAAGTCACACCGGTATCTTTGACATGCGACTTCCAGTTGGTATTGATGTCACGAGTCATTCTTAGCATGCTGCGCGCGACCTGGTAGGTATACATACTTTCATCAGCGTAGTTTTCGCCGTTATGACAATACGTACAGTTCTTTTGGTTCGCGGGTGCTACCCACTCGGTCATTGAAAGCATCACGCGTGTAAATTCGCCGACCGACAAATCGGAGAGCACTTGCACATTTTGGTAAATATCTCTCGCCAGTGGACCGGTCGGATCAGCGGGGGGCTGGATATCACCGATCTGATTCATCGCCTTCAACATTACTTCCCGACGCGGATTGACATTCTGCTCCATGCCCGTGCCGCGATAGCCGATTTGTTTAGTCTCGATTGGCGGTCGCTCGCCACAGCCTGCGAGCAGAGCCCCGAGCATCACGATAGTCGCCATTGAACGAATAAGGATTTTCATCGTACGGCTCCTGAACTCAGTGCCGGATCAGGCAATGGTTCGAAGGTGGTCGGGTAGACCGGCGCGACGCCGTGCTTGACCGCCCATAAATACCAGTTATCGACGACTGTGCCGGTCAGCAGGATACCGATGCCGCCCGTGAGCGTGCACAGCACCGCAAACCACCAAGCCCAACGGTGAATTGACTCCATAGACGCGTTAAATCCCATCGTCCAGCGCCAAAAGAGCGCAGCGCGCTCCGAGGCTGTGCCGCGATCGAGTACCTGCTCGACCTC
>Ga0194129_10004431_pt1 | contig 18660 bp, 21 predicted proteins | sample TA2KigCa35mmetaG_FD_150862 | JGI IMG/M metagenome (GOLD analysis project Ga0194129, IMG submission 150862) | Freshwater microbial communities from Lake Tanganyika, Tanzania - TA2015038 Kigoma Deep Cast 35m | ecosystem: Environmental > Aquatic > Freshwater > Lake | place: Tanzania: Lake...
CAGCATCACCGGCTCATTGAAGAAGCAGGGCCAGCCGCTCATCGGCCACACCAGGCCCACGACGCTGGCGCCGTAGGCGCTGGCCAGGCCCACACCCACCAGCGAATCCATGCCGGGCACGCCGTGCAACAGGCCGCGGGCACCATTGATCAGGATGCCCCGCCCGGGAACCGCCAGGGCGGCCGTGGCCACCACCGCATGGAACCACTGGTTGCCCAGCAGGGCGGCCAATGGGGCCTGGCCCAGCAGGCCCAGCATCGCCAGATGGCCCAGGCTTGAAACCAGCACCAGGGCCAGGGCCACCACCAACTGCCGCCAGTGCTGCCACCAGCCCTGCTCCTGCAGGCGCTGGCGCCGGCTGAGGGGATCGCCACCGAACTCGCGTGTTTTGGCCTGGAAGCCCAGGCCTGAGAGGGCGCTGACCAGGCCGGGCAAGGCCGATTCCATCGGCGCCGCCTGCAGCTCGACCCAGGCGCTGCGGCTGAGCAGGTTGACGCTGGCGGCCGCGACGCCGGGCTGCTCCAGCAGCTTCTGCTCGACGGCGCGCACACAGCCGCCGCACTTCATGCCCTCGATGTCGAGCAACAGCGTTGCCATGGCCCAGCGCCCGTTGGGCTCACGCTAGGGCGATCAGCCCGCCCTGCCGGGGCCCGGTTGGCGAACCGAAGCCGTTGCGCAGGCGGCAAGATGGGCTGACTACCGGACCGCGCGGCCGCCGCGCCATCATCCCGTGCCCCGCTCCCAGCGCAACGACAACTTCATCGACAAGAGCTTCACGGTGATGGCCGACCTGATCCTCAAGGTGCTGCCCACCAACCGTCGCGCCAAGGAGGCCTTCGCCTATTACCGCGACGGCATGAGCGCCCAGGCAGACGGCGAGTACGCCGAAGCGCTGGAAAACTACGAAGAGGCCCTCAAGCTCGAGGACGACCCCAACGACAAGGCTTTTATCCTCTACAACATGGCGCTGGTGTTCGCTTCCAACGGCGAACACAGCAAAGCGCTCGACTTCTACGGCCAGGCCCTGGATCTCAACGCCAAGATGCCCCAGGCCCTGAACAACATGGCCGTGATTCACCACCACCTCGGCGCGCTGGCCGAGGAGCGCGGCGATGCCGACGAGGCCGATCAGCAGTACGACCAGGCCGCCGAGTTCTGGGGCAAGGCGATCCGCCTGGCCCCCAACAACTACATCGAGGCCCAGAACTGGCTCAAAACCAGCGGCCGCGGCAGCGTTGACGTGTACTTCTGAGCCTTCAACGCTTCTGAGGATTCAGCTCTGAAGGTCTTGGGGTTGATCCAGCGCAGCGCCTGAAAGCGAGCAAAACCGCGATCAAACGACGCCCAGACGGCATCGCGCTCGATGGCTGCGGCCGCCAAGTAGACATCGGTCATGTCAACCGAAGCCGGCCGATCGGCCAGAACCAACTCACGGAACAGGCTCCAAGTGACGCGGCCCCGGCTCCAGGATCCGCACCGTGGGTGAAGCGCTGAACACGCGGCGATAGGTCACCACCCGCAAAAAGCCGCTGACCACCACCGAAAACAAGCCGAGCCCCTGCGGCGCACAGCGCTGCTGCAACAACCAGGCACGAGCAGGACGGTGGTGCCGCGTGCCAGCGATGCAGGCCTGCACCAGCACGTTGACATCACCGCAGTGCATTGATCTCCAGGCCTTCGTCAAGCAGCTCACGCAAGGCCGCATTGCGGTCTAGATCGACCCCGGGCCTGACGCAACCGGCGGTCAACACCGGCAAGTCAGGAAGCTCAGCACATTGCAGCTGATCGAGCCGCTCCAGATAGCCCCGCAACGCGCTCTCAAACACGCCACCCACGGTGGTGCCCTGGCGGGCCGCCTCAACTCAACCTTGGCCTGCTCGTTAAAGAGCATCGCTGATGGTCAGGGTGGTGCGCACAGCTCCCTCCGCCCCACCAGGCTTGCATCGCAGTTCTTTTCCCAGGCATCAAGATGCGACCCTTGAGGTGACCAGGGATGGGGCCGGTGATGCGACCCGGGATGGGGCCGGGTTTGCTGGAGCACCAGCGCTAGGCGTCGGCAGGATTGACGCCCAGGGCCGCCACCAGCGCCTCGGCAATGGTGCCCGCCTCGAGCAGCTGCAGGCCCAGACCCGCCGCCACCGGCCCCAGGCCGCTGCCGCGGGGCACCACGGCGCGGGTAAAACCGAGCCGGGCGGCCTCGCCCAGGCGCAGCTCCAGCTGGCTCACCGGGCGCAGCTGGCCGCCCAGGCCCAGCTCGCCGATCAGCACCGTGCCCGGCGGCAGGGTGAGATCGCGGGTGCTGGCCACCACTGCCGCGGCTACCCCGAGGTCTGCCGAGGGCTCCTCGACCTCGAGCCCCCCCGCCACCGCCAGGTAGCAGTCGAAGCGCGACAGCGGCAGGCCCAGGTGCTTTTCCAGCACCGCCAGGATCTGATGCAAGCGATTCACGGCCAGGCCCGTGGCGCTGCGGCGGGGACTGGCATAGCTGGTGGTGCTGACCAGGGCCTGCAGCTCCACCACCAGGGGCCGGGTGCCCTCGCAGGCCACGATCGTGGCGGTGCCGCTGCTGGGCTCACTGCCGCCCAGAAACAGCTCGCTGGGGTTGCTCACCTCCACCAGGCCGCGATCGCGCATTTCAAACACCCCCAGCTCGTGGGTGGCGCCAAAGCGGTTTTTCACCGCCCGCAGCAATCGGTGGCTTGCAAAGCGGTCGCCCTCGAAGGTGAGCACCGCATCCACCAGGTGCTCGAGCACCTTGGGGCCGGCCAGCATGCCCTCCTTGGTGACGTGGCCCACCAGCAGCAGGGCCGTGTGCTGCCGCTTGGCGATGCGGGCCAGGGCGGCGGCGCATTCGCGCACCTGCGCCACCGAGCCGGGGGCGCTGCCCAGTTCGCCGTCATGGAGGGCCTGGATGCTGTCGATGATCGCCACCGCTGGGCGCAGGCTTTCCAGCTCCTGCAGCACCAGTTCCAGATCGGTCTCCGAGAGCAGCTGCAGGTCGGGGTCAGCCGCGGGTGCAGCGCCATCGCCGGCCAGCGACGGCATCAACTCAGCCAGCCGGCGCCAGCGCAGCTTCACCTGCTGGGCCGACTCCTCGGCGCTCACATAGAGCACCGAGGCCCGAGCGGCCATGGCGCGGGCGCTCTGCAGCAGCAGGGTGCTTTTGCCGATGCCGGGATCACCGCCCAGCAGCACCAGGGAGCCCGGCACCAGGCCGCCGCCCAGCACCCGATCAAATTCGCCGTAGCCACTGCTGAGGCGCTGCAACGGCCGCTCGCCGACAGCCGCGATCGGTTCGGAACGGCGCGCCACCGCGGGTGCCAACCCCTCGCCCGCCGCCGGCACGGGCCGCCGCCGGCGCTGATCGACTGCCGCCGGCGCCGTTTGCTCGATCAACGTGTTCCAGCTGCCGCAGCTGCTGCAACGCCCGAAGAACTGGCGGGTTTGGGCACCGCATTCGGTGCACACATACAGCGACGCGGTCTTGGGCACCAGAGCGGGGATCGAGAAATGGGGGGCCAGGGGGCCGAGGATGGGGAGCGCCCACGGGGCGGAGCGCCCAACAAGCGAGGCAGAGCGTCGCGGTGGAGTTGTGAAGAAAGGCGTCGTTCGGTGAACGAGCCCCCCCATTGGCCTTTTCAGTAGATCGGATCCGTTGTACCGCCAAGCCGCCTCGATGACGGCCTCACCAGCAGCAAAAGAAACGATCCTTGTCGTCGACGACGAGGCGAGCATCCGCCGGATCCTGGACACACGCCTGTCGATGATCGGCTTCAAGGTCGTCACCGCCAGCGATGGCGAAGAGGCGCTTGAGGCCTTTCACCAGTGCAATCCCGACCTGGTGGTGCTCGACGTGATGATGCCCAAGCTCGATGGCTACGGCGTCTGCCAGGAGCTGCGCAAGGAATCCGACGTGCCGATCGTGATGCTCACGGCCCTGGGCGATGTGGCCGACCGCATCACCGGCCTGGAGCTGGGCGCCGACGACTACGTGGTCAAGCCCTTCAGCCCCAAGGAGCTGGAAGCGCGCATTCGCTGCGTGCTGCGCCGGGTGGAGAAGGAGGCCGTTCCAGGCATTCCCAACTCCGGGGTGATCAGCATCGGCGATCTGCGCATCGACACCAACAAACGGCAGGTGTACCGGGCCGACGAGCGGATCCGCCTGACCGGCATGGAATTCAGCCTGCTGGAGCTGCTGGTGGGCCGCTCGGGCGAACCATTCAGCCGCAGCGAAATCCTCAAGGAGGTGTGGGGCTACACGCCGGAGCGTCACGTCGACACTCGGGTGGTGGATGTTCACATCTCCCGGCTGCGCTCCAAACTGGAAGATGATCCGGCCAACCCCGAGCTGATCCTCACGGCTCGTGGCACGGGCTATCTGTTCCAGCGCATCGTTGACGCCGTTGCCACCGAAGGACACTGACACCAGCGGGCTGCCGGGCCGCCGGGGCAAGCCCAACCGCACGATCCGCCGCCTGGTGATCTGGTATCGGCGCAATGCGGCCGTGACCACCCTGGTGGACACCGCCACCTCGGCCGCCGGCGTTGCCGGCAACGTGGCCGGCGCAGCCGGATCGATGGCCGGCTCGGTGGTGTCGGGCGCCGGGTCGATGGCTGGCTCGGTGGTCTCCGGAGCCGGCAGCGTGGCCGGTTCTGTGCTCGAGCCCCTGGTGTTTGACCCGCTGCGGCGGCTGCAACGGGGCCTGGGCGGCCCCGGCGAGGGCATCCCGATCAACGACGCCGATCGCCTCTGGGTGGCCGTGGATGGCATGGGCGGCGATCACGCCCCCGGGCCGATTCTCGAAGGCTGCCTGCAGGCGGTCGAGCGCCTGCCGCTGCGGGTGCGATTCGTGGCCGAGACGGCGCCACTGCAGGCGGCTGTGGCCGAGATGGGCCTGCAGGAGCAGCTCGATGACGCCGTCAGCCGCGGCCTGATCGAGCTGGTGGCCAGCGGACCTTCCGTGGGCATGAACGAGGAGGCCACGGTGGTGCGCAAGAAGCGCGACGCCAGCATCAACAGGGCCATGGACCTGGTCAAGGAGGGCCGGGCCACCGCCGTGTATTCGGCCGGCAATTCAGGGGCCGTGATGGCCTCGGCGATCTTCCGGCTCGGGCGCCTCAAGGGCATCGACCGCCCCGCCATCGGCGCCCTGTTTCCCACCAAGGACCCCGAGCAGCAGGTGCTGGTGCTCGATGTGGGCGCCAACATGGACTGCAAGCCCGAGTGGCTGCTGCAGTGGGCGCTGCTGGGCGGCATCTACAGCCGCGACGTGCTGCAGGTGGCCCAGCCCCGCATCGGCCTTGTGAATATCGGCGAGGAGGAGTGCAAGGGCAACGAGCTCTGCCTGCGCACCCATCCGCTGCTGGCCGCTGAGCCCCGCTTCCACTTCGCCGGCAACTGCGAAGGGCGCGACATCCTCTCGGGTGCGTTCGACGTGGTGGTCTGTGACGGCTACACCGGCAACGTGCTGCTGAAATTTCTGGAAAGCGTGGGCAGCGTGCTGCTCGATGTGATCAAGGCGGAACTGCCCCGCGGCCGCCGCGGCAAGGTGGGCTCGGCCTTCCTGATCGGCAACCTGCGCCGCATCAAGAAGCGCCTCGACCATGCCGAGCACGGCGGCGCCCTGCTTCTGGGGGTCGACGGGGTGTGCGTGATCGGCCACGGCAGCAGCAAGGCCCTGTCGGTGCTGAGTGCCCTGCGGCTGGCCCACTCGGCCGCCAGCCACGGGGTGATGGACAACCTGCATGCGCTCAGCTCAAGCGCCTGTGGTTGACTGAGCCCAACCGTGGTTTCCCCTTGAGCGCATCAGCGGCGGGATCTCTGTTGCAGGGCATGGCGCTGGTGGGATCGGGCAGTGCCGTGCCCGCCGCGAGCGTGAGCAATGAGGCGCTGAGCGCACGGGTCGACACCAACGACGACTGGATCCGCACCCGCACCGGCATCGCCGCCCGCCGCATTGCCGGCCCCGACGAAGGCCTCACCGCCCTGGCCAGCCGCGCCGCCCAGGCCTGCCTCGACCATGCCGGCTGGAGCGCCGATCAACTCGACCTGATCGTGCTGGCCACCTCGAGCCCCGACGATCTGTTTGGCACCGCCCCGCGCATCCAGGCGGCGATCGGGGCTCGCCATGCCGTGGCCTTCGACCTCACCGCCGCCTGCAGCGGCTTTTTGTTTGCGCTGATCACCGCGGGGCAGTATCTGGCCGGCGGCAGCATGACGCGGGCCCTGGTGATCGGCGCCGACCAGCTGAGCCGTTGGCTCGACTGGGACGATCGCCGCACCTGCGTGCTGTTCGGCGACGGGGCCGCCGCCGTGGCGGTGGAGGCCTGCCCGGCGGCCGAGTCGGGCCTGCTGGGGTTTCGCATGCGCAGTGACGGCAGCCGCAACGCCTGCCTGACCCTGGCCCAGACCGACCACCATCAGCCCCTGCTCGAAGGGGTGAGCGCCCAGCGCGGCGGCTTTGCACCCCTGCAGATGAACGGCCAGGAGGTCTACAAATTTGCGGTGCGGGAGGTGCCACAGATCCTGGCCGAGCTGCTCGACGCCACCGGCACCCATGCGGAGGCGCTGGACTGGCTGCTGCTGCACCAGGCCAACCAGCGCATCCTCGATGCGGTGGCCGACCGTTTTGCCGTGCCCCACGAGCGGGTGCTGAGCAACCTGGCGCACTACGGCAACACCTCGGCGGCCACGATCCCGCTGATGCTGGATGAAGCGGTGCGCGATGGGCGGGTGCAGAGCGGCCATCTGCTGGCCAGCAGTGGCTTCGGGGCGGGCCTGAGCTGGGGTGCGGCGCTGCTGCGCTGGAGCGGACCACGGGGCTGAGGTCGAGATCTAGTCTCCTCTCGCGGTGAGCAGGAGCCACGGTTCATGGGCAATGCCTGGGTGTTTCCCGGCCAGGGATCGCAGAAGCTCGGCATGGCCGCCGCTGTGCTGGAGCTGCCCGGTGCCCGCGAGCGCTTTGACGCCGCCGCCGCGCTGCTGGGCCGCGACCTGCTGGCGATCTGCGCCGGCGAAGGCGAAGGCGACCTCAACGACACCCGCAACACCCAGCCGGCCCTGTTTGTGGTCGAGAGCCTGCTGATCGATGGGCTGAAGGCCCAGGACCGCAGTGCCCAGCTGGTGGCGGGCCACAGCGCCGGCGAACTGGTGGCCCTCTACGCAGCCGGGGTGTTTGATGCCGACACCGGTCTGCAGCTGATCCAGCGCCGCAGCGAGCTGATGGCGGCCGCCGGCGGCGGGGCCATGACCGCGGTGATGGGCTTTGATCGCGCCCAGCTCGAGGAGCTGGTGGCCGCCACCGAGGGGGTGGTGATCGCCAACGACAACAGCGACGCCCAGGTGGTGATCTCGGGCAGCCCCACGGCGGTGGCCCAGGTGAGCAGCCAGCTCACCTGCAAGCGGGCGATTCCGCTGCCCGTGAGCGGCGCCTTTCACTCGCCGTTCATGGCCGAGGCCGCGGCCGCCTTTGGCGCTGAGCTGGAGGCCGTGCCCTTTGCCGATGCCCAGATCCCGGTGCTGAGCAACACCGATCCCAGCCCCGAAACCAGCGGCGCAGCCTTGAAGCAGCGCCTCCAGAGCCAGATGACGAGCGGTGTGCGCTGGCGCGAAACGATGCAGCGCCTGGACGCCGAAGGCATCAGCGTGGCTGTGGAGATCGGCCCCGGCAATGTGCTCAGCGGCCTGATCAAGCGCAGCTGCCCTGGTCTCACCACCGCCCAGATCAGCTCTGCCGGCGACCTGGGCCTGTGACGCGCGCTGTGAACCGTCCGGTCAATGCCGTGAAGCGGGTGCTGAGGCGCCGCAAACGGGCCGAGCCCCCCGCCCTGCTGAACACCCCGAAGCCGAGCCTGACCTACCGGTTGATCAGTTATCTGCTGGTGTTTCCGGTCTACCGGCTGCTGTTTCGCGGGCGCACCGGCTGCAATGCCCATGTGCCAATGGACGGCGCCATGGTTGTGGTGGCCAACCACGGGTCCCACCTCGACCCGCCCCTGCTGGGCCACGCCCTGGGCCGCCCGGTGGCCTTCATGGCCAAGGCCGAGCTGTTTCGCGTGCCGCTGCTGGGGCCGATCATCCGGGCCTGCGGCGCCTATCCGGTGGCCCGCGGTGCCAGCGATCGTGAGGCGATCCGCACCGCCACCGACCGCCTCGAGGAGGGCTGGGCGATCGGCGTGTTCATCGACGGCACCCGCCAGGGCGACGGGCGCGTCAATGCCCCGCAACCCGGGGCCGCCCTGCTGGCCGCACGGGCCGGGGTGCCCCTGCTGCCGGTGGCCATCGTCAACAGCCACCGCGCCCTGGGCACCGGTGCCAAACGGCTGCGATTGGTGCCGATTCACATTCGCATCGGCACCCTGATCCCGCCGCCGGCCAGCAGGCGCCGGGCCGATCTCGATCAGGCCACCGCCGCCTGCCAGCAGCAGATCAATGCCCTGCTGGATCAGGGCCTGATCAGCGCTGGCGAGCCCCAGCCACGCCTCCCAGCCACGGCGGCAGGTGATCTGCCGCCCAGGTCCTGAAATCGTGGCCGCTCAGCACCCACAGCACTGAGCGAAGCCCGTCAAACCAGATCTTGCGGCGCGGCTCCCGCTGGCAGGAGTCGCCGCAGCTCACCGGCACCGGCGAGAGGTGGATGCCGCGGCTGCCCGCCACCAGCCGGCCCACCAGCAAGGCCCGCTCCATGTGGTCGCTGCTGGTGACCAGCAGGGCATGGCGGATGCGGGCCCGGCGCAGGTCATCCACCAGCGAGGTGAAGTTGGAGACCGTGTCTTGGGCGCGGTAATCGAGCAGCACCTGCCCCTGGGGCAGCCCCTCCCGCTGCGCGAACAACCAGTGGGCGTATTCGGGGTTGCTGCCGCCGCTGACCACCACCGGCAGGCTGCGCCGGCGGGCCAGCTCGGCGGCGGCCTGCTCGCGGGCCACATCGCCGCCGAGCACCAGGATCATCTGGGGCTGGGGCGGCGCTGGCCACCACCAGCCCCGCGACAGCCACAGCAGGGCACCTCCAGCGGCCGCCAGCACCAGGGCACGCCGGAGCCGCCGCCGTCCCGTCGCCGGCTCAGCGCGCCGCGTTCGGGCCTGGGGCTTGCGCCGGCGGTTGCGGGGCGCAGGCATCAGCAGGCAACGGGGCTGGTGGGATAGAGCGGCAACACGCTCTGCCAGGGCGCGGCCCCATCGCCGGCGGCAGCGCGGGCGGCGCTGAACGCCAGCAGCTGCTGCACGTCGGCGGGGAGGCGCACCTCGGCATCGAGCTGCGGGCCAGCCGGCAGCTCAGCATCGGCAGCAAACAGGCGCGGTGCCTGCTGTTCGAGCACCTGGCCCGGCGCCGCGGGATCGGGGCCATACAAACCGGCCACCACGCCCCGGCGCGGCAGGGTCTGGCACAACCAGGTGGGCTCGCTGATGCCGCAACGGGCGGCGATCAGCGCAAAGCTGCTGATGCCATCGAGGGGGAGCTGCAGCTGCTGGGCGAGGGTGCGAGCCAGCACCACCGTGAGCCGGGTGCCGGTGAAGCCACCGGGCCCGGTGGCCACCGCCAGGCGCGCCAGGGTGGGCCAGCGTTGAGCCGGCAACAGCTCTTCAATGCAAGCAAGCAGCTGGTTGGAGAGACCGCGACCGAGCTCGAAGGCCGCCACCTGCGGGGCCTGATCGGGATCCTCCAGATCCAGCACCCCCACCCCCAACACCGGGCTGGAGCTGTGCAAAGCCAGCAGCAGGCTCATGTGGGCACCACGGCACCGGGGCGCAGGCGCTGCCAGCGGCCGAGATCGGCCTCAAAGCTGCCGCAGGCGCGCACGTCCCACTCGACCCCGACGGCCGACGCCGCCGTATCGCTGTCGAGATCGCGCACCTGCACATGGATCCGGGGCTGCCGGGGCACGAAATCGGGGGCCGGATTGAGGTGGGCCGCACCGTGCTGCCGCTCCACCGCGTGGTAGGCCTGACAGCGGTCGATCCAGTGGCAGTCCACGCAGATGCACATGCGGCCGCAGCCATGCCAGGAGCCTATTGTGCCGACTGGGGCCACCGCTGCAGCGGCGCTGGCAACCCTGCTGTGGCAACGGCTCAATCCGCAGGCCTGGCCGCTGCCCCTGGGGGCCCTGCCCGCCGGCAGCGCGCTGGTGGGCGGCGCCGTGCGCGATGGCCTGCTGGGGCGACTGCCCCAGCAACCCGACCTCGATCTGGTGGTACCAGCCGGCGCCATCGCCCTGTGCTGCACGCTGGCCCGCCAGCTGGGCGGCAGCCCCGTGGTGCTCGACGGCGAACGCGACATCGCCCGCCTGGTGCTGCACGGCTGGACCATTGATCTGGCCGCCTGTGAAGGGGGCAGCCTGGAGGCCGATCTGGGCCGGCGCGATTTCAGCATCAACGCCATCGCCCTGCCCCTGCAGCCGCAGCAGGGCCTGCTCGATCCCACGGGCGGGCTGGCCGACCTGGAGCGACGCGAGCTGCGCGCCATCTGCGAAGCCAACCTGCTGAGCGACCCGTTGCGGCTGCTGCGGGGCCTGCGCCTGGCCTGCGAGCTGGACTTCAAGCTCGCGCCCCTGACCCAGGCCTGGATTGAGCAGCACCGCGCCCGGCTGGGGGGCGTGGCCAGCGAACGGGTGCTGGCCGAACTGGAGAAGCTGGCCTGTGCGCCCGCTGGCGCAGGCGGCCTGTTGGAGGCGGCCCGCAGCGGCCTGCTGGAGCCCTGGCTGGCTGGCACCGCACCCCTCGAGCCCCCGCTCAGCGCCCTGGGCATGGCCCGGGGCGAAGGGCTGGGCCTGCAGGCGGGCGAGCTGGCCTGGGCCCTGCCGCTGGCGCGGCTGGCCTGCCTGGCCGATGCCACCGCCCTGGAGCGGTTGCGCAGCAGCCGGGCGCTCCAAAAGCAGGTGCAACGGCTGCGCCAGGGCTGGCAGCTGCTGGCAGGGCGCCAACCCAGCGCCCTGCAAGAGGCCGAGCGCTTTGGCCTGCACCGCAGCCTCGAGGCCGAACTGCCGGCGCTGCTGCTGCTGTTGCCCCCCTGTGAGGACAACAGGGCATTGGTGCGGCGCTGGCGGGATGCGGGCGATCCGCTGCTGCACCCGCGACCACCCCGCGATGGCGGCCAGCTGCAGGCGCTGCTGGGGCTGCGCCCCGGCCCGCAGCTGGGGGCACTGCTGGAGCACCTGAGCCAGGAGCGGGCCTTTGGCCGGCTGCCGGCGGCCGTTGATCGCGATGCCGATCAGGACGCGGTGATCAACAGCGCCCGCCTCTGGCTCAGCCGCCACTGAGTGAACCGGCGCCGTGTTTGACTTTGTGGCGCAAAGGCGTTGAAGCAAGACAGCCCGCCCAAGCCCTTCCCCTTCCTTTCCCCCCATGAGCGTTCGTCTCTATGTCGGCAACCTGCCGACCGCCTTTGATGCCAAGGAGCTTGAAGCTCTGTTTGCCAGCGTGGGCGAGGGGGTGCGCTTCAAGGCCGTGAACGACCGCGACACCGGCGCCTGCCGCGGCTTCGGCTTCGCCAACGTCGACAACCAGACACTGGCCGACGCCGTGATCGAGCAGCTCAACGGCAAGGACTTCGGCGGCAACGCCCTGCGCATCGAGGTCTCGGAGCGGCGCGATGCCCGCAGCAGTGGCACGGGTGACCGCCGCGGCCCCGCAGGCGCCGGCAATGCGGTGGCCCGCAAGGCCATCAACAAGGTGGTGCATGCCGACAGCGTCGACAGCGAAGCCCCCGATCCCCGCTGGGCTGGTGAGCTCTCCAAACTCAAAGCGCTGCTGGCCAACCAGACGGCGGCGGTCTGATCGCCTCACCGCAGCCGGAATCGAGGCCGATGGCCCTGCTGAATCCACCGCAACGGTGGGCTTGGCGGGGCTTTTGCATCGCCTATACCCAGGGGCCCAAACCGCAGCACCGGGATGCCCCTCAGGTGCTGCTGGTGCATGGCTTCGGCGCCAACCGCCAGCACTGGCGCCACACCCTGCCGGCCCTGGCAGCGGTGGCCCAGGTGTGGGCCATCGATCTGCTGGGCTTTGGCGCCAGCAGCAAGCCACCCTCCTGGCTCAACGGTGAGGCCCAACGGCCGGGAGCCGTGGCCTACGGCTTTGACCTCTGGGCCGAGCAATTGGTCGCCTTCATCGCTGAGGTGATCACACCTGCGGCCCCGCAGGCGCCCGTGCATCTGGTGGGCAACTCGATCGGTGCGGTGGTGAGCCTCACTGCCGCCCGGCTGCTGGCCAAGGACGGGCAGCCGCCGGCCGGCGTGGTGCTGATCGACTGCGCCCAGCGCACCCTCGATGACAAACGGGCAGCCCTACTGCCGGCCTGGGAGCGGGCCAGCAGGCCGTTGGTGAAGCAACTGGTGCGGCGCCGCTGGCTGCTGGCAGGACTGTTTCGCAGCCTGGCCCGCCCCGCCGTGATCCGCCAGGTGCTGCGGCGGGCCTACCCCAGCGGTGCCAACGTTGATGACGCGCTGATCGAGCTGCTGTATCGGCCCAGCACCGACGCCGGCGCGCTGGAGAGCTTCCGCGGCTTCGTCAACCTGTTCAACGACCACCTCGCGCCGGATCTGCTGCGCGACCTGACCGTGCTGGCGCCGTCGCTGCCGGTGAGATTGCTCTGGGGTGAGGCTGACCCCTGGGAAAACCCGGATGAGGCGCGGCAATGGGCGCAGGCCTATGGCTGCATCCGCGACCTGGTGGTGCTGCAGGGGCTGGGGCATTGCCCCCATGACGAAGCCCCCGAGCAGGTGAATCCGATCCTGATGCGCTGGATCGAGCATTCGGCATGAGCCGAGGGCTCAGCGCACCTGGGCCACCACAAACGACAGCGGCAGATCGAGCAGCTTGCCCGCCTTGGGCACATAGGCCCGCTTGTTGAACACGTCGTAGCCGTGCTGCTCGATCACATCGAGGATGCCCCGGTACAGGCGCAGCGAGGCCCACACTGGCCAGCGGGCATCGGGCGCCAGCCAGCGCACCCCGGCTTCGCTGCGGGCGAACCAGTCGCGGGCGCGCTGGAGCTGGAAGGCCATCAGGCGACGCCAGTGGTCGTCGACCACACCGGCCATCAGCTGCTCCTCAGACACGCCGAAGCGGGCCAGCTCATCAAGGGGCAGGTAGATGCGGCCGCGGCCCCGGTCTTCGCCCACATCGCGCAGGATGTTGGTGAGCTGGTTGGCGATGCCCAGGGCTACTGCTGCCTCGGAGGTGTCGGGGGCGTCGCTCCACGGTGCCGTGGTGTAAGCCGGATCAACGCCCATCACCTCCTGGGTCATCAGACCCACCGTGCCCGCCACGCGGTAGCAATAAAGCTGCAGCTCAGCGAAGCTGGCGTAGCGGTGCTTCAGCAGATCCATGCGCTGCCCCTCGATCATGTCGAGGTAGGGCTGCAGCGGCTGTGGGTAGCGCTGCAGGGTGTCGGCCATCACCAGATCCAGGCCGTCGCGCACCGTGCCGTCAAACATCTCCCGGGTGCGCTGCTCCCAGGCATCGAGGCGGGCGGAGAGCTCTTCGACGGGGCGCGCCTGGGCTTCGGCGCTGTCCATCAGCTCATCGGTGCGCCGGCACCACACGTAGATGGCCCAAATGGCCCGACGCTTGGCCGGGGGCATCAGCAGGGTGCCCAGGTAAAAGGTCTTGGCCCACTGCGCCGTTTCCGCTCGGCAGTCGTCGTAGGCCTGCTCCAGGCTGGGGAGCACCGTCGCCACGGTCAGGCGACCGCTGCCGCAGGAGCTGCAGCAGCCACGCGACCCTGATCCATCGCCGCCGAGACAGCCCCGGCGCACAGCTTGCCGCTGAGCACCGCCCCTTCCATCGAGGCCAGATAGCGCTGCATCGTGTAGTCGCCGGCCATGAAGAAGTTGGCGATCGGCGAGGTCTGATCGGGGCGCAGCTGCTGGCAGCCGGGCACGGTCTTGTAGACCGACATCGGCGTCTTGACGACGATCGCCTTGCGCAGCACCGCCTGGTTGTCGCCGGTGAAGTGCATCGGGAACAGGCGCTTGAGCTCCTCCAGGGTGGCGGCGACGATGTCGTCGTCGCTGCGGCCGATCCAGTCTTTGGCCGGGGCAAACACCAGCTCGAGCATCGAGCGCTCGGGATCTTCATATTCGCGGCAGGTGTTGCTCATGTCGGCATAGACACTGAGCAGGGGGCTGCGGCTGAACAGCAGGTGGTCGATGTCGGTGAGCTTGCGGTCAAACCAGAGGTGAATGTTGATCACCGGCACGCCGTTGAGGCCGTCGAGCTTCTGGAAGTAGGGCAGCTGCTTCCAGGGCTCGGGCAGCAGCAGCTTGAGCGGGTCCACCGGCAGGGCGCTCACATAGGCATCGGCGGTGGCGGTGAAGCCCTCCTGGCCCTTAATGCCGCCAATCCGGAACCCGGCCACCGTGCCATCGGCGTTCAGTTCGATCTCGCGCAGGGGGGTGTCGAGGTGCAGCTCGCCGCCGCGGGCCGTGACGTAATCAACGATCGGCTGACACAGCCGCTGGGGCGGATTGCCGTCGAGAAAGGCCATCTTCGAGCCGTCGCTCTCCTGCAGAAAGCGGTTCAGGGCCGTGAGCACCACGGTGCTGGAGATCTCATCGGGGTCGATGAAGTTCAGCGCCTTGGCCATGGCGATGAACACCTCATCATTGACCCGCTCCGGAATGTTGTGCAGGCGCAGCCACTCGGTCCAGGAGTACTGGTCGCACTCCTCGACGTACTGCTGACCGCGCAGCATCGCCGGCACCAGACCGAGGCCGAAGCTGATCTTCTCGGGCCAGCTGAGCATGTCGTTGTTGCCCAGAATCGCCGCCACCCCGTTGAGCGGGGCCGGGATGTCGGGGAAATCAAAGCGGCTGTAGGTGCCCGGCGTCTCCTTCTGGTTGAAGATCATCGAGTGGCTCTTCCACTGCAGCCGCTCTTCGATGCCGAGCTCGGCAAACAGCTGGCGCATGTTGCGGTAGGCGCCAAAGAAGATGTGCAGACCGGTCTCGTACCAGTCGCCCTCCTCGTCCTGCCAGGCGGCCACCTTGCCCCCCAGCACATCGCGGGCTTCGTAAACAACGGGGGTATGGCCCGCATCACACAGGTACTTGGCGCACGACAGCCCGGCAAGCCCAGCTCCGGCGATGGCGATGCGCATGGACAAGGTTCCTGGACTCGTGAGCAACCTTAAAAGGGGGCCTGCTGCCGCGGCGACTCAGCGGCGACTCAGCGGTGGCTCCAGCGGTGGCCCAGCGGTCGCAGCCAGCCAGCGCGGTGAGGTTCCTAAAGTCAGCTGAGCTCTGCTGCTCAGAGTGCCGCCATGCCGGCGCCTGCTGATCGACCCGCCAAATCGACCCGCTGAACCCATGCCCGACGCCACCCTGCTCAAGAGCACCACGCGCCACATCCGGCTGTTCACGGCACGGGTCGAGAACGACGATCTGGTGGCAGACCCCAGCCAGCTGACCCTGGATGTGGATCCTGACAACGAATTCCTCTGGGATGCGGCCACCCTGGAGCTGGTGCAGCAGCGTTTCCGCGAGCTGGTGGATGCCAGTGCGGGCGCTGAGCTCAGCGACTACACCCTGCGCCGCATCGGCTCCGAGCTCGAGGGCTACCTGCGCGAGCTGCTGCAGGCCGGCACGCTGCGCTACAACCCGGACTGCCGGGTGCTCAACCATTCGATGGGCCTGCCCCGCACCCCCGAGACCCTGTGACCCGATCCCGCAGCTCCGCTGGCCGCTACCGCGAGTCGCGCTACGAGGAGCGGGGCTACGACGAGCGCGGGTATGAAGAGCGCAGTTACGGCCAACGGGTCTACGCGGGCAGCAAGGGCGGCGGCAAAGCCGGTGGCGGCGGCCCCGGCGGTGGCCCACCGCTGCAGTTCAACGTGGGCACGATCGCAATCCTGGCGGGCGTGCTTGTGGTGGGCATCGGCATCGGCACCGGCATCTCCAGCACCACCCAGGGGGATCAGGGCAACATCGCCAGCTCGCAGCAGCTCGACATGGCTGTGCCCGACCCCGAGTTCTGCCGCCAGTGGGGGGCCAGCGCCTTCGTGATGGACATCGAGCTGTACACCACCATGAACCCCAGCTCCAGCTTCGTGACCCAGCCGGCGCTGAAGCCCGGCTGCGTGATCCGCCGCGAAAACTGGAGCGTGCTGCAAAAGGAAGGGGCCGTCACCGCCGAGCAGATGCGCCAGTGCAAGCAGCGCATGAACACCTTCGCCTACATCGGCTCGATCAAGGACAAGCCGATCGTGCGCTGCGTGTACCAGACCGACACCAGCGAAAACAAGTTCATCACCAAGGGCATCGCCGACGACGCCGCCGGCATCACCCCAGAGGCCGATCAGTTCTGAGGTCGCCTGGACTTCTGGTCTGGACTTCTGGTCTGGGCTTCTGATCTGGTGCTGCGACAGCTACTGCTCCTGCTGGGCCTGTTGCAGCGGGCGCCGCAGGGGGCTGTCGGCGCTGGCGAACACCGGCAGGATCTCGTGCCGGAAAGCCACTGAAGCCCGTGAGCAGTAGCGGGCCGGGTGGGTGATCAGCTTGAGCTGGCGCCGCACCAGCAGGTCGGCCATCTGGGGCCGGTGCAGGCTGCCGGCGGCCAGTTCGCGCTCGATCGACACCACGGGCAAAAAGGCCGCCCCCAGGCCGCTCTGCACCGCGTTTTTGATCGCCTCGAACGAGTTGAGCTCCATCTCGATCTTGAGCCGGCTCACATCGAGGCCCGAGCGGGCCAGCAGCTGGTCAACCATCTTGCGGGTGGTCGACTGGGCATCGAGGCAGACGAAGCCCAGCCGGTAGAGGTCCTCCTTGGTGAGCTCATTGAGGCGCGCCAGGGGATGCTTGACCGGCAGCACCAAGGCCAGCTCGTCGCTGGCATAGGGGATCACCTGCAGCTGCTCGCCCAGTTCGCTGGGCAGCTCGCCGCCGATGATCGCCAGGTCGATCTGGCCGTTGGCGACGCTCCAGCCCGTGCGGCGGGTGCTGTGCACCTGCAGCTGCACCGCCACATCGGGGTACTTCTGGCGGAACAGGCCGATCATGCGCGGCATCAGGTAGGTGCCGGTGGTCTGGGACGCACCCACCACCAGCGAGCCGCCCTTGAGGTTGTGCAGGTCGTCGAGGGCGCGGCAGGCCTCCTGGCACTGGCTGAGGATGCGGTCGCAGTAGCTCAGCAGCAGGTGGCCGGCCTCGGTGAGCTGGGCCTTGCGCCCGCCGCGGTCAAACAGCGACACATCGAGCTGTTTCTCCAGGTTCTGGATCTGCAGGCTGACCGCCGGCTGGGTCACATAGAGGCTGTCGGCCGCCTTCTTGAAGCTGCCCTCGCTGGCGATGGCCCGCAGAATGCGCAGCTGATCAAGGGTGAAGGGCAGATCAGCCATCGCTCTGGGGAACCAGGGTCGCCCGGGGGCGATGCGGCAGGCCACGAACTCTAGGGGGCCTGGCCATCAGAATCGTCAGCTTCACAAGTCCTTGCAGAGACCTGATGACCAGCTCCGTGCACCACAGCAGCTGGATGATGCTGGCTCTGCTGCTTGCCTTTGCCGTGCTGCACAGCGGCGGGGCCTCGCTGCGCTCCTGGGGGGCAGCACGCCTTGGCGAGCGAGCCTGGCGGCTGCTGTTTGCCGGGGTGAGCATCCCGTCGGCGGTGATCGTGATCGGCTACTTCCTGGCGCACCGCTACGACGGGGTGCGGCTGTGGAACCTGCAGGATCAGCCCTGGATCGTGCCGGTGGTGTGGAGCGGCACGGCCATCAGCTTTCTGTTTCTCTATCCGGCCACCTACAACCTGCTGGAGATCCCGGCGGTGCTCAAGCCCCAGGTGCGCCTGTATGCCACCGGCATCATTCGCATCAGCCGCCACCCTCAGGCGGTGGGGCAGATCCTGTGGTGCGCCACCCACCTGCTGTGGATCGGCAGCAGCTTCATGGTGGCGGCCTGCGTGGGCCTGATCGGCCATCACCTGTTTGCGGTCTGGAACGGCGACCGGCGGCTGGCCAACCGGTTTGGGGATGCCTTTGCCGAGCTCAAGGCCAACACCTCGATCGTGCCGTTCAAGGCTGTGCTCGACGGGCGCCAGCAGCTGGTGCTGGGCGAGTTCCTGCGGCCGGCCCAGCTGGGCATCGCCATCGCTGTGGGGGTGTTCTGGTGGGCGCACCGCTTCATTGGCTTGGGCGCCACGACCTTCTCGCGCACGGCACTGGCCCACTGGCTGGGGTGAATCCCATGCATGGGGCTCCGCACACGGGTGAAGACTCTGCGCACCAGGCTTCCTAAACTCGCCGCAGCGCACCCCAAGGGAGCTCCACCGGATGCCATCCGCCGCTGAACTCGCCTGGTTGATCCCGGTGTTGCCCCTGGTCGGGGCCGCCATCACCGGCCTGGGCCTGATCAGCTTCAACCGCACGATCAACCGGTTGCGCAAACCGGTCGCGCTGCTGTTGATCAGCTGTGTGGGGGCGGCTGCGGTGCTCAGCTACGCCGTGCTGGCGCAGCAACTGGCCGGCGCCGGTCCCACCGAGGTGCTGTTCAACTGGGCCAGCGCCGGCAGCTTCAACCTGCAAATGGGGTTCCGGATGGATCCCCTGGCCGCAGTGATGCTGTCCCTGGTGACCACCATCGCCCTGCTGGTGATGGTCTACTCGGACGGCTACATGGCCCACGACAAGGGCTATGTGCGCTTTTTCACCTACCTGGCCTTGTTCAGCA
>Ga0194129_10004432_pt1 | contig 18660 bp, 12 predicted proteins | sample TA2KigCa35mmetaG_FD_150862 | JGI IMG/M metagenome (GOLD analysis project Ga0194129, IMG submission 150862) | Freshwater microbial communities from Lake Tanganyika, Tanzania - TA2015038 Kigoma Deep Cast 35m | ecosystem: Environmental > Aquatic > Freshwater > Lake | place: Tanzania: Lake...
ACCGAAACGTGTATCATGTTCCGTTGTCTGCGACGACGACGACGACACAAGTACCGGTTCCTGCTCCTGTCCATGCTCCTGCCCCGGCGGCGGCGTCACAGGGCACAAACGCACAACAACAACAACAACCTACGCGGAGCAATCGGAGTCGCTTGACGGATACTCGCTTGACGGATACTCGCTTGACGGATACATTCGGGCGGTTGATATCGAGTTATTTGTCTTCAGAATTGGAGCGACAACATCAGCAACAACAAGACGCACCGAGTCAGACACAGACGCAGACGCACACGCAGGCGCAGGCGACAACGAATCCGTTTTCATTGTTATACACCTACGCACAACCTATCCTGTTTCGACAAAATGGTGGAACTGTCGATACGGGCAATGGCCGCGGGAGCGGCGGTCCTACACCCGAACAAATTAATTACGCAACACTAAATACAACCTACGCAAACGTAGCCTCGCCTGTAAATACAACTTGTCCGATTTCGAGAGATGAGTTCAACGACGAAAGTGAGATAACCGTGATACGCGGTTGTCACCATATTTTCAATCGTAGTAGTTTGAGAGAATGGTTCATCAATCATTCCACGTGTCCGATGTGTAGAAATGATATTCGAAACTATCGGGCTGGTGCGGGGTCGGGGTCGGACGATGGGTGCGGGGTCGGGGTCGGACGATGGGTCGGTGTCGGACCCTTCGACGCGTGACTTACTCACACGCATCATTGATAATTCCGGGAATTTCGCAAATATGGTGATTGATAATGTATCCAATGATAGATTCACATTTTCATACGACGCGCCTCCCCTATATAACAACGAATCGATTTATCGTAATATTGTAAATACACTTATGGGACAATCATCCAATGCCACGAATCAAGAGGGTGTCGCAAATGACGACATTGTGGATATGAATGTAGATGACAACGAACTCGAATAAAAAATAATGGTTTTGCGCGCGGGTGTGGGTGTGGGTGTGGGTGTGGGCGCGGGCGCGGGTGTGGGCGCGGGAGAGCGACGCGATTTCATTTCTTCACCACCGCTCCCTGTCGAAACCAATCCGTTATCGCACGATTGCCTTTATTCAAATTATCCGCCTTCACCAGGAACTCATCGAATAACAGAGATTTCACCTCCTTATGACGCATCTCTGTTATTTTCTTCTCACGTTTCACCGGGTCGTCAATCGACGACGCCACCGTCTCAACCGCATCCAAGAACCGTCCCTTCTTCTTCTGAAACGCCGGTAGTTGTTCCAATACCAGCGCGAACAATTGTTGGACCGGTTTCATAATCTGGTTTGTGATATAGAACGAATAATTCAACTGAAGGCGCTGTTTCTGTATATAGTCCGGATGCTCGATTTTATCCCCTTGAAGCGCGCCCTTTGTATCGTTATGGATATACGCATACGGAATACGGTCGCCAGTATTCGGTTTATTTCCAGGGTCACGCACACCCATGCGGTCTGCGAGCACCTTATGCGCGATTTGTTGCGGGTTTTTATAATCCGAACGCAGTGATTTGGTTATGATGAGTTTCTCAATCGGACACTTCTGGTCTATCATAAACTGGAGTTTCTCACGCAGGAATGCGATGGCGCGGCCAACATTCTGTTCCTTCATCAAAATATCGATAATCCCGCCGTAGATTTCTTTCACAATCGGCGCATTGTCGCGGCGTTTCAGCACGATACCCATACTCTTCAATTTGCCCTTGTTCGGATTCTGCTCGTAATACACGCCGACATATCCCTTCTTGCGAAGAAGCGCAAAGGGACAAATCGTTTTCTCATACACCCACGCATGCGGTCCTTTCAAGAACTTCGACGAATAATCGCCGACTTGCTTCGCGAGTTCTATCGTGATTTCAATCGCATCTTTTCCGCGAATGGGGACACCTTCCGGCGTGGCGAGGTTGAACGTGAAGAACACACTATCCGTGTCTCCATAAATATACTCGGCATTCGAATGGACGACGGGATATTTGGGGTGGGATGTCGGAAGTAGGACATCGCCATACGCTTCTTCCACGACACGGCGAGCATATGTTAAGAGTTTACGACCCGTCGCGGTTGTTGATGCGGCAACATCCACTTCATAAAACGTGCTCGTCTTTGCGCCGCACTGTCCGTATAACGAGTTCGCAGTTACCTTATAACCAAGTTGTCGCTTATCCAGGATATTCGCCATAAATGCGTCGGTCTGTTTTTCCGCAAGTTTGCGCGTCGTTTTACGCGCGAGAAGCAGTTCTTCTAAAATGGACGGCATAATTCCCTTTTCACCAGCGGGGAACTGCGCGAATCGGCATACCTTCGTTCCGCATTTGACTTTTACCGCTGCGGCAGCTGTCCTCGTCGCGGATTTCGGTCGCGTCCACTTATACGTATCATACGTAATATCAACATATTTGTATCCAGGTAAGTTGTCATATTCGGATTCACCCGTCTCGCGAATCAGTGCGCCATCGATGTCGTATTCTTTCGTCCATACTTTACTATCATGCGACAAGTTCTCGCTAATCATGGATGACGGGTATAGTGACGAATAGTCATTGCATGCGACAGGATTGTCGAGGTAAAGACCGCATTTCGGCGGAAGAACAATCGCGCCTTCATATCCGGACTCGCTGCGGTCCTTGTCGATAACCGGCATCAGTGTATCTTTTTCGCGACACTTCATTGCGACATAACTCGTGAGTTTAATGCCTTGACCGCGCATCACGAGGAAACTGATGGGAACACTACAGATTTTCGCCATTTCGACATACCCTGTAAGAATATCGATTTTATTCATCAAATGATGAACGAGGTTACAATCCTGAATACAGTATTTCGCGATGACCGCGCGTTCTTTCGGACCTTCATTCGTCATCCGGAAGATATCTTGCGGTGACACGTCATCTTTGGCGAGACCCCATCGCACCATCGTTTTCATATCGGGGGTCGCGCAACCCTGGACGATGAAATGTCCGTTTGAAATCGCGGCAACCTTGAATTTATACCCGTCCTTGTATACATCCGTGGAATGATTCGTTTGCTCGAATTTGACGAAATTCCCGGTTTCAAGACCGAGTAAGTTGCCGGAAAATACGCGGGTCGTATCTGTCTCGGCGTCATATTCGACACTTTTGACAGCGTCACCGATGAAGTAACTGGATACGTCGTCCAATTTATAAGACGATAGATTGAAATCACGGCGCAGATAGTTATACACATCCACTTGAAGACGCCCGGTCATTTTGATATAATGAAGGTCGTATTGTCCGCTCGCAAGCGCGATTTTGGTTTGTTCGATTCCGACATTGTCCGCAGTGATTTCCGTATTTCCGCCGAAGTGTGCGCCGCCGCCACCGCCACCGCCACCGCCACGCCCGCCACTGGCATTTCCACAGAACTCGCCACGATTGCGCGACAGTTTCAGGAATTCTTCATAGCATCCCGTCTCTACCGCGCGACGAAACATAAACTGGTAGTCAAAACCGAAGATGTTATATCCAATAATAATATCGGGGTTCTCTTTCTGGATAAGACGCGTCCACGCCAGCAATACATCCGCCTCTGTCGCGTAACTCTCGATTTCAGAATTCGGGACTTCATCGCGGAGATGGTCGCATGTATCGAGAACGATACAGTTACTTAGATAGGGGCGATTGCCGTTTTGACCGTATTTTACAAATGTAGACCCGATAAATGTGACTTTGTCGCCTTCTACTTTTGGGAATGTGGAACCTAATGTATCACTGACAATCGTTATTTTGGTTTCGCGGGAGTGTTTGGGATTGTTTAATAGATTCGCCAGACGGACCGAGAGGTCGGCAGCGGCGGTGGCGGCGGATCTGGCGCCGGCGCCGGCGCCTTTTGGTTTCGCCTTGGGTGTGGATGTGGATTCTTCGTCGTCGTAGTTTGCGTCGGTCGCGTCGTCACCGCCATCGTCACTGTCATCGTCACTGTCATCGTCACTGTCACCGTCACTGTCATCGTCACTGTCATCGTCGCCACCTCCGCGACTATTGCTTGCCATTGCCGCATTTTTCTTGGACTCGGCTGCCTTGGCGGCTTCCTCCTTCGCAGTCGTTGCCATTTGAAGGAATATCTGTTCGATTGTGTTTTCTTGCGCGACAATCTCTTGCTTGATGAGATGCCGGAGTTCTTTTGACAATACGAGACGACACAACCGCGCCATATCCGCCTCTTTGGGTCGTCGTTTCGGATAGATGGTCTCGATACCTGGATAATTCCCGCGTCCTTGATAAGAATACTGAAAAGCGGTATAAATCATGTGCGTAAGAGCGTCGTCGGTGATTTCATCCTTGTCGGTGGTGGAATTCGCATGATGTGCGATGACCGCATCCACGATGTTTGTCGCCAGTTTCTTATACGTCTTGACCGGAATCGGAAAATCGCCATGGCTACTACTGGCTTCAATATCAAAACTACATATTTTGTAGGGGACAACCGTCTCTTTCTCATTCAATGGAATGATGTCTTCAAATGAGAGGCGGTATTCATACTGACAGGTCGTCGTGTATTTCTCGATAAGACGCGTCTTCTTCATGGAGAATGACACCCATCCAGATGGACTGATTTTTTGAATATGGAAGAAACGCAAAACAGGCGGAATATTGGCTTCATAGATGGTTATATTTGTATTCGCAAATGTATACCCGTCGGGTTTGAGTGCGCGCGTCTTACCATCACGCGCAGTATAGATATCATGATACCAGAGATTTTTGACACGGTTCATGATGGTGGTGTTCTTGAATACCAGGAGCACGAATTTGTGCTTTTTTCCGCCATCAAACCCGTATAGTTTGCGCTTTTCCACGATTTCGCATTTTTCTGTGAGAATACTGTTTTCGTAATATTTGCTGTTTAGATTCTTTTTGAGGTCACGAATAAACGCGGATTTGGTGTTGTTCGTCCAGTGTTCCGCCACCTTGACATAGAAGAAGGGGTGGTAGTCATCGACGAAGATGGAACACGTCTCGCCTTGTTCGTTGATGCCGAACATTTGGATGCGGAATTCATTCGCATCTGCGCCGCTGCCACCACCGCCACCCTTGCCATTGCCGTTGCTGCTAGACCCAGACGACGCAACTGAACTCGCATCATCACCGCTGTTTTCAGAGGACGAGTGTGTATTTGTATCCGGAACACAATCATACACATTAAAGTCGATGAGACGGAATGATGGGTCGACCTCTGTTTCTTTCACGGGCGCAGATGTAGACGCCCCTCCGCGCTTCACAATCTTGAATTTTTTCATTTCTGTTGGATAATCCTTGTTCTGTGGATTACTCTTTCCGTTATTCTTTATTTCAATTTTACCATTATGGTGCTAAATACGATAACCTTATTATCGTATTTATCCTATGATAACCTTATTATCGTATTTATCATTTTTCATTTACATACTTATCATCCACCTTCACACGTCCCGCCTCCTTTACGAGTGCCTTGGTCTCTTCATATCCCTTGCCGTTCAATATCGACGGGTTCAGAATAATCAAAACCGCGCCAACAATACAAAAGATGAAGTAGAAGGTAATCACCCATGAAACCCATTGATACTTGTAACATGTCTTATTGGCAATCCATACAGACAATACCGAAATCACGAGGTTGGTGAGTAAAATCTTGAAATGAGTTCCGACTAAATAAATATCCAAAAGATTGATGACAATCACCAACAACAAAATAACGGATGCCAAAGGGCAAACTGCGAAGTTGGATAACATTGCGGAATGATAGTAGTATATTATACGTGAATAAAATAATATTAATACCTAGCATTCGACTAGGTATTCGGCCATGTATTCGGCTACCGTAAATACGCCGGTATATTCTGTGGCGCGGCCGGTGTCGCCATTCGCGACTTCACGCTTTTTTGGTGGCGTCGCCGCATCTTGTCATGGAATCGTTTCAATGTTTTACGATGAAACAGTTTGAATTTTGTGCGCGCATTCTTTGTTATTCGGTGAAGGGGGCTGTCGCGGTCGTGGTCGCGGTCGTGGTCGCTGTCTTTACGCACTAAACCAAAATGCGGATGATGGACCACCCACATCAACATCTCCGAGAATACGCGTTTGTTAGAATATTCTACACCGCGTTTTCCTTTACTCACATACACAATCAAAGGAACACCCTGAATATCTTTAGGTATATATTTCATCCCTTGGACCACTGGGTCGGTGTTGTCGATGTTTTTTAATTCTATGCTCGCGATGGTAAGAACACAACCGGGTTTTTTACACCGATAGTTTGTTTTCAGTTCGTGAATCAGTTTGTCCCACTCCGCCGCCATATTCTGGCAATGTCCGCACCATTTTGCGTAGAATTTTACCAGCAACCCGTGTGTCTCCGGGTGGTCGTGCGCTTGTTTGGCTGCGGCATTTAATTTATCTAGTGAACGGCCTAGATGTTCTTGATTGATATCAATGAATTGTAACATTCGTTATTATTATATTCATATATTATAACATTTCATCACGATGAACCTTAACGAATTAGTGAAGTTTACGTTGGTATCCCGACACCAGCGTCTCGTCATCACTGCGGTTTGTATCATCTTATTTTTATTAGGCGCATATCTCACCTCTCGAACACCATCCAAGGCAGTCTTGCCAGAAGGGTTTATCAATATTGAATCGGATGCGATTGAATCGCGGAAACTACAGCATGCGCGTCGTCCTGCGGCGGGGGAGGCTGGGGCGGTGAAGAGTGGCACAAAGGAAGGTTTCGAGGCAACTGACGCGGTCTCTGGAATGAATTCCGACCGTTGTCCGAATATATTAATCCAGCATGGAAGCGAAATTTTCCTTTATAATTCAAGAGTCGCCAAGGTTCCCGGTGTCAACCCTATCCGTTTCCGAAATTTAGACGATTATTCGGAGTTTATGGACTGGTTACATGGGCGCGGTATTCGTTGCCCCATCCTTTATCTACAGTTTTCATATGACGCACAAGGAAACGCGGTCTATAAGATGCGCCCATCTCCCGTAGACTTACAAGGTGGATTGTCGCCGAATGTGCCATATTCGCCCGCACCGGCCGCCCTCGTCCAAATCATGGACGCATCTCGCGATAACCCCCCATTCAATAACCAAATGTATGATGGATTTGACCCGTTGAATTTTAATATGGGCGAATATACGTCACAAGACGCGGCGTTTCGTCAGAAAGAACAGACCATGAAGTATAGTGATAATCCGATGGACGCGAATTGGGGAGGTATTCGCTATTCTGAATCGGTTGTGGATTCTGGCGCATACATTGACCGAACCCGACCACCGCAGGCGTAGGACATTGGATGAAAGTTATATGTATCTATGTATATAAACATAACCAATTCGGTTATATACATATTACTTACCGTCTCCATGACATCACCGGATTCAAGTGTCGAAGATATCGTATCTGAAATATTGGATGAAATCATTGGACGGGTGGTTGACGAGGGTGTATCGACATCGACACACTCACACTCACACTCACATTCGTGGTCCTTATTTGAATGTATTATGGGGCAACCTTCAAAATGCGGTATGTTCGTTCCTTCTGAAATTACCACAACGGAACAGAAATATTGCGTGTATCCAAGTATTGCCGAATTTTGGTGTTGTATCACCTCCATCTTTTATGGAAGCAGTTTACTGCTGTATTTCGTGAAAGAAGACGACTGGTTTGAGAAATGGCGCGAAGACATGAAGTTACCGGGTTTTATACATTTATCCATCATTTGTTCGAGTTTTTTGATGTTGATTTCAACGGTGTATCATTGGACCTTATTTGAAATCACGGGGTGTATTGATTGTTTTTTTGCGTCATTTGTATTTGTCTCTGTAATTATGTCGGTATTTGGTATTAGTGTATTATTTCAAGCATGCGTGTTGACATGTTTGGCATTACTTAATCTTGGTTGGTGGAGATATAGCACACGCATCGCGATTATTATGTTTGGTCTCGCGTTACCATTTGGGATAGTTGTGTGTTATCGCATGAAATGGCATTACGGTAAAATTGTAGCAGGAACTTTATTGACCGGGATGTTATGTTTTTTGCTGGATAGACACGGTTATTTCCCGCTTCATTCGCTATGGCATATTCTTTCATCATTCGCAACGTTTTTTTCGTTGTATCATGTTATCATCTATGGGCCCGTGTGATTTTTGTCGAAAATGTATATGTATATGTATATGGATATAGAATGAAGACGAAATACTCCAAAAAACTTCTTCTGTATTCGAATCCACGCATCGCGCAGAAAATGGCGTATCGTTACTTGGGTAAAACCGCGAAGTTATATCCTTCGGATAAACCCGATAAAAAGTATATGATATTTGACCCAAATCATAACAAATGGATACATTTCGGTCAAATTGGATATCAAGATTATACACGTCATCGTAATATGATGCGACGCAACAACTACTTGACGCGCACAAGTGGAATGCGTGGGAACTGGCGGAGAAATAAATACTCCGCGAACAATTTGAGTCGGAGGGTTTTATGGTGATTCTCACTCGTTCCTCTCTCGTTCGTTATTGCGCGCCCTCGTTCCTCTCTCGTTCGTTATTGCGCGCCCTCGCGACAATGTCGCTCGGTTGCTCCATAACTTCCTCGTTCGGGCTTCGCCTGTCATAATTGTCATAATTGTCATAATTGTCATAATTGTCATAATTGTCATAATTGTCATAATTGTGTAATTTCAGAAAGACGTAGAATAGACGAAGACCCGAACGAGGAAGTTATGGAGCAACCGAGCGACATTGTCGCGAGGGCGCGCAATAACGAACGAGAGAGGAACGCGAAATAACGAACGAGAGAGGACCGAGTAAAAAGAAGTGGAGCAACCGAGCGACATCGTCGCGAGGGAGCGCAACGACTTTTTACGAGGAATCGATATAGCGCGCGCATTCTTCTAAAGTCACCTTAAATTTATTCATGGTATTCAATTCGTTCATGTGACGAATGATGTCTTCCATTTTTCCTTCGCCATGAACTTCCCGAGAGACGTTTTTGAGAGAATTCACGATTTTCGCATTCACCCATTGGTCCATATTCTCAATGATTTTATTATAATGATTGTAATGTGAATCCATATTCAAGGATTTCTGGGTCTTGGTCGCGAGTTCTTCTTGACGCTTCGCAATCGTGATAATATCACCATCATTCTCATCTTCGAGTGGATTGGCGTCGCTGCCGCTCCCTTTTTTAGAGTTCCGGTTCGTAAGACCTTCAATCATCCCGATTTGGTTACGGAAAATATACTGGATAGCGACAAGTGCGAGAATAATAAAGATGCCTAAAACGATATATTTTGCTATGGTGTCGGAAGAGTCGTCTTTGGGATTGGGAAGAATCGCGTTCATTGTAATGGAATGATATAATACTGAATTACTATTAGATTATTTTTATTGAGAAACACGACGATTCTTGCGTCGCTTTTTGATTGTATTTTGATGTTTCCGATATGAACTACGCTTCTTATTGGATTTTTTGGCGTTTGTGTATGAAGACCGTTTTTTCTTACGTGTGTTTTCTACCGTTTTGCGGTGATTGCGGCGACGGCGCGTGAGAGATTTTCGGGCGGAACCGCCGCCGTCCATGTCGGCGTCGGTATAAAGTTGTGATAACAATGAGTCTTGAGATTCATCCATTTTTAGACGAATATCATAGTCGTCTCGTATTCGTCCCGTTGATGGACGCTGAACTGTTACAGGATATAATGACATTTGCGATTCATCGAACATGTATGGTGGTGTTCTAGGCGGTTCTTGTGATCGTGATAAATCAATTCTGGGTTGTGATTCCGCATAGACTGACTGACTGAATACTTCTGACCGTGGATGCGAAGCAACACCACTACGGGGCTGTGATGGGGATTGCGAATGATAAAGACGCGTGTATAAATCTTTTCGACCTTCATCGCTTGTTGAAAATACGTATAAGGGAACCATATCGAGTATCACTTCATTCAATATCAAATACAGTAAGCACAATAATGATACACGGGAATTCTCGTCGATACCTGTCGTCGTCGTTGTTTCGCCGTATAAAAGTAGTTTCACATGTTCTGGTGTGGGTGGGTTTCCTTTAATATCATTAAATTTTTCATGTATTATTGGTGCATATTCTGATGTTGAATGAAACGACAGAGGATTCACGTCAGTTCCAGACTCATTTGGCGTAATAAAGTAATTCTTTAATGTTAATATCAGACCTGGAATATCGTTTTTATTTTCGTATGGAAGACACGCGAATACAGTAGATAATGTTTCGATATCCGTCGTATTCAGTATTGTATTTTCGTATAGGAATATATTTTCCGAGGAGTCGCGCAATGATGAAATGATTTCATTTCGGGTTTTCCAATAGTTCTCTTTTTCTTGGTCGATTTCTTGGATGACCTCTACCAAACGGTCAACACGTTTCATTTCTTTCAGGAGAGTATCTCGCTCGAATCGGAGCGCTTCTTGCGCTTCTTCTTGAATTGGTCTCGGTGTCGGTGTCTGTCTCGGCGTTGGTGCTCGTTGTGGTGACATGGATTGTTCCGTTTGAATTTGTCTATCGATTTCGTCTAATTTATTCTGTAATTTGGACCGATGAGAATCAATTACTGTATTTGAAATGGAATGGTAATACTCCATGATGGTTTTGGGGTTATATTCCAGTTCGCGTTCGAACTTATCTTCGGATGACGGCAGCACCCCACCCGTTTGGGTTGTTCTGGTTCGTGGTTTTCGTCCGCCTCCGTGGTTGCCTCTAAGTCCGCGTGTTCTTCCACTTTCCTTCTCCTTCGCAATCCATTCATCGAATACATCTTTACCGACCACGCTTTCATTCAATACAAAAATCCGGTTATTCACACGCGCAATTTTACTGTATTCTGTCGTAGTTTCAACACATTTATAAGATGGATTGGCATGTATTTCATCAATATGACGTGAAATTTCGGACAGTCGTAGCGATTCTTCGGACAGTCGTTGCGATTCTTCGGTTTCGGTTTCTTGTTCCTGATTCACTGACTCTTTCAGTTTTATCACACTATCAATCGTTGTATACAATTCTTCTATTTTCGTATCTATTCGCGTTTTCAGTTCATCAAAACAATTTCGCGGAAAAGGTTTAACGGCGGTATCTGGGTCTCGGTATCTCAATACAGACAATCCAGACGCAAGCGCTTTCGCCAATGATTGGCGATACCGTTCTATATTTCGTATGGTATCATCCGCAGTCATAGACACTTTATTTTTCATTTGCGCCAATTGTTCTTTGGGTGTAAGTGGTGTCGCATTATAGGGATTGAATACTTTTACCTCACCATTTCCAGCACCGTGATACGTACATGGAACGTTAAGCGCCATACATTGTAAATATACAACGCGGTCACATGTCACCATATTTGTGCTTTTCATGATGTCTTTGAAATATTCGGACGCGGTCTTGTCGGACCCGGGTGCCGACGCCATATGCGCGGCCATGACAATCACATTGGATATCAGCGCGTATACTTGACAACAGTCGCCGTTTTCTTTGCCAATCATACATTGTAGAACCTTGAGTTTGTTCGATTTGTTCGATTTGTTTTTATGTGACAAATATGTTTGGTAGAGTTTTCCATTTTCAGCATTGCCTTGTAAAAACTTGGATAAACTGCCGAGTTCTTGTCGAGATGTTTCCTTCCATGTCGGTTGACAAATGTTCGGTATGGACGAGTATACCAGCGCATTGACGGTGTCGCTGGCATCCGACGACGCAGTGACCGAATATGTAACGCGTGACGCGCCATCTGGAACCGTGTGTGTCGACGTCAGACCTAGTTCACGTCTTGCGGCATCTAATTCATTTGGGGTAGGAATATCTTGCATAAGTTGAATACGAACCGGTGATGTATCGGGAATACCATAAACCACCCGGAACCATTCTTCATTCATATCAAAATGAATGGCGGGAAACATAGGGGATTGAATTGGAGATGCGGGGTCCATAATCGTCGCAAATGTTTTTCCTTGGAACGCATACCCATCCGCAAGAATATCGAAGAAGTTCTGTGTACCGTCCCACCAACCGTTGTATTCTTTGTCTTTAAACGCATTACATGCTTGCCAGGCGCCTTTTTCAAAGATTTTAAATGTCGCGAATTTGGATAGTGCGCCAGTTTCAAGAACCAGTAATCGCGCAGGTGTTACACACATTTTGTATAATCCAGTCTCGTCGCGCTCATCCCATTTTGGTTTGGGGGTTCGCGTGATTACCGGTGATTGCTGTGGATACGTGTTTTCCAGTTTATCTATTAATTCATCAATATCCGTTTTCATATCGATATCACATCCCAAAACATCCTTCATAATGGCTATCATATCACCGCCGCTCATTCCTCCAGCTTTTCCATCCTTCTGTATATCCAGTATGAAGCGCTGAAATCGGTCGTCGCTTGTGAATGTATGTAGATTCGTGTCGATGGCGATTTCGATATTACTGATGTCGGATTTAACTGGGTTATCCGTAGTAGACATGTTTGCCATTTTATTGGTTGGTGTACGTGAAGACGGTGTTGATGCCGGTTTTATTTTTCCAACACGAAACACTAGTTTATGATTCATTGATTCTGTTTTGTCGATTCCATTGAAATCAACAGAATATTTAATTCGTTCTCCTCCTTCCGAACCGTATCGTAGATTATCCATTCGTGGTCCATTTGGAATGGGTATCGGTGTTGGTATTACATCGTTTGTTACAGCCACCTCACTAGGTCTTTTTGACATTCTAGTAAAAATACCAGTATTACTACTACATTATCACGATAAAAAATAACACACCTTTTCAATCGTCACCTTTCCTATATTTCGTTTTCCGTCGCCCACATCTTTGAAACACTCGGATACGTGTTTGAGTTTATTCTTATTCATTGGTTCTGGCGCAGTCGCAGTCGCAGTCGCAGACGACGATGGGGATGATGGAGACAATTCCGGCGAGAGGCTATCTTCGTAGTCATTCAATTTACGGCGCAAATCTGCTAAAAATTCGTAGACGGACCCATCATATTTTTTCATGATACTTGTCGCGATTTTGGGACTTATACCTGGAACTTGCGCCAGCATAATCTCGCCAATATTCTCTCGCGTAATGAAATCTCGTTTCTCTTTTTTCGATGCGACCTCACTGTATCTCTCCGTCTCCGTAGTGCCTTCCTTCGCTACTTTATCCGCAAACTGTAAAATAAAGTCAGCAGTTTCAGATACATTCATTGTCCGAAACACGGAAAACCCCTTGTAATACAACAGTGATACCATAGCGCTTTGAAGCGCGGACTTGGTAATCCGATGATGTTTCATTTCATATTTCGAGAGGTCACCTTCAATAATGTATACAATATTATGTCGAGGAAATCCGGTCTCCGTCGCGGTCTCGATAAGACGAAATGATTGCTCTTTATATCGTCCGTCTTGGATACTCGCGGCGAGGTCGTTCAATGTTTTTCTCTCGAAAATAACAATGTCGATCTTTTTTGAAGGGTCATGAAGGATGATGTCACCTAGTGGTAATCTCTCGGATTTGATTTCATGGGATGAAGGTGTGGGTCCAGGTCCAGGTCGCGGTGCTGGGCGCGGGCGCGGTTTTCCACCCGTTGCGATTTTTTTTGGTATTGGCACTTTCATTGTCATGCCATCCCCGAGGTCCATGATATAATGGTCGGGTTCGGCATGTTCGGCAGGTTCGGCGGGTGTCGCGTGACTTTCCGAACGGTCGGTCATGATATCCAACAATTCTTTCTCTCGACAATCGATTTTAATAAGCATTTTGTATCGTATTCTCGTGTCAATACATAACATCATACTCGTATGTTTATGTTGTTATATCATCCGCTTCCGCTTCCGCACATGGGGGGGTTGTGGGGGGCGTTCCCCCCACCCATTTACAGTTTAGGGCCAGAATGACGAGCCGGAGCCAATCTCTCGATGAACTTGAATACAAACTCCTTATTCTTCGCCGGTTCGATAATGGTGTTTCTCATTGCGAAACTACGCATTTGTCCCGTTCCCGATGGAATTGCTCCGCCCTTCTTATCTCCACCACCATTTCGGGTGTCCGTGTGGATTGCGTTGGTGGAACCAGTGCTGTTAAACATAACACGGCGTGCGACTTTGCTATTTACCATAATTACAGTTATATAATTATCGTATAAATAAAATAAATTACAATGCGCGATTGCGAGCAGTTGCGGACAGTTTGCGCGCATTTATGCCTTGCAGTTCTTGGTGAATGGCTGACGACCAATACCACCAGTAAGCTTGCAGTTGAAGATAAGGTTCTTATCCTTCAAATACTGATACTGTGCGCCGCAACTTTGATGACGAATCTTTCCGAGACAGTCACATGTCATTCCGTTTTGGCTGTAGGCAATGGAAGTCCAAGAGCCACGACCCACCTTGGGAGCGGAACCGGGCATACTGCCGAAATGGCAGCCACTGCTCGTCAAAGAACTGATTCTGGAAACCTTCTTGGGACCACTTAAAACCATTTGAAATACCGAATTATAAATATAGTCGATATAAAAAATTGATTGTAATTTTGCTTAAATACAGTTGTCGATAGATTATAGTCTCTATTCGATTGAAATGTTTCGTCTTCGAGAAAGTCATAAAAATACGCCGGGTGTTGGGAAAGGTTCAGGAACCGGTTCAGGTTCCGGTTCAGGAACAGGTTCCGAAACCGATGAAAATTCAGAAAACGAGAATATATTACTAAATATTGTTGAATCGGGTGTGGGTTCGGGTTCGGGTTCGGGTTCGGGTGTGGGGGCGGGGGCGGCGGGCACGGCAAGCGAAAGTGCGCGAACCGGCAAAAATATATACAACGACGACGACATTATTCGAATCGATGATGATAACTATGTCTTCAATCCGTATAATACCGAAAACGTGGAAGTCAAGCAAGAAGATGTCGAAAAAATCCTCGTGAAATACGGTGTTCCATCCCAAGTTCATAATTTCGAACTATACAAACGCGCATTCGTTCATAGGTCGTATACCAAACGCCCTAAAGCCCTCAATGACCTCGAAAACATGATATTTGTCGAACGCCCGGAAGGCGCGATGCCTCTTCATACCAAATCGAATGAACGCCTGGAGTTCGTCGGGGACGGTGTTCTCGAATGTATCACCAAATATTACCTGTATCGCCGTTTTCCTAAAGAAAATGAAGGGTTCATGACCGAGAAGAAAATCGCCATTGTGAAGAATGAGACCATTGGGAAATTCGCATTTGAAATGGGTCTCAACCGGTGGTTTATTATTTCGAAACACTCGGAGGAAAAGAAGACGAGAAACAATCTCAAGAAATTGGGGTGTTTGTTTGAAGCATTTGTCGGTGCGTTGTTTCTGGATTTCAACCGCGTTCCAATTCATGATGAGGATAAATGGTTTGAGAAGGTGTTTACGACAGGTCCGGGTTTTCAAATCGCGCAGGTGTTTATCGAATCTGTATTCGAACAACACATTGACTGGACGAATCTCATCAAGAACGATGATAATTACAAGAATATTCTCCAAGTGAAGATTCAGAAGGAATTTAAGACGACACCGGATTATATTGAATTGTCGCGCGATGCGGAAGCCGGATATGAAATGGGGTTGTATTTATGTTTAGGACAACCGTTACACGAAGTTATCGGGCAACCCTCGGCCGCAATTCCGTTTGAATCTTTTGCGGATGGTTTTGCGGGAGTTCATCGCGTCTGCGAACAAGGAGGCGGAAAGGCGTTCATCTTCTTCGCGAAGGCGTCACATAAAATCAAGAAAAAGGCCGAACAAATGACGTGTGAAATGGCGATTAAACAAATCGCGCGGATTGCGAAATAAATATAATGGTATATGTTAGTAATAACGAATGAATGTACTGAAACAATATCATTTGACAAATCGTCCGGTTCTACGGGCAACCTCAAATGCTGCGAAAGGCGTCGTTATCAATTTTAAATTACCATCCGCAGTTTTCAAGAAACCGACGGGGGTTTCCGGATATGATACGATGCGGCGTGAAAGAGAGGAGGAATTTGAACCGGAATTGCCTATTCAAAATGTGGAGGCGGAATCGGAGGAGGGCGCGGGGGAGGGCGTTGGGGCGGAAAGGAATAAGAATATAGGACTGGTTGTGGATAAACGCCATACATCCGATATTGACCGTGACGCAATTATGGCGAAATTAAGAGGTTCAAATGTGCGTGTGGTTGCGCCATTACTGCCGCCATCTTTTTCATCTACATATTCTGATACTGGAAACCAGCGCAAACCGGATGCCGAAACGGAACCCGAGGCGGAGACGGAAACGGGGACGGGCGCGGCAGCGGGAGTCGTCGTCAAGTTAGGAAAGCGCGCAGTATTACCATCCGAAGATATCGAACGTCAGTCCAAATTGAATGCGGCTGCCGCAATCGCAGAAGAACATCAACCCACTGAATTTGAAGAAATTCGCCCCCCGGTCGCAGCCGAGGCCGATGTCGCTCCCGAGGTCGCGGTTGCTGAAGCACCAAAAAAACGCATGATTCGCCCCAAACCAAAAGCCGCGGCCGTGTCGGCAGCTGCCGTGAGTGTAAAGTCCGTTGTAAAGAAAATCCAAGAACGCGAAGAATCTACCGTAAATATTGCTGCGTATAAAATTGGAGACACGATTGTCGCGACCCGTCTTCCGCCTCCACGCCCGCTTCCACAAATCCAAGCATCCGATTTTTATATGAATAACCGCGCCAAATTCATCCAGTATATCAACGCATTGTTCCGCCCTTATCGCGATGAATTGACCTCCGGTGAAAGCGATATTACATGCGAGTCGCTTTATGGCGGCGATGATACCGCGTCGGTGGCGCTTTTGACTCATCAGAAAATCGTCCGTGACTACCTCAATATTTATTCGCCATACCGCGGATTGCTCCTGTTTCACGGGTTGGGTAGTGGTAAGACATGCTCCTCTATCGCGATTGCCGAAGGTTTGAAAACATTTAAGCGTATTATCGTCATGACTCCCGCGTCACTTCGTATGAACTACATTGAAGAAATGAAATCGAAATGCGGTGATTTAATGTATAAGAAAAACCAGTATTGGGAGTTTATTGATTCGCGCGGGAACGCGGAATTGACGCGTGTATTGTCACAGGTTCTCATGTTTCCCGATGATAAATTCGTTCGCGCGAATGGCGGGGCGTGGATGGTAAATGTCACCAAACCGAGCAATTATGAGACGGAACTTACACCGAGTCAGCGTGTTCGGGTCGACCGACAAATCGACGAAATGATAAATACCAAATACGAGTTCATCAACTACAACGGTCTTCGCGCTGAAAAACTGAAAAGTATGACGGACGGGTATACGCGCAACCCATTTGACAATGCGGTGATTATTATCGATGAGGCGCATAATTTTGTAAGTCGGATTGTGAATAAACTGAAGCGCACGACGTCCATGGCGTATCGTTTATACCACTTTTTACTGTCGGCGCAGAATGCGAAGGTCGTATTGCTGACCGGAACACCCATTATCAATTACCCGAATGAAATTGCGGTGTTGTTTAATATCCTGCGTGGAAATATCGACAATTGGGTGTTTACTGTCAGCGCATCTGGCGAGGGCGCATCGGGCGCATCGGGCGCATCAGGCGCAAGCGGACGTCTGAACTTGGATACATTCAAATCGATATTTGGTCTCTCCAGCGCGGGCGCGGGCGCTACCGGTCGTGGAAAGGGGGGTGTCTCCGATTTTGCGAAGGGAATTGGACTTTCATTTGACTATATGGACTATAACACCAGAACAAAGAAGTTGTTGATAACACGTAATCCATTCGGATTTGTTCGTGACTATGACCCTGTTGGCGCGAAGTATCGCGGTGTTGTTCGCAAGGGAGACCCCAGTGCGATTGCGGGGGCGGCGGAAGGGACGAGCGCAGGGGCGGGAGCGACGAGTGTCGCTGTCATTGACACAACATCCACTGAAAACGGTCTTCTCTCGGACGCCGCATTTGAACGCGCCATCATTCAGAAACTCCGCGAAAATGGAATTTCGGTTGTTTCGGCGTCTACGAACAAGCAAACACCATTCACCGCACTGCCGGACACATTAGATGAATTCAATAGTTATTTCATCGACCCCGCGTCATTAGAGTTCAAAAACCGTGACCTGTTTATACGGCGTATTTTGGGTCTCACTTCCTATTTTCGAAGCGCACAAGAGAAATTATTGCCGGCGTATGATGCTGCGTCCAATTTTCATCTGGTTGAAGTGGAGATGAGTGATTATCAATTCGCGATTTATTCACGTGTGCGCGACCTGGAACGCAACCAGGAGTCAAATATGAAGAAGAAGGCGAAAAAACGTGGGGCGGCGGGGGCGGCAGGCGCGGGTGCTGGCAAGAAAGGCGATGGCGGCGAGGGTGGAGACGGTATCTACGATGATGTTTCATCCACCTATCGTATCTTTTCTCGCGCGTTCTGTAATTTCGTATTTCCGCCATCCATTCGCCGTCCACTTCCCAATGACGATGATACTGCTGCGTCCGAGTTGGATAAATCGGCTGCATTAGGTCGTTTGCCCGATGCGGGTGTTATGGGCGAATCACACGAAACTGCGGAAATGTTGGCGAAGCGTATTGCGCGGGCG